>Ga0307405_10000480_pt1 | contig 14989 bp, 11 predicted proteins | sample 322Cmetagenome_2_FD_203311 | JGI IMG/M metagenome (GOLD analysis project Ga0307405, IMG submission 203311) | Maize rhizosphere microbial communities from greenhouse at UC Davis, California, United States - 322HYB-C-1 | ecosystem: Host-associated > Plants > Roots > Rhizosphere > Soil | place...
GGTCATGGTCGATCTCCCCGATCAGACTCCGCAGGTGGGGCCGATCCCGCGATATGTTTGAGGGATTCACCATTCCCTGCGTGCTGTCGCATGATAGGGTGGCGGAACATGCGGTTGGGGCTCGACAAACCGTTCGCGCTGCCGCCGCGTTCATTGCAGCATTCATTCAGACCATGCCACTGTCAGGCGCCGCCGACAAACGAGACGTTCAGCGGCCCGGCCCGGGGCGTCGGAACCAGTCGTTCATTCATTCGCGAAATCGGAGTTTCCGCCATTGCAAAAACAGTCTCGACCAGCTTAGCCATGGTCATGCTGATGGATACCGATCTCGATCATCTCACCCTCCACGAACATGGTGCCGCGTTGTTTAGGGGCGCGGTTCTGCCCCATCTGAGTGACTTGGAGGCCATCCTAGCTTCACTCCCGGTAGAGCAAGCAGGTGTACGGATCAGTGGATTTTCGGCTCTGGAAACCTACGTTGCGCCACATGGGCCGATTGGGCTTGTGGCACGCCAGGCTTTAGGGGGCATGGGCAAGGCGGTCCGCGCTATCCTGTTCGACAAAACGGAGAGCACGAATTGGTCCCTCGCATGGCACCAAGATCGGACGATTTGCGTCCAGCATCAGGCGGATGTTGAAGACTATGGCCCATGGTCGATTAAGGCTGGCCTGTATCATGTGGCACCGCCATTCGACCTCTTGGCGGGAATGGTCACGCTGCGCGTACATCTAGACGATGTGCCTTCCACGAATGCTCCGCTGCTGATCGCTCCCGGTTCCCATAAGCTAGGGCGTGTACCGGCGGATCAAGTCAAAACAGCGGCCCGGCGCTGTGGCACAATCGCATGCACCGCTTTGGCTGGCGACATCTGGGCCTATTCCACGCCGATCCTCCATGCCTCTGAGGCTGCCGCCAGGCCAGGGCGGCGGCGTGTACTGCAGATCGATTTCAGCACTCAAGAGCTGCCGGAAGGCCTCGCCTGGCTGGGGGTCACATGACTCTCGATCGGCGCTGGCGATCGTGCTAACCGCCACTGCCCACAACAACAGGAGGCCACGATGACAATCAATCGCGACCCATTCGACCTGCCCTGCTTTCGAGCGCACTTCTAAGCGCCGCAAGGGCTATCCGTCCGAAACGCACGTAAAGCGTGGCTTGCGCTTTGTGCATGGTGACAAGGAACTGATCGAGAAGCTCGGACGCAACGATCCTTGCCCGTGTGGCTCGGGCCTCAGATTTCAAGCGGTGCTGTCTGGAGACGGGCTGCTTTCGATGGCACCGAACGCCATGATTATTGGCGAGATTGATCTAGCCGGGGCTGGCGAAAGCCAGCCCCGCATCCGGCTCCGCCAATTAAACGGTCACTTACGCGCTTGGCCCGGTCGTTGTAAGCTGCCCTTCGTTCATCTGCGCTTGCAGATAAACAAGTGGGAACTTGAGGAATTGCATGCCAGGCTTTCTCATCTGCAAATGTGAGCCATGCGATGCGCTAATAGTCGCCGAACTCGTTGATGCCTCGCCGCCCCATTGTCCCGGGTGTGGTGCGGGGGCAGATGCTCTTACTGAACAAGGCACGGTACTGAAGGGTGCCGCATGGCGCGCCGGTGAAAGCAAGACGAAAGGACGCTTGTTGAACGTGCGGATTGCCTACACGCCTCAGCGGAATCGAGGTGGAGCGCTCGCTCGGCATGAGAGGATCATCGACCGTCACGGTGATCGATATTTCGAGAAAGTGACAATGTGCGACACCGGGCTTACCGCTCACCTTAACGAAGAGCCGCTCACTCAGCATAGGGGCCACGGGTCAGATCGGCAGGGTTCGACCAAGCCGTAGCCGCCCGGAGTATGGCGTCGGCCGCCAACAGAGCCGCCATTCAGATAGCTCGACGCGCTCGCTGAAAACGGCCATACGTTCATTATCGAACCGATCATCCAGCAGGCGCCTTGGCATAATAACTGCGCCCCGTTGGCCGAATCAGGGAGCTATGGGGGGCGCGCGTCGCCATGCTCTACGCTACCGACTACGCCCCCCCGGGACCCGATTTCCAGTGGAGAATGAAGGGGATCGATTGATCGCCATCGCCTGATATTCCTTCCGGCAGGCGATTCAGGCCAGCCTCGCTCCGATCGAAGTCCGGGCTTCGCGAGGCAGGGGATCGACGATCGGCGTTGGGCATCTTGTCGCCGACCGCCCAACGCGAATGTCGGGGATAAGATGCAGTGATGCGTGACGCGCGAATCCTGCTTGTGCTAGGAATGGCCGTTCATGGCGAAGAAAAAGCCCAGCCGCAGATATTCCGATCGCACGATCAAGATCTTGTTTGGCCGCAGCGGTAATCAGTGCGCCCATCCAGAATGCGCGAATCAAGTCGTCATCGGTGGGAACGCGGTGTCGCGCGATCTGGTGTCAGCGCAGATCTGCCATATCTTTCCCGTCGGAGGTCCAAAGGCCCCGCGCGCGACCAGCGCTCCGGTCGCCGACTTGAACGAAGCCGACAATCTTCTGCTCCTATGCCCCACCCATCATGGGATCGTCGACGGTCAGCATCAGAGTTACCCACCCGACATGCTGCGCGAATGGAAGCGCGCGCACGAAGCGAAAGTTGAAGAGCTCGGCCAGCGACCGCTCGCAAGCCTCACTCTCGGTCAGTCCGGCACAGCCAGCGAAGCTGAGGCAGACATAGATCGGCTCGAACATCTCCTGCGGCAAACGCGTTTCTATCATGACGGGCGCACGCAGGAACGCGCCGCCGAATTGGGCAACCGCTTGCTGCGGGGCGATCTTGCCGCCGCGCGAGCAGCCAGACGCGCCCAGGCGCTGGCCTGGTGCGCGCGCGTGCTCATGTTCAACGACCAGCCAATGGCCCTCGCGTTCCTCAAGGCCTGCGATCCTTTGCCCAAGGTTGAGGCTGTGACGATCGCCCGAAGCTTCGCGCAGCTTGCGCAGGGACATCGCACGGCCGCCCTCACGCAGCTCGATCCGCTCGGGACGCCCGCCGCGCGCTCGGCCATGTTCCTGGTCGCGGCGCATGAGGTTGCGCCAGCGCACGCTCTGGACTGGCTCACGGCATCGGGTCTGTCCTTTGCGCAGATGGATGCCGACGGCAAATATGCGATCCTCTCACGCTGCATGTTGGCCGAGCGGTGGGATGAGATCCCACCGTTGATCGCGCTGGTGTCAGAGGAAGAGTTCGGGACGCTTCCACCACTTCTGCATCATGCGGCGCTCGCAAGCCTGTTTCCATCGGTCCCGCCAGACCTGCGTGGTCTCCTCATCACCCAGCCACCCTTCGACCTCGCGAACTTCCCGCTCTCGTCCGACAAGACCGAGATCGAGCGCCGTCGCCTCTCTCGCGACTATTTTGCGCGTTCTGCTCGGGCCGCCGCCGCGCTGGACTGCCAGAATGCGCGAAGCCTCTCTGCCTTCTTCGCCCTCTGGCTCGCCTTGCGCGATCCTGACAGCGAAGCAATAGCCAGGCAGCAGCTGCGCGACGCATTACGTGACGCGCGCACGGGCCTTGGCCTGGTTCCCCTCGCCTTGGCCTTTCTCGTGCCCCTCGATCTGGCATCCGTCGAACAGGAGATTGCACGACGCATTTCGATCCGCGGCAGCGCTGATATCGACGTTGCCACCGCTCGCTTCGCCCTCGCTTTCGAACAGCCCGATCCAGCGCGCGCGGCCGACTATCTCGCACGCCATCGCGCTGAGATGATCGAGTTTCTGCAGCCATATTCCTTGCTCGAGACCGAAATCGACCTGCTGAGCAGGGCCGGGCAAATTGACGAGGCGCAACAGCGTCTGGCGGCGGTGCCCAAGCGCGATCTGTCGGCGGACCAACAGAACAAGCTTGAAGAGCTCATCGCAGGCGGACGTCGCGACCCTGACGTCGCCGCCGCCGAGACGGCCTATCTTGCAGACCCTTCGACATCTCGTCTCGCGTTACTTGTCTCAGCCCTGGAAAGGGACGAACGCAATCCCAAATTAGAGACTTATGCGCGCCTCCTCTTCGATCGCACCCGCGCACTGGCCGACGCCGAGAGGTTGGCCAAGATCCTTGTGAGCTACGGCACAACCAAGGACCTTGGAGATTTTCTTCGGCAGGAAACGGCGCTCGTCCCCAATTCCCATATCTTGCGGTCCATCCTTGCATGGCACCTTTATGGCGCCGGTCGGCTCGATGCCGCGCGCCGCGAAGTGGAAACTCTCATCCAGGCGCGCAACAATCGTGGCGATCGCCAATTGCGCATCAACATCTCGGTGACTGCCGGAGCTTGGGAGACGCTCGCCGGACTTCTCGAGGAAGAATGGGTTCATCGCGACGCGCTCGACGCTGACCAGCTCCTCTGGTGCGCCAATCTCGCCGGGATGCTCGACCTTCCGCGCAAGCGCGATTTTCTCTTCGCTGCGCCTACCCGCGCGCCCGATGATGCCTTGGTCCTGGCGCGCGCCTATTTCCTCGCCACCGAAATCGGTTGCGAAGAGGACGAAGCGACCGCCGGCTGGCTGCAACGTGCTGCGGACCTGTCTGGCGAGGACGGGCCGATAAAGCGCATGTCGCTCGCCGAACTCATCGAGCGCAAACCTGACTGGGATCGGCGCGAAGAGGAGGGCTGGGCAAAAGTGCGGTCCGCCGAGCTTCCCCTCTTCGCCGCCGGTGAGCTGCTCAACCGAACCCTCGTCGATCTCCAGCTGCGGCCGCTGATGCGAAATGGCGAGATTAGCGATCCACGTCGCCGGGCGGCTGTGCCCCTGTTCAGTGGGGCCCGAACTGCCGTTACAGGTGCGCCGACGTCGATCGCGATCGATCCCACGGCCCTGCTGACCATTGCCTTTCTGGGACTACTTCCGCAAATCCTGGCGGCGTTCGAGCGCATAGTCATCCCCCACCGAACCCTTATCTGGCTGATGCAGGAACGCAGGCGCGCCGCGTTCCACCAGCCGAGCCGCGTCGTCGCAGCACGGCGGCTGCGCGATCTCATCGCCAATGATAAGATTGCAATCTTCCAGCCAGCAACCGCGCGCGACCTTGACCTTGAGGAGGAGGTCGGCCGCGATCTCTCCGACATGTTGAAGGCAGCGCGCCCTTTGCGGACGGCCTCCGAGCGACAGCAGCTGGTCGTGCGATCACTTCCGATCGACAAGGCCGGATCCCTGACCGAGGAGGCGGCGGATGTCGAGGCGTATCGGGCGTCTCTCTGCAGCGGCCTAGCGGTCGTCGAAAGCCTTGTTCGTCGAGGGCGACTGACTCGGATCGAGGAGACCCGCGCCCGGGCTTATCTCAGCATCCGGGAGCGTCCCCGCGACGATGAACCCCTCATCGATGACGACGCCATTCTCCTCCTCGACGATCTCACCGTTTCCTTTTTCGAGCATTTGGGCTTGCTGGGTCGTCTTGCCGACGCCGGCTTCAGTCCCCGCATTTCGCGGCGTGAGGCGGACGAGGCCAATGCGCTCATCAGCTATGAGCAAATTGGCCAACGCCTGACCACGACGCTCGACGCTCTGCGCTCCGGCCTGGCCCAGGGGATTGAACAGGGGCAGGTCACTGTCGCGCCGACCATGGATCAACGCCATGAGGAGGCGGAGGATATTTTCGATCATCCTGCTTATGGCGTGCTTGGCCTTGTCGACGAGGTCGACGCCCTCTTCATCGACGACCGCGTGCTCAACCGTCACGCACGCTTCACCGGAACGCCAAAAGATGCGGACGTCTGGTGCTCCCTCGATATGCTCGATCATCTTCGCGACAAGGGGCTGCTTTCGCCGGAGCAATGGACCCATTGCCGCACGGAATTGCGTCGTGGCGGCGCGCTGTTCATTCCCATTGATTCTGATGAGCTTCACGACCTGATGGTCGGCGCCAAAAGCGGCGGCGGAGTCCTTACCGAAACTCTCGAACTCCGGGCAATCAGGGAGAATTTCCTGCTCGCGCAGATGGGCGACTGGCTGCAACTCCCACAGGAGGCGCCATGGCTCGATCGGCATCTCTTCGTGGCCGCCCACGAAGCCCGCAATGCCTGGCATGGACCCGACGATGAGGTGGCCCGGGCGAAAGCGGACTGGCTCGTCAAATTTCTCGATGTGCGTGATTGGGCCAGCCGTTTCAGCGACGAAGCAATCCCTCACATTGCACGGTCCGGTCACGCCATGGGCCTGATGACATTGCTGCGGACCAAGGTTGATCTCGAGCCCGACCAGGCGGCGCGATTGTCTGCCTGGCTCACCGAAGAGTTGCTCGCCACATTCGAGATCGAGGAGCCAGAGGCTTTTGCCTGGATGATCGATGCGCTGCGCAACCTTGTCAGCCAATTGGTCGACGAACAAATGGGCGAGCTGTCGTGACAGTCGATAAACGCCTTCGACGCTTCCTTGCCGTCAAGGCGCTTGAGCATTTGCCGCAGCCCGTCCAATCCCGGATGCTCGACGATGAAGCTTTTCGTGGGCGCTTCGGTATCGAACTTGAAGCAACCCTGACGCTCGGTCCCGATGTTGCCCGCTTTCACCGCACCGTCCTCTTCAGGGCCATCCGCAGGGCGCATGCAAAACGAGGAACGTCCGTCGCGCTCAGGGATCTGGATGGCGCCGACTGGCACATGGCGATCGAAGAACAGGCAAATGGTGCTCACGCCGTCCTGCGCCAGGCGAAGCGCGCGATCATCTTGCGCGACTTCGCGACGCTGGACGCAGACAGGAGCCGGCGCCTCAGGGGTTTTGCGTTGGAGGCGCAGCTGGCCAACTTCCCCGACGATGCCATCGAACGCTGGACCCGTCTGCTCAAGAAGCGCGCGCTGAATGACGAGGAAGCCAGCGATCTCGAGCGCGACCTTGCGGCGACGCCAGTTCGGCGCATGGAGTCGATCACCGAGGATATCAAGACCGGCCACAGCAAGCTCGCGAGCCTGGTGCCGCCGGACCGCGCCTATTACGATCGCCTCATCGGGGTCGATTCCGGCACGGCTCGCATTGAGGACTATGCGCAGGAGGTTGCCGGGCCGCTCATCGCCGGGCTTGTCGCGTGGGACCCGGTCAAAGGGCCCCGCCTTGCTCTGCTTCTCGCCGGACACGCCTCCATCATGCGGGCGATCGATGGGGCGACCCTCGAGCAAATCGATCTGCCCGCGCTCGCCTCATGGGCACGCGACTATGGCGATCCGTTGTCCCGGCTCGGGATGATCGAAATCGGCGCCCCGCTCGTCCAGGACAATCCCGAGCTCGACCCCATCCTTGCAGCGATCGCAGAGCGGCTGCTGGCCGATGACCCGCACGATGAGGCGGGGCACATTCATCTTCTCAGTGCTGTCTTCATGCTTGTCGATGGCGAACTCAGCCGATCCCAGATCCTCTCTCAGACTCCGCCATTTCGCCGCAGATTGGCATCCCTCGCGCAGAGCGCCCTCATCATTCGCGAGATCATCGGCAACGACGTCGTGACCGAGCGGTTCGCGAACTGGTGCCTCAACGAACGAGCCTATCTCTTTCTCTGCCAGACCCTGATCGACCTGCGGAAAGAGCCGCGCTGGTATCCCGACCTCGCTAGCGCAAGGCAGTTTCGCAACGAGATACATGGCCGGCTCGCGACCATTCCCAGCCTCATCGATGGAAGCCTGCCCGCCGGGCCGCTTCGCACGATCCTGTCTGATGAAACAGGGACGACGTTTATGCCACCTTCCATCGCAGCCTTCTGGCCCGGGCCGCTGGAAGGGGCCGAAACCCAGGAGCCAAAACCTCTGCCGGACGATCTCTCGGCATTCATCCTCCAAAACCTCGACACACCTGGCCTCGATCCCAAATCATTCTTCGCCATGATCAATTCGCGTGGGTTCACCATCGACCCAGCACTCATCGACCGTGCCATTCAGTCGCTTCGGGGTGCAAGATATCGGGTTGAGGATGACGATCCGGATGCCGTCACCTTTGCTTATTTTGGTCTGGCGGCCGTTGCTGCGGCCGAACGCCGGACGGATCTGTCAGACGAAATCCGGATATTGCTTCGCCGCGGCCGTCATGAGCGGGGCGCTCCTGAAGGTCCAATCAATGAGCTGCGGATTGCCTTCACCGCGGCCGCGGCCCATCGCGACGAGCTGCCATGGGCAACGTTCATAGGCGACTGGGCGTTGGAACTGGCTTTGGGCGATATCACAAAGGAGCAGGCGAAACCTCTGCTCGTCGAACTGGGTCTGCTGGCTCGCCTTGCGCCCGCACTCGCCGCTACAACGGGGCGAGCGCGGGCTGCACTTTCAGCGCTTCTTGGCAGCTGACCGTGCCTTCCGCAAGAACACGGAAAAAGTCTCAACCAATTGCCGTCGAACGCAGGACCTGCGTTCGCCCGAGGCGGATCGCAGCGCTTTGGCGCAACCAGGTGAGAATATGTTGGCCAGCCGTCGCTCTGCATCTGGCTGGCTCCGATCACCACGCGCGTCGCGCGTTCAGACGCCCATTTTGAGGTCCACGTGGATCGCCTCGATCGGCATGCCGCTGAGCAGCGCGATCCGCTCGAGGTGACTCCTCCTCCTCTGTCGCAATGCGGCGGGACTGAACTTTGGGTTGTGAGTCAACCTGTCGTTTCGTCGGCGCATCGGCCGCGCTAGGTAGGCGGCATGTTCACGGTCCATCCTGACGAAATTAAAGACTTCACCGGCGACGAACTTGTCGCGTTGCTGCGCCGCCTGCTCCATGCCGAGGCCCGCAGAGCTGGTGTTCCACTGCGAGGCGTTCATGTCCCGCTCCAGATCACGGTCGCCGATGGCGGACAGGACGGTACGGTTTCCTGGACTGGCGGCGAAGCTTCGACCGACTATTTCCCCGGTCGCGATATCGTCTTTCAGTGCAAGGCAAAGGACTATGGCGATGCGCAATGGGAGAAGGAGGTCTGGACCAAGGAGACCCAGCCCAAGAAGGTCGTCGCCAAGGTCCTGAACGACGCTGTCAAAAACATTCTCGCTTGCGGGGGCTGCTACATCGGCATCACGGCGAAACCCCTCGTGGGCACTAAGCCAGCAGATCGGGTCGTGGCCATCCGCAGGGGGATCGCCGCAGCCGGCGGTGACCCCGCCCAGCTCGCGGCGATCAAAGTTTACGAGGGCAACACGCTCGCCGCCTGGGCAAGTACTCACCCCGCTGTGGCGGTCTGGATCAAGCAGCGCAACGCGACCCTCGAGCTCGCCGGTTTCTCCACCATCGAGCAATGGGGTAAGCGCGCTGACATTGCGGCTCCCGCGTTCGTCGATAGCCCCGATCGCAAATTCTCGCTCGGTCCTTCGACCGCCGACGTCATAGACTTCTCACAGCTTGCAGCTCGCCTCGCCGATGATCTGGATGATTCCGGCTCTTCAGCTAGGATCTGGGGTGCGTCCGGCATCGGGAAGACACGCTCTCTCTATCATGCGCTGAGTACGAGCACTGGTCTGCTCAGTGGGCTGACCGCCGCGAACTTCATCTTCTGCGATTTCCGCCAAGTCACCTCTCGGCTCTGGGATGTTGCCAATCAAATCGTGAAGGAACAGTCCGCAGCGGTCCTCGTGGTCGACGGATGCCCTCTCGACATCGCTCGCCAACTTGCGGCGCTTGCCCGCGCCGAAGATAGCGACCTGCGCGTTATCACGATCGGGGCCGAGGGCATCGATCATGACGATAACACCGTGATGATCCGACCGACCCAGGCCGATCGCTCAACGATCCGCGGGATTCTCACGGCGGGTCTGCCGAAGGCGAAAGCGGACGAACTCGACTATATCGCCGAGCTCTGTGATGGCTTCCCGCGCATCGCGGTGCTCGCAGCCAAGAGCTACGAAAAGAACGGCATCCTCAAGTCCGTCGACGACGTTGCGCGCCAGATTCTGGACGCTGCCGGCGCTGAGCGAGATACCGTCCGTGCGCTCGAATGCTTGTCCCTCTTCGACAAGCTCTCGCCAGATGAAACTCCCCGCGAGTTCGACGACATTGCCGAAACGCTCGTCCAAATGAAGGGCGAACTGATGTACGAAAATCTCGTTATCGCGGCCGGGCAGCACCTCGTCGATCGCAATCACGGAGCGATGAACGCCCAGCCTCGCCCGATCGCGGACTTCCTCGCTCTACGTCGCCTGGATTATCTGCGCCCGTCGACCCTCATCGACTTCCTCGGTCGGGCGCTTCCCCAGCATCGCGACGCGATGCTAGCGCGCTGGCGCTTTCTTGCCCGGTCGCGCACGCTAAGTGACGTCATCCACACTCTTCTGCGCGGAGTATTCGCGGACGCCAACATCGTCGATCCATCCGCCGCACCCTATCTCGCGGCCTTCGCCCGGGTTGAACCGGACAGGATGACCAGCGCTCTCTACTATGCGATCGGTCTTATGCCCCTCGACGATCTGCAAGCCGTGCCCATCACGGATGAGCTGCTCGATACGCTTCGGCTCCTGGCCGGACGCAGGGACAGCTTCCGCCCAATCGCCCAAATAGTTCTGCGGCTCGCGGCCGCCAATCCCGAGGGCGAGTCGCCTATCGTCAAGCTTCTGCGTCAGCTCTTCCAGGTAGCGCTCGCCGGCACGCAAGCCGACGATCGAAGCCGCCGCGATGCCCTGACCCAAGCGCTGGACGAAGACGACCTGCGCATCCGCCGCGCCGGAGTCGAAGCCTTGGCTGCGATGGTCCAAACTTACCTGTCGCGCTCGGAAGATTTCGAACATCTCGGCACCGAGCCGTTTCGGCCAGAGTGGGCGCCCGCTGATAACGGCACCCTCTACGCCTATTTCAAATGGGCCCTGGAGCGGCTCCTCGATATCTGGCGCAAAGATCGCGAACTGCGGGCTGCGATCGAGAAACACGTCGCAAGCGACCTGCGCAATCTTCTAACACCCGAACTACTCCCCACCATCGAGGTATTCGTCAAAGAGGTCGTCGCAGAGACGGGCCATTGGTTCGATGCGACCCACACCATCGGCGACTGGATTTACTTCGACAGCCCCGCCAAGCCGACGAAATTCTCCCGATCCGTCCGCTCTCTCTACAATTCTACCTTGCCTGCCGACCCAGTCGACGCTGTCCGGCTCCACAGTCGCTTCTGGATGTCTGACATCCATGATCCAGATACGCGCTATGCCGCCAATCCCGACAACCCCGATTTCGAATATTCCGCCCGCCAGATTCGTGAACTCACCCCTCAGATCGTGCGTGACTCGGACAAATTGGCGCGAGCAATCTCCGCCATGGCGAGCGAGGAGATGAACGCTCCGCATGCGTTCGCCCATGCCTTGGCACCTGAATTAACAAACCCGCTCGGCACATTCGAGCAAGCTATTGCGGTGCTGGACGCGAGCGGAAACCGCGCCGGAGCGAACTTCGTCGCCGCGCTGCTTTCTGCTCTCGATCGGCGCTTGGCCGATCGTCCGGACGACCTGGCCACATTGGTAGCCCTCGCCAAGAAATCTGAAGTGCTGAGCGCAGATCCGATGCACATCGTATCGGCACTACGCATCACCGATGCTCGGCTTGATGAGCTGTCCGACGAGATCCGTGACGGAGTGGTCGCTCCGTCACGAGCAGTCGTCGTGTCCTATGGCAAAGGCCTTGCGGATGTTTCGCTTGCAGCACTGGCGAGGTTCATTTCAACGCTCGTCGATCGCAGCGAAGACGGTGGTGCCTGGGCGGCGCTCGAAATCCTATCGATGGTCACCCACGGCCAGAAAGGTGTGGCTTCCGAAATCCTGCCGCTCGTCAAGATCGCAATGCTCTCGCCGTCGATCGCCGACGGCATCGAAGGTAACGCAACCAACGCCGACTATACATACGACCGTATGCTTCGCCTGCTCGATGGGGCCGGCGCGATCGATAGCGAATTTGGCCGCGCTTTCGCGCAGCAGATCGAGCGGGCGTGCCGCACCACCGGTCCCAGCTATGGTCGTCCCTCGGACGCGTTTCGCAATGCACTCCCGTTAGTCGTCAAGCGAGCCCCAGCAGAGGTCTGGTTGGTGCTCTCTGGCTTCTATGAGGTCGCGACCCGCGTGGAGCGCGAGCGGCTCAACAGCATCACGTCCGCAACCAAGCTGTTCGCCTATGACGTGTCGCGTACTGGTCCCGGCGCGCTGTTTGAGACCCCGATCAAGCTCATGCTGAACTGGGTCGCGGGCAATCCCGACAGCCGGGTAGCATTCCTTCTCACCTTCTTTCCGATCCTTGAGCAGAGCGAAGGGGAGTGGGCCTGGCACCCAGCGCTCCAAATGCTCGCGAAGCTCTACGGCAGCAAAAAGCGGTTCCAGGATGCGCTGCGCCTTCGCATCTATCCTAGTTCTTGGGGTGGTTCACTGAACCCGCATCTGACGACCTTTAAAGCTCCACTCGCGTCTTGGGCCGATGATCCGGTTCTGGGAGATTGGGCGAACACCATGCTCGACAATGTAGAACGGTCGCTGGAGAGCGACTTCTATAGGCGCTGAAGCGCCCGCACCCCGAGGCGGATAAGGGAGAGGAGGTATGAGGCAGCGGTTCCAACGAGGGAGTCCGTCGAGGCATAACTTCCGCGCAGCGCCAACAGCACAAGCGAGTGGCGTCCATCGATCAACCGCCGCAGTGTCCGGTACAGGAGAGAGCGACTTAGCCGTGACCACGCAAAACGCCTGAACGAGCGGCCGCTCCTACCAGTTGCCGGCCGAAAGCGGACAGTCCAGATCGTCCGACGGCCCGGTCATTCCAGCAGATGTAGTCAGGCCTTATCGGCCTCCAGACCTTTGTTCACCAGCTGACGGATAGCCTCTGCACGGGATGGAATATCCTGTTGCTTGCGGCGCCAATCATCAATGATCGCGAGCCACTCGGCTGAGACGCGCATCTGGAATGGGTGGTTCTTGTCCCGAGTCATGTCAACAATGTAATTACATTGTTGACCTCAATCAATAGTGCATGTAATTACATATATGCAGCCCGAGTCGATGCTACCAACATCGACCCGGGCCTGACCACATTCGTTATGGAGAACGATCATGGCTTTTGCCGACATACCGCCACGCCCTCTTGCGATGCAAGAAGGGCTGCGTTCCTACATCGTCTACGACCGGCTGCCGGACAGCTGCCTCGCCTTCCCGATTGAGGACGACAGCTGCGAACCACATCTGCACGAAGGCGAATGGGTAGCGGTGGATACAGAGGATCGTGACCCGATGACGGGCGAACTGTTCCTCATCCGCTGGGAGTCTTCGGGCAGACGAGCGATCATGGAATTGTCGCTTCGCGATGGACATGCCGGAGCGGTTTGGTGGGTCCATAGTCATAATCGGCCCCGGTCTCAGAAAGAGCGCCGGGCGTGGATCAGAATGGGTCGCACGGGCGGGTGGTCTGACGGTCCTTATGCCGCCGATGGTGAGCGTGCCGCCTGTTTTCAGCGCAAGATCATCGGCAAGGTGGTCGGCATCATGAATATCGGCTTTCGTCCCGAACAGGACTGAGAGGCAGGGATGATTGGAACCGACCGTAAGATGGCACATCGCGAAACACCCGGCTGCTCACGCGGCTGTGTCCTTTGTGAAGTTCGTTGCGCTGTGGCCATCAGGATTCGCGACGATATCGCAGCTGAGCTTGCGCGTGCGGAAGCGGCTGTGCTCGCCTTTTGCCCTCAGGAGCAATCTACCCGTCACTGACCGCATCTGTTGCCCCGCCCGGATTCGAGAGAAGAGGGCGGGGTGACCTTTACTTAAGCTATTGATTCAGAATAACTCGAACAAAGGGATAATTTCCCTTTTCTTGTAGGAAATTCGCTTCTACGCAAGGGGCATGGTTCCTATCCTCTTCAATACCGACGGACGTTACACCCGACAGCAGATTGCTGAAGCCACCGGGGTGGATCGCGAACTGCTTGCCTACTGGAGCAAGGAGGGCCTGCTGCTCGCGGCCGAAAGTGAAGGTCTGGGCAAGGGCAAATACCGGCTCTTCGGCTTCGAGGCGATCCACATCGCGGCCCTGTTGAAGGAACTGGGGCTTTATGGTGTCCAGACCGCCGGGCTCAAACAGGTCGCGCAACTGCTCTGGAGCGTTCTGGCATTGTGCTCCCAGCATCCTGACATCACCGAGGAGGTTCGGTCCCAGGCCGTATCCCTGCGCAGGGCGCGAGCCAGCTATCCGGTCCGGGCATCAGTTTCACCCGGCGCAGAGGATCCCGATGCCGCATTCAGCTGTTTCGAGGATTGGCTGGAAAGCCGAGGCAAAATCAATCCGAAGGCTTTCGAAATCGAACCCTGGTTCGACGAAGAGGCTGATCTGGCTTTTGCCCTTTACCTCGATTTGTTCACCCCGGCCATTTTCGACAACTTCGACACGCGATGGCTCTTTACCCATGCCGGTAACGAACTGATCGCGATTCCTGAGGATCTGGGGCTGGCATCCATTCGGCCGGAGCATATGCGGAGCTACATCATGATCAATCTGTCGCGCATCATCAGGCCGATCTGGATGCGATAGCAGATACCTTAAACGAAGCGGGCCGGGGGATGCGCCAACATCGTCCCGACCCTCGCCACGATCGATCCTGGAGGAACATATGGCTAAGACCCCCCATATCATACAAGCAGATGAACAACAGCCCACACGCGAGATGTACGTTTTCGGTGGGCGTGCCCCCATGGCGATCCTCCGGCTGCCTGCGGTCAAGGCGAGGACGGGGCTGAGCCGAGCGACCATATACCGCAAGATCCAGAGTTCAGAGTTTCCGCGGCCGCATCAGTTGAGTCAGCGGGCCGTTGGATGGCTCGAATCCGACGTCGAAGCGTGGATTGCCAACTGCATCGCGGGAGGTGCCAATGACCGCTAAGATCGGGGGCATCCTTGGGGGCATCGACTGCCCACGGCGTAACGAATATCATGGTATTTCAGTTCATTATGTTGATTTTAATGCATCCCTCCGTCTCCGCCACCTTTCCATCCTCTCACAGCCGGGCCAATCGCTGAAAGTCCCGCATTTCTGCGGCCTTCAGGGTGATTCGGGTCTCCTGGGATCCACCGCCTTCCATCGGCAACCGATT
>Ga0307405_10000483_pt1 | contig 14957 bp, 16 predicted proteins | sample 322Cmetagenome_2_FD_203311 | JGI IMG/M metagenome (GOLD analysis project Ga0307405, IMG submission 203311) | Maize rhizosphere microbial communities from greenhouse at UC Davis, California, United States - 322HYB-C-1 | ecosystem: Host-associated > Plants > Roots > Rhizosphere > Soil | place...
CTGGATCCGCCGGTGGGCGGGTGGGCTGCGGCGCGCCGCAGCCGAGAACGCCGCGCGCTACAGCGCCTGCGCGCCCATCTCGCGCCGGTACCACTCGTGGAATTGCTGCATGCCGTCTTCCATCGGACTCTGGTACGGGCCGATTTCGTCGTCGCCGCGCTCCATCAGCGCCCGTCGGCCGGCGTCCATCCGCAGCGCGATCTCGTCGTCCTCGGCGCAGGTCTCCCAGTACGCCGCCTGCTCGGCCTCGACGAACTCGCGCTCGAACGCGGCGATTTCCTCGGGGTAGTAGAACTCGACGACGTTCAGCGTCTTCTGCGGGCCCTTCGGGTGCAGGGTCGAGACGACCAGCACGTGCGGGTACCACTCGACCATCACCGACGGGTAGTAGGTCATCCAGATCGCGCCGTGCTTCGGCGCTTCGCCGTTGCGGTAGGCCAGCACCGCGTCGTGCCACTTCTGGTAGGCCGGCGAGCCGGGCTTCGCGAGCGCGTTCTTCGCGCCGACCGTCTGCACCGAGTAGCGCGAGCCGAATTCCCAGCGCAGGTCCTCGCAGGTCACGAACTGGCCGAGCCCGGGGTGGAACGGCGCGACGTGGTAGTCCTCGAGGTAGACCTCGATGAACGTCTTCCAGTTGTAGTCGCACTCGTGCAGCTGCACCCGGTCGAGCTGGTAGCCGGTGAAGTCGAGGTCGGCCTTCGGGCCGAGCCCGGCGAGGTCGGTCGCGACCTTGCGGCCGCTGCCGTCGGCGGGCGCCTCGAACACCATGCCGTTCCAGGTCTGCACCGGGTAGTTGCGCAGGTTCAGGCACGGGTCGTCGGCGAAGTGCGGCGCGCCGATCAGCTCGCCCTTCAGGTCGTAGGTCCAGCGGTGCAGCGGGCAGACGATCGCGCTGCGGGTGTTGCCGCGGCCGCGCAGCATCACCGCCTGGCGGTGCCGGCAGACGTTCGAGATCAGCTCGACGCCCTGCGGCGTGCGCACCAGCGCGCGGCCCTCGCCTTCCTGCAGCAGCGTGTGGTAGTCGCCGACCTCCGGCACCGAGAGCTCGTGGCCGACGTAGCGCGGGCCCTTGCGGAATACCGTGTCGAGCTCGCGCTGGAACAACTGCGGGTCGAAGTAGCTGCGAACGGACAGCTGCGAGCGGCTGCGCTCGAGCTGGGTAGGGGTCACGCGCAGGTCGGACATGGGCCCAGTTTCTCCACCAAAAAACCGAGGGCGAACCCGTTTTGCCGAGGCGATCGGGGTCCCGTCTGGACAGGGCCGCGGATTGTAGCCGCGGGGTATCGGCCGGCCGGCCCGGGCGGCCCTTTCGCAGTGTCGGCGATCGGCCACGCATCCCGAGACGGCGGACCTGCACCACGTGGGGGGAGCTCGGCTGACTACAATCAGGGTTTGCGTTCGTGATGGAAAAAAATTCAGTCTCCACCCCGTCGAGGGCGCTGCCGGCCAGCTATGAGGAGGCCGTGACGGAGCTCGACGCGCTCGTCGCGACGATGGAAGCCGGCCAGCTGCCGCTCGAGCGCATGCTCGAGAGCTACCGGCGCGGCGCCGAGCTGCTCGGCTTCTGCCGCTCCCGCCTCGAAGCGGTCGAGCAGCAGGTCAAGATCCTCGAGGATGGGCAGCTGAAGCCCTGGACCGCGGCATGACGTCGACGGAGTTCGACGCCTGGGCCGCTGCCGAAGCCGATGCGGTCGAGTCGGCGCTGCATGCCTGGGTGCCTTCGGATGCGCCGGCCGGTCTCGGCCTGGCGATGCGCTACGGCGTGCTCGACGGCGGCAAGCGTGTCCGTCCGCTGCTGGTGCTCGCCGCCGCGCAGGCCGTGCAGGGGCTGCGCGAGGCGGCGCTGCGGGCCGCCTGCGCGGTCGAGCTGATCCACGCGTACTCGCTGGTCCACGACGACATGCCGTGCATGGACAACGACGTGCTGCGGCGCGGCAAGCCGACCGTCCACGTGCAGTTCGGCGATGCGCAGGCGATGCTCGCCGGCGATGCGATGCAGGCGCTCGCGTTCGAGGTCCTGACGCCGTCCGAAGGCGTGCCGCCGGCGCTGCAGGCCCGGCTCTGCGGCCTGCTCGCGCGCTCGGCCGGCCATGCAGGCATGGCGGGCGGGCAGGCGATCGACCTGGCCAGCATCGGCTTGCAGCTCGACGAGCACACGCTGCGCGACATGCACCACCGCAAGACCGGCGCGCTGCTGCAGGCCAGCGTGCTGATGGGCGCGGCCTGCGGCAGCGCGACGCCGAGCCAGTGGGCCGCGCTGTCGGACTACGGCGATGCGCTCGGCCTCGCATTCCAGGTCGTCGACGACATCCTCGACGTGACGCAGGCTTCGGCGACGCTCGGCAAGACCGCCGGCAAGGACCTGAACGACAACAAGCCGACCTACGTGACCGTGCTCGGCCTCGACGCCGCGCGGCGCCACGCCGGCGAGCTGCGCGACAAGGCACAGGCGGCGTTGGCGCGCAGCGGCCTCGCCGATGCGAGCTGCCTGGGACTGCTCGCCGACCGCGTCGTCGAGCGCGAGCATTGAGCATGCTGCACGCGATCGCTTTCGCTGCGTCGGAACGCCGGTTCGGCAGCGCCGCGCACGGCCGGTGAACGAGGAGACGCCGAGATGAAACACGCCCTGCTCGAAACCATCCAGAGCCCGGCCGACCTGCGCCGGCTGTCGCGCCTCGAGCTGCGCCAGCTCGCCGACGAGCTGCGCGACTTCGTCGTGCAGAGCGTCTCGCAGACCGGCGGCCACCTGTCGTCGAACCTCGGCACCGTCGAGCTGACGATCGCGCTGCACGCGGTCTACAACACGCCGTACGACCGCCTGGTCTGGGACGTCGGCCACCAGACCTATCCGCACAAGGTGCTGACCGGCCGGCGCGAGCGGATGTCGACCTTGCGCCAGCTCGGCGGGATCTCGGGCTTCCCGCGCCGCGAGGAGAGCGAGTACGACACGTTCGGTACCGCGCATTCGTCGACCTCGATCTCCGCCGCGCTCGGCATGGCCGTCGCTGCGCGCCTCAAAGGCGAGAACCGCAAGACCGTCGCGATCATCGGCGACGGCGCGATGAGCGCCGGCATGGCGTTCGAGGCGCTCAACAACGGCGGCGTCTCGCACTCCGACATCCTGGTCGTGCTGAACGACAACGACATGTCGATCTCGCCGCCGGTCGGCGCGTTGAACCGCCACCTCGCACGGCTGATGAGCGGCAAGTTCTACGCGACCGCGCGCGACACCGCGAAGACGGTGCTGAAGAACGCGCCGCCGCTGTTCGAGCTGGCGCGCCGGCTCGAGGAGCATGCGAAAGGCATGGTCGTACCGGGCACGATCTTCGAGGAGTTCGGCTTCAACTACGTCGGCCCGATCGACGGCCACGACCTCGACTCGCTGATCCCGACGCTCGAGAACCTGCGCGGCCTGAAGGGCGCCCAGTTCCTCCACGTCGTGACGAAGAAGGGCTACGGCTACAAGCTCGCCGAAGCCGACCCGGTGCTCTACCACGGCCCCGGCAAGTTCAACCCCGCCGAAGGCCTGGTCGCGCCGAAGACCCCGCCGAAGACGACCTTCACGCAGGTCTTCGGCCAATGGCTGTGCGACATGGCGGCGCAGGACGAGCGCCTGATCGGCATCACGCCGGCGATGCGCGAGGGCTCGGGCATGGTCGAGTTCGAGCAGCGCTTCCCGCGCCGCTACCACGACGTCGGCATCGCCGAGCAGCACGCGGTGACGTTCGCGGCCGGCCTGGCCTGCGAAGGGCTGAAGCCGGTGGTCGCGATCTACTCGACCTTCCTGCAGCGCGCCTACGACCAGCTGATCCACGACGTCGCGATCCAGGACCTGCCGGTCGTCTTCGCGCTCGACCGGGCCGGCCTCGTCGGCGCCGACGGCGCCACGCACGCCGGCAACTACGACATCGCGTACCTGCGCTGCATCCCGAACATGAACGTGCTGACGCCGGCCGACGAGAACGAATGCCGGCAGGCCCTCTACACCGCGTTCTGCCACGACCACCCGACGGCGGTGCGCTATCCGCGCGGTGCGGGCGCCGGAGCCGCGGTGCAGCAGGCGATGACCGCGCTGCCGTTCGGCAAGGGCGAGATCCGCCGCCAGATCAAGCGGCCGGGCGCGCCGGTCGGCAAGCGGATCGCGATCCTCGCGTTCGGCACCCTGCTGTACCCGGCGCTCGCCGCAGCCGACCAGCTCGATGCGACGGTCGCCAACATGCGCTTCGTCAAGCCGCTCGATGTCGCGCTGGTGACTGAACTGGCGGCCAGCCATGATGCAATCGTGACGGTCGAGGAAGGATGCGTGATGGGCGGCGCCGGCAGCGCGGTGCTCGAAGCGCTCGCCGCGGCGCAGATCAACGTGCCGGTGCTGACGCTCGGATTGCCCGACGCGTTCGTCCAGCACGGCGATCCGGCGAAGCTGCTGGCGCTGTGCGGGCTCGACGCCGCCGGCATCGAGACGTCGATCCGCAATCGCTTCGGGCTGACGTTGAACCTGATGCGGGCCGCCGCGAACCATTGAAGCGGGTCGGCGAGGGTCGTCGGGCCGGCGCGGCGCGGGTTCGGCGAATCTCTGTCATCCTTCGTTTGGCAGCGCAGAAACAAACCGAAGAAAGCGAACCAGGAAAGGCCGGTCGTCGCGCCGCGACGACCCGACGGTGACATGAGCAATCTGAAGGACGCCCTCCACATCCCGGACACGCAGGCTGCGCGCGACGGGCGCCGCATCGCGATCCAGCGCGTCGGCGTGCGCGGCGTCCGCTACCCGCTCGAGCTGCGGATCGGCACGACCCTGGCGCCGACGGTGGCGGCGTGGGACCTCGACGTCGCGCTGCCGGCCGACGCGCGCGGCACCCACATGTCGCGCTTCGTCGCCTGGCTCGATTCGCTCGACGGTCCGCTCGACGCGGCGACGCTGCGGCGCGAGCTCGCGTCGATGCTCGAGCGGCTGGATGCCGCCGAGGGCCGGATCGAGGCGCGCTTTCCGTTCTTCCTGAGGAAGCGGGCGCCGGTCTCCGGCGTCGAGAGCCTGCTCGAGTACCAGGGCCGGCTGATCGGCGAGACGCGCGACGGCGCGACGACGGTGTGGGTCGAGGTCACGGTGCCGGTCAAGTCGCTTTGCCCATGCTCGAAGGAGATTTCCGACTACGGCGCGCACAACCAGCGCTCGCACGTGACGATCAAGGTCGAGCCGCTGCAGGAGATCGGCTGGCCCGAGCTGGTGCGCTTCGCCGAGGACTCCGCGTCGAGCGAGATCTGGGCGATGCTGAAACGCGCCGACGAGAAGTGGGTCACCGAGCGGGCCTACGAGAATCCGAAGTTCGTCGAGGACATGGTGCGCGATGTCGCGATCCGGCTGAATGCGGATGCACGGGTGGGGCGGTATTCGGTGGATGTCGAGAACTTCGAGAGCATCCACGCACATAGCGCTTGCGCGCAAATCTCGCGCGGCTGAGCCGCCGTCAATCCTTCTCGCGCTTCCTCTGAGCGCTCGATCCTTGCGCCTTGGCCGGCCGGCCGCGCAGCTGCAGCGCGTCGCGCAACAGGTACTCGACCTGCGCGTTGACGCTGCGCAGCTCGGCGGCGGCGAGGCGTTCGATCTCGGCCCAGAGGTCGGGATCGATGCGCAGCAGGAACGGCTTCTTGCCGGGGCTGGCCATCGCGTGCGGCGTCAGTCGTGCCAGGTCACTTGGCGCTCGGGCGCATCTGAGGGCTGGCGCGCGCGCTCGCCCATGATCGGCAGCAGGAACAGGAACACCAGCGCGGCGGCCGAGATGGCGATGACCCAGCCGGCGCGGGGAAGCGCGGCCCAATGCATCGCCAGTCCGACGACGAAGACGAAGCCGAAGGTTCCGAACAGGATGCGGCGCCAGCGCATGGCCGCCGCCTCAGGTGTACAGCGTGCCGGCGTTGACGACCGGCGTCGCGTCGTGGTCGGAGCAGAGCACGACGAGCAGGTTGCTGACCATCGCCGCCTTGCGCTCGTCGTCGAGGTCGACGAGGCCGCGCTCGGACAGGCCGTTCAGCGCGAGCTCGACCATGCCGACCGCACCTTGCACGATCTTCGTACGCGCCGCGATCACCGCCTCGGCCTGCTGGCGGCGCAGCATCGTGCCGGCGATCTCAGGGGCATAGGCGAGGTGGGTCAGCTTCGCGTCGATGACCTCGATGCCGGCCAGCGCGAAGCGCACCTGCAATTCGTCGCGCAGCGCCTTGCCGATCTCGTCGGTGCCCGACCGCAACGTCACCTCGCTCGGCTTGTTGCCGAGCGGATCGTCGAGGTTGTCGTAGGCGTAGCTCGAGGCGAGGTGGCGCACCGCGGCCTCCGCCTGGGTCAGCACGTAGGCCTCGAAGTCCTCGACATCGAACTTCGCGCGCGCGGTGTCCTCGACGCGCCAGACGATGGCCGCCGCGATCTCGATCGGGTTCCCGCGCTGGTCGTTGACCTTCAGCTTCTCGCTGTTGAAGTTGTGCGCGCGCACCGAGATCTTGTCCTTGCTGTAGAAGACGTTGGCCCAGCGCAGGCCGCCGACCCGATCGGTGCCGCGGTAGCTGCCGAACAGGGTCAGCAGCGCCGCCTGGTTCGGCTGCAGCATGTAGAGGCCGGTCACGCACCAGAGCGCGCCGAGCATCAGCACGATCGCAGCCGCGAGCATCGCCGCGCTCGGTCGCGAAACGAACAGTCCGATCGCGGCCAGCGCGAGCGCGATGCCGAGGAACAGGTAGACGAATCCGTTGCCCGAAGCGGCCGCGCGCTCGTGCGTGAGGTGCTTGTCCATGCCGAGACCATCCTTGCTTGGATACGCGGCATCCGCCGCGCCTTCGAGGTCGCCCCGGCGGCGCCGGGGATTGATCTCAAAGTGATATCACTTTAATAGCAAATAACGAAGCGCGTCAAGCGCGCACCGTCTCGACGGCGGAAAGCCCGAGCAGCGCGAGGTCGCCGCGCCCTTCGCGCACCAGCACCGGCTCGGCCCCGCTCAGGTCGACGACGGTGGTCGGCGTCATCGGGCAGGCGCCGGCGTCGACGATCGCCTGCAGCACCTTCTGGTAGCGCGCGCGGATCTCGTGCGGGTCGTTCAGCGGGTCGCTTTCGCCGGGCGGGATCAGGGTCGTCGCGAGCAGCGGCTGGCCGAGCAGCTCGAGCAGTCCTTGCGTCACCGCATGCCCCGGCACGCGCAGCCCGATCGTCCGCCGCGATGGATGCGAGACCCGCCGCGGCACCTCACGCGTCGCGTCGAGGATGAACGTGAACGGGCCGGGCGTGGCCTGCTTCAGCAGCCGGTACTGCTTGTTGTCGACCCGCGCATAGCTCGCGAGCTCGCTGAGGTCGCGGCACAGCAGGGTCAGGTGGTGCTTGTCGTCGACGCCGCGGATCCGCCGCAACTGCTCGGCGGCGGCCTTGTCGTCGAGGTGGCAGACGAGTGCGTAGCTCGAGTCGGTGGGGATCGCGGCGATCCCGCCGGCGTGGAGGATCTGGGTGGCTTGCTTCAGCAGTCTTGGCTGAGGGTTATCGGGATGGACTTCGAAGTATTGGGACATGCTTCGATTGTCCGACTTCGATCCTCCGACTGCAGTCGTGCTCTTTTTTCGCGAAGGACGGTTGACCGTCAAGTAGCCGGGCCGGGACCCGGCACCTATGCGGTCAGCAAAAGCTACCGGTGAACCCGGTCCACCAACGCCTCCCACACGGGTGTCAACTTCTTCGGCAACGCCGGCAACGTCCCCAGGTCGGTGTGACTCTCCCCCGGCCCGTGGAAGTCGCTCCCCCGCGAGGCGAGCAGATCGAACTCGAGCGCGGTCTCCGCGTACCGCACCGCGTCGCTCGCGCTGTGGCTGCCGGTGACGACCTCGACGCCGCGGCCCCCGTGGGCCTTGAACTCGCTGAAGAGGGCGTACTCCTCGCTCGGCGTGAAGCGATAACGCGCCGGGTGCGCGATGACGGCCAAGCCGCCGGCGTCGGTGATCCACGTCACGGCGTTGCGCAAGGTGGCCCAGCGATGCGGCACGTAACCGGGCTTGCCTTCGACGAGGTAGCGCCGGAACACGTCCTGCGTGTCATCACAGATGCCGGTGTCGACGAGGTAGCGCGCGAAGTGGGTGCGCGAGATCAGCTCGGGGTTGCCGACGTACTGCAGCGCGCCGTCGAACGTGTCCTTGATGCCGACCTTGGCGAGGCCTTCGGCCATCTCGAGCGCGCGCTCGCGGCGGCCGCCGCGGGTCGCTGCCAGGCCGGCGTGCAGGGGCGCGTCGTCGGCGTCGAAGCCAAGGCCGACGATGTGCACGGTGACGCCGGCGAAGGTGACCGAGATCTCGGTACCGGTCAGATACGGCAGCCCGAGGCGCAGCGCGGCGGCGCGGGCGCGATGCTGGCCGGCGAGCTCGTCGTGATCGGTGAGCGCCCACAGTTCGACGCCGTTGGCCTTCGCGCGCGCGGCGAGCACCTCGGGCTCGAGCGTGCCGTCGGAGACGACGGAATGGCAGTGCAGGTCGGCGTTCATCGAGTCGATATCGGAAACCTCGATTGTAGGGAGGCAGGGTCGCGCGGCCCGGCCCGCAGCCTTCACTCGAACGCGGCTTCCACGACCATTTGCACGCGTTCGCGGCCGTTGTATTCGTCCAGGTTGACGCGGTAGGCGAGGCGCACGCGCTCGGCGACCGGCTCGCTGCGCCCGAACCAGATCGCATCGCGCACTGCACCGGCGCAGCGCACCGTCAGCTTCAAGTGCTTCTCGCCGACCAGGCGCTGCGACGTGACCTCGACCTCGTCGCAGAAGAGCGGCGCTTCGAACGCCTGGCCCCAGACCTGGCCGTCCATCGCACGCACGGCGTCGGCGCTGAAGTACTCGAGCGCGAGCGGGCCGTCGCTGCGCACGACGCGGTCGAGCGTCGCCGCATCGAGCGCTTCGCGCGCGACCTGCTGCAGCGCGCCGTCGAAGGTGTCGAAGTCGGCTTCGTCGATGGTGCAGCCGGCTGCCATCGCATGACCGCCGAAGCGCTTCAGCACGCCGGGATGGCGCTTGGCGACGAGGTCCAACGCATCGCGCAGATGAAACCCGGCGATCGAGCGACCCGAGCCTTTGAGCAGGCCGTCGCGGCCGAGCGCGAACACGAAGGTCGGGCGGTGCACGCGGTCCTTCAGGCGCGACGCGACGATGCCGATCACGCCTTCGTGGAACTCGGGGTCGAAGATCGCCAGCGCGGACGGCGGCTCGTCCTCCGGCATCAGGCTGTCGAGCATCGCCTCGGCCTGCTCGCGCATGCCCGACTCGAGCTCGCGCCGTTCGCGGTTGATCGCATCGAGGCGCTGCGCCAGCTCCGCGGCGCGCGCTGCATCGTCGGTGACGAGGCACTCGATGCCGAGCGTCATGTCGGCGAGGCGCCCGGCCGCATTGACGCGCGGGCCGAGCGCGAAGCCGAAGTCGAACGCGCTGGCCCGGTTCGGGTCGCGCCCGGCTGCCGCGAACAGCGCGGCGATGCCCGCCTGCATGCGGCCGGCGCGCACGCGCTTCAACCCTTGCGCGACGAGGCGCCGGTTGTTCGCATCGAGGCGGACGACGTCGGCGACCGTGCCGAGCGCGACGAGGTCGAGCAACGCGTCGAGACGCGGCTGGTTCTCCGGCGTGCAGGCGCCGCGCCGACGCAACTCGCCGCGCAGCGCGAGCAGCACGTAGAACATCACGCCGACGCCGGCCAGGTTCTTGCTCGCGAACCCGCACGCCGGTTGGTTCGGATTGACGATCACGTCGGCGTCCGGAAGCCGCACGGCGCCGTCGACCAGCGCCGGCAGATGGTGGTCGGTGACGACGACGATCAATCCGTGCGCCTTCGCATGGGCGACGCCGTCGAGGCTGGCGATGCCGTTGTCGACCGTGATCAGCACGTCGGGACGGTGCTGCAGCGCGAGATCGACGATCGCCGGCGTCAGCCCGTAGCCGTGCACCGCGCGATCCGGCACGACGTAGCGCAGCCCGTCGCGCGGCGCGCCGAGCAGCGCGAGCCCGCGCAGCGCGACCGCGCACGCGGTGGCGCCGTCGCAGTCGTAGTCGGCGACGACGCAGATCCGCTTGCCGGCCTCGATCGCATCGGCGAGACAGCGCGCCGCAGCCTCGGCGCCATGCAGGTCCGCCGGCGCGAGCAACCGGCCGAGGCCGTCGTCGAGCTCGTCGGCCGCGCGCACGCCACGCGCGGCGAACAAGCGCGCGAGCAGCGGGTGCACGCCGGCCTGCTCGAGCGCCCAGACGACGCGCGGCGGTGCATCGCGCAACTGCAGAGTCGGACGGCTCGCCATCACAACGCCGCCAGCAGCTCGCCGACCGGCGGCGTGCTCCCCCGCAGGCGCTGCCACCAGCTGCGCGGCGTGTGCTCGTAGCGCTGCGCCGAGCGCTCGCCGCACAAGGTCAGCGCGAGCGGGCCGTCGGCTTTCTCGGCTTGGCGCAGCAGGCGCGCAATCGGGCCGGCATCGAGCGCCGCCCAGGCCGCCGCCCAGCCGGCGCCGTCGCCATCGACGAGCGGGCCGCGCAACGAAGAGTCGACCTCGACCGCGGCGCGATCGGCCGGCTGCGCGGCACCGCAGCCGCTGAGCCAGAACGAATTCATCGGTAACGCGCCGCGCGCCTCGCGCGCCTCGTTGATCGGATGCGGATAGAGCAGCAGCTGGACCTCGCTCTGCAGGCGTCGGATCAACGCCGCCTGCGCATGCCCGTGCGCGCCGCCGCCGAGCCAGAGGTCGACGTTGCGGCCGACCACACGGTCGAGCGAGGCGCACGGCAATCCGGCCAGGCTCGGATGGGCCGCGTACCAGCGCCCCGGTGCACCCCACAGCCACGCGAAGCCTTCGCTCTCGAACAGGTCACGCACCGCTTCGAACAGCGCGCGCGATTCGTCCTCGAGCAGCGCCAATGCGGCCGGGTCGGCCATCGAGACGCTGTCGCGGCCGACGTGCCAGTGCGCCGGCGTGACCAAGCCCCAGGCCCGATCGCCGACCTCGATACCGTCGGCCGCGGCGGCCAGCGCGGCGAACGGCCACGTGCCGTCGGCGCCGTGCCAGCCCCAGAGCGCGGCGAGCGCGCGTTCGTGCGGCGGCGACAGCGTGTACTCGTCGCCCCGGTCGGGCGGCTGCGGCGTCAGGCGCTTCAGCAGACGCTCGAGATTCGGCAATGAAAGCGTCGGCAAGACCTGCAGGGCTTCCTGCGACAACGCGGAAGCGAACGGGATCAGCAGGTGCATGCGCCGATTATCCGACGCGGTCCGCGCGACCCGGCCGTGCGAGGACCCTCCTGTAGCATCGATCCCCCATGAACTGGCCCTACGAACTGCAGATCGGCTGGCGCTACACGCGGGTCGGTCGGGCCGGCCGGCGCAATCGCTTCATCTCGTTCATCTCGGGCGTCTCGATGCTCGGCATCGCGCTCGGCGTCGCCGCGCTGATCATCGTGCTGTCGGTGATGAACGGCTTCCAGAAGGAAGTGCAGGGCCGCATGCTGTCGGTGATCTCGCACGTCGAGGTGTTCGACCCGCAGGGCGCGGCGCTCGCCGACTGGAAGGCCACCGCGACCGCTGCGCGCCGCAATCCCGAGGTCGTCGGCGCGGCGCCGTTCGTCGCCGCGCAGGCGCTGATCGGCCGCGGCGACGAGATGCGCGGCGCGATCGTGCGCGGCATCTCGCCGAACGACGAAGCGACCGTCACCGACCTCGCCGCGCAGCTCAAGGACACCACCTTGACGCGCCTCGTGCCGGGCGAATGGAACATCGTGCTCGGCATCGAGCTCGCGCGCTCGCTCGGCGTGCGCGACGGCGACAAGGTGACGCTGGTCGCACCGGGCGGGCAGGTCACGCCGGCCGGCGTGGTGCCGCGCCTGAAGCAGTTCACGGTCGTCGGCACCTTCGATGCCGGCCATTACGAGTACGACAGCGGGCTCGTCTGGATCCACGTCGACGATGCCGCGAAGCTGTTCCGGGTCGAAGGCCCGACCGGCGTGCAGCTCCGTTTGAAGGACCTGAACCGCGCGCGCGACGTCGCCGCGCAGCTCGAGCAAAGCCTCGGCCCGGCCTATGTCGTGCGCGACTGGACCCGCACGAACCGCAACTGGTTCGCCGCGGTCCAGGTCGAGAAGCGGCTGATGTTCATCATCCTGACCCTGATCGTCGCGGTCGCCGCGTTCAACCTCGTCTCGACCCTCGTGATGACGGTCACCGACAAGCGCGCCGACATCGCGATCCTGCGCACGCTCGGCGCGAGCCCGCGCTCGGTGATGTCGATCTTCATGGTGCAGGGCGCGCTGGCCGGCGTCATCGGCACGTTCGGCGGCGTCGCACTCGGTCTGCTGGTCGCCTTCAACGTCGATGTCATCGTGCCGTTCATCGAGCGGCTGCTGCACGTCAGCTTCCTGCCGAGCAGCGTCTACCTGATCAGCAAGATGCCGAGCGACCCGCAGAGCAGCGACATCATGCCGATCGTCGTGATCTCGCTGGTGCTCGCGTTCCTCGCGACGCTGTACCCGAGCTGGCGCGCGAGCCGCGTGCAGCCGGCCGAAGCGCTGCGCTATGAGTGACGCGGCGCCGGCCGCGGCCGCCGGCCCGATCCTCGACGCGACCGACCTGCACAAGCGCTTCACCGAAGGCAGCGGCGCGACGCGCCTCGACGTCGCGGTGCTGCAGGGCGTCGACCTCGCGGTGCAGCGCGGCGAGACGGTCGCGATCGTCGGCGCGTCGGGCTCCGGCAAGAGCACCTTGCTGCACCTGCTCGGCGGCCTCGAGGCGCCGACGCAGGGCCGGGTCGAGCTGGCCGGCCGCGATTTCGTGCGGATGAGCGCGGCCGAGCAGGGCGCCTGGCGCAATCGCCACCTCGGCTTCATCTACCAGTTCCACCACCTGCTGCCCGAGTTCACCGCGCTCGACAACGTTGCGATGCCATTGCGCGTGCGCCGGGTCGAGGTCGGTGCGGCGCGCGAGCGCGCGGCCGAAGTGCTGGCGCAGGTCGGGCTCGCCGCGCGCACCGGCCATCGGCCCGGACAACTGTCGGGCGGCGAGCGCCAGCGCGTCGCGATCGCGCGGGCCCTGGCCGGCGCGCCCGAGTGCGTGCTGGCCGACGAGCCGACCGGCAACCTCGACCGAGGCACCGCCGACACGGTGTTCGCGCTGATGCTCGACCTCGCGCGCCGCCGCTCGATGGCGCTCGTCCTCGTGACGCACGACGAGAGCCTGGCGCAGCGATGCGACCGGCTGCTCCGTCTGAGCGAAGGAAGGCTCGCGCGCTGAGCGCTTGCGTGACTCGTTGCAGCGTGCACGCGCGGTCGTTGCGCACCTGCGGCGGCACCCAGCGCTACCCGACGTTCGGCCGTTCCGGTCCGTCGTCGCGGCGATCCGTCAGGACCGCCCACCGCGATCCGGCCGGCGCGGGTCGTACCAGAGGCCGAGTCGTGATCGATCGCGCACGCCGGCCGACCCGGCCAGGCCGATCCGCAAGCTCGCGCCGAGCAGCTCGCCGGCCGAGTAGGTGCGGAGCTTGCGCCCGGAGGTCAGCACCGAGTCGCGCAGGATCACGACCTCGCCGTGCGCGCGCAACTGCCGGCAGAGCCGGATCTCCTCGGCCGCGAACAGCGTTTCGTCGAAGCCGCCGACGGCCTCGAACGCATCGCGACGGCAGAACACGAAGCAGCCGCCGGTGATGCGCAGGCGGCGCGCGATCCAGTTGCCGGCCGGCAGCACCGCGTCGAGCCAGCGCGGCGTCGGTGCGTCGAAGCGCATCGCCGCGCCGCCGCCGACCGCGCCGGCTGCGATCGCGCGCTGCAGGCCGACGACGACATCGGCGCCGATCAAGGTGTCGGCATCGACGAAGACGAAGGTGTCGCCACGCGCGGCACGCGCGCCGGCGTTGCGCGCTGCGGCGATCTGGCGGCGCTCGATGCGGACGACCTGCGCGCCCTCGGCCGCGGCCAGCTCGGCCGTCCGGTCGCTCGACGAATCGTCGACGACGATGATCTCGAACGATGGCTGGGCCGCCTCGGCGGCCGCGCGGATCGCGCGCACGGTGGCCGCGATCGAGGCCTCCTCGTCGTGCGCCGGGACGACGAAGCTCAGCACCGGTGAGCCCGTTGCCGCGCGCTCAATGCGAGTCGGCGGCCGGCGCGGCCGACCAGACCGGCATGAACGGCAGGTCGGTGCTGCCGATGTCGTGCCCCATCTGCGAGAGCAAGGTCGTGACCTGCCCGCGGTGGTGGGTCTGGTGGTTGAACACGTGCGCGACCAGCACCCAGCGCGGCACGGTGCGGCTGCGGCCGTCGACCTTGCTGACGTAGGTCAGCGATTCGCGCAGCCAGTCGTCCTGCAAGGTCGCGGTCCAGTCGCGGAGGCGAACGTCGAGCGCGCTGCGCACCCGATGCAAGGTCTCGAAGTCGGGGTACGGGTCGACGCCGAGTTCGGGCACCTGCGGTGGGTCGCCGGTGAAGCGCGACAGGAACGCGAGGTCGGCGTAGACGATGTGGTTCAGGGTCGCGTGGATCGAGCCGAAGAAGGCACCGCGGGCGCACCGCCGTTCGGCGTCCGGCAGCTCGGCGCAGAGCGCGTAGAGGCGCTCGTTCATCCAGGCGTTGTACTGCGCCATCGCGACGCCGTAGGCCGACGTGATCACCGGCCTGTCCCCGATTCGGGAACGTCCGCCGTGATGTCCACGGACCATGCGCCGGTGCCGTCGGATTGGTCGCGCACCCATTGCGCGTACGGCGCGTCGATGCGCGCGACCGGCAGCGCGTAGATCGCCGGAAGGTCGTACGGATGGAGTGCGCGGATCGCCTGCTCGACCGCGTCGTACTGCGTGTCGACCGTCTTCAGCAGCAGGCGGAACTCGGGGTCGTCCTGCAGCGCGCCGTCCCAGTGGTAGAGGCTTTCGATCTCGGAGATCTGCGCGCAGGCGACGAGCCGGCGCTCGACCAGCGCCTTTCCGATGCGGCGCGCAT
>Ga0307405_10000485_pt1 | contig 14948 bp, 7 predicted proteins | sample 322Cmetagenome_2_FD_203311 | JGI IMG/M metagenome (GOLD analysis project Ga0307405, IMG submission 203311) | Maize rhizosphere microbial communities from greenhouse at UC Davis, California, United States - 322HYB-C-1 | ecosystem: Host-associated > Plants > Roots > Rhizosphere > Soil | place...
CCTTCGCGCGCCTCGATCCGGCGCCGGCCGAGGGGAAGGATCTGAACCCGATCCTGCAGGACATCGGCCTCGCCATCCATCCGCCGCTGCTTTATCTCGGCTATGTCGGCTTCTCCGTCTGCTTCTCCTTTGCTGTCGCCGCCCTGATCGAAGGCCGCATCGACGCCGCCTGGGCGCGCTGGGTGCGCCCCTGGACGCTCGCCGCCTGGACCTTCCTGACCCTCGGCATCGCCATGGGCTCCTACTGGGCCTATTACGAGCTCGGCTGGGGTGGCTGGTGGTTCTGGGATCCGGTCGAAAACGCCTCCTTCATGCCCTGGCTCGCCGGCACGGCGCTGCTGCACTCGGCGCTCGTCATGGAAAAGCGCGAGGCGCTGAAGATCTGGACGGTGCTGCTCGCCATCCTGACGTTCTCGCTGTCGCTGATGGGCACCTTCCTGGTGCGCTCGGGCGTGCTGACATCGGTTCACGCCTTCGCCAGCGATCCCTCGCGCGGCGTCTTCATCCTCTGCATCCTGCTGCTCTTCATCGGTGGTGCGCTGTCGCTCTTCGCCTTCCGGGCGCCGAGGCTGACGGCCGGCGGCCTGTTCGCGCCGATCTCGCGCGAAGGCGCGCTCGTCGTCAACAACCTGATCCTGACGGTTGCCTGCGGAACGGTGCTGACGGGCACGCTCTATCCGCTGGTTCTGGAAACGCTGACCAACGACAAGATCTCGGTCGGCCCGCCCTTCTTCAACATGACCTTCGGTCTGTTGATGGCACCGCTGCTCGTCATCGTGCCCTTCGGCCCGCTGCTGGCCTGGAAGCGTGGCGACCTGCTGGGCGCCCTGCAGCGGCTCTATGCGGTTGCCGCACTCGCCTTCGTCGCCGCCGTCCTGTTCTTCTATCTCCAGCATGGCGGCCCGGTCATGTCGGTTCTCGGGCTCGCGGCCGGTCTGTTCCTGGTCCTCGGCGCCATCGCCGACCTGTGGTATCGCGCCGGCGTCGGCAAGCAGCCTCTTGGCATCGCCTGGCGCCGCCTCAAGGGCCTGCCGCGTTCCGCCTTCGGCACGGCGCTCGCCCATGCGGGCCTCGGCATTTCCGTGCTTGGCATCGTCGCCGTTTCCACCTTCCAGACCGAGCACGTGCTGCAGATGAAGCAGGGCGAGGTGACCGATGCCGGCGGCTACACGCTGCGCTTCGACGGCATGAAGAAGGCGACCGGACCGAACTACACCGAGGATCGCGGTCATTTCACTATCGCCAGGGGCGGCGTCGACGTGGCTGACGTCTGGTCGGCCAAGCGCATCTACACCGCCGGCCAGATGCCGACAACGGAAGCCGGTATCCTGACCTTCGGTGCGAGCCAGCTTTACGTCTCGCTCGGCGATCCCACAGATGACGGCGGCATCGTCGTGCGCATCTGGTGGAAGCCTTATATTCTCTGCATCTGGGGCGGCGCCCTTGTCATGGCTCTTGGTGGCTTCGTCTCGCTCAGCGACCGGCGCCTGCGCGTCGGCGCGCCACGCCGCAAGGCAAAGGCGCTGCAGCCTGTCATGGAGCCGGCCGAATGATGCGTCGCCTCCTTCTGGCTCTCCTCCTGATCACGTCCGCCGTGCCGGCCTTCGCCGTCAACCCGGACGAGATGCTGAAAGATCCCGCGCTTGAAAGCCGTGCGCGTGCCATCTCGGCGGAATTGCGCTGCATGGTCTGCCAGAACCAGTCGATCGACGATTCCAACGCCGAACTGGCCAAGGATCTGCGTCTGCTGGTGCGAAAGCGCATTACCGATGGCGATAGCGACCAGCAGGTCATGAGCTACATCGTCTCCCGCTACGGTGAATTCGTGTTGCTGAAGCCACGCTTCGAGACAAAGACGCTGCTCTTGTGGGGCGCTCCGATCCTGCTCGCGGTGCTGGGTGGCCTGTCGCTCGTCGTCTTCGCCCGCCGCTATGCCGGCCAGCCGACGGGGTCGGCGCTGACGAGCGACGAGCAGGCGCGCCTGAACGAGCTCTTGAAAAAGTAAATCCGCGCGGCTCCAGGCGGAAGAATTCGGACATTACGAATTTTTCATGCCTCGGACAGTTCGCAGTAAGGTGTGCCGTCCTATATCTTTATCCATCGACCGATCCGGTAACCGCCGGTCCCGTGGATTTAAATATAAGAAGGTGCGTCTTATGCTGAAGACTATCAAAGCTCCGTCACTGTCGACCGTGCTCAAGGCCTCGACCGTTGCCGGTCTTGCCACCGCCGTCCTGGCGACGGGTGTCCCCCTCGAAATCACGCGTTCCTATGCTGAAGCGGTCAAGGTCGAGGCACCGTCCGTGCCGAGCTTCGCCAACGTCGTCGACGCCGTTTCTCCTGCCGTCGTTTCCGTTCGCGTCGAAAGCCGCGTCAAGCCGGTCTCCGATGAGGATGGCAACAACGGCTTCTCCTTCGATTTCAACGGCCGTGGCTTCGATGATCTCCCCGACGCCCTGAAGCCTTTCTTCCGCCAGTTCGGCGAGCAGCAGGGTCGCCGTGGCCCTCCCGGCGCGCATCCTCCAGGCCCCGGCCAGCATGAGGGTCGCCTGCGCCCTGTCGCCCAGGGCTCGGGCTTCTTCATCTCCGAAGACGGCTATATCGTCACCAACAATCACGTCGTTTCCGATGGCGCGGCCTTCGTCGCTGTCATGAAGGACGGTACCGAGCTCGACGCCAAGCTGATCGGCAAGGACCCGCGCACCGACCTCGCCGTGCTGAAGGTCGACGGCAAGGGCAAGAAGTTCACCTACGTCAACTGGGCGGACGACAACAACGTCCGCGTCGGCGACTGGGTCGTGGCCGTCGGTAACCCGTTCGGCCTCGGCGGCACGGTGACGGCAGGTATCGTTTCGGCCCGCGGCCGCGATATCGGCTCCGGCCCCTATGACGATTATCTCCAGGTTGACGCAGCCGTGAACCGCGGCAACTCCGGTGGCCCGACCTTCAACCTCAGCGGCCAGGTGGTCGGCATCAACACCGCCATCTTCTCGCCGTCGGGCGGCAGCGTCGGTATCGCCTTCGCGATCCCGGCTTCGACCGCAAAGGACGTCGTCGCCGACCTGATGAAGGACGGCCAGGTTTCGCGCGGCTATCTCGGCGTGCAGATCCAGCCGGTGACCAAGGACATCGCCGACTCGCTTGGCCTCTCTGAAGCCAGCGGCGCGCTGGTCGTCAACGCCCAGGCTGGAACGCCGGGTGAAAAGGCCGGCATGAAGGCGGGCGACGTTGTCACCGCCGTCAACGGCGAGACCGTCAAGGACGCCCGTGATCTGAGCCGCCGCATCGGCGCGATGACGCCGGGCAAGAAGGTCGAACTCTCCGTCTGGCGCTCCGGCAAGTCCATGCCTGTCACGGTCGAGCTCGGCACGCTGCCGGCAGAACAGCAGCAGGCTTCGACCGATGATGGCGATCAGGCACCGGAAGCGCAGACCCCGGCATCCGAAAAGGCGCTCGCCGATCTCGGCCTGACGGTTGGCCCGGCTGATGACGGCAAGGGCCTGCAGATCACAGGCATCGACCCAAACTCCGACGCTGCCGACAAGGGCATCAAGGAAGGCGAGAAGATCACCTCGGTCAACAACCAGGAAGTCTCCTCGGCCGATGACGTGGTCAAGGTGCTGAACCAGGCGAAGAAGGATGGCCGCACTCGCGCGCTGTTCCAGATCCAGTCCAAGGAAGGCAGCCGCTTCGTCGCCCTTCCGGTCGAAAACCAGGGCTAAACGCCCCGGGTTTCCGGATCGAATTGAAGGGTCGCGCGCTCGCGCGGCTCTTCCTGTCAACCCATCGCAGGTGACGACAATGACCTTCCAGCAAGACGATCACGCTTTGAGCCTTGCCGAAACACAGCCGGCGGGTAATGTCGGCCGCATGAAGATTCTCATTATCGAAGACGATCTGGAAGCGGCTGCCTATCTCACGAAAGCCTTTCGTGAGGCGGGTATTGTCGCCGACCATGCAAGCGACGGCGAAAGCGGCCTCTTCATGGGGACCGAAAACACCTACGACGTGCTTGTGATCGACCGCATGCTGCCGCGCCGCGATGGCCTTTCCGTCATCGCCGAGCTGCGCCGCAAGGGCATCCACACCCCCGTTCTCATTCTCTCCGCCCTTGGCCAGGTCGACGACCGCGTGACCGGCCTGCGCGCCGGCGGCGACGACTATCTCCCCAAGCCCTACGCCTTCAGCGAGCTTTTGGCGCGCGTCGAGGTGCTCGGCCGCCGCAAGGGCACGCCCGATCAGGACGTCGTCTACCGCGTCGGCGATCTCGAGCTCGACCGTCTGGCCCACGAAGTCCGCCGTGGCGGGAAGGAGATCCCGCTGCAGCCGCGCGAATTCCGCCTGCTGGAATATCTGATGAAGAATGCCGGCCAGGTGGTCACCCGCACCATGCTGCTCGAAAACGTCTGGGATTATCACTTCGATCCGCAGACCAACGTCATCGACGTGCATGTGTCGCGGCTGCGCTCCAAGATCGAGAAGGACTTCAGCCTGCCGCTGTTGAAAACCATTCGCGGCGCCGGCTACATGATCAAGGATGACGGATGAACCGCTTCTGGGTTCTCTTCAAGTCCACGGCAGTCCGCCTTTCGGCTCTCTATATCCTGCTCTTCGCCATCTGCGCCGCAACGCTCGTCTTCTACGTGACGGCGATGTCCGAGCGGCTGTTGACCAGCCAGATCCGCGAGGCGGTGCAGCAGGAGGTCGACCAGGTTCAGCGCGCCTATGACAATGGCGGCATGAACCTGTTGTTACGCACCATGGAGCGCCGCGCCCGCCAGCCGGGCGCCAATCTCTATATCATCGCCGGTCCTTCGGGAGATATCCTCGCGGGCAACGTCGCTTCCGTCCAGCCGGGCGTACTCGACGAGCAGGGTTGGACCAGCCTGCCGTTTCGCTATCAGCGTTATGCCGAGGGACGCCAGAGCAAGCCGCACATGGCGGTCGCCAACATCAACGTGCTCGACAATGGCCTGCGCATCCTGATTGGCCGCGACCTCGGCGAGCCGGAAGCGTTCCGCGTGCTCGTCAGGCAGGCGCTGATGGTCGCGCTGGCGATCATGGGTCTCGGCGCCGTCATCATCTGGTTCGGCATTGGCCGCAACGCGCTGAAGCGCATCGACCGCATGTCGGCGGCGAGCAAGAAGATCATGGCCGGCGATCTCTCGCAGCGCCTGCCGGTCGGCGGCTCCGGTGACGAGTTCGATCGTCTCTCCGTGTCGCTGAACACCATGCTCGGCCGTATCGAGAAGCTGAACGAGGGGCTGCGCCAGGTCTCCGACAACATCGCCCACGACCTGAAGACGCCGCTGACACGCCTGCGCAACAAGGCGGCGGACGCGATCGATACGCCGGATGCCGATACCCGCCGCGTGGCGCTGGAAGGGATCATTTCAGAATCCGACCAGCTGATCCGCACCTTCAATGCGCTGTTGATGATCTCCCGCGTCGAGGCCGGCTCGGTGGCCGCCGAAATGTCGACGATCGATCTCTCGGCCATCGTCGCCGATAGCGCCGAACTCTACGAGCCGGTGGCCGACGAGGCGGGCCTTGCGATGACCACCGCGATCGAGCCCGGCATCGAGGTGCAGGGCAACCGCGAACTGATCGGCCAGGCGATCTTCAACCTGATCGACAACGCCGTGAAGTATTCGGCGGGCGCCGAGACGGGTGGTGAGGTCTCGCTGCGGCTGACACGCCGGCCGGACGCCATCTGCCTTCAGGTCGCCGATCATGGTCCCGGCATCCCTGCCGACAAGCGCGAGGACGTGCTCAAGCGCTTCGTGCGGCTGGACGAGAGTCGCTCGAAACCAGGTACCGGCCTGGGGCTGTCGCTTGTGGAAGCGGTGATGGAATTGCACAGCGGCAAGCTGGAACTCAGCGACACCGATCCGGATGCGGCGACCAATCGCGGCCTCGCCGTCACCCTCGTCTTTCCCTTGAAGTAGGCGTTTCCACGCTACCCCGAATTGTCTGTTGGCCATTTGCGTCTGAGACCCTAACTTAGCCTCAGGCGGCGAGCGGCTTTGATTCTGCTTCGACTTTCGCTGCCTGATGCCAGGGAGGGCGCATGCTGACGAATTCGACGCACAGCCTGAGCGAGGTGGTCGACGGCCTGTTGAAGCCGTTGAGCAAGACCGAATTGAAGCTCGTGCTTGATGATCTGCAGAAGATCGGCGCCGACGAACCCGTCGTGGCCGATATGCTGAAGACCGAGGGCGCGCTTCGCGATTTCATCTCCGCCGCGCTGACGCTCTCGCCCTATCTGCGCGATATCGCCAACATCGATCCCGGCATCCTCACCATCGCCATCAGCGAGCCGCTCGAGCCGCGCCTGGAGGCGCTGATCTCGGAAGCGCGTGACGCCTGGATGCCGCGCGAAGGCGCGTCACCGAGCGAGAGTGAGATCATGGGCCGCCTGCGCACGGTCACGCGCCGCGTGGCGTTTCTGTTGGCGCTCGCCGATCTCGCCCGCGTCTTCGATGGCCGCACGACCACGGCGTGGCTGAGCCGGCTTGCCGAGGCCACGGTCTCGTCCGCGATCGATCATCTGCTTCTCTCCTCGCACGAAGCCCGCAAGCTGCAGCTGAAGAATGTTGCGCGGCCGAGCGAAGGATCGGGTCTCGTCGTGCTCGGCATGGGCAAGCTCGGCGCCTGCGAGCTCAACTATTCCTCCGACATCGATCTCGTGGTCTTCTTCGACGAGCAGGCGGGGATCCTGTCGGATCCCGACGACGCGATCGATATCTTCCCGCGCCTGATGCGCAGGCTCGTCCGCATCATGCAGGAGCGCACCGGCGACGGCTACGTCTTCCGCACCGACCTCCGGCTGCGCCCGGACCCCGGCGCCACGCCGCTTGCCGTCTCGATCGATGCCGCCATGGTCTATTACGAGGGCAGGGGGCAGAACTGGGAGCGCGCGGCCTTCATCAAGGCGCGTCCAGTTGCGGGCGATATCGCCGCCGGCGACCGTTTCCTGCGCGACCTCACTCCCTTCGTCTTCCGCAAGTATCTCGACTACGCGGCGATCTCCGACATCCATTCGATCAAGCGGCAGATCCACGCCCACAAGGGGCACGGGGCGATCGCGGTGAAGGGGCATAACGTCAAGCTCGGCCGTGGCGGCATCCGCGAGATCGAGTTCTTCGCCCAGACGCAGCAGCTGATCGCCGGCGGGCGCATGCCGGCGCTGCGCTCGCGCGCGACCGAGGAAACGCTCAACGAGCTCACCAAGGCCAAATGGATCGACGAGGAGACTTGCGAGGAACTGACGGACGCCTATTGGTTCCTGCGCGACGTCGAGCACCGCATCCAGATGGTGCGCGACGAGCAGACCCACCTGCTGCCCGAGACCGAGGGCGAACTGAAGCGCATCGCCTACATGATGGGCTTCAGCGACACGCCGAGCTTCTCGGAGCGTCTTGTCGAGGTCTTCAGGACCGTCGAGCGCCGCTACGCCCGGCTGTTCGAGCAGGAGACCAAGCTGTCGACGGAGACGGGCAACCTCGTCTTCACCGGCCAGAACGACGATCCCGACACGCTGGTGACCCTGCGCAAACTCGGCTTCGAACGCCCCTCCGACATCTCCCGCGTCATCCGCACCTGGCATTACGGGCGCTACAAGGCGACGCAATCGGTCGAGGCGCGCGAACGGCTGACGGAACTGACGCCCGAGCTTCTGCGTGTGTTCGGTGAAAGCAAGCGCGCCGACGAGGCGATCCTCAGGTTCGACAGTTTCATCTCGGGCCTGCCCGCCGGCATCCAGCTGTTCTCGCTGCTCGGCAGCAATCCGGCGCTGCTCTCGCTGATCGTCTATATCATGTCGGCGGCGCCGAAGCTCGCAGAGGTCATTGCCGCGAGGCCGCATGTCTTCGACGGCATGCTCGATCCAGGCCTGATGGCCGAGCTTCCGACGCGCGATTATCTGGCGGGACGCCTCAAGGGCTCGCTGCAGCAGGCGCGCTATTATGAAGAGGTGCTGGACCGGCTGCGCATCTTCGCTGCCGAGCAGCGCTTCCTGATCGGCATTCGCCTGCTGACGGGCTCCATCAACGGCGCGATGGCGGGCCGCGCCTTCACGCACCTGGCTGATCTGATCGTCGAGGCGGCACTGAACGCCGTGCTCTCGGAGATCGAGGCGGCGCACGGCAAGTTCCCCGGCGGCCGCGTCGCCGTCGCCGGAATGGGCAAGCTCGGAAGCTTTGAGCTGACCGCGGGCTCCGATATCGATCTCATCCTGCTTTACGACTACGACGATGCGGCCGAGGAATCCGACGGCGCCAAGCCGCTGGACGCGGTGCGCTACTTCACCCGTATCACCCAGCGGCTGATCGCCGCCTTGTCGGCGCCGACGGCCGAGGGCGTGCTTTACGAAGTCGACATGCGCCTGCGCCCTTCAGGCAACAAGGGGCCAGTCGCCACCCGCGTCAGCTCGTTTGCGAAATACCAGCGCGAGGAAGCCTGGACCTGGGAACACATGGCGCTCAGCCGCGCGCGGCTGATCTGCGGCGATGCCAGCCTGATCGATGACGTCGAGCGCGTGATCGAGGAGGTGCTGTCGACGCGGCGCGATGTGCGCAAGGTGGCGAAGGATGTGGCCGAGATGCGCGCGCTGATCGAACAGGAAAAGCCGCCGGCCAACATGTGGGACCTGAAGCTCATCCCCGGCGGTGTCGTCGATATCGAGTTCATCGCGCAATACCTTGCGCTGATCGCGCCGGCGAAGGATGTCGCCGTCAAGGTTAATGGCATCAGCACTGGCGAAGCGTTGAAGCAGCTGGGAGCGCCGCTGATGGCATCGGCCGATGTCGATAGCTGCGGCGAGGCGTTCGGGCTCTACACCGAACTGTCGCAGCTCATCCGGCTCTGCATCGATGGTCCCTTCGATCCCAAGGATGCACCGGCGGGTCTGATCGATCTCGTCTGCCGGGCCGGCGATTGCCCCGACATCAAGACGCTCGAGGGAGAGATGAAGCAGATCTCTAAGACGGTGCGGAAGGTCTTTCAGGCGGTGGTGAAGGCGTAGCGCATGTCGCGCAAAAGTGTGTAGCGGTTTTGCGGCGCCGACATGCGAAGCTTTATGCAGCGCTGTCCGGGATCAGCAGCGAAATCACCGTTCCGATCGCCTCGCGTGAGCGGATCTTCATGCGGCCACCGTGCAGCGTCGTCAGCGAGCGGGAAATGGCGAGGCCGAGACCGGAGCCGCCCTTGCTCTTGGCATACTGGTTCTGGACCTGTTCGAAGGGTTGGCCGATCTTGCTGAGCGCGGTCGTGGGAATGCCGATGCCGGTATCGGCGATCGTGAGCATGACGCCGACCGATGTGCGACGGGTGCGCACCGCGATCCGGCCGCCTTCGTCGGTGAATTTCACGGCGTTGGACAGCAGGTTGAGCAGGATCTGTTTCATCGCGCGGCGATCGGCATTGAGCGTCATGCCATCGCAGATGCGCTGTTGGATCTCGATGCGCTTTTCGCTGGCCGGGATCGCGGTGAAGCGCAGGCTTTCCTCGATGAGCGGCGCGAGGTCGATCGTCTCGCACTGAAGCTTCATGTGGCCGGCTTCGATCTTCGACATGTCGAGAATGTCGTTGATGACGTTGAGCAGGTGACGGCCGCTGTGATGGATGTCGCGGGCATATTCGTCGTACTTCGCCGAGCCGAGCGGACCGAACATTTCGTCCTGCAGGATTTCGGAGAAGCCGAGGATGGCGTTGAGCGGCGTGCGCAGCTCATGGGACATGTTGGCGAGGAATTCCGACTTCGCCTTGTTGGCGGCCTCGGCCCGTTCCTTCTCCGAGAGATAATTGGCGTTCGCCAGCGACAGCGCCGATTTCTGCCGTTCCAGCGTCTGGCGGGAAGAGGAGAGGTCGCCGATCGTCGCCATCAGGCGGCGTTCGGAATCGCGCAGGCGCTCCTGGTTGCGCTTCAGAAGCGTGATGTCGGTGCCGACGGAAACCATGCCGCCGTCGCGGGTGCGCCGCTCGTTGATCTGCAGCCAGCGTTCGTCGGCAAGCTGCACTTCGCTGGTCCGCGAGTAGCCGTTGCCATGGGCGTCGGCGATCCGGCGCTCGATGACGGGACGGGCGGCGGCGGCATTGACCGCGGCGCGCTCGGTGCCCGGCACCAGCACGCTGTCGGGAAGGCCGTAGGCTTGCTGGAAGTGCGTGTTGCACATCACCAGTCGGTCGTTCTTGTCCCACAGCACGAAGGCTTCCGACGTGCTCTCGATCGCGTCCGCCAACCGCTGGTCGGCTTCGGCGTAGCGTTGTGCGAGACGGTGCTGCTCGGTCACGTCCATGGCGATGCCGATCATGTGGACCTGGCCCGCATTGGTGCGGATGACCTGTGCGCGGGCGCGCATCCAGACGTAATGGCCGGCGGCGTGGCGCATGCGGAAGATCTGGTCGATCTGCTCGGCGTCGCCGCGTGCGACCGAGCGGGCGATCTCGTAAATGCCGCTGTCATCAGGGTGCATCAGACGCGCTGCGTCGCCGAAGCACATATTGCCGTCGCCGCCTGGAAGGCCGAGCATCTGGTACATTGAGCGCGACCAGAAGAATTCGCGGCGATCGAAATCGAAATCCCAAAGGCCGCAGCGGCCACGCGACAGAGCTGTTTCGACCCGTTGGTTGGACTCGACGAAGATCTCGTCGGCATGGCGGGCGCGGCGCACCTGCATGTAGTAGGCGTAGAGGATGACCAGGAGGATCGAGGAAATGCCGGCAAACAGCGTGACGTTGAGCGTCAACTCCTCGCGCCACAGCTGGCTGATCCGGTCGAGCGAGGTTGCCGCGACCACATAGCCGCCGCTGTCGCCGATGAGCGTGATCTGCGCGTAGTGCGGTCGGCCGGCGATGGTGGTCTCAATCACGCCCGCCCGGTCGCCGAAGCGGCGGATCGCGGAGACCTCGGAGAAGAAATCGCCGATACCGGCGCCGACATAGGCCGCACCGGCAGCGGACGCCGCGAACACCTTGCCGCTCGACTGCACGAGGAGGACGAAGGCGTCGTCGTCGAGCCGGTCCTGAGGCAAGAAGCGTGCGAGGCGGGCCTGGCCTTCGGTGGCGTTGCCGCTGTCGAAGATCGCCGCGGAGTCGGCGAAGGCTGCGGCGGCGGTGGCGGCTGCGAGTGCCGTGGAGTGGCGGGCGGCGGCCTGCATGCGGTCGTGCTCGGAGAGCATGCCAAAGAAATGCGAGGCTGCAACAACCGTCAGAAATGCAACGATAAGGATAGGAATGGCGCGCTTCAACACGGCCTCGGCATGCGTGTAATTTCGGGTAGAGGATGGTCGCGAGGTCGCGGTAGCCTTGCCGGTGAAGCTTTCACGCCAGGCGCGGAAGCTCTCGAAATCGACACGCAGCCGTCCTTCGGCCACGGTTGCCCGCCGCACGTTCATCATTTTCTGAGCCTTGTCCCTCGTGATTCGCTGCGCCGCTCGCCCGAACCTGACTCAATGAATCATTGGTGATTCGCCTTGTCCAGAGGAAAAGGTAAAAATCTGTTAACCGATTCTAAGTGCTGATTTTTCCAGCATGCGTGGGAGGCGGCTTCGACAGGCTCGGCCGCCTCGTGTCGCAAATCACCCCTTGAGGGTGCGCTCGACGATGTCGCGAACGTCGGTGGAGAGAGCCGGTGCTTCGGCGATCTCGGTCAGCGCCTTGCGTGCATGCTCGGCTCTTGCGGGTTCCAGCGAGCGCCAGGAGCGCATCGAAGTAAGGATGCGCGCCGCCAACTGTGGGTTGCGTATGTCGATGTCGAGGATCTCGCGGGCGAGGAAGCGATAGCCCTCTCCATCCGCGCGTCCGAAGCCGGTCGGGTTGCCGAAGGCAAACGTGCCGACCAGCGCGCGCACGCGGTTGGGGTTGGTGCGCTTGAACTGCGGATTGTCCATCAGCTTCAGCACCCGATCGAGCGCCTTTGCGCCCGGAATGGTCGCCTGGACGGAGAACCACTTGTCGATAACAAGAGCGTTTCCGGCAAAGCGGTCATGGAACGTGGAGAGTGCTGCGGCCGCCTCGCTGCTGTCGGGGAAGCGGTGCGCGAGGATCGTCAACGCCTGCATCAGATCCGTCATGTTGTTGGCGGCATCGAAGGCGGCCTTGGCGCGATCAGGCGTATTCTCGGCGTAGGACAGATAGGTGAGCGCGCTGTTGCGGAGCGCACGGCGACCGGCGCTCTTGGCGTCGGGGCTGAAATCGCCTGGCGTGGTCATGCTGTCGTAGAGTGCGGCGAAGACGCTCTTTCCTGCGTCGGCAACCTGCTGCAGCACGGCGGAGCGGCCGGCGTGGATGGCATCGGGGTCGTTGTTGCCGCCAAGTTCGCGGGCGATGTCGGATTCGCTCGGGAGCGCCAGCGCCTGGGCGCGGAAGGCGGGCTCCAGCGTCTCGTCGGCGGCTGCCGCAAGCAGGGCCTCGACGAAATCCTTCGAGGCAACGACCGGCTTGCCGTCACGCGCATCGCGGGCGGCTGCAAGGAGCGTCGGCAGTGCGAGATCGGTCAGCGCCTGCCAGCGCGCGAAGTGATCGGTCTCGAAGCGGGCGAGAAGCGCCAGATCCGTGGGCGACTGATCGAAATGCAGGTTGATCGGCGCCGAGAAGCTGCGGTTGATCGATACGATCGGCCGCGAGCCGATGCCCTTGAAGGTAGCCTGCTGGCTGCGCTCGGTCAGATGCAGCACGTTGTCACCATACTCGGCGCCATCGACCGAGGAGGGTTCGAGCGGCGTGCCGCCTTCGGCAAAGAGCGCGATGCTGAGCGGAATGTGCATCGGCTTCTTGTCTGTCTGCCCAGGCGTTGCCGGAACCATCTGCTCAAGCGACAGCGTGAAGCTCTTGGCGCCAGCATCATAGCTGCCGGATGCGGTGACGAGCGGCGTGCCGGCCTGGTGATACCAAAGCGAGAACTGCGTCATGTCGCGTCCGCTGGCATCCTCGAAGCACTTGACGAAATCCTCGATCGTGACGGCCTGGCCGTCATGGCGATCGAAATAGAGATCCATGCCCTTCTTGAACAGGTCCTTGCCGAGCAGCGTCGCGATCATGCGCGTGACTTCGCTGCCCTTCTCGTAGACCGTCGTCGTGTAGAAGTTGTTGATTTCGCGATAGGTGGTCGGACGCACCGGATGCGCCAGCGGACCGCCATCCTCGGGGAACTGCTCGGACTTCAGATGGCGCACTTCGGCGATGCGCTTGACCGGGCGCGAGCGCATGTCGGCCGAGAATTCGTGGTCGCGATAAACAGTCAGGCCTTCCTTCAGGCAAAGCTGGAACCAGTCGCGGCAGGTGATGCGGTTGCCGGTCCAGTTGTGGAAGTATTCGTGGGCGATGATCGCTTCGATGTTGGCGTAGTCCTGGTCGGTCGCGGTCTCCGGATCGGCCAGCACGTATTTGTCGTTGAAGACGTTGAGGCCCTTGTTCTCCATGGCGCCCATGTTGAAGTCCGACACGGCGACGATCATGAAGATGTCGAGATCGTATTCGCGGCCGAACCGCTCCTCGTCCCATTTCATCGAGCGCTTCAGCGCATCCATGGCGTAGGCAGCGCGCGCTTCTTTGCCATGCTCGACGTAGATCTTCAGCGTGACCTCGCGCTCCGACATGGTGACGAACTTGTCTTCGACGACACCAAGATCGCCGGCGACCAGCGCGAAGAGATAGCTCGGCTTCGGATGCGGATCGAACCAGGCGGCGAAGGCGCGGCCTTCGTCATAACCGGCGCCGCCGAGGAAGTTGCCGTTGGACAGCATGACCGGGTTGGCGGCCTTGTCGCCGATGATGGTGATGGTATAGGGCGCCAGAACATCCGGGCGATCGGGGAAGTAAGTGATGCGGCGGAAGCCTTCGGCCTCGCACTGGGTGCAGTAGACGCCGTTGGTGCGGTAAAGGCCCATCAGCTTGGTGTTGGCCTCCGGATTGATGATCGTGGTGATCGTCAGCTCGAAGGGCTTGGATTTCGGCAGGTTGCGGATCGTCAGGCTGTCAGGCGTTGCCGTATACTGGCTGGGCTTCATTTCCGCCTGGTCGAAGAGCAGGCCGGACAGAGCGAGTTCGTCACCGTCGAGAATGAGCGGCGCCTTCGGATCGGCGCCCTTGCGGCGGTGGAAGATCAGGCGGGCATCTACCTTGGTCGCGGTCGGGTCCAGTTCAAACGTCAGATCCACGCGCTCGAGTACGAAATCGGTGGGGCGGTAATCTGCCAGATTGATGACCTGGCCGGTATCTGTGCGCATGATATTCCCTGAGACCTTTAGACAATGCTTCGCAAACAGAGTGGGCGCTCTGCCGTAAAATTTGATTGGTATAATTACACTAAAGTCTGAACTAAAGCTAAAGCCAGAGGCAGTTTCGCGGGGTTTTAGCGCCGCCAGTGCTGGAGATACTTGAGGTGCATTCTCCGACGCTATGATCCGCTTCGTATGGGGCGATTTGGGCGCTGAATGGGATGGTCTGGGCGAAAAAGACGACCAAATTCGCGCATGTGGCGTTTTCACCTGTTCTTTAGCAGAAACCCTGTCAAAGTGAGCATGCATCGAATCCGGTGCGATCCCCCGACGTTCAATTGGTGAATTCGCGAGTTTCTGACATGCGGCCGGTATTCGAAAACCCGATGCGAGGTATCGCGTGCAAAGTCGCCTCCGTCGTCTTCTTTCTGGCGATGCAGACCTTCATCAAGCTTGCGGGCGCCGGCATCCAGCCCGGCCAGGTGACCTTTTACAGGTCGTTTTTCGCCCTGTTCCCGATCATGGCGTTTCTGGCCTATCGCGGACAGTTGAAGGCATCGTTCTACACTGCCAATCCTGTCGGTCATCTCAAACGCGGCACGCTTGGCATCATTTCGATGGGCCTGGGCTTTTATGGTCTGCTGCACCTGCCGCTGCCCGAGGCGATCGCGCTCGGCTATGCCTTGCCGCTGATCGCGGTGATCTTCGCCGCGCTGCTTCTTGGCGAGA
>Ga0307405_10000488_pt1 | contig 14929 bp, 13 predicted proteins | sample 322Cmetagenome_2_FD_203311 | JGI IMG/M metagenome (GOLD analysis project Ga0307405, IMG submission 203311) | Maize rhizosphere microbial communities from greenhouse at UC Davis, California, United States - 322HYB-C-1 | ecosystem: Host-associated > Plants > Roots > Rhizosphere > Soil | place...
GCCATGATGCCGGCCACTGCGCGCTCGATCTTTGCAAGCGCCCGCGTGTCGGCATCTGCCTGCACGCGCCGCTCGCGGTTCTCCTGATTGATATGCGCGGCATAGGCAGCAACCGCTGCGTCGATCTTGTCTGCCGAGACCAGCTTGTCCGCGATGCCCGCGAGCGCGCGGCGCTCAAGCTCGGCGCGCCTGATCGTCCGGCTGTTGGTGCATGAGCCCTTGCGATGACGGCCGACGCAGCCGTAGCGATCATGAACCACGATGGCGTATGGCTCCCCGCATACGCCGCATTCGAGCAGCCCGGAGAGCAGATAGGCCGGACGCCGGGCGTTGTGCAGCGCGCGGCTCTGCGCCGCTTCTTTGACGCCGGCATAGCGCTCCGCAAGCTTTTGCTGCTCGCGCTTGACCGCCTGCCACAAATCATCGCTGACGATCCGCAGGTGCGGCACTTCGCCGCGGACCCATTCGGATTCCGGGTTGAGACGCGTGACGGTCTTGCCGGTGGTCGGGTCCTTCACCGCCTGCCGGTGGTTCCACACCCGAACCCCGACATAGAGCTCGTTGTTGAGAATACCCGTGCCCCGGCGAACATCGCCGCGGAGGCTGGTGTCGCGCCACGCCTTTCCCGACGGCCCGGGAATACCGTCGGCGTTGAGATCGCGCGCTATCGCGCGCGGGCTCTTGCCGGCTGCGAACTCGCGGAACACGCGGTTGACGATAAGCGCATGCGCCTGATCGATCTCGCGCTCGCCGCGCACCAGTTCGCCTTCGCTGTCGAGGCGGCGGATCATCCGGTAGCCATAACCGACCGCGCCGGCCGAGAAGCCTTTCTCCACTCGCCCACGCTGGCCGCGATAGGTCTTCTTCGCCAGATCCTTGAGGAACAGCGCGTTCATCGTGCCCTTGAGCCCGACATGCAGTTCGCTGATCTCGCCTTCGGAAAGCGTGATCAGCGGCACGCGCGCGAACTGGAGATGCTTGTAGAGGGTCGCGACATCGGCCTGATCGCGCGAGACACGGTCGAGCGCTTCTGCAAGGACGACGTCGAACTTGCCTGCCTGCGCGTCGGCAAGGAGGCCTTGAATGCCGGGACGCAGGATCATGCTCGCGCCCGAGATCGCGGCATCCTCGTACGTGCCGACCACCTGCCAGCCCTCGCGCTCCGCGCGCTCGCGGCAAAGGCTTAGCTGATCGGCGATCGACGCAGCATTCTGCTGGTCGGAGGAATAGCGGGCATAGAGCGCGGCGCGGAGCATGATCTATCCTTCGAAGATGGTGTGTGATCTCGGCGAAGGACAGTTTTGCGCGTGACAGGCGCAGCGTCAACGGCGGAACAAATCGAGATTATAGTTCGCACGCGTCATTGTCATTCGCGGCATCGCGGGCGCGGATGTGCTCACGCGCGATATGCCGGCCAATCGCCTCGGCAATGCGCGTCAGCGCTGCGTCGGCCGCGACCGTATCGGCGAGACCGTTGTCGTTTGCAGCCTGTCGACGCCTTCGTGGCCGCGCGTCATCCTTGGCCACGATCGACCGGGCGGGCTGCGGGATTATCATTCTCCGACCGGTAGCCAGCAGGATCCGAGATCCAGCGGTTGATCGCGGACTCGTGCCATCCAACGCCGTGAATGCCGATCTTCACCTGGGGCGGAAAGGTCCCTTCGGTGATCTTGCGGTAGATGGTCGTGCGCGACAATCCGGTGCGATCGAGAACGGTTCGGAGGCGGATGATCCTTTCGGGTTTGGGCATAGAGCAGTTCCATCGTTTGGCAGGTGGCGAGGCTCCCCTGCACCCACAGTTGGCCGTCACATCATGAGGCGCAAGAGTGCCGGAAATCGGGGCTTGCGCGCCCGCGCGGCTGCCTGCGTTCATTGGCGTTCGGCTGCGTCCGAAAGAGTACGCGGTGCGGTGGAGAAGAAATTTTCCCGTGCCGTCCCGGCGCGAGCTGGCCGGTGTTTGCCAATCGCAAAGAAGGCTAGTTTCTTGCCTATCCGGAGGTTGCGATGTGCTCGGTGATTCGCGCTCTGATGCCCCGCCGATGACAGGCGCAGCGAGCAGGACAGACTCAGCGCTCGACATCCGGTAATCTGTGGTCGGCCCGAAGGAGAGACGACATGGCAGGCGGTCTCGCAATGGTATTGAGCGGCGGCGGCGCCAAGGGCGCCTTCCAGGTCGGCGTCGTCCACGAGCTGGTCGTGAACCGTGGGGTGCACATCGACATTGTCGCCGGCGTCTCGACCGGCGCGATCCAGGCACTGGGCGTGGCGCAAGACGATGTTCCCGGCCTGCTCGGCGCCTGGCTCCGCATCAAGGGCAACAGTTCGATCTACAAGGAGCGGCCGCTCGGCGTCGTCGGCGGATTCCTCGGGGAGGACGCGATCTATGATGCGGCGCCCTTGAAGCGTCTGCTCAAGGGTTTTGCCGACGAGGAGAAGCTGCAAGCGAGCGGGCGCAAGCTGCTGCTTGGCGTCGCCAATCTCGGCACCGGAACCTATCGCAGCATCGATGAAAGCGTGCCCGGCATTCACAACTGGGTCTATGCGAGCTGCGCGATGCCGCTGTTCTTCGATCCCCTGAAGACGCGCGCCAGCGACGGAACTGAAGAGCAATGGGTCGATGGCGGCGTCCGCGACGTGACGCCGCTCAGCGCCGCGCTCCAGTTGAACCCGCGCGGCGTAATCGCCGTGCGCGCTTCGCCTGCGCCGCAGCCGGAAGCGCCGCGGACCTTCGATAACCTGATCGAGATCGGGCTGCGCGCGGTCGACATTCTCCAGTCCGAGGTCTCAGCCAACGATCTCGAGGGCGCAGCGTTGATCAATGATCTAATCGCGGCGCGCGAGGCGCAGCTTCGCGCGCTCCAGGCCGAAGGCATCGGCGGGGCGCAGGCCGCACGGCTACTCCGCCCGCTCGATGTTCAGATATCGCGCTACCGCTTTGCGCCCATCCGGATCATCGAACCCGAAGAGGCCTATTCGGAAACGCTTGAATTCGATCCTGTGAAGATCCGGGCGGCGATCGATGCCGGTCGCCGTGCCGTCGAGCGTGAATGGGAAGCGCTCGAACCGCTATTGAGCTGAGGCGGCAATGCTGTTCTCAGCAGCGAGCCCTCGAGTGGCCGCTTCGTTGGACGTTGGGGACTGTCCGGAATCGGGAGCAGAATTGCGGTAAGCTGCCGGTGGTTCAGGTGGCGCGTGTTCCGCCGACCAACAGACATCGCCAGCAGCAAAACTGCTCCCCAGAACCTGCCGTTGTCCCGAGACTTGAAAATAGGCCGGCAGAGTGTCGGTCGGTGTCTTCAACGATCGGGTCGTGGTACCGCTCCTTTTGTTGCATAAACCGGCGATGGATGGGGGCATGGAATCGGGCGGCGGCGAAGGGTTCTTTAATCGAAAGACAGTGGCCGGCGTGCTGGTGGGCGCTGCCTCCATCGGAATCCCGATGCTGGTGCAGCAGACAGTTTCGCAAATTGATCCCGGGGTCGGGCTGCCCTTGCTCGCGCTGTGCGGGGTCGCGTTGCTGGCCGCCGGGGCTCTGCTGTGGTCGGGGCAACGGCAGCGTGTGACCGCCACGTCGCGCCGCTGGCAGATAATTGGAATGGGCCAGGGATGGATCGAAGCACGCGTCCGCAACGACGCTGGCGATCAGATCCTCGCATCGTGGCATTCGGGGGGAGACTCGGACGAGATCCATGTCTGGCCAACGTTTCGGAAGCGGACAAGGCCGCGCCGGTCTGAGATCGTCGAGATGATCTTCAACGTTGATGGGTCGTCATTCGAATGGGATGTGCCCGACGCTGGCGAGGCCGGTTTTTCGCTTCACGGCCAGACTTGGCGCGACGTCGAGGCGATCAAGGCGATGTTTCTCGTTATGCGCGAAGGAGAGTCGCTTCTCCTATCGGTGCCGACCCTTGGCCTCAGCGCTCGCTTCACGCTCGATGGCGCCTTCGATACGCTCGGGGACTTTTCGACGCTCGGCGAAGGGCAGGCCGGGGGTACCGGCGCCTCCGCCGCGTAAGCTATCTCGGGTGGCGAAAAACCTGGTCATCCATGTCTATTAACCCGAATCCGTTACAACCAGTTGTCCAGTGACTCTCGGATCGTTACGCTGCGCGCCGCAGGGGTTCTGGGTAGATTCGGACCGGGTTAAGATAAAACAGGTGAGCCCATCGACATGAATGCCGGTTTTCAACCAGCTATTGCAACGCGAGAAGTTATAAACCTGACACGCGATTGGGGAGACTGGAGAACCGTGTCGTTATATCTCGACCGGTGCCAGGTGGATACTCCGGTTGATCTCGTGGAGGCTACATGGCGGCATGTTGCGGATATTCGCGATGAGGTCGGAAAAGTCCTCGATTTCGGAGCCGGCGATGCGCGGTTCGCGTTCAACGGTGATTACCGGGAATATGTCGGGTACGAGATCGATGCGGACCGTTGCAGTGAGGTAATTCTCCCGGAAAATGCGCGACTGCTCAATCGGTGTGCATTTTCTGATGAAATTCACGATGCAGATCTTTGTATCGGGAATCCCCCTTTTGTTCGCAATCAGGATCTTCCGCTCGGTTGGCGCGAACATGCGGCCGCCGTCCTGAAGCGGCGCACCGGCGTCGATGTGTCGGGTTTGGCGAATGCTTGGCAGTATTTCTTCCTGTTGTCGCTGGCGAGCGTCAAGCCTGGGGGTCTCTGCGCTCTCGTCGTGCCCTATGAATGGGTTTCCCGCCCGTCGGCGAAGGCTCTTCGCGAATATATTCGCGCCGCGGGCTGGTCGGTGCATGTCTACCGTCTTATCGACACAACGTTCGCCAGCGTCCTCACGACGTCCTCGATTACTATCGTCGATAAGGCCGACACGTCCGGTACGTGGCGCTTCTATGAAGAAACGGCGGACAGGAATTGGGCAGAGCTGGCGTCCGAAAGCGGCTCGGAACTTGGCGTTCTGCCCTATCGCAGGCGCGCGGACGTAAAGAAGAGCGAGCCTCGCGCGTCCAGGGGGTTGAGCCCAGGAACCCAGAAGGTGCTCACGCTCACGGAGGGTGAGCGCGCACGATATGGCTTGAAGCCGGGTGTCGATGTCGTGCCGTGCGTGACCACTCTTCGGGCTGTCCCCGCGGACGTCAACGTTTTGGACGAAGCGCAGTTCAAGCGCCTGTTTCGGGACGCCGGGCTCAAATGTTGGCTGATCAACGCCGAGGGGCAGCCAGGCCCCAATCTTGAAAGCTATCTTTCTTCCGTTCCGGTTGAGGATTATCAGACGGCGACCTGTCTTGAACGACCCATCTGGTGGCAGTTCAAGATGCCGCAAATCCCCGACATGCTTATGGCGCAATGCTTCCGCGGCGCATTTCCGAAAGCTCTGTCGAATGAAATGAGAGTGCGCGCGGTAGGCGGGGTCTGCGGATTATACGATATTTCCGCCGCTCTGGCTGCCGACCTGGCAGAGGGGTTTGGCGGATTGGATATTGGTGACCGGGTCGTTGCGCATTCGCATGGGCTTCGGAAGATTGAGATCAGCCAGATCAATGCTCTACTCGCGAGCCGCTCCCCTGCGGGTCAGCCATAGTGGTGAAAGCCGGAAAAATTCTGGCGGAGGGCACGATCGCCTTCTCGATCGAGAGCAGGGTGTTGCGCGAACTCGGCGAGCGCCTCGTTAAGCAGCCCGAGGTCGCAATCGTCGAACTGGTGAAGAACGCCTATGACGCCGATGCAACCGAATGCACGATCTCCTACGAGCCCGGTCGCTCCATCATCGTCGAAGACAATGGAATCGGTATTTCGTTTCCCCGCTTTCGCGACGGTTGGATGCGAATTGGGACGAGCTCCAAGGAAGATATCAGGTTTAGCGAAACCTTTCTCCGCCTCATCACGGGCGAAAAGGGCATAGGTCGCTTTGCCGTCCGGTTTCTCGGCCGCGAGCTCAGACTCGAAAGCGTCGCGATCGATCCGAAGCTTGGTGTCAGGACAAGACTCGAGGCATTTTTCGATTGGCCGAAGTTCGACCGGCATGAGGATCTGGGAAAAATCCTTGTACCTTACACGGTACGCGAGGTGGCTCCAGATACGCCCCTCGGTACGCGTCTTGAGGTTACCCGTATCCGGGCCGAAGCCCGACGCCTCGACCTAAAGAAGATTCGAACAGGTTCGATCAACATTCTCACACCGCTGCGCTCTCTGTTCAGGGAGGCGACCGGCGGGGATCTCGAAGTCGATCAATCCCTGGGGCTTGCCGATCCGGGTTTCAGCCTGAACATCCAGGACGAGGATGAAGATTTCCCCGAAGACGTCGCGAGTGAGATTCTGGAATCGTTCACGCTTCGCGCACGCCTGGAACTCAAGGGAAACAAGCTGGATCTGCGCATATTCAAGCGCGGTGAAAATCGCGCTTACTTGAAAATCGTAGAGACCTATCCGAACGACCTGACCGGAATGTACGCCGACATTCGCTTCTTTCCGCGTCGAGAAGGTGCCTTCGCCGGCCTGCCGGTTGATGGCCGATTGGCATATAGCTGGATCGTCAGAAATTCCGGCGTCGCCGTGTTCGACCGCAAATTTCGAGTGCAGCCTTACGGAAGCGAGAACGACGATTGGCTGCAGCTGCAGGCCGATGCCGCCCGCAACCGCCGCGATCCCCGGTCATCTCTCGCGGTCAAGCATTTTCCGATGTCGGTTGCGGAGCGCGCCGCCCCCTCGGAAAACTGGATGCTGCGCCTCCCTCAGTCCGCCCAGTTGATCGGTCTGGTCCAGGTCGAGGGTACGCGGAACACCGAGCTGAAGGACGCCGACGAGGAAAGCGAAGACCGCGGCCTGATCGCATCGGCCGATCGCGAGGGTTTTGTCGAGAATCTCGCTTTTCATCAGCTTGTCGAAACGGCCCGGGCCGCGGTCGAGGCCATCGCGTTCGCTGATCGCAAGATACAGTTGGAAGACGAGCAGCGCGAGCGCGAGGAGCTCCACGCGACACTACGCTTGGAAACGCGGACCGCGATAAGGGAAATCAGAGCCGATCCCAATATCGCCGCGCCGACGAAGGAGCGAATTGTTGCGGTTCTGGCAACGCAGCAGAAACGCGCGGACGAGCAGGAAGACTTTGCGAGAGAGCGTGAACAGCAACTCGAGGTGATGAGCCTTCTCGGTGTCGTCGCCGGCTTCATGACACATGAGTTCGGCGTTGCCATCCAGGAACTGGAAGAAACCAAATCGGAGCTAGTAAAACTCGCAAAAGTGGAGCCAAAATTTCAGCCTGCTGTCGATAGTTTTACTTCACATATTAAGAGCTTGAACGAGTTTGTTACCTATTCATCGGGATACATCCAAGGCGCGAAAGCGAAACCCAAGACGAAATACCCTGTGCGCCCTCGTCTGCTAAGGGTGAAACGAGTTTTCGGGAAATATGCGGAGGAGCGCAACATAGACGTCGAGATCACGGTCGAGAAAGACTTGTTGGCTCCGCTCGTCCCTGCCTCCCTCTACGATGGTATTGCCCTCAATCTCTATACGAATGCACTTAAAGCCGTTACTGGGAAGAAGGGTGGCGGCCGGGGCGCGATCGCCTTCCGGAGCTGGAACGAGGGGCGATGGCACTATCTCGAGGTGTCCGACTCGGGGGTCGGTATCCCCGCTTCACTTCAGTCCCGGGTGTTCGACCCGCTCTTCACGACGACGGAGTCTCAGAACGATCCATTGGGCTCGGGTATGGGGTTAGGGCTGGCGCTCGTGAGAAGAGGGGCCGAAGCGTTCGGAGGACGCGCTGAGCTTACAGCCCCGCCGCCGAATTTTTCCACCTGCGTAAGGGTGCGGTTGCCGATCAAATAAGAAGACAATCTGGGGAGGATAAACGTGGCGGACAAGCGCGACGCGATCTTGATGATCGACGATAATGAAGAGGTGTTGTCGGGACTTGTCGGTGCCTTGGCGCCGCTGCTCGCCAATGATGACGTCGACATCAATACGTGGCAGCCATCGGATGCAGACGGCGAGCCCCAGGCCGCATTCGAGGCGCGTCTTGAAGGCCGAACGATTTTGGTCGTCACCGACTATGATCTGACTACCCGCGGCCTGCGCGGCCTGTTCGGCGTGAGCATCGTTGCCTGGAGCCAGGCTGCAGCTATTCCGGTCGGGGATTTTTCGCGCGGATTGAAGAAGGTGCTCCCCAAGGAGCCAAACCTGTTTGAGCTTCGTGTACCCCCAACCGATGTCGAAGGCGCCGAGTTCATCGCGGCCATGTACCGGGGCTTTCGTGACATTCGAACGGTCCTCCAAGCTAATGTGGATTTGCTGGAGGAGAAGCGCAGTCCCGCCGCGGTGCTTGCCGCTCTGCTGGGGCGGCCGCATTTGGAAAGTCAGCTCGCGCAGTACATCACTCGTCTCGGTGCCGCGAACTCTACTCTCGTGGAACGGCTTAGAGCGCTGGTCGACGACGATATCAGCGACCCTTCGGCGCTAGAACCCTTGATGTCCTACATTCTTGGCCATGTCGTTGCCAACGCGGTGCTCAAATTCCCGGGGCCGATCCTCAGCTCTGACGCGCTTGCTGCCTATTGCGCAACATCGAGCGCCGAGGCCGACGAGCTTGCGGGTCTCTTCGAAAATGCGCTGTTCGGCGGTCCATTTTCCGGGAAAGGGCGGTATTACTGGCGAGATGGCATTGACGCCATTTTGTCGGATCTTGCTGGCGATATGTTTCCGGAAGCCGAGGAATCCTTCGGCGATTACAACCGCCGCCTCGTGGAAGCGAAGATCGGCCGGCCCCTTGCCGTGCACGGTTGCGAACGCTGCGGCGGGCGCAAGGGCGGATTTTGGTGTCCCTTCACCCTGCGCCCCGTCTGTGAACGCGGCGAATGTTCGGTCCCATCAAGTAGCTGGATTCCCGCCGGGGCTCAACTCGCTCGGGTCGAGCGCGAGTTCTACGACGAACTTGCGCCATTGTTGGGTCTTTGATCCCAATGAACCGCGAAGCACCGAGAATCCTAAATCAGGTTCAGGCTGCGTGGCAGGCTGCGACCTACGGCATGCGCCAGATGGAGCAATCCAGCAGCGTCAGGCCCGACAATGCCTATGAGGTCTTTCGAATTGATGCGACAGGACCTGCCGACAAGGTCAAACTCGATGTCGGGCCCGTCGTATTCAACGTGCCCGAACGCGCCAACAGGGGACGAGCCGATCTCTTCATTGTCGTCAAGGGTTGGATTGTGTTCGAAGGCGATCTTGTCGAAAAGCCCTATCTCACGCATACATTCGGGACGGAGATCGGATATTTTCTGCAAAAGGCCGGCAACCTGGAACATGTCTACGGCGCCCACTATGACATGGACGAGTTGAAACCGGGCCATCCCGTGTTCCACGCCCAAGTAGGTGCGCAGCTGGAATTTGCTGATGCGATAAGGGAGCGCTATCATCTCGATCTGCCCGTGGTGCCGAAAATGGGCTCGCTCCTGAGCAATGTCCGCACTCCATCAGCCCAGATGGATGTCTTCGCTGTCATGACGCAAATTTGCGCCGACCATCTGGTGGGCGAAGCGCCCGCGCGCGAGGTAAAGACCGCGTTCGGAGATCTCCGACGCGCTAGCGATTTTTTTGTCGGAGCCGCGCACCGGCTCGCCTATCTGAACCAGGCCCCCGCCATTGGCTGTTATCGATCAAAATACTGGTACGAAGCGCCAGCAGCGAATGCTGTCTGAGTGACGTCCCTGATATCCTCGGTCGAAGACGGCGAGATCGATCGAGATTTTTTCCATCTCGATTGGGAAGGGGCCTCCCCCGTCCTCACATGTTCAGATGTGCGCGCGGAGGTCCAGAGGTTCAGCGGGCAAGTCTTTACCGCTCGCCGCCCGGCAGCGTTCCGTCTGCGTGGGGGCGCAAATCTGGTCCGTTCGATATTGGCGAGTATCGAGCAGGTGCACGCGGACCAGGCTGCCGTAGTCGAGCCGGCGATACATCATTACGCGGCTGCCAACCGAATCATTGCGGACACTGGAAAGGCGACGATAAGCCAGCGCTATGGAAGGTACGGACAATCCATTTTGGAGAACTAACGGCGACGAACTGGACGCGCTGGCTCAACGGCATGGCTTCAAACGCAAGGGTAAGCAGAACTGGGTTCGTCGTACCACTGACTTCGTTCAGCTAATCAATCTTCAACGCTCCCAATGGGCCGACGAGGGAAGGTATCTGAACTTCGCGCTCTGGCCGCTTGCCTTGGGAGAGCCGCCGAGCATCGCCGAAAGTAAGTTCCACTTCCGAACGCGCGGGGAAAGCATGGGTGCTATCGACCTGACAAGCGTGTTCTCGGGAGCCGATGCGTTGACCACTCTCGACGAACTCAGCGCAGCAGAGGCGTCGGGCCGTCTGTCGGGCCTTATGACGCGGGAACTTCGCGAGCTGCTGCGCAAATCGTAAGGTCGGCTTTCCACCAAATTGCCGCGCGCCAGGCTACCCGGCACCTTTCTTAATACCAGCCGTTCGAGCGGTCAGCTCAGGTGGATGAATGTATGGCTGCTTACGGCGGGTGACCTTCGCCTGTGGGACGGCCGCTTTGTCGGCGGAAGCGCCTGTTCTGCAATACCGAGGTAAGATGGTTGCTTGCGGCAATGCTGCAACTTGCGGCTCCTCCGGACACTCCCCAGTTGCGCCCGTCACCGGCTCAAACGCGAGACCATATTGCGAGAAAGTGTTGGATTCATCCCTGCGGTCTGCGTGACGATGTCATCAAGATCGACTTCTGTGCAAGCAACCTCGTCATCAAGCAGTCGCATTAGCCTTCCTGCAAGATAGTGGATCTGATTGTTTATCTGAGCTTTTCGCGGTTCGCTCATATCTGGATCGCGTGCCATGACGGTGAGCCCGTGAATGCCTTCTGCAATGAAGCGCAAAAGTTTGGGTCGGGATGCGGCTGCCAGCTTTTCGCGCAAATCGTTCATCTCACCTCGATAGCAGATTTGTTCGCTTTCCATCCATTGTAGGCCTTAGGTCGGTTTTGAATGAATGACGGCTATCAGATGCGCTGTCGGGCAGGCCGAACGTCCGCTTCGTCGGCGGCGCCCGCCGCTAGATTTGCGCGCTGATGCCTATGACTTCGCGGATTGGGGATGAAGGCTGATAATCTGCAACGAGACCGACGAAAGCTGAACAGGTGGGTGCGTGCCAAATGATCATTGGGTCATTCACGGCTTCGCGCTAAATCAGTCTGTGATGACGGCCGAAGACACCCCCACCGCCAGCATTCTGGAAGCGCTTCCTGCAGGCTCGATTGTGCTGTTCGATGCCGAGTGCGTCCTGTGTTCGGCGAACGCGCAGTTCATCTTGAAGCATGACAAGATCAGTCGCTTTTACTTGGCGTCAATGCAGGGAGCAGTCGGGGCGGCACTCTTTCGCCGCCACGGTCTGAACCCGAGCGATCCGACGAGCATACTCGTGATCGAGGAAGCGGGGGTTCGCAAGGACAGCGATGCGGTCATCGCCATCTACGAGGGTCTCGGCTTCCCTTGGCGTCTCGTTTCGCTGTTGCGGCTCGCACCCGCCTTCCTGCGCGACCCTGTCTATCGGTTTGTCGCACGTCATCGATATCGCGTGTTCGGCAAACGTGCGACCTGCTGGGTCCCGGCTGATCGCTATCGTTCACGCATGTTATGACATGCCGCAAAGGGGCCGGCTTTGAGAATTCTGATACTTGGTGGTTACGGCGTGTTCGGCGGGCGCCTTGCCCATCTGCTATCCGATCTCCCACATTTAACACTGCTGATCTGTGGCCGGCACAGGGAAAAGGCGCAGGCATTCTGCGCAGGCTTTCAAGGCCCTGCAATCGCTGTACCGCTGGCCTTCGATCGCAATGAAATCGCTGCGGAACTCGTCAAGCAGCGCCCTGATCTGGTCGTCGATGCTTCTGGCCCGTTTCAGGATTACGGAACCGATCCCTATCGGGTGATTGACGCCTGTATCGCGGCCCGGATTGATTACCTCGACTTTGCCGACGCCGCCGATTTCGTCTTCGGCGTTTCGCAATTCGACGAACGGGCGCGGCACGCGGGTGTTTTCGTCCTTTCGGGCGTGAGCAGCTTCCCTGTGCTGACTGCGGCGGTCCTGCGTGAAATCGCAGGCAGCATGGATATCGTCAGTGTCGAGGGCGGGATCGCCCCGTCCCCATTCGCTGGCATTGGTCTCAATGTGATGCGCGCGGTGGTCGGCTATGCCGGGGCGCCGGTGAAGCTGACACGCCGGGGAAAGACGGATCACGGTGTCGGACTGGCCGAAAGCCGCCGCTACACCGTCGCCGTGCCGGGCAAGATGCCGCTCCGCAATCTGCGCTTTTCGCTGGTCGATGTGCCCGATTTACAGGTGCTGCCGCCTGAACACCCCACACTGCGCGATATCTGGATGGGTGCGGGGCCGGTGCCCGAAGTCCTGCATCGCATCCTCAACATGCTTGCCAGGACGCGTGCGATTTTGCGCCTGCCATCATTCGAGCCTTTTTCTCGCCTGTTCTACCTTGTCCTCAACCTGATGAAATTCGGTGAACATCGCGGCGGGATGTATGTCCATGCGAAAGGCCTCCGTGACGGTGTGCCGGTAGAGCGAAGCTGGCATTTGCTCGCCGAGGGCGATGACGGCCCCTTCATCCCCTCGATGGCAATCGAAGCGATCATTCGCAAGCTGCTGCAAGGCGAGCGCTCATCATCCGGCGCGCGCCCGGCAACCCGGGCGCTCGACCTTGCCGATTATGATCGGCTGTTCGCCGGGCGGACCATCCACACGGGCTTTCGCGACGGGAGCGACTACGGTCCGATCTATCGCCGCGTTCTTGGCACTGCGTTCGATGCGTTGCCGCCCGTGGTAAGGCAGTTGCACGACAGTCCCGCCCCGAGGCGCTGGTCCGGCACAGCGAATGTGGTGCGGGGCAAAGGGCTGATGGCACGCCTGGTTGCCGGGATCATTGGCTTTCCGAACCACGGCAATGACGTTCCGGTGACGGTTGCCTTTTCACCCACAAATACCGGTGAGTTGTGGACGCGGACGTTTGGCGATCGTTCGTTCAGATCGCTTCAGACCTGCGGTGCTGGGCGCAACCGCCATTTGCTGGTCGAACGCTTTGGCATAGCCGAATTCGCCCTTGCCCTTGTCGTTGAGGACGGCCGTCTGCACCTCGTGCCCCGAAGCTGGTCCGTGTTGGGAATGCCCATGCCCGGCTTCCTGCTCCCGCGCGGAAGCAGTTTCGAAGGCGAAGAAGATGGCAGGTTCCGGTTCGACGTCACGATTGCCGTTCCGGGTATAGGCCTGGTGGTCGCATATCGCGGCAGCCTCGCGCCGGACTAGGGCCAGCGATCGTGCACTAACGCAGAATCGACCCGAATGCATGAACGTAGGGCGGGTTTCGACAGACTAATCTGTGCCACGGGACGGCCGCTTTGTCGGCGATTCCCCCCAAATGTTTTGTCGCGGTGATAAAGCTGTCTTCCATGCCGGACGACTCGAATTCGCTTGAAGCCCTGCCGCCTGACCCCGATCCGACGGCTCTTTTCTCCCGGGAGCATTTTAGGCGCTATATGCGCGCGCAATGGTCGCAAAAGGGTGAGACGCTCGCATCTGACGCACGGCTGGGCATCGATATTGGAGATCTCATCCGATCTTCAATCGAGCGGAACGACGAGCTCGACGCACCCTATATTGACCTTTGGGTTGCGATCCTTGACGAACTCAACAGCTGGCTCGTGAGCCTGTTCAGCACTGTCTACCGTCCTGCCAAGCAGCGCGACGCGCCGCTGAACGATTTAGAGCGTTCAGTCGTAGTCCTGCTCGGAAAGCTGATTGCCGATACTACCGCGCTCAGACATCTAGTGACGCTCGGATTCGATGGCTCGGCGCGGACATTGCTGCGCTCGATTACCGAATATGTCCACGTGCTGGTGGCGCTGATCGATGATCCCGCGTTGGCGAGCGAGTTCGTCGCGGCTGACACACCAGAGACGGCCAACGCATTCTACTTCCGCCAGCTGGCACGGGGCAAATTGCACAAGCGGCTGGAAGCTGCCTGGACCGGTTTCTTCAAGTCGAGCGGCGATGCTGCCAAGTGGTTCGCCGATCAGCAACGTCGGCAGGGAACGCTCTTGTCCGGAACCGCGCATCCGAGCTTTGCTGGTGGGACGCAGGCGGTGATGGGGTTCATCGAAGCCATGCCGGAAGAAAACTGGCTAGGTCAGTGGGGCGCCAAGTCAAACATGTCCGTGGCGACAATCGCGCTCTATACCGATTGCTTTCTCCCGCTGCTGTTGCTGTCCGACTTTCCGTTCGAGGGCGACGCGGTGTCGACGCAACCGATCGCGTATGATCCGGACGATGAGATGCATCGCCACGTCAAGCTCGGACGACAGGTGCTCGCGAGTTTGATCCTCTCGCTCAATACCGAGTCCAACATCTCGCACATCTATCCGCCTGGATTCGAGCCGTTCTCGCCAATCGAGGGGGAAGGCGATGATGCTGGCGTGCCTCTAGTCGCCGAACCGTCGGACAAAGCATAAGGGGTCTGACCCGAGTGCGACCTGTACCGAACGCCGGCCACCAACAGGGCTGCGGCGGGCGCTAAGCCGCCGCTCCGCAGGCCGATGAATGGACGGCAGCTATCAGGTCGTGCGGATTAACGGGGGAACGACCAGGATGTCGGCGGCTCCGGCCAGCTGATCGTCCGCCGCGTGCAATGTCGGCTCAGTGGGTCGTTAGTTTGGGAAGAGGCCAGTCCGCACACGACCCAATCTCGGTCAAAGCGACGCAATTAAGCTATGGCCAAAAGCCGTCCTTCGGAGTGAACCGGGTGACCTCAGCCCCGTTCACTGTAAGCGTTCATCCATGAGATCATGGAACCATTCCGGTGTAGCCTCGTCCCGTACGCCGGGAACATTGTAGCAAAGCCGGTCTGCAAAATTTCGGTCATCAGCAAAGTTCAGGT
>Ga0307405_10000489_pt1 | contig 14923 bp, 14 predicted proteins | sample 322Cmetagenome_2_FD_203311 | JGI IMG/M metagenome (GOLD analysis project Ga0307405, IMG submission 203311) | Maize rhizosphere microbial communities from greenhouse at UC Davis, California, United States - 322HYB-C-1 | ecosystem: Host-associated > Plants > Roots > Rhizosphere > Soil | place...
TGCTCGAAGGTCGCGGTGATGGTCATGCTGCCGTCGGAGTTACTTTCTGACGACACATAACGCAGGTTGTCGATGCCGTTGAGCTGCTGCTCGATGACCTGGACCACGGTGTCCTGCACGGTTTGCGCGGACGCGCCCGGGTAGGTCACTTGGATCGCAATGGCCGGCGGCGCGATGCTCGGGTACTGGTTGATCGGCAATTTGAGGATCGATAGCGCGCCGACCAGCATGATCACCAAGGCGATCACCCAGGCGAAAATCGGACGGTCGATAAAAAATTTCGACATGGTTTACTCCCCTTTGCCGCCGGCGGCTTTGTCAGCTGCCTGAGCGGGGGCCGGGTTCTTTGCGCCAACGTTGGTGGCTTCGGTGGCTTTGACTTCCACCCCTGGCCGTACGTACTGCAACCCTTCGGTGATCAGGCGATCACCGGCCTTGAGACCGTCTTCGATCAGCCACTGGTTACCGACGGTGCGGCTGGCCTTGAGCTGACGCAGTTCGACCTTGTTATCGGCACCGACGACCATGGCGGTCGGCGAGCCCTTGAGGTCGCGGGTCACGCCTTGTTGCGGTGCCAGGATCGCCGCGCTGTTCACACCGGCCTGCAATTGCGCATGGACGAACATGCCCGGCAGCAGGGTGTGGTCAGGGTTGGGGAACACGGCGCGCAGGGTCACGGAACCGGTGGTCGGGTCGACCGAGACTTCGGAAAATTCCAGCTTGCCCTCATGGGCATACTGGCTGCCGTCTTCGAGGGTCAGCTTGACCGTGGCGGCGTTTTCGCCGGCCTTCTGCAAGCGACCGCTCTCCAGTTCGCGACGCAGGTTCAGCAGCTCGACGGAGCTCTGCGTCACGTCGACGTAGATCGGGTCCAGTTGCTGGATGGTCGCCATGGCATCGGTCTGGCCGTTGCTCACCAGCGCGCCTTCGGTCACCGAAGAACGGCCGATGCGACCCGAGATCGGCGCATAGACCTTGGTGTAGCGCACGTTGATCTGCGCAGTCTGCAGGTTGGCTTCCGACTCCAGGCGATTGGCCACGGCGGTGTCGTACTCCTGGCGGCTCACAGCCTGTTCGTCAACCAGTTGCTTGTAGCGATCGGCAATCGACTTGGTGGAACGCAGGTTGGCCTCGGCGCTCTTGAGGTTGGCCTCATAGACGGCGGGGTCGATCTGGTACAGCTGCTGGCCGGCCTTGACGTCGGCGCCTTCCTTGAACAGGCGCTTGAGGATGATGCCGTTGACTTGCGGGCGCACTTCCGCGACGCGGAACGCACTGGTGCGGCCCGGCAGTTCGGAGGTCAGGGTAAAGGGTTGGGTCTTGAGGGTTACGACGCCGACCTGAGGAGGGGGAGCAGCAGGCGCAGCCTCTTCCTTTTTGCATCCGCTGAGCAGCGATGCCAGGGCGATGGCAGTGACCAGAGCGGTAACAGCTGGCTTGAATTGCATGGAAATCCTCGGGTCCAGGCGCGTAACAGGCGCGCTCGAAAGTGGAAGGTGAAAAAAGAGCGAGATAAGCAATTAGTAGGATGCTAAGAAATATACTTACGTACACGGTTGTTTGTAAACAGCAAAATTGCGTACCATCCGAATTTACAAAAGCCTGACAAAGGCCGGTGCGGATCGGGGACGCATTTTGACAGACGCTGTCCTACAGATTGTCTTGCCGATTCTTACGCATTGCTTACGCATCCTGATTTGAGGTGTTTACTGCCATGGTTCGTCGTACCAAAGAGGAAGCCCAGGAGACTCGCAGCCAGATCCTCGAAGCGGCCGAAAAGGCTTTTTTCGAGCGTGGCGTGGCGCGTACGACCCTGGCTGACATCGCGACATTGGCCGGGGTAACGCGTGGGGCCATCTATTGGCATTTCAGCAACAAGGCGGACCTGCTCCAGGCGATGCTCGATACCCTCCACGAACCGCTCGATGAGCTGGCTCGTGCCAGTGAAAGTGAGGAGGAGCTTGACCCGCTGGGCTGTATTCGCAAGCTGTTGATCCGGTTGTTCCAGCAAGTGGCCCTGGACCCGAAAACCCGCCGCATTAATGAGATCCTGTTCCATAAGTGCGAATTCACCGATGAAATGTGCGACTTGCGCCAGCAGCGACGCGAAGTCAGCCTCGACTGCAATGTGCGCATTGCCCTGTCGTTGCGCAATGCGATGAAACGCGGCCAGTTGCCGGATGATCTGGACCCCGAACGGGCGGCAGTTGCCATGCATGCCTACATCGATGGCATTTTGTACCAGTGGCTGCTGGCCCCCGATAGCTTCGCCCTGGCGGATGACGCCGCACGGTGGGTGGAGATCGGGCTGGACATGCTGCACCTGAGCCCTAGCCTGCGCAAATGAAACAAAATGCGTAATTACGTCGGTATGTGTCAATACTGAGCGCAAGGGTGCTGTTATAAACCGACGCTGCCGTGGTTAACAGGCAATCGACGGCGAATTTTGTAGGAAATTTGTTTCCTTCAGGAAGCGAAGTCGCCCCGTCAGCCCGAACGGGCTGGTCGGCGCCCCACCAAGCCTGTTGGCGGGGCTGCTTTTTTCAGGTCAGTGTGAGTTCCACTGTAAAACGGTAAGGCTCTGCATTCGGCGCGTGGGTGATGCGCGTCGAACAGTTGACCGGGGTCGTGCCAGTGGACATCGCCCTCGCTGTTCGGACGGGAGTCAGTGTCGGCGAGAAAAAGCCAAAGGACGTATTCACGCGCAAGCCAAAGTCGAAGCGCAAACCCAGTGCGTCGTCGCCGAAGTCAATGAAGCTTCTATAAATATCTTTGCTGCGGCTGCCCAGTTCCCTGATGTACGTGTAGTCGATTTTAAATGTCATGCAATCCCAGGGGCGCAGGTCAATGAAGTTTCGCTCGTCGACACTCAGGTCGAGATTGTCCGTGCGTGCTGCAAAGGCGTGATGGGTGTAGTTGTTGATCCTTATGATAAGACGGGTTTTGTTTCGATGAAGGTCTTCTCTTTCCCAGATCTCTACCTTGTTGTCTACTTCGTCTTTCATTTGCGCCTGCATGGCCAGGGCCCTGAGCAGCTCCATGTGATCGTCCGTGCCGAGAGAGGCTGCATATTTGCGCAAGACCTCCAGAGGCGCGTAATTGAAATTTTTCAGCAATTCTTCAAAAGGACTTGTGTCTGCCTGAGGGGCGTTTTCAATAGCGGGATTCATGTCGAGTTCCATCTCAATATAAAGTGATTAATGGTGGGCACACTCGATCGGTTGATGTGTGTGCCGCATCAATATGGAATATTCAAGGAATCCCGGAAAGCGCCAATGCTTGACTGAATATTTAACTGAATAAAAAAGCCCTGACCAAAGTGTCAGGGCTTTGTTGTTTTAACGGGTTATCAAAGTACCGGGTAATCGATATAGCCCACTGGGCCTTTTCCATAGAACGTTTCCGGATGCGGCTCGTTCAATGGCGCGTCGGCTTTCAAGCGTGCCGGCAAATCCGGGTTGGCAATGAACGGCACGCCGAATGCCACGGCGTCAGCCTTGCCTTCGGCCAGCCACGCATTGGCGCTCTCTTTGGTAAAGCGTTCGTTGGCAATGTACGGGCCGCCGAACGCCTGTTTGAGTTGAGGGCCGATGCTGTCGTCACCTTCCTTCTCGCGGGAGCAGATAAAGGCGATGCCACGCTTGCCCAGCTCGCGAGCCACGTAGCTGAAGGTTTCCAGACGGTTCTCATCGCCCATGTCATGGGAGTCTGCGCGTGGCGCCAAGTGAACGCCAACCCGGCCGGCGCCCCAGACTTCGATCGCCGCATCAGTCACCTCCAGCAGCAGGCGGGCACGGTTTTCCAGGGAGCCGCCGTAGTTGTCGGTGCGCTGGTTCGTGCTGCTTTGCAGGAACTGGTCGAGCAGATAGCCGTTGGCACCGTGGATTTCCACGCCGTCGAAACCGGCTGCCTTGGCATTCTCGGCACCGACGCGGTAGGCGTCGACGATGTCGGCGATTTCAGCGGTTTCCAATGCACGCGGCGTTGGGTAGTCGGCCAAGGGGCGGACCAGGCTCACGTGACCCTTGGGCTGGATGGCGCTCGGCGCCACCGGAAGCTCACCGTTCAAGTAGGAAGGATGGGAGATCCGGCCCACATGCCACAGTTGCAGGAAGATCTTGCCGCCGGCGCCGTGGATTGCCTTGGTCACGTTGGACCAGCCGCGTACTTGGTCATTGGACCAGATGCCCGGGGTGTCCGGGTAACCCACGCCCATCGGCGTAACCGAAGTAGCTTCGCTGAGGATTAGGCCGGCGGAAGCGCGTTGCACGTAGTACTCGGCCATCAAGGCGTTGGGTACGCGTCCGGCGTCAGCGCGGCAACGCGTAAGCGGGGCCATGATGATGCGGTTTTTCAGCTCGATATCGCCGAGTTTGATGGGATCGAAAATTGTTGCCATGAAATACAACCTCGCAAGTGAAGGGGTTAAAAATCAGTGAGTGGCAGGTGCCAGGTCGGCATGGCCGCCCTGGCGGAAAGTAATCAGGGTCACCAGCAGTGCCAGCACGGCCAGCGCGCCGGCGGCGAGGGGCACGGTAGTCAGGCCCAGGCCATGGTCGATGACAGTGCCGCCGACCCAGGCGCCCAGGGCATTGCCAATGTTGAAGGCGCCGATGTTCAAGGTGGACACCAGGTTGGGCGCGGCCTTGCCGAAGGTCACCACGTTGACTTGCAAGGCGGGCACGGCGGCAAAGCAGGCGGTGGCCCAGAGGAACAGGGTGATCTCAGTGGGGATGAGCGCCACGCTGGTCCAGCTCAGTACGGTGGACACCACGGCCATGGTCAGGAAGACGCCCATCAGCGTGTTCGCCAGGCTCTTGTCCGCGAGCTTGCCGCCAATGATGTTGCCCAGGGTCAGGCCGAGGCCGATCAGCACCAGGGTCCAGGTCACGCCACGGGGCGATACTCCGGTCACTTCGCCCAGCAGCGGGGCGACGTAGGTGAACAGGGTGAATACCGAGGCGGAGAACAGCGCGGTCATGCTCAGCGACAGCCACAAGCCAGCGCCCTTGAGCGCCACCAACTCGGAACGCATGTCGAGTTTTTCCTCGTCGCGCTTGGCCGGCAAAAAGCGGATCAGGCCGATCAAGGCAATCACCCCGATGATCGTCACGGCCCAGAAGGTGGAACGCCAGCCAGCTTGCTGGCCCAGTGCGGTGCCCAGTGGTACGCCAAGCACGTTGGCCAGGGTCAGGCCGGTGAACATCAGGGCCACGGCCGAGGCACGCTTGTTGGGCGCCACCAGGCCGGCGGCCACCACCGAACCGATGCCGAAGAACGCACCGTGGCAGAGGGCGGTGACGACTCGGGCGAACATCAGCACGTTGTAGTCGCTGGCAACGGCGCAGAGCAGGTTGCCGACGATGAAGATCCCCATCAACGCCACCAATGCAGCCTTGCGCGGCAGTCGCGCGGTCGCCAGGGCCATGAACGGCGCACCGATCGCCACGCCCAGGGCGTAGCCGGTCACCAACCAGCCGGCGCCAGGAATCGATACGCCGAGGTCCGCCGCCACGTCGGGCAGCAGGCCCATGATGACGAATTCTGTCGTGCCGATGGCAAAGGCGCTCAGCGCCAGGATGAAGAGGGAAAGGGGCATGTTGAATCCTTGTCGGGTCAGAGCTCTTGGCTCATTTGCTGGAGGAACTGTTGGATCACGTCCTCGTTGCGTTTGAAGAAGTGCCATTGACCGACCTTCTGGCTGGTGATTAACCCCGCCCGTTGCAACACCGCCAGATGCGCGGAGACCGTGGACTGCGACAGGCCGCAGCGCTGGTCGATCTGGCCGGCGCAAATACCGAATTCGTGATTGTGCAACTGTTCGGGAAACTGGACCTTGGGGTCCTTCAGCCAGTTGAGGATGTCTCGCCGTACTGGGTGTGCCAGGGCTTTTATTATTTCGTCGAGGTCGAGGGGCATGGGGCAGCTCACATGAATAACGCTATATCGCGATGAGGCGAACCTTAAATCGTTGCTTCGCGATATACCAATATGTATTTGATCTGAAGGCCGCACAAATCGCTATATCGGGTTATAACGATATAGGCGTGGCAGTGCTAAGCTGCCCGTCATGAACTATCTCGCGCACCTGCACCTCGGCGGCCCTGGCCGGGAACAACTGCTCGGCAGTCTTTACGGCGATTTCGTCAAGGGGCCGCTGCAAGGGCGGTACGACCCGCAGATCGAAGCGGCGATTGCCCTGCATCGACGCATCGACATGTACACCGATCGCCATCCGCTGGTGGACATCGCCTTGTCGCGCTTTTCCACGGTGCGGCGGCGTTATGCCGGGATCGTGCTGGATGTGTTTTTCGACCATTGCCTGGCGCGGGACTGGACGTTGTACGGCGAAGGACCGCTGATGGATTTCACCTCCCGGGTCTACCAGGTCCTCGCCACCGAACCGCAGTTGCCCGGGCGCCTGGCGCAGATCGCACCTTATATGGCCGCGGATGACTGGCTGGGGTCTTATCGGGAATTCGAGGTGATCGAGCAGGTGCTACGCGGCATTTCGCGGCGCCTGTCGCGGCCGGAGGAGCTGGCGGGGGCGAAGGGGGAGCTGGTCCGGCTCTATGAGCCGTTGAGCGAGGACTTTCGGCTGTTCTATCCGCAACTGCAGGATTTTGCGCGAAACCAAGCCACGCCGCAGAATTGATTGTGGAAGCGAGCAAGCTCGCTCCCTAAAGGGAGCCCATGCGGATATGGATCAGGCCGCAATCGCCGCCGGCCGCACCGGTACTGGCTGCTTCTCGGGCATCTCGCCGAACAGCGCTCTGTGCACCGCCTGCTGTGCCTGGAAAGCCAGGGCCGCACGCTCCTGTCCGTGACAGGCAATCGGCTCCAGCAGATGGATTTCCACATCGCCAAGGTCATTGGCGAACAGTCGCATCAAGTGCGACAGCAGATCGTCATCGCCAATGAACGGTGCCAGCAGATCGGGTTCGCCCTTGCGCAGGTAACGGATGGCCACCGGCTGCAGGGCCACGTCGGCATCGATGGCCGCCGATAACAGGCGACCGTGGAAGGTGCGCAGCGTGCGGCCGTCGGTGGTGGTGCCTTCGGGGAACATGAGCAGCGGATGGGCCTGCTCCAGATGACGGCTCATCTGCTTGCGGATCAACTGGCTGTCGCCCGAGCCACGACGGATGAACAGGCTGCCGGCCTTGGCCGCCAACCATCCGGCCACCGGCCAGGTGCGCACTTCGGCCTTGGACAGGAACGACAGAGGCGTGAGCATGCCCAGCAGCGGGATATCGGTCCAGGACACGTGATTGCTGACCCACAGCATCGGCTGTTTCGGCAGTTGTCCGTGGACGGTGACGCGAAAGGGCAGGGCGTTGGTCAGCCGCGCCATGAAAAAACGCGACCAGCGCTGGCGGCGCACCATCGAATGAGCGAGTCCCAGGCGTTCCAGCAACCCGAACACACTGGCCATGGCCAGGCCCAGGGTAACGACCAGCAACACTCGCGCGATTCGCGCGTACACCCGCAACCGGCTCATCAGACCGCCGCCTTGAAGTGACGGGCGTAACGCGGGCAGAGTTCGTCGCGCTTGAGCAGGATAAACACGTCGGCCACCTGGAAATCTTCATCCCAGCAAGGTTCGCCGCAGATTTTCGCGCCCAGGCGCATGTAGGCCTTGAGCAGCGGGGGCATTTCGGCGATGACGTTGGACGGAACGTCAAGGGTCGGCAATGGCTTTTTCGGCACGGCTTGCAGGTGTTCGGTGCACAGGTAGCGCTCGCGCAGGCGCTGCATGATGGCCTGGGCCTGAATGCCGCCGTCCTGCATCGGAATGCTCGCGCAACCCATCAAGTAGCTGTAGCCGCCTTCGTTCAGGACCTCGGCCAGCTCGCCCCAGAGCACCGCGATGGTGCCGCCGTTGCGGTAGGCCGGGTCGACGCAGGTGCGGCCGATTTCCAGGATCGGGCCCTGGAGATGGACCAGGCCATTGAGGCTGAATTCTTCTTCGCTGTAGAACCGGCCCAGGCTGCTGGCGGCCTGGTGATCGAGCAGGCGAGTGGTTGCCACGAGGCGGCCGGTGTTCAAGTCACGTACGCCGATGTGGGCGCAGTGAACATCATAGTCATCCATGTCCAGACCCATCTCCGCGCCCTTGAGCTTGGCGTTGAACTCGCCGCTGAAGACGTTGAAGCGCAGGGCCTGTGCTTCTTGCAAGGCCTGGGCGCCGATCAGGCGTTCGGCTTGCAGGCGGCGTTCATTGCCGGTGTCGCTGATGCGGGCGATCTGAGTCATAGCGAATCTCCGTGCGGGATGTGCTCCCGTCTTGGGTTGAGCCAATCGACTTTCTTTATGCAGCCATGTTGTGCAAAGTCAGGCTATGTAGCCCCGGTGTCATCGCCATGAAGCTTTGGTGATGCTTATATGACAGCCTGCGAAGGAGGCCCCGATGCCTTGGCAAACCCTGATCGAACGCAGCGAGCGGCTGCCTGCCTGTGCGGATCTGGCGGAAGGTCATGCCACATTGATGCAGCGCCTGGGGTCGGTCACGCCATTCGAGTTGGCCGTGCTCGGAGCGCGGTCGATGGCCACGCCGGGGCTGGCGTTCCTGGTGGGCTATCAAGCGGCGTTGCGAGCGCTTTGGCCGAGTGCGCCCCAAAGCCTTGGTGCGTTGTGTGCCACCGAACAGCGCAGCTTGCGCCCGGCCGATATGAAGACCCGGCTGACCGACTTGCGAGTGAGCGGGCGCAAGGATTTCGTCACCGCTGGCGATGCGGCCGAATGGCTGTTGATCGCGGCGCGAAGCGAGGCTGCCGACGAGGCACCGCGACTGAACATGGCTGTGGTCTATCCCGGCGAACCTGGCGTGACGTTGGAAAAACTCCCCGCCATTCCCTTGATGCCGGACATCAGCCATGGCCGGGTATCGCTGGATGGCGCATTGTGCGAATTGCTGCCGGGCGATGGCTGGGATGTGTACGTCAAGCCGTTCCGCACACTGGAAGACCTTTACGTACTCAGCGCCATGACTGCCTGGTTATATGGCGTGGGCCAGGAATGCAATTGGCCCCAGGCCTTGCAATTGCGTCTGCTGGCGCTGCTGGCGGGCTGCGCCGAGGTGAGCCGTCATCATCCATCCAGAGCCGCTGGGCATGTGCTGCTGGGTGGGTTGTTCGTCCAGTTCAAGGGGCTTGAGGCTGAACTGGATGATGCCTTGGCCGCCGGGCCGCAAACGTGGCGCGAGATGTGGGCGCGGGACAAAGGGGTGATGGATATTGCGGCGGGGGCGCGGGCCAAGCGGTTGGCCAAGGCGTTGGGATAGCCGGTCGAGCGTCGCGCCCACCGGGGCAACACCCGGAACCTCAAACTGTCATCAACCCTGGCTAGGCTCAGCAGGTTCACCTCTGCGAGCCCCGTGCATGTCCAAAGGCTGGTTGTTGTTCACGCTCTTGCTGCTGACCCTGACGGCCCGCGCCGAAGACTGGCCAGGAGAACAATGGCCGACCGGCCAGGCCCCGAGCGGGCCGTCCATCGAAGCCTTGGAGCAATACGCTTTTGCGCCGAGGGATGATGCCACCCGCCAAGGCATTCGCACCGACGCGTTGCTGGTTATCCAGGACGGTCGATTGGTCTACGAACGCTACGCCGGTCCGACTGACGCGCAGATTCCGCACCTGACCTGGTCCATCAGCAAAAGCCTGCTGGCGACGGTGTTCGGCGTGGCCTACGGTGAAAAACGCTTTGCCCTGGATGATCCGGCAGCCCAGTACTACCCGCCGTTGAAGCGACACCCGGACATGACCCTGGCCGATCTGTTTCATTGGGCGTCTGGCCTGGACTGGCAGGAAGACTACGAATACGCGCCGCTCAATTCCTCGGTCGTGGCGATGCTCTACACCCGCGGACGCCACGACATGGCCGCGTTCACCGCCGGGCATGACAGCTTCAGCCCGCCCGGGCAGGTGTTCCGTTATTCGAGCGGCGACACCAATCTGCTGGCGGCAGCGCTGAAGAATATCGTCGGCCCGGCGCAGTATGCCGATTACCCTTGGACGGCCCTTTTCGAACCGCTGGGCATCCGTCATGCGACCTGGGAAACCGACGCCAGTGGCACGTTCGTCGGTTCTTCTTACGCCTACCTCACCGCGCGGGACCTGGCACGTGTCGGCCTGTTGATGCAACGCGATGGCCGTTGGGGCGATCGGCAATTGATTCCCAAGGATTGGGTGGCATTCAACCGCGAGCCTTTCGCCAGGTTCCAGGCCGGCCAGGACGAAGCCGTGCCTGGCGGGCACTGGTGGCTCAATCGCGGCGCCGATCCGACGATCCGCCCATGGCCCGACGCGCCGCCGGATACGTTCGCCGCCCTGGGCCATTGGGGCCAGGCGCTGTATGTCATCCCCAGCGCGAGGCTGGTGATCGTGCGCTACGGCGATGACCGCGACGGCAGCTACCGCCACGACGAACTGCTCAAGCGTGCCATGGCGGCCTTCCCCGGGACGGTGCAGCCATGACGCGCAAAGTGTTGCTGGCCATGATGTCGTTGTTGCTCATCGGCCTGTTCGGTTGGGTCTGGCTGGAGCGGGTGGCGTTGCGCGCGTTTCCCGACATCATCAGCGCCTATACCGCTAAGCAATACTGTTCGTGTCGCTATGTCATGCTGCAACCGGCCGATTATTGCCGCGGCTATGTGAAGCAGTCGGTGCCGATCAGCGATTTCCTCGAGACCGTCGAAGCAAAACGCATTACCGTCAACGGCTTGGGGCGTAGCCACAGTGCGCGATGGATGGGGGCGCGGCAGGGGTGTCGGTTGGAACCCTGAGGTTTGCCGGCTGCCGTTGTGGTTACAAAGACAGTTTGCAAGCGCCCTCGGCCCGGTTAAGGTTCGCCACAGGTTTATCTACCCCCGAGTCTGTATGTTCAAGCGGTCTTTCTCCCACGTTGTCACCACCATGCTCCTGGCCTGCGCCGCGCTGCCGGCCCAGGCCGACTGGTACCTGGACGGTGAATCCTCGCGGCTCTCCTTCATCAGCAGCAAAAACGGCAATGTCTCCGAGGTCCAGCGGTTCCTGGTGCTTCACGGCCAAGTCCAGCCCAAGGGCCTGGCACGGCTGGAGGTCGAACTCGAATCCATCAACAGCGGCATTCCCCTGCGGGACGAGCGCATGCGCGCCGAGCTGTTCGAGATCAAGCGGTTTGCAGAAGCCACCATTACTGCGCAGCTCGACTTGATACCCATCCAGGACCTGGCCAACGGCGCGCAACTGGAGTTGCGCCTGCCGGTGACAGTGGACCTGCACGGCAAGCAGCACGAATACAATGTGCAGCTGCTGGCGACTCGCCTGGATGAGCGCCGTTTCCAAGTGGTCACCCTGGAGCCGGTGGTGCTCAACGCGGCGGATTTCGACCTGGCGCCGGGCCTGGAAAAGCTGCGCAACCTGGCCGGATTGTCGACCATCAGCCTGTCGGTGCCGGTGAATGCGGTGCTGATTTTCACGGCGCGCTGACATGAGCGGCCCGGTCTTTCCCTGGCGTGAAGGCAATCGCTTCGAACTGTTGATCGACGGCCCGCAGTTTTTCCCGCGCATGCTGGTGGAGATCGCCCGCGCCCAGGAGCAGGTCGAACTGGAGTTGTACCTTGTGGAAGCGGGTGCCTGCGCCGAGGCGATGGTCCAAGCCCTTGTCCAGGCCGCCGAGCGCGGTGTTCGCGTGCGCTGCCTGTTCGATGACTATGGCAGCCTGGCATTTACCCTGGGCCTGCGCAATCGCCTGACCCAGGCGGGCGTGGAGCTGCGCTTTTATAACCGCCTGAGTTGGCGCCGCTGGGTACGCAATCTCTACCGCGATCACCGCAAGCTGCTGCTGGTCGATCAACGTCTGGCGGTGGTGGGCGGCACCGGGGTCACCGACGAGTTCTGGAACCCTTTGGACGACCGCAGCGACTGGCATGAAGTGATGGTGGAAATCGTCGGCCCGCTGGTGCTCGACTGGCAGTTGCTGTTCGATCGCCAGTGGCTTGCCAACCGTCATCGGCGGGCCTGGAAGCCGGCGTCCAATTTCGGCTTGCCGCGTCTGCCCCGCGTTCCGCCGGTGGGCGAAGGCATGGGCCGGGTGGCGTATGCCGACGCCCGCCAGCATCGCGACATCCTGCAATCGCTGTCACGGGCATTGAACAGCGGCCAGAAACGCATCTGGATGGCCACGCCCTATTTCCTGCCGACCTGGAACGTGCGCCGCTCGCTGCGCAAGGCCGCGGCGCGGGGCATCGATGTGCGGCTGTTGCTGACCGGTCCGCGCACCGATCATCCGTCGGTGCGATATGCAGGCCATCGCTACTACCCGCGCTTGCTCAAGGCCGGGGTCAAAATCTATGAATACCAGCCTTGCTTCCTGCACTTGAAAATGGTGCTGGTGGACGATTGGGTCAGTATCGGCTCGTGCAATTTCGATCACTGGAACCTGCGGTTCAACCTCGAAGCCAATCTCGAAGCCCTCGACTCCAGGCTCAGCAGCGCCGTGGCCGCCAGTTTCGAGCGGGATTTTGAGCAGAGCCTGCAAGTGAGCCTCGACACCTGGCAGCGTCGGCCGCTGTGGAAGCGGTTCAAGCAGCGGTTATGGGGGCTGGTGGATCGGGTGGTGGTGAACCTGTTGGATCGGCGAGGCTGAGCGTCCACCGCAAGACCAAGTGAGGAGCGAGCAAGCCCGCTCCCACGGGGTATTGCGGTATTGCTGAATCAGAGCAACTCGAAACTCTGCTGCTTCACATCCTGGGAATCCAGGCCGATCTGCACATTGAACTTGCCCGGTTCCGCGGCGTACTTGAGCTGGGCGTTGAAGAACTTCAGGTCGTCTTCGGTAATAGTGAAGTGAATGACCTTCTTCTCGCCGGCCTTGAGCATCACCTTGCGGAAGTTCTTCAGCTCTTTCACCGGGCGGATGATCGAGCCGGTGACGTCCTGGATGTACAGCTGCACCACGGTTTCGCCGTCGCGCTCGCCGGTGTTTTCCAAGGTGATGCTGGCATCAAGCTTGCCGGTCTTGTTCAGTGTGGTGGACGACAGGGCCATGTCCGACAGGCTGAACGTCGTGTAGCTCAGGCCGTAGCCGAACGGGTAGAGCGGGCCGGTGGTGTCGTCGAAGTATTGGGAGGTGTAGTTGCCTGGTTTGCCCGGCGTGAACGGCCGACCGATGCTCAGATGGTTGTAGTAGGTAGGAATCTGGCCAACCGAGCGAGGGAAGGTGATCGGCAGCTTGCCCGATGGGTTGTAGTCGCCGAACAGCACGTCCGCGATGGCGTTGCCGCCTTCGGTGCCGCTGAACCAGGTTTCCAGAATCGCATCGGCCTGCTGCTTTTCTTCCAGCAACGACAATGGACGGCCGTTCATCAATACCAGCACCAACGGCTTGCCAGTGGCCTTCAGGGCCTTGATCAGCTCGCGCTGGCTGGCGGGGATGTTCAGCTCTGTGCGGCTTGACGATTCATGGGACATGCCACGGGACTCGCCCACGGCGGCCACGACCACGTCTGCTTCCTTGGCGGCTTTCACTGCTTCATCGATCAATACCTGGGCCGGACGCGGGTCGTCCACGACTTCAGGGGCGTCGAAGTTGAGGAAGTTCAAGTAGTCGAGGACCTTCTTGTCGCCGGTGATATTGGCCCCACGGGCGTAGATCAGCTTCGACTCGTCGCCCAATGCGCGGGCCATGCCGTCGTACACGGTGACCGACAGCGCCGGACGCCCGGCGGCGGCCCAACTGCCCATCATGTCGATCGGCGCCTTGGCCAGCGGGCCGACCAGGGCGATCTTCGCGGTTTTCTTCAACGGCAGGGTCTGGTTGCGGTTTTCCAGCAGGACCAGGCTGCGGCGCGCTACGTCGCGAGCATCGGCGCGGTGCATGCGACTGTCGGCGTAGACGTCGGCCGGGTCATCCTCGGCCTTGCCGATTCGCAGGTACGGATCCTTGAACAGGCCCATGTCGTACTTGGCGGCCAGCACTTCACGCACCGCATTGTCGATGTCGCTCTGTTCGATCTCGCCGGCCTTGAGCAGCCCCGGCAGTTCCTTGCCGTAGAGCGAGTCGTTCATGCTCATGTCGATGCCGGCCTTGATCGCCAGTTTGGCTGCTTCGCGGCCGTCCCGGGCGACGCCGTGCTTGATCAACTCGAAAATCGCGCCATGGTCGCTGACGGCCAGGCCCTTGAAGCCCCATTCCTTGCGCAACAGGTCGTGCATCAGCCAAGTGTTGGCGGTGGCCGGTACGCCGTTGATGGAGTTGAGCGCGACCATCACCCCGCCGGCGCCGGCGTCGATGGCGGCGCGATAGGGCGGCAGGTAGTCCTGGTACATTTTCACCGGGCTCATGTCCACGGTGTTGTAGTCCCGGCCGCCTTCAACGGCGCCATACAGGGCGAAATGCTTGACGCTGGCCATGATGCTGTCGGCCGCGTTGGCACCGGTGCCCTGGAACGCCTTGACCATCACCCCGGCAATGCGCGACACCAGGTAAGTGTCTTCGCCGAAGCCTTCGGAGGTCCGGCCCCAGCGTGGGTCACGGGAAATGTCGACCATGGGCGCGAAGGTGATGTCCAGGCTGTCGGCCGCCGCTTCCTTGGCTGCGACGCGGCCTGAGCGGTAGATGGCGTCCATGTCCCAGCTCGAAGCCAGGGCCAGGGGAATCGGGAAAATCGTGCGGTGGCCATGGATCACGTCATAGGCGAAGAACATCGGGATCTTCAGCCGGCTGCGCATGGCCGCGTCCTGCATCGGACGGTTCTCATCGCGCGTGATGGAGTTGAATGTGCCACCGATGTTGCCTGCGGCGATCTCCTTGCGGATCATCTCCCGGGGCATCTCCGGGCCGATGCTGATCAGGCGCAGCTGGCCGATCTTTTCTTCGAGGGTCATCTGCTTCATCAGGTTGCTGATGAAGGCGTCCTTGTTCTCTATGGGGGGTGGCAGGT
>Ga0307405_10000493_pt1 | contig 14845 bp, 12 predicted proteins | sample 322Cmetagenome_2_FD_203311 | JGI IMG/M metagenome (GOLD analysis project Ga0307405, IMG submission 203311) | Maize rhizosphere microbial communities from greenhouse at UC Davis, California, United States - 322HYB-C-1 | ecosystem: Host-associated > Plants > Roots > Rhizosphere > Soil | place...
GAGCTGTTCAGAAACATGCTCCCGACCTGCTGCATGTCGAACTCGCGGTTGAGATCGATCAGCCCCGCCTTCACGCGATGCCGGTCGCCCTCCACTCCTAGTTGCATCCAGGCTTCTATCGGGCGGATGCCGGGCACCGCCTCGATGTTGCTGACGACCTGCCCATCGCCGACCACGTTCTCCGAAAATCCATCGCCATCGATGAATTGCACTTCGACAAAACCCGAGATTTCGAGCGGACCGCTGCGCAGATTGTTCAAGCCGGCAGCGATGCTCGCCAGCCCGAGTACACGGCTGTCACGGCGCTGACCGCCTGACTGGTTGGTCAGCGCGTCGATAGTGATCGCACCCTCGACAAAGGTCCGAGGATCCTCCGAGGCAGCGACCGGTGAAGCCATCGCTGTTCCGCTTGCCGCTAGCGCCGAGCTCAGCATGGCGTGAGCCGGACGCCCTAATTGGGAGAACCAATGCTCGGCTATGAGTCGCATGTCAGCCATCCGGCGCGTTGGACCATAGGCGCACGCACGTCGCCAGATGCCAAGGTGGGAGGGTGTGGTGCAGATGCAGCACCGCCGCGCATTCGGGTTGCCCCTCTTGACCCACCCGCCGCAGCGCCGAATGATAGGCAATTCACTCGCGAACGCACCGAAGGATTTGAATGGCGGACGATCAGCCCCCGGTTCCACGATCCGATAATCCGCCTTCGCGGAAGGCCCTGCCGCCGTTCGAGGCGCTGCGGGCCTTCGATGCGGTTGCGCGGTTGGGCGGCGTCAGGCGGGCGGCACAATGGCTGGACCGCGATCATGCCGTGATCAGCCGCCATCTCCGTGCGATCGAATCATGGGCCGGCGTCCAACTGGTAGAGCGCACACCGTATGGGATCGCCCTTACCGAGCGTGGCCGCGACTATCACGGGCGAGTGTCGTCCGCGATGGACATGCTGGCGCACGCTACGCTCGATCTGATGAGCGAAGGCCACCACCGGCGACTACACATTTGGAGCACCTCGGGCTTTGCGTTGCACTGGCTGTCCAGCCGACTGGAGCAATTCGAGCGGCGCAACAACGATGCCGACATTGTTCTGCGCCCAACCGACCAGAGCCCCGACTTCGCCGCGCACGAGGCTGACGTCGACGTTCGCTTTCACGCGACCTACGAAGCGGAACCGGAACTGCTGCCGCAGCTAAGGCGGCAAATACTGGTCGAGGCCCCGATCATCGCGGTCGCCAGTCCGGGCTATCTCGGCAGCACCCGGACCCCGACGACGCCCGCGGACCTCCTCCAGCACCGGCTGCTTCACGAAGACAGCTTCCAGACCTGGGCCAAGTGGCTCGCTTCCTACGGCGTGGAAGACAGCTCCGGCCTCACCGGCGCGCGCCTGTGGGAGGGGCATCTCACGCTCGACGCGGCGCGGCATGGGCGAGGCATCGCCCTTGCCAATCCGGTGACGGCCGGAGCCGATCTTCAATCGGGAGCGCTGATCGACATCGGAAAGGACAATCCGCATTTCGCGCCGCGCCTTGGCCGCTATACGCTCTACGCCCGCCGCGATCGCTGGAATGATCCGCTGCTCAGGCGCTTCCGGCAATGGGTCACCTCGGCGCTGACGGCCGACTACCCGGCGTTGAAATCCGCCGCCTGATCGATCAGCGCAGAGCCTTCACAGCCGAATTGAAGAAGTGGTTGTCGAGTATCGCTTCGGCGAACTTCGGCTTGGACCGCGAACTGAGCACCGTCAGCACCACCCGCTCGGCGGGATTGACGTAGATGTACTGCCCGAAGATCCCGCGAGCGCTGAACGCGCCGTCCGCGAACGATCCCTCGGCGTCGGGCACCGGCCACCACATGTACCCGTAGTTCAGGGGATCACCGCCTGCTTCGCGCGGCGCGGTGGACTCTTCGATCCACCCGGTGGGCAACACCTGCTCGTCTCCGATCCGGCCGTCGTTCATGGCGAAGAGGCCGAGCCGCGCATAATCGCGAAGCGTGGCGCAGATGCCGCTGCCGGCGACTTCGAGTCCATCGGGCGCCTCGAGCCACCATTCGGCGTCGGCATCCATACCGAGCCGCGACCAGAGCTTGTCGGAAAGGTAGTCGGCGAGCCAGCGCCCGCTCGCGGCCTTTACCAATGCCCCCACGACATGCGTCTCGCCCGTGCTGTAGTTCCAACGGGTGCCGGGCTCCGCGACCCGGGGGAGGCTCGCCATGTATTTCAGAATGGCATCCGGCTGCTGGCCAACCTGCAGGGCAAGCATGTGGCGCCGGTGTGAGTTGGGATCGGTATGCGTATCGTCCCATTCGACACCCGAGGTCATCTGCATCAGGTGACGGATCGAGACCCCGTCATAACCGCTTCCCCGCAGCTCGGGCAGGTAGTCGGTCAGAGGATCGTCGACACCGCCGATGAACCCGTCGCGGATGGCAATGCCGATCAGAAGCGTGCTTACGGATTTGGCCATGGACATGGACATCCACCGCGTGGCCGCGTCGATCCCGAGTTCGTAGCGCTCGTAAACGACTCTACCGTCCTTCAGCATCAGCAGGCCGACGAGCCGGTTCCGCGAGACATAGTCGTAAAGATCGAACTCCTGCTCGCCGGCCCTTACCGGGAAGGTCTCGATAATATCGGAGCTCCGCGGCAAATCCTGAACCGGACCGTCGCCGCGCGAGATGCGCCGGCAGGGGAAGACATGGTGCGTGTTGCGGAACAGGTGCACCTGCTCGCCGGGCATCAGCTTGCCGGCATAAGCCTGCTCGATCGAAGCCAGGGGCTGCTCACGTCCGCCGGCACTCGCGATTACTTCCCCCAACGCTTCACACTCCCGGCATTCATGATCCATGCCTGTCAGGTCTATCGAAGGACGGACGTATGATCCGGTGCGAAAGCTATCCTTGGCCGGTGAGATCGAGTCACCACACTGACCCACCCTCGGTGCCTCCTCCGCACCGGCGAGCGCGCATTCGGCATCTGTCTGCGCGCGCGCCCGCGGACATGATTGAGAGCAAGTGATCGGGAGAGATGAAATTATGGACGACGAACGCCGCCTCTACGCGCCCAAAGCTTACATCGCGGACGATCCGCGGCAGATGGTGCGTGACCACCCCTTCGCGCTTCTCGTCACGACTGGCGAGAGCGGTCCTTGGGCGACCTCAGTCCCGATCTATTTCGAGAGCGAGGATCGGGCAGAAATGCGGCTGATCGGGCACATGGCCCGAAACAATCCACATGCGCAGGCGCTTCGGGCCGGAGAGCCCGCGCTGGCGGTGTTTGCCGGACCGCACGCTTATATTTCGGCCGCCTGGTATCAAGAACGTCCGACGGTGCCGACCTGGAACTATGTCACCGCGCATGTCCGGGGAACACTCAATCCCATTGATGACGACGAGACACAGTTGCGGCTGCTGGGTCGCGTGACCGAGATGGTCGAGCAGGGACACAGTTCCCCGTGGACGATGGCGCAGGCGCCGGAAGGCCGTGTCGATGCGCTCCTGCCCCACATTCGGTCGTTCCGCATCGACATCGACAGCATCGAAGGCGTCACCAAGCTGAGCCAGACCCATCCGGCCGGCGACCGCGCGAGGGTGATCGATGCCCTCGAAGCCCGCGGCTGGTTCGGTGATCAGGAGATTGCGGCCCTCATGCGTGAGAACGAACGGGCAGCCAAGGAGAGCTGATACCAGCGGTGCGCCCCGCGCACCGGTACTGGCGATTTAATCATCTGATGCCTCCCATCCGAGCGGCATACCCCGAACCGGAACCGAAGGAATGGGAGTTCGAAATGGAGCAGATTACCACCACCACCGCCGAATGGCAGGCGCTGGACCGTGAACATCATCTGCATCCGTTCACCGATCCAAAAGTGCTTGGCGAACAAGGCGTTCGCGTCTTCACCCACGCTGACGGCTGCTACATCTGGGACAGCGACGGCAACAAGATCCTCGATACGATGGCGGGCCTGTGGTGCGTGAATGTCGGCTATGGCCGCCAAGAACTGGTCGACGCCGCGTCGAAGCAGATGGCGACGCTGCCTTACTACAACACCTTCTTCTCGAGTTCGACGCCGACCCAGATACGCCTCGCCCGCCGCCTTTCGGAACTGACGCCCGAAGGGCTCGACTATTTCTTCTTCGCCAACTCCGGCTCCGAGGCGAACGACACGATCATCAGGCTCGTGCGCCACTTCTGGGAAGTCCAGGGTCAACCGAGCAAGAACGTCTTCATCGGCCGCACCCTCGGCTATCACGGCAGCACGCTGGCCGCGACGAGCCTCGGCGGCATGGCCCCGATGCATGCGATGGGTCAATCGCTCCTGCCCGGCTTCGAGCATATCATCGAACCGCACTGGTACCGGCACGGCGAGGGCAAGACGCCCGAAGAATTCGGCCTCGAAGCCGCGCGCGCGCTCGAGACCAAGATTCTGGAGCTTGGTGCCGAAAACGTTGCGGCTTTCGTCGGGGAGCCGGTCCAGGGTGCAGGCGGCGTGATCGATCCGCCCTCCACCTACTGGCCCGAGATCCAGCGCATCTGCAGGAAATACGACATCCTGCTGGTGGCCGACGAAGTGATCTGCGGGTTCGGCCGCACGGGCAACTGGTTCGGGTCGCACACGTACGGCATCGAACCCGACCTGATGCCGATGGCGAAGGGTCTTTCGTCCGGATACCTTCCCATCGCCGCGGTCGCCATGAACAAGCGCGTGAGCGACGCCATCAACGGCGGCGGCGTCATTTCGCACGGCTATACCTATTCGGGGCACCCGGTGTCCTGTGCGGTCGCGCTCGCCAATATCGACATTATCGAGCGCGAGGGCCTGATCGAGAAGGTGCGTGAAGAGACGGCTCCCTACTTCCGGAGTTCCTTGCAGCAACTGGCGGACTCGCATCCCATCGTCGGGGAACTGCGCGGCGTGAGCCTGATCGCCGGCCTCCAGCTGGTGCGCGACAAGGCCAGCCGCGAGTTCTTCGCGCCGACGGAGCAGCCGGCGATCGAATGCCGCGAGCACTGCATCGGGGAAAACCTCATCCTGCGCGCGGTGGGCCACACGATGGTCGCCTGCCCGCCGCTCACGATCGGACGCTCCGAAATCGACGAGATGATCGAGAAGACCAAGATCGGCCTCGACAAGACGTCAGCCGCCCACGGCCTTTTGTAGCGGGGAGCCGGCCGATGAACGTGATGACCACCATGGACCGCGCGGCCGACGCCGATCTCCTCGCCCGGATCGCGCCGGGGAATGAAGTCACGGCTCGCTTCGCGGTCCACAATCCCGCCACCGGCACGCATATCGCGGACGTGGCGGACATGAACGCGGACGATGCCACCCGCGCCGTCACGAGGGCGAAAGAGGCGCTGCCCGGCTGGGCGGCCAGGACCGCCAAGGAACGCGCCGCGATCCTGCGCCGCTGGCACGACCTTATCCTCGACAATCAGGAAGCGCTCGCCACCCTGCTCACACGAGAGCAGGGCAAGCCCATTGCCGAAGCGCTGGGGGAGATCGTCTACGGCGCGAGCTTCGTCGAGTGGTTCGCCGAAGAAGGCAAGCGCGCCTACGGCGACGTCATTCCCACGAACGCGCCGGGCCGCCGCCTGCTCGTGCTGCGTCAACCGGTTGGTGTTGTCGGCGCCATCACGCCGTGGAACTTCCCGGTCGGCATGGTGACGCGCAAGGTCGCGCCCGCGCTTGCCGCCGGCTGCACTATCGTCCTGAAGCCGGCCGAGGATACCCCTTTGAGCGCACTGGCATTGGCGACGCTCGCACGGGACGCCGGCTTTCCGGAAGGTGTGCTCGAGGTCGTCACCGCCGCCCGAGCGGAATCCGTCGCCCGGGTGCTGACGGACAGTCCGGACATCCGCAAGCTGTCGTTCACCGGATCCACGCGCGTCGGCAAGCTGCTGATGGCGCAATGTGCCGGGACGGTGAAGAAGCTGTCCCTCGAGCTCGGCGGGAACGCGCCGTTCATCGTCTTCGACGATGCGGACATCGATGCGGCAGTCGCGGGCGCGATCCAGTCGAAGTTCCGCAACGCCGGGCAGACCTGCGTCTGCGCCAATCGCCTGTTCGTCCAGTCCGGGGTCGCGGACGAGTTCGCGGCGCGTTTCGCGGCCGCAGTCGAAGCCCTGCCGGTGGGCGAGGGTTTGGCAGGTGGAAACGCGATCGGCCCGCTGATCAATTCGGCCGCCGTAGAGAAAGTGGGCGGCCTGGTGCGCGATGCGCTGGCGAAAGGCGCGCATTGCGTAGTCGGCGGCGGCGGCCATGCACTCGGCGGCAATTTCTACGCGCCCACGATCCTCACCGGCGTGGATTCCTCGATGGAGATCGCCAGCGCAGAGATCTTCGGGCCGGTCGCACCGATCATGCCGTTCGAGACGGAGGCAGAGGTCGTCGCCCGAGCAAACGACACGCCCTATGGCCTCGCGGCCTATTTCTGGACTCGCGATCTCGGACGGGCGTGGCGCGTGGCCGAGCAGCTCGAGTACGGGATGATCGGCCTCAACGAAGGGATCATCTCGAGCGAAGCCGCGCCGTTCGGCGGGGTGAAGGAATCCGGCATCGGCCGCGAGGGCTCCAAGTACGGTTTGGATGAATTCCTCGAGCTCAAATACTTCACAATGGGCGGCCTCTCCGCGCGGTAGCCCTGCCGCCTCGCCCTCGACATCCTTCTGAGCCGCAGGCGCCGCCTGCAGGGCACGACAAACGAAAGGAAGCAAGCATGCGATTGAAATTCGCCGCCGCTCTGCTCGCGACGACGTTCGTGACCGCTCCGGTCCTGGCCCAGAGCGGGGCCGACAAGGACGCGCGCATAACCGAACTGGAAGCGCGCCTGGAAGCACAGGAGGTGCGCATCCGGCAGCTCGAGGAACGGCTTCTGACGGCTGTCGAAGGACGGCCGCTGGCCGCAGCCTCGGCCGTTTCTCAAAGCAGCGTCTCAGCGGTGCCGGCCACAAGCGAGGTTTCCCAAACCCCTCGTGTTGCCACCGCCGCTCCGCCACCGCCCGCCGGCTCTTCGGCGCTGAGCATCTCCGGCGACCTGCGCCTGCGTTACGAGCATAACGGGAGCGACAACGACGCGCCCGACGACGGCCGCGGCGTCCTCCGCGCCCGCTTGCGCGCCGCGTATCAGGTCAACGACTGGCTCGAACTCGGCGGTCAGCTCGCCACCGGGAGCCAGGACGATCCGAACACCACCGACGTCACGCTGGGGAATTTCGACGACGATCTCGAAGTCAGTCTGGATCAGGCTTACGCGCATATCACCCGGGGCGGTCTGGACATCTGGAGCGGCAAGATTCCCCAGGTGTTTCGCCGGACAGATCTCGTCTGGGACGGCGATGTAAGCCCGCAGGGCATCGCCGCGCGGTACCGCGTTCCCATTTCATCCGGTGTCTCGCTCGGCGCGACCGGAATCTACTTCCCCATCGATCGCTCGGTCACCGGCCCGGACAGCACGATGACCGGCGGGCAGATCGAGCTCGCCGCCGGCGGCTCGATGTGGTCGGGGGCCCTCGCCGCCGCCTATTACGACTATCGTCTCGGGAGCGTCGCCACGGCCGATGCCGGCGACTTCCGCGGCAACCTGCTGGGCCCGGACGGCCGCTACCTGTCCGATTTCGATCTCATCGACGTGATCGCGGAGGTCAGCGTTCGGCCGTGGGGCGCACGCTGGCCGATCTCTCTCACCGCGGACTACGTGAAGAACCTGGGCGCCGCGACGGCCGCCGATAGCGGCTATAGCGTCGCCCTCGCCCTCGGCAGGGCGAGCGAGGCGGGCGACTGGCGGTTCGGCTACGGCTATACTCAGGCCGAAGCCGATGCGGTCTTTGCCGCCTTCTCGCACGACAACATCAATCTGGCGACGAACTACCGGCTGCACTCGCTCACCGCGGACTATGCCTATCGCAAGGACCTGATCCTCAACGCGACGCTCTACCTCTACCGACCCGACGATCCGCTCTATGCCCGCGCCGAGGATCCGGACGACTGGCTCTCACGGCTGCGGCTGAACGCTCTCTTCACTTTCTGACGCGGGCCGGCTTCGCGCACCCCATCCGAGAGCACGGATGGTCGCGCCGTGCTCGTCCAGCACCGGCGGTCCGAGATCGTCGCGCGGCGGAGAAGCGGAGAGGCGGACCGGGCAGGCAACGCCGGGGACTGCTCCGAGAGCGGCGTGCGGCATCTCCTTGCGGATTTCCCGAGCCTGCACATGCGGATCGGCAAATACGTCGCCTATCGTGTTGACCGCGCCGGCCGGAATGCCTGCCGCACGCAGCGCCGCGATCCATTCCTCGGCAGTGCGATTCAGGAGTTCGGCCTGCAGTGTGGGGATCAGCGTGTCGCGCCGGGCCACGCGCCCGGCGTTCGTCGCATAGGCAGGGTCACGGCCGAGGTCCTCGCGCCCCAGGAGCGTACAAAGCTGCCGGAACTGCGCGTCGTTCCCCACCGCCAGCGCGATCGTCCGCGTCGAGGTCTCGAATGCCTGGTAAGGAACGATGCTGGGGTGCGCGTTGCCGTGTCTCCGCGGGTCACGGCCCTCGGCCAGGTAACCCGCGGCCTGGTTGGCGAGTGCGGCCACTTGAACATCAAGGAGCGAGGTCTCCACCCATTGGCCTCGCCCGGTGTTCGCTCGCTGGTGGAGCGCCGCGAGGACGCCGTTGCAGGCATAGAGACCCGTCAGAATGTCGGTCAGCGCCACCCCCGCCTTCATCGGCGGTCCGTCCGGCTCCCCGGTAAGGCTCATGAGGCCTCCCATGGCCTGGATGATGAAGTCGTATCCGGGCAGGCTCGCGCAGGGCCCGTCCTGTCCGAACCCCGAGATCGAGCAATAGACGAGGCGCGGATTGCGCGCCGAGAGCGTTGCGTAGTCGAGACCGTATCGCGCCAGCGCGCCCACTTTGAAGTTCTCGACCAGCACATCCGCCTCGTCCGCCAGAGACGCGACGAATGCGGCCCCTTCCGCGTCGCTGATATCCACCGCGAGCGATCGCTTGCCGCGGTTGGCGCAGGTGAAGTAGGCCGCTTCCTTGCTGCCCCCTTCGGTCGAGAACCACGGCGGGCCCCATCCGCGGGTGTCGTCTCCGGTGCCGGGTCGCTCGACCTTTATCACGTCCGCGCCGAGATCCGCCATGAGCTGCGTCGCCCAGGGGCCGGCAAGGACGCGGCTGAGATCGAGGACGCGAACGCCCTCGAGCGCCCGCGCGGGTGCGATATTCTCAGGCAAAGGCGGCGAGCCCCGTCTGTGCCCGGCCGAGGATCAGCGCGTGGATGTCGTGGGTGCCCTCATAGGTATTGACCGCTTCGAGGTTGCAGGCGTGGCGCATTACGTGAAACTCGTCCGAAATCCCGTTCCCGCCGTGGATATCGCGCGCTTCACGGGCAATGGCCAGCGCCTTGCCGCAACTGTTGCGCTTGACGATGGAGATGTTCGCGACCGGGCAGCGCCCCTCGTCGAGAAGCCGCCCGACCCGCAGGCAGGCCTGCAAGCCCAGCGTGATCTCCACCTGCATCTCCACCAGCTTGCGCTGGATGAGCTGGGTCGCAGCCAGAGGTTGCCCGAATTGCACGCGGTCGAGCGCGTACTGACGTGCGGCGTGCCAGCAGAACTCCGCGGCGCCCAGCGCGCCCCACGAAATCCCGTAGCGCGCCTTGTTGAGGCAGCCGAACGGCCCGCCCAGCCCCCGCGCGTTCGGAAGGAGTGCGGTTTCGGGAACGAAGACGTCATCGAGGACGATCTCTCCGGTGACGGAGGCCCGCAGCGCCAGCTTGCCCTCGATCTTCGGCGCGGAATACCCGTCAGTCCCCGCTTCGACGATGAAGCCGCGGATCACGCCGTCCAGCTTCGCCCACACGACCGCAAGGTCGGCGATCGGGCTATTGGTGATCCACATCTTGCTGCCGTTGAGGCGATAGCCGCCGTCCACCCGGTCGGCGCGTGTGCGCATCCCGTCCGGATCGGAGCCGTGATCGGGTTCGGTCAGTCCGAAGCAGCCGATCAGGCGCCCTGATGCGAGTTCGGGCAGATACCTGGAGCGCTGAGCGTCGTCGCCATAGGCGTAGATCGGGTGCATGACGAGCGACGACTGGACGCTCATCGCCGAACGATAGCCCGAGTCCACGCGCTCCACTTCGCGCGCGATCAGCCCATAGGCCACATGCCCCGCCTCCGCACCGCCATAGGCTTCGGGCAGCGTAGCGCCGAGAAGGCCCAGGGCGCCCATTTCTGTCATGATCGCCCTGTCGAAGTTCTCGTGACGCGCGGCAAGCAGGACACGCGGCATCAATGATGATTGACAGTAATCACGTGTCGTGTCGCGGATCAAGCGTTCCTCGTCGGTGATCTGCGATTCCAAATCGAATGGATCGTCCCATTGAAACACCGCCAACTCCGCCATTCTCGTCGCTCCGTCATCTGGTTCGTTCCGTCAGAAAACCTGAGGAAGCGCGGGAGCGAAACCGAAATCTTGCCATGACATCATGTGAGTTGGTAATGACTCTCCATGGAGTCACTCGACACCACGCCCCGCCGGCAGATGCCGCAGATGCACGAACTCGTGGCATTCGAGGCGGCCGCGCGGCACATGAGCTTCACCGGCGCCGCAGCGGAACTGAACCTGACGCAGGGCGCGGTCAGCCGGGCCGTCGCGGCGCTCGAGCAGCGGCTGCGCACACCGTTGTTCAAGCGCGTTCGCCAGCGGGTGGTGCTGACGGCGATCGGCCGCGATTATCAGGATCAGGTGCGAGCGCTGCTCGGACAGCTCAATGCCGCCACGCGCCAGGCGATGTCCGCCAGCCCTGTCGAGCAGACGCTCAATGTCGCCACCTTGCCCACCTTCGGCATCCACTGGCTGGCACCGCGGCTGCCGCTCTTTCAGGCGATGCGGCCGCATGTGACCGTCAACCTCGCGTCACGGCTGCGGCCGTTCTCGTTCGAAGCCGAGCCGTTCGACCTCGCGATCCATCATGGCGATCCGGCCTGGCCCGGCGGAACGCTGAAGCGTCTTATGAACGAAACGATGGTCCCGATGTGCAGCCCCGAATACCGGCACGCCAGGGCGATCGACTCACCCGCCGACCTCGATTCCGCGACCTTGATTCACCTCAGGACACGCCCCGCCGCATGGGCGGAATGGCACGCCAAAGCCGGTCTTCCCGGAGACGGCGCCTTTCGCGGTCCGGTCTACGACCAGTTCGGCATGGCCGTCGCAAGTGCCGCAGCGGGCCTCGGGGTGGCCCTCCTCCCGGAGATGTTCGCAGCCGAACAGATCGCGGAAGGAAAGCTGGTTACCCTTTTCGATCTCGAGGTGAGCACGGGAAGCGCCTACTACGCCGTTCTCCCGGAGGCGGGTCACAAGTCCGCCGCGTCCGATTTTGCCGACTGGCTCGTCGCCCAGCTTACCGCCTGACTTCGACGGTGAGGACGACGCACCGGCGCCTTCGCGATTGGCACCGTCGCGCTGCGCCGTCGGCTCCTTATCCTCCGCCGGATCACCGGGGAGGATACTCACATGACCATCATAATGGCCGCAAGTCTGTTGGCCGGATTTCAGGCCGCACCGAATGTCGTTCCGCCGGATGAGGTGGCAGCGGCGCCTGCCGCGGCCGACATCGAAGCGCCCGTAGAGGCGATGCTCCAGGCAATCTCCGCACGCGATCCCGCCGCGCTGGAGCAGACGCTGGCAACCGGCGTCGAGCCGGAGATCGTCTACTACTGGGGCGAAACCGTCTCAGGGCGCGAAGCGATCGTTCAATGGCATAGCGAATGGTTCGCCGAACCGGGATGGCGCATCGTGCCTGGCCCTGCCGGTCACAGCCTGGTCGGCGAGCGGCTGGCGACCGTGGCCGCGCCTGTCCGCTACATAAAGACGGCGGAGAGGCAGTTCGTGATCCTGATCAGCTATACCCTGTTGAAGGAAGCGGAAGGCTGGAGAATAGCCCGCATCCAGCAGACGCTGCTGGAAGGACCGGACGCTGCGGACTAGCCGCCCGCCGCAGCGGCGACTGCGCGGATGAAGTCCCACTGCAGTCCGTAATATTGCGGGCCGCCGGGTTTGCTCCAGGCGCTCTGGATGACGACCACGAGCTTGCGCTGCGGGTCGATGTAGAGCGCCTGGCCCATGATCCCTATGCCGCGGTATGCGTCGCCCGGGCCCGTCCACCATTGATAGCCGTAGCCCAGTTCGCCGAACGCATTCTTGCTATGCGCCGCTGTCGCCTCGGCGATCCACCCGTCGGGCACGACCGCCTTCCCGCCTGCCCGCGCGCCCTCCAGCATGAAGAGGCCCAGACGGCCATAGTCGCGCAGCGTCGCGCTGAAGCAGATGCCCCCCGTCTCGAGCCCCTCGGGCGAGGTGATCCAGATCCCATCGGCCTCCATGCCGAAGGGGCGCCAGATCTTTTCCGAGAAGTAGTCCGACAGAGACTTGCCGGTCGCGTTCATGACCACCGCGCCGATGAGGTTCGACTCCGCCGTGGAGTAATGAAACTCCTGACCCGGCGCCGCTACCCGCGGCTGGGATGCCATCTGGCGGTAGAATGCGGGACCCATATGGGCCGCATAACGGCTGAAGTCGGATTGCGGATCGTTGTAGTCCTCGCCGAAGCCGACGCCGGAGCGCATCTGCAGCGCCTGCCTGATGGTGACGCCGTCATAGGCGCCGCCCTCCAATTCGGGGACATAGCGCGTGACCGGATCGTCGAGGCTCTCGATCGCCCCGTCCAGTAGCGCCGCGCCGACGAGTGTCGAAGTCACAGACTTCGCGATAGAAAACGAGGTCCAGCGATCCGCCGCCTTGCGGCCCAGTCCGTAGCGCTCGAGAACGATGCGGCCGTCCTTGATGACCAGCAGACCCGAAACCCGGTTGACCTTCATGAAATCGTCCACCGTGTACGGCCGGTGTTCGTGGAGAAAGGCGACCTCGAGTTCCTGGTCCGCCACTTGCACGTTCCGGATGGGCCCGCCGGCCTTGATGACATTGGCCGGGAAGATGGTCTCCATCGCCCGGTAGCCAAGTTCCTGTTCGGTCGGGGACCAGAACCCCAGGCGTTCATCGAGCGGGGCGGCGTCAGCCTCCGCCCGGGCGAGCGCTGGAACGGTTGTCGTTCCGATTGTCGCACCGATCAGTCCGGTGAGAACAACGGCGCTGAGGAAGCGGCGGCGGGGGGGCTTGAGCGTCGTCATCGTCATTCCGCCGAATGCGCGAGCCGGAAACCGACCGTGAAGTAGCCCTGATCCTCGGGGCCGCGGAGCCGAAAGCGTTCCTCGAGGAATTCGCCGGCATCGCCGTACGAACCGCCCCGGATCACGTGGTAGCCCGGCGTCGGGCAATCGCTCCGCGCTGACCCGTCTACCGGCGCATCGACGTAGTTCTCGTGATAGCAGTCGGCCTGCCATTCCCAGACGTTGCCGCGGATGTCGTGGAGTCCCAGCCGGTCGGCCGGAAAGCTGCCGACCGGCGCCGTCTCGATCCACACGTCACGGCCCTCGGCCTTGCCGCCGCAGCATTCCACCATGCCGATATTGGCCAACTCGTGGGTTACACCCTCCCCGCCGCTGCGGGCGTTGCCGAGATCGGCCAGAGTGGCGACATATTCCCATTCCGCCTCGCTCGGCAGCCGGTATTGCTTGCCCGTCCTGGCGTTCAGCCAGTCGATATAGGCCCGGGCGTCCCGCCAACTGACGCAGAGCACGGGATGATCATCCTCCTGCGCGAACCCGGGCACCTGCCAGTTCCGCTCGGGGTTGATGTGCCAGGTGGTGTCATCGTCGTAGACGTTGCACTTTCCTGCGGAGACGTAGCCGGTCTCTTCGGTGAAGGCGCGGAAGGCTTCCACCGTCACTTCATGCGCGGCCAGTTGGAACGGGGCGATGGCGACATCGTGCGTCGGGCCGTCGATCAAGCCGTAACCGCGGTCGATCGTCGCGCCCATGGCGAAGGTTCCGCCCGGAATCGAGACCATCTCCGGCACAAGCTCCGCGCGCTGCGCGTCGCTGTCGGGTGCCGCCGCGACGAGCAGCAGGGACGCAGCAGCGAGGGCCGCTGCGAACCGCTTAGCGCTGGCGGGTGCTTCCGGCCCAGGCCGGGTTCCAGTCCGTTCCATGTTGATCGCTCATCTCCCAGTAGAACTTGGTGCGCGGCCGGTCATAGTTGCCGATCTCGTTCATGGTCGCGGAATCGTAGAGACGCCCGTTGACCATGGTGTAGACCACGCTGTTGGTGTTCCCGATGTCGGCGAGCGGATCGCGCTCCAGCACGATGAGATCGGCCAGCTTTCCGGGCTCGATCGAGCCGAGCTGGTGATCCAGCCCCCAAGTCGTGGCGCCGTTGATGGTCGCCGCGCGCAGGATGCGCATCGGCTCCATCCCGCCTTCGGCGAGTAGTTGCATTTCCCAATGGAGCGCGATGCCCGCCGCCTGGCCGTGGGAGCCGACGTTCACGATCACGCCGGCATCGTCGAGCCGCTTGATCGACCGCGCGACCGAACGGAAGCCAACGTCGTAGAGCTCGTCCGCCTGATGGATCGACTGCATGGCCCGCACGTAAAGCGGCGCGTCGGACGGCCCCTGGATCGGGTTGTAGGCGTTGTTGATCCCGGGGATGAAGGTGCGGACCTTCGGTTCCTTCCACGGTTCCTGATTCTGGTAGATGTAATTCTCGCCGAACAGTTCACCGAACGTGACGACAAGCGTCGGCGTGGTCGACATCTCCGAACTTTTGAAGAGCTGGAGCAGGTCGTCGTAGTATGTGGCGACCGGCAGGTTGTGCTCCAGGTTGGTATATCCGTCGAGGATCATGCCGACGTTGTCGTAGAAGTGCCCGGCACCCTCCGCGTCGACCATCAACCCTTCTTCC
>Ga0307405_10000494_pt1 | contig 14794 bp, 12 predicted proteins | sample 322Cmetagenome_2_FD_203311 | JGI IMG/M metagenome (GOLD analysis project Ga0307405, IMG submission 203311) | Maize rhizosphere microbial communities from greenhouse at UC Davis, California, United States - 322HYB-C-1 | ecosystem: Host-associated > Plants > Roots > Rhizosphere > Soil | place...
CACCATCGTGAGCGGCGTGCGGCCCGACATCAGATCCTCGTACGCCGGCACCGTCAGCGCTTCGACGTGCGCGGCCGCGCAAAGCTCCGCCACGCGCCGCCGCACCGCGTGGTTCGCCGACGGCAGCGCGATGATCACCTTGCGCACGCCGTAGCGCCGAACCCACGTGTCGAGCTCCGAGATCGGCCCGAGCACGCTGACGTTGCGCATCAGGCGGCCGTGCTTCTGCTCGTCGTCGTCGAGCAGGCCCACGACGCGCCACTGCCGGCTGCGCGCCATCTCGTTCGTGAGCCGCGCGCCCGCCTCGCCGGCGCCGACGACCAGCACCGGCTCGCCGAGCGCGGCGAGCGGGCTGTACAGGCGATGCTCCTTCCACAGGCGGAACGCGAAGCGCGATCCGGCCATCAGGAAGATCAGCACGATCGGATAGAAGAACAGCACGCTGCGCGGCACGACGGCCTGCAGCTTCAGCATGACCAGGACGAGCGGGATCAGGATCGCGCCCAGGCCCGCCGCGAGCACGATGCGCTGCAGGTCGAGCAGGCTCGCGAAGCGCCACAGGCCGCGATAAAGCCCGAGGGCGAGGAATATTCCCGCTTGCAGCGGAAGAATCCACGCGAGCGTGAACATCATGTCGGTCAGGAACGGCTCGCGCAGGTCGAGATTGAAGCGCAGCCAGTAGATCCCGGCCCAGGCGACCGCGGCCATGCACGCGTCGTGGAGGAACGCGAGCGCCGCGCGCCAGTTCAGGTGGAGGGCCATCGGGAGGATTGGGCGGGGATGTTGGTCTTCTTGCGCCAATGATAATCAATCGCCGCAAACAACATGCAGACGACAGCCGTCCACGCGGCGAGCGCCCACCAGCCGGCAGCCGGCGCATGGTCCCGGCACACCAGCGCGGTGACGGCCGTGCCGAGCATCGTCGCGACGTAGACGGCGAGCGTGCCCGCATGACCCGCGCCGAGCTGATGCAGTCGCTGGTAGAAGTGCCCGCGGTGACCCTCGACCAGGCGATCGCCGCGCCATGCGCGCCGCGCGAGCGTGAGCGTCGCATCGGCGATGAACGGCAGGAACACGAGCAGCGGAAACCACGGCGGCCACGCGCCCGAAGCGACGCCCGACGCCCCGAACGCGGCGGCGAGGAATCCCAGCGGTACGGCGCCGACATCGCCCAGGAACATCGACGCGCGCGGGCGGTTCACCGCGAGGAACGGAGCGATCGCCGCGGCAAGTGCCAGGCACGCCGGCGCCGATGATGCACGCGCAGCCTCCTCGTTCATCGCGTGCGCGATGCCGAGCGCGGCGAAGCCGATCGTGCCCATCGACGCGGCGAGACCATCGTTGCCGTCCATGAAGTTGTAGAGGTTCGACGACCACGCGATCGTGAGCGCCACGGCGAGCGTGGCGAGCACGCGTGCAAGCGTGCCGTCGTCCGGCAGCGGCCATGCATGCGCAAGCCATGCTGCGGTCCAGATCGCCGCTCCCGCGTGCACGAAGAGCCGCGGCGCGACGCGCACTTCACGGACGTCGTCCCACGCGGAGACAAGCGCGATGGCCATGAAAGCCGGCAGCCACCCGACGAGGCCACCCGGGTAGGCGGGCGGAAACGCAAGCGCGGCCGGAAGAAAACCTGCCCACACCGCATAGCCGCCGGCGCGGGGCACGGGTAAGCCGTGCAGCGAGCGGCTGTTCGGAATGTCGGCGGGCAGCGCGGGGGCCGCTTGCCGGAGGATGCCGATCGCCGCAGCACTGAGCAGCAGGGCGAGCGACGGCGCAGCGAACAGGGCCTGGTTCATCGGGTCGGGCGGCGCCGGGCCGGCGAGGCCATTTTCGTGGGGGAATCGGGCGTTACGAACAATGTAGGAGGCGCCGGAAGCGCGTTCGCCCGCAGGTTATCGCAGCAAAACGGCCCGTTCCGGGAGACGTCGGCCGCAAACTCGTAGAAACTCCCCATTTCCCGTTTTCGATCATGATTTTAGCGCGAGTACCGCAACCGCGGCGACCGTCCCGGGCAGGCCGCTCCGATGTTGCTTTGAAACAACAGCGCGCAAGACGCGCGAATGCGCCCGTAGAGTTGCCTTGCCAATGGTTTCCCCCGTTTGGCACAATGGGTCGCAACTTCTCGCAAGAGTTGAGAAGGTTCCGATGGCAGGCGCAAAAGGCTGTTTCCTTGCCAAATTTTTCCGTTAGAGGAGAGACTCAATGAAAAAGAAGCTCGTTGCTGTCGCTGTCGCGGGCGTTCTTGGCGCTCCGCTGGCTGCGCATGCGCAGACTGCGAACGTCACGCTGTATGGCCGGCTGAACGTCGACCTCGAATGGGTCAAAGGTGCGCAGCCCGACGGCTCGAACCCGAACGTGACGCGCCTCAGCTCGAACTCCTCGCGCTTCGGCATCCGCGGTACCGAGTCGCTCGGTGGCGGCCTGAACGCGATCTTCCAGATCGAATCGAGCATCAACGGCGACACCAACAGCGGCAACCTCGGCGGCCGGGAAACATTCGTCGGCTTCCAGGGCGCATGGGGCACGTTCAAGATGGGGCACTTCCTGATGCCTCTCGACGACATGCACCCGATCTTCGGTAACGTGCCGACGTACACGACGTCGATCCTGTCGACGGCTTCGTTGTGGGCGCAGGGCTTTGCCTCCAAGGCAGATGGCGGGTTCGACGCGCGCCTTGGCAACTCGCTCAGATACGACTCGCCATCGTGGAACGGCCTGACGTTCAGCGGCCAGGTCGCGCTGCGCGACGGTTCCGGCGCCACCGGCGCCAACACCGGCGACCACGCGTCCGAACTGCGTCACGCCTACGTGTTCGGTGCGAACGGCATCTACAACAACGGCCCGATCCAGGTCGGCATCGGTTACGAGCTGAACAAGAAGGTCCGCGCGCCGGATCTCGACGACTCCGACATTACGATCACCGGCGCGTACAACTTCGGCGTCGTGCGCGTCGCGGCGCTCTACGAGCGGCTCGACTACGACACGCCGAGCGGTAGCCTGAAACGCGACATGTGGGGCATCAGCGGCACGATTCCGATGGGTCCCGGCAACTGGTACGTTTTCTACGGCAAGGCGAACGACGGGAAGGGTGGAGCGGCCGACGGCACCCGCGTCGCCGGTTTGGCGAAGGGCTCGGACACCGACTCGCAGCAGTACGAAGTCAGCTACACCTACCCGTTCTCGAAGCGCACGTCGGTTTACGCGGGCTACGTGAAGCTCGACAACGGCGGCAACGCGTCGTACACGTTCAACATCAACCCGTACCCGATCGCGGTCGGCGGCAAGCCGCAGGGCTTCGTGATGGGCATGATTCACCTGTTCTAGGCAACGGCACGTCGACAAAGGGCGCCTCCGGGCGCCCTTTGTTTTTGCAGCGTAAGATTGCACGGTGCTCGAAAACCTCATCGTCCCGTTCGACCGCGCGCTGCGCACGCTGACCGGCACCGTCTCGCCGACGCGGCCCACGCCGGGCGAGCGGATTGCGGAGCCCAATCTGACCGCGCATGAGCGGCGCGACGCCGCGGGACTGATGCGCGTCAACCATACCGGCGAGGTCTGCGCGCAAGCGCTGTACGCGGCGCAGGCGCTCGTCGCGCGCGATGCCGACGTGCGCGCGCGCTATGCGGAGGCGGCGCGCGAGGAGGAAGATCATCTCGCGTGGACGCAGGCACGCCTGACCGAACTCGATGCACGTCCGTCGCTGCTCAATCCGCTGTGGTACGCCGGCTCGTTCGCCATCGGCCTCGCCGCCGGCGTCGCCGGCGATCGCGCGAACCTGGGCTTTGTCGTCGAGACGGAGCGCCAGGTCGAAGACCATCTGACGGCACACATCGAGCGGCTGCCTGCGAACGACACCAAGAGCCGCGCGATCGTCACCCAGATGCGCGACGACGAAGCACGCCACGGTGCGATGGCGACGGATGCGGGCGCAGTACCGCTGCCGTTCCCCATCCGCCGGGCGATGCGCGCGGCGGCCGACGTGATGCGCGCCGTCGCCTACCGGATCTAGCGACCCTTGCGCCGCTCGCGAATCGCGGCGAGCCGCGCATTGCGCAACGCCGCGGCGATGCGCTCGCCCGCCGGAGTGCCTTTGCCGCGCGTCCCGCTCACCGCGCGCACCAGCGCCTCGCGCGCGATCGCGGCAGCATCGACGCTCTTCGCCGCCGCCAGCGCATCGCGCAGCGCCTGCCCGGCAGCGACTGCACGCGCATCGGTGACACCGCTTGCCGCCAGATGCGCGGACGTCGCGTCGATCAGCGTGTCGAGCCGCTCAGCCCGGCGCAGCGCGTCGGCCGCCATGATGATGTCGAGCAAGCGTGCGGGGGGCAGCGTTTGCGCGCGCGCCGCGAAGCGATGCCAGCGCGCGGCCAGGCGCGCGGCATCGCGGCAATCGACGGGCGCCTTGAGGCGCGCGGACACGGCGTCGGCGCGCAGAACGCCCGTGCGCGTCGAGATGCGCACGGGTGCCGAGGCCGAGACCGGTGGCAGGTGGTCGAGCTCCTGCGTGAGCACCGCATAGCGCGCTGGCAACGCGTGCGCAGCGCCGGCGGACCAGTCGAGCGCGCGCTCCGTGAGCGACCCGGCGTCGTCGTCGCCCCTGGGCACCGCGTAGAGCGCGTCGATCTCGGGCAGCAGCGCGCCGAGCGCTCCGCATGCCCGCAGCGCCTGCAGCAGCCGTGACGGATGCGCTTCGCCGAGTCCGCGCGCGATCTCCTGCCATATGCGCTCGGGCGCGAGCGTTGCGAGTTCGCCCGATGCGGCGATGCCGCGCATGAGCGCGAGCGTCGCATCCGCGATGTCGAAGCCGAACCGCGCCGCGAAGCGCGCTACCCGCAGCACCCGCAACGGATCCTCGGCGAATGCGGGCGATACGTGGCGTAGGATGCCCGCGGCGAGATCCGACTGCCCGCCGTACGGATCGATCAGCGTTCCGTCGGGCGTACGGGCCATCGCGTTGATCGTCAGGTCGCGCCGGCGGAGGTCCTCCTCGAGCGTGACGTCGGGCGTGGCGAAGAACTCGAAGCCACGATAACCACGTCCGTGCTTGCGCTCCGTGCGAGCGAGCGCATACTCCTCCTGCGTGTCCGGGTGCAGGAACACCGGAAAATCCCGGCCGACCGGCCGATAGCCCGAGGCCAGCATGATCTCCGGCGTGGCCCCGACGACGACGTAGTCGCGGTCGCCCGGAGGGCGCTTCAGCAATTCGTCGCGCACCGAGCCGCCGACGCGGTAGACGCGCACCGGCCGCGGCAGCGGCCGTGTCATCGCCCCCCGTGCGCACGAAACGCGTCGAAGCGGCTGCGCTGCGCGGCCGGCGCGATGTAGGCCGGGGCGATCGCTTCGAGCGCGGCCGGAACGACGCCAAAGCGCGCCGGGAAGCCCGCCTCGCAGACATTGTCGACCTGCATCGACGCGAGGTTGTCGCGGGTCATCGGCGGCGACGGCAGCCACTCCATCACGCGCGCCTGCACCGACGACAGCACGGGCCCGAGGGCCACGATCGGGCGCCGCCGGTCGCTCAGCTCGCAGACGTAGCGCACGAGCTCCGCGAGCGTGTAGACGGTGGGCCCGCAAAGGTCGTAGCCCCGGCGAATCGTTTCGTTGTCGCCGAGCGCGCGCACGAAGCACGCTGCGACGTCGGCGACGTACACCGGCTGGAAGCGAGCGTTCGCCGCCGCGAGCGGCAGCACCGGCGACCAGCGCGCGAGGGTCGCGAACAGGTTGAGGAACGTATCCTCGCGGCCGAACATCACCGAAGGCCTGAAGATGGTCCAGGCGACTCCCGATGCGGCGACGGCCGCTTCGCCTTCGGCCTTCGAGCGCAGGTAGCGGCTTGGCGCATCGGCACCGGCCCGCAGCGCGCTCATGTGCAGAATACGAGCGACGCCCGCATTCCTGCAGGCCGCGGCGAGCCGCCGCGGCAGCTCAATGTGCACGCGCTCGAACGTGTTGCGGCCGCGCTCGTGCAGCACGCCGGCGAGATTGACGAGAGCCGTCATCCCGCGCATGTGGCGCGCGATCGTCGCATCGTCGTGCGGATCGCCCTCGACGACTTGCACGGTCGGCAGCAGCAGCAGATGGCGCGCCCGCGACCGCCGGCGTGTCAGAACGACGACGAACTGACCGGCCGCAGACAACTGGGCGACCACGTAGCGGCCGACGAAGCCGCTTCCGCCGACGACCAGAACGCGGTCGCGCCCGGCCGGCGCGGCGACGCCCGCTGCGGGCTCGCTCACGGATCGTTCGTGGCCGCGCCGGTGTCCGCGCCGCGCGGCGTGACGACTCCGAGGCGCTCGGTCAGCGACACGTAGGGGCGGCCGAGCGCACGCGAGTAGAGCATCGTATTGGCCAGCACGCGCTTGACGTAGTCACGCGTCTCGTTGAACGGAATCGTTTCCACCCAGACCGCGCCTTCGAGCGCGCCGGACGCCGGCCGCCACGCCTGGGCACGCGACGGACCCGCATTGTATGCGGCGGCGGCGAGCGCCGGCAGGCGGTCGAGCCGGTCCTGCCAGTACTTGAAGTAGAAGGCGCCGAACTGCGTGTTGAGTCCGACGTCGGCGATGCGCGCCGGCGAATAGCCGTCGACGGCGAGCTTGCGCGCGACCCAGCGCGCCGTTCCCGGCATCAGCTGCATCAGGCCGACGGCACCCGCGGACGAGACGATGTCGGCGACGAAGCGCGATTCCTGCCGTGCGATGCCGTACAGCAGCGCGACATCGATGTCCTGCTGCTTCGCGGCGTCAGCGAATTGCGCGCTGAAGGGCGTCAGGTAGCGCAGCGAAAAATCATGGCGCGCGGTCGTGCGCTCGGCCGTGTTGATCGCGCGGTCGGTGAGTCCCACACGCTTCGCGTATTCCGCCGCGAGCAGCAGCGCGTCGTCGTCGAGGCCCCGCAGCGATGCATTCCATTCGCGGATTGCCTCGAGGCACAGGTCGAGCGACGCGAGCTTGACGGCCCGCCGCACGCCGGCCCGCGCGCCGAAAGCGGCAAGCGCCTGCTCGTCGACGGTGATCGGGCGGCTCGGGGGATTCGCAAGCCCCGTCTCGCCGCCGAGCGCTTCGGCCGCGAGCAGCCCGTAGAAATCGAATCCCCGCGCGAGATCGGCATAGATTGCCCGGGCATCGTCCTTCGCGCCCCCGGCCGCGAGCGCACGTGCTCGCCAGTATCGCCAGGCCGTCTCGTCACGATCTTCCGGCGGCAGCGCGTCGATGGCCGGGATGACGTCGCTCCACGCGAAGCTCCGCAGGGCCGCGCGTATGCGCCACTTCTGCTGCTCCGGCGGAAGCTCGACGTCCCTGGCGTCACGGAACCAGGCGTTCGCCATCGGATTGAGCTGGCGCGCAGCGTGATAGGCGACGCGCGCGTTGCCGTAATCGCGGTCCGCGTGCGGCAGCCGGCTGCGCCATTTGCTCCACGCCTCGTGCGCGTCGCCGGCGTCCTTGCGCGCCGCGCGCTCGAGCGCGTAGAGCGCGAGCTCGCGTCCCGCGCCGGACTTGAACGCGAAGTTGCCCTTTGCAAGCGCGCGCAGCGGATCGCGATCGACAGCCGCGAATTCTTTCGCGGTGATCCGATCGCCCGCGGGCAGGTCGGCCGCGATCGAATGCGCGAGCCGCGTGTTGCCGTTCGCCGTGGCCATGCGCATGCGCGTCCGGCGATCGGCCGGCGTGATGTCGCCGCGCGCGATCAGCGCCGCGAACAGCGGCTCGCAGGCATCGGGCGTCGACGCGCCGGTGAACCACAAGGGCTTCGCGGCCGCAAGCGCGTCGGCGCCGTCCCGCTGATAGCGGTACTGCACGCCGTAGCAGGCGAGCTCGGTGTCCTCGCTGCCGGGCAGCGGGTAGTCGAGCGCAAACCGGTTCCAGTCGCCGCGCTTGCCGAGCGCCTTCAGCCATTCGACGCGCAAGCGATCGCCGAGCGGCCCGTCGGGAAACGCCGTGAAGAACGCCTGAACGTCTTCGGGTGCGGCACTGTCGAGTCGCGACGAAAGCTGCCAGTAGCGAACGTAGCGCTCGAGCAGATGCCCCGAAAGCGCCGGTGCGACCGCATCGAGGCGGCGCAGATCGCCGCGCTCGAACGCCGTTTTCGCGGCGATGAAGTCGGCGTCGGTCTGCGCATGCGCGGCGCAGGCGAGTGCGAGCGCGGCCGCGACGAGCGTCGTCGACAGAACGCGATGCGCAATGGATCGTGCGGTTTTCATCGTCGTCGATTGTCGCAGAGGGCTTGCGCGCACTTCAACCGATCGGTTGCTCGATCGAGACAAACGGCGCAAGCAGCCGCCCGGCGGCGCAACACTTCCTGGCATTTCCGCGGTCACCGTGCTGTCGTCCGGGCGGTCGAAGCACGCGTCCGCCGCCAAGGCGGACTGCTAGAATCGCGCACGTTCGAACCGCGAAGGAACGCATGGCACAGCGCAAAGCGGCTCCGCAGGTCGGCCTCGTGATGGGCAGCGACAGCGACTGGGACGTGATGCGCCACGCTGCCGCGCAACTCGATGCGTTCGGCATCGCGCACGAAGCGCGCGTGCTGTCCGCGCATCGGATGCCCGACGACATGTTCGAATACGCCGAGGACGCGGCGACGCGCGGGCTGCGCGCAATCATCGCCGGCGCCGGCGGTGCCGCGCACCTGCCCGGCATGCTGGCTGCGAAGACGACCGTTCCGGTGCTCGGCGTTCCCGTGCCGTCGAAATACCTGCGCGGCGAAGATTCGCTGCTGTCGATCGTACAGATGCCCGCCGGTATTCCCGTCGCGACGTTCGCGATCGGCGAGGCCGGCGCCGCCAACGCGGCGATCTTCGCCGTGACCATGCTCGCCGCCGGCGATCCGTCGCTTGCGCGGAAGCTCGCGGCGTTTCGCCAGCGGCAGATGGCCGCGGCACGGGCAATGCGCGTTCCCCCCGCGTGAGCGCGACGGGCCGTCCCAAGCGCGAACAGGCGCCGGAGCGCGAAGCGCGGAGGCTAGTCCAATGAGCGCGACGGGCCGTCCCAAGCGCGAACAGGCGCCGGAGCGCGAGGCGCGGAGGCTAGTCCAATGAGCGTGACGGGCCTACCAGCAGCGATTCCGCCGGGGTCATGGCTGGGCCTGCTGGGCGGCGGCCAGCTCGGACGCATGTTCTGCATGGCCGCGCAGAGCCTCGGCTACCGCGTCGCCGTCGTCGATCCTGTCGAAGACAGCCCGGCAGGCAGCGTCGCCGACCGGCATCTGCGGGCCGACTACCTCGACCCCGCCGCGCTCGCGGCGGTGCGCGAGTCGTGCGCGGCGGCGACGACGGAATTCGAGAACGTTCCTGCAGCCTCGCTCGAATTCCTCGCGCGCGATCTGCGCGTCGCGCCGGGTGCGGCGAGCGTCGCGATCGCCCAGGATCGCATCAGCGAGAAGACGTTCCTCGCCGGCGGCGGGTTCGCCGTGGCGCCGTTCGCCGTCCTGCGCAGCCGCACCGATGCGATGACCGCGGACGAGGCGCTCCTTCCCGGCATCGTCAAGCGCGCGCGGTTCGGCTACGACGGCAAGGGACAGTTCCGGGTGCGCACGCGTGACGACGTCACCGCCGCGTTCGACGCGCTGTTGCAGGAGCCGTCGGTGCTCGAGCGGGCGGTCAATCTGCAGGCGGAGCTTTCGGTTGTCGTCGCGCGCGACGATGGCGGCAACGTGGCGACCTGGCCGGTTTCGGAGAACCGCCATCGCGACGGCATTCTCGACGTCTCGATCGTGCCGGCGCGAATCGACGCGGCACTGGCCGGGGCGGCGCGTGCGCTCGCGACCGCGATCACGACCGCGCTCGATTATCGCGGCGTGCTGTGCGTCGAACTGTTCGTCGCACCGGGCAACGCGCTGCTCGTGAACGAGATGGCGCCACGGCCGCACAACAGCGGCCATTACACGATCGACGCGTGCGCGACGTCGCAGTTCGAGCAGCAGGCGCGCATCCTGGCCGCGCTCCCGATGGGCGACACGCGCCAGCACACGCCCGCCGTCATGGTCAACCTGCTCGGCGACATCTGGTTCGACGGCGACGCGGCCGCGCCGCGCGAGCCGGACTGGCCGCGCGCGCTTTCGCACGGCCTCGCCAAGCTGCATCTCTACGGCAAGCGCGAGCCGCGACGGGGCCGCAAGATGGGACACGTGACCTGCCTGGGTGAAACGCTCGAATCCGCGCTCGAATCCGCGCGCGCGATCAAGCGCGACCTCGGCATCCCGGGCGCGGACGAAATTTGATCGGGGAAGGGCCGCTTGCCGGCGTGCGCGTCCTCGACCTGACGCGGCTTCTGCCCGGGCCGATGTGCACGCTGTATCTCGCCGATCTCGGCGCCGACGTCGTCAAGGTGGAAGACACCGGCGCGGGCGATTACGCGCGGACGCTGTCCGCGACACCGGGAGCGCCCGCCGCCGGCACGACGGCGTGGTATCGCGCGCTCAACCGCAACAAGCGCTCGCTCGCGATCGATCTCAAGACCGTGTCCGGCCACGCCGCGTTCATCGCGCTGGCGCGATTGGCCGACGTGATCGTCGAAGGCTTCCGCCCCGGCGTCGTGCGGCAGCTCGGCGTCGACTACGAGACGGTTCGTGCCGACAACCCGCGCATCGTCTATTGCGCGCTGTCGGGATACGGGCAGACGGGTCCACGCGCCGCGGCGGCCGGTCACGACATCAACTACCTGGGCTATGCGGGAACGCTCGAGTACACCGGCGCACGCGACGGACCGCCGTCGCTCGCGAATCTGCAGATCGCCGACCTGCTGGGGGGCGCCGCGTCCGCCGCGATCGGCATTCTCGGAGCGTTGTTCGGCGCCGCGCGCACGGGGCGCGGGCGCTACGTCGACGTCGCGATGGCGGACGCCGTGCTCGCGCATCAGATCTTCCTGCTCGGCGCGCTCGAGGACGCCGGCAGCGTCGCGCCGCGTGGCTGCGACCTGCTGACCGGCGGGGTTCCCTGCTACGGCGTGTACGCGACGCACGACGGCCGTTTCGTCGCGGTGGGCGCGCTCGAAGCGAAGTTCTGGCGCACGCTGTGCGACGCGCTCGAGCGGCCGGACCTCGTGCCGTTGCAATTCGCGACGGGCGTCGAAGGCGAGCGCGTTCGCGGCGCGCTCGAAGCGATCTTCGCGACGGCGACTCTGGCGCAATGGCGCGACCGGCTCGAGCACCGCGACTGTTGCGTGACGCCGGTGCTGACGTTCGAGGAGGCGCTCGCAGACCCGCAGTTCGCCGCGCGCGGCATGACGCTGCGCGGCCGCGACGGCACGCGCCAGTACGCGCCCCCGTTCACGCTGTCGCCTTCGTCGTTCGCCGTCGTCCGCGATGCGCCACGCCAGGGCGAGCATACGGACGAGGTGCTGCGCGAGGCGGGATTCGACGAGCACGCGATCGACGCGCTCGTGCGCGAGCGGGCCGTCAGCCGCGCTTCGTAGCGCCTGGGCGCGTCGCCGCCGCGGGGAGCGCAGCCACGCGCTCGTATTCGGGGTCGCTGTACCGCGCTCCGGCGCGCATGTACTCGAGCGCCATGTCCGTCGCGTCGACGCCCCAGAAGAGTTCGCCGCCGACGGCGATCGTCGGCACGCCGAACACGCCGCGCGCGATCGCTGCGTCGGTCTCGCTGCGCAGCGCGGCCTTCACCTCCGCTTCAGCGATTCGCCGTTCCGCATCGGCGATTCCGAGACGGTCCGCGAGCTCCGCCCATTCGATCGGCAGGTCGGCCAGGCGGCCGTCGCGCCAGACGAAGCGGAAGATCTCGGTGATCGCATCCAGGCGGCAATCGCACGCGATGGCCAGCCGCAGCAGCGCAATCGGATTGAACGGATGCGCGTGCGGGAACTTGAGCGGGATGCCGAGCGCCTTCGCGCGCCACACGGCGAAACGGTAGCTGAACACGCGCTTCGCCGCGATCTCCGCCGGGCCTTTCTGGCCGTTCGCGTCGAGGATCGCAGCGAACACCACCGGATGCGGCCGCATCGCCGCCGCGTGTCCCTGCAGCCGCTCGCACTGAAGATATGAGAACGGCGAGACGAAATCGAAGTACCAGTCGGCGATCATCGTGCGCCCTCCGTTTCGTGGGTCCGCTGCGCCCGGGGAAGCCGGCACGATACCGCATCGACGGCGATGCCACCGAGCATCCGCGGGCAAAACTTTTGGTAGCGCATCGTGTCGGATCGATGGACGAAGCAGGAAACGGCGCGTCGCCCGGCGCGGCGGATCCCTGCCCGCACACGAAACGATGGACGAGACGCCCGACCTGTCGGCCGCGGGCAGCGCCCGGCGCCGCTTCCTGCTCGACGCCGGCGCACTGACCGGCAGCATTGCCGCGGCACCGTATCTCGGAAGCGCATCCACGACGGCCGACGCGGCGGAGGGAACTGCCGTCGAAATGCCGGGTACACCGCCGCCTCCGGTAAATCGTGTTGTTCTCGACGTCAACGGCCGCGAGTACGACCTCGTGCTCGATTCGCGCGTGACGCTGCTCGATGCGCTGCGTGAGCACCTCGGTCTCACGGGGACCAAGAAAGGATGCGACCGCGGACAGTGCGGCGCGTGCACCGTTCTCATGAACGGCCGGCGCATCAATGCGTGCCTGATGCTCGCCGCGGCTGCGGGCGGCGAACGCATCGTGACGGTCGAGGGATTGAAGCGGGGCGCGACGCTGCATCCGGTCCAGCGTGCGTTCGTCGAGCGGGACGCCTTTCAGTGCGGCTATTGCACATCGGGACAGATTTGCTCCGCCGTCGCGCTGATCGACGAGGCGCGGGCAGGCGCAGTCAGCGCCGCCACGCCCGACGTGCGCGCGCCCGGTCCGGTCGAGCTCGGCGACGACGAGATTCGCGAGCGCATGAGCGGGAACCTGTGCCGCTGCGGCGCGTACGTCAACATCGTCGCCGCGGTGCGCGACGCGGCTGCGCAACGCGCCTGAATCGCCATGCGCGCTTTCAGCTACGTACGCGCACGCGACGTCGACGACGCCGTCGCAGCGCTGCGCAATGCCGACGCGCGCCTGCTGGCCGGCGGTACCAACCTGCTCGACCTCATGAAGGGCGACGTCGAGCATCCCGCCGTGCTGGTCGACATCAGCCGTCTGCCGCTCGCCGCGATCCGCGAACAGCCGGATGGAGGCGTACGCATCGGAGCGCTCGCGCGGAACAGCGACATGGCCAACCATCCGCTGATCCGTACCCGCTATCCGCTGCTGGCGCAGGCACTCGTCGCCGGCGCGTCACCGCAATTGCGCAACATGGCGACGGCGGGCGGCAATCTGCTGCAGCGCACGCGCTGCCACTACTTCTACGACGTCGCGTTCGCGTCCTGCAACAAGCGCAGTCCTGGCTCCGGTTGTGCCGCCCGAGACGGCTTCGCACGCCAGCACGCGATCTTCGGGACGAGCGAGCAGTGCATCGCAACCCATCCCTCCGACATGGCGGTCGCGCTCGCTGCGCTCGACGCCGCCGTGCATGTCCGCGGTCCCGCGGGCGAGCGGCGCATGGCGATCGTGAATTTCCATCGGCTTCCCGGAACGACGCCCGAGCGCGATACGAACCTCGGCCGAGACGAGCTCATCACCGGCATCGAGCTGCCGCGCTCGCCGTTCGCCGCCCATGCTCACTACCTCAAGGTGCGCGACCGCGCGAGCTATGCGTTTGCGCTGGTGTCCGTCGCCGCCGCGCTCGATCGCGCTCCCGACGGCACGATTCGCGAGGCGCGCATCGCGCTCGGCGGTGTCGCCGCCAAGCCCTGGCGAGCGCTCGCAGCCGAGACATATCTCGCCGGCCGGCGCAGCGACACGCGTGCGTTCGCGGATGCGGCGCGACTTTGCATGGAGGGCGCGAACCCGGTCCAGGACAACGCGTTCAAGGTGCCGCTTGCCGAGCGCGCGGTCGCACGCGCGCTGGAGACCGCGGCGGCCGTTCCCGGATGACATGGAAGCTAACGGCACCGCCATCATCGGCCGGCCACTCGATCGGGTCGACGGCATTCTGAAGGTCACCGGCGACGCGCGCTACGCCGCCGAGCTCGGACCGCGCGAGCCGTTGCACGCGGTGGTCGTCCAGAGCACGATTGCGCGCGGCCGCATCGTCAGACTCGACATCACGCAGGCCGAGCGCGCGCCCGGCGTCGCGCTCGTGCTCACGCATCGAAATGCGCCGCGGTTGCCGGAAGGCGGCCTTGCAGCGGTGAATCCGCCAGCGGGGCGCGTGCTGTCGCTGCTGCAGGACGACGCGATCCACTACAACGGCGAGCCGATCGCCGTCGTCGTCGCGGACACGTTCGAGCGCGCGACGGACGCGGCGCGTCTCGTGCGAGTCACATACACGACCGATCGGCCGAGACTCCGATTCGACGAGGCGAAGCGAGCGCCACGCGCGCCGAAAAAGGACGGTCACGCCCCCTCCGACGTCGGCTGGGGCGCGTTCGACGCGGGTCTGCGCGACAGCGACGTGCAGCTCGACGCCGTCTACCGTACGCCGATGGAGCACCACAATCCGATGGAGCCGCATGCGACGCTGGCGCAGTGGGACGGCGGTCGCCTGACGCTGTACGACGCGACGCAATACGTGTCGGGTGTGCGCGAAACCGTCGCCAAGACCCTCGGCATCGCGATGGACGACGTGCGGGTGATCGACCCGTTCGTCGGCGGCGGCTTCGGGTGCAAGGGTTCGACCTGGTCGCACGTCGTGCTGGCCGCGATGGCTGCGCGGCAGGCGGGCAGGCCGGTGAAGCTCGTGCTGGCGCGGCCGCAGATGTTCGGCCCTGTCGGCGGCCGGCCGCAAACCGAGCAGCACGTCGTCCTGGGCGCGCGCCGCGATGG
>Ga0307405_10000496_pt1 | contig 14786 bp, 19 predicted proteins | sample 322Cmetagenome_2_FD_203311 | JGI IMG/M metagenome (GOLD analysis project Ga0307405, IMG submission 203311) | Maize rhizosphere microbial communities from greenhouse at UC Davis, California, United States - 322HYB-C-1 | ecosystem: Host-associated > Plants > Roots > Rhizosphere > Soil | place...
GAACTGCTCGCATTGGTCAGCAGCGAACTGATCGGTTGCATATCCGTAGGTGACAAAGGCGAATCGCACACCTGTCGCCCTGGCCAGTGCATGATCGATCTCGCTGTCGCCGACATAGAGGCATTCCGCTGGCGTTGTGCCCAACCCGGACATGACAAGTTCCATCAAATCGGGCGCCGGCTTGGCCATTCGATCAGGGGAACTGCCGACGATGACGGGAAAATGCGAGGTCAGCTCCAGATCGCCTATGACCTTCTCGCAAAGCTGCTGCGGCTTGTTGGAGCAGATAGCTAGCCTATATCCATGAGCCGTGAGCTGCTTTACGCCCTCAGCGACCCCTTCATACAAGGATTCAAACGGAGTCTTGTACAGCGCGTAGCGCGCGCGAAAATCGACGACCTCCTGCCGGAGATCACCACATTCCTGGGCGAGTACCCCGCCGACAAGTGCCGGTCCGCCCAGGCTTGCGAATTGCCGGATTTCGGTAAGTCCCACATGGCGGGCGCTGCCACGCTCGCGCAGCATTTCGTTCAGAATTTCCACGAAAACGGGCGCGCTGTCGATGAGCGTGCCGTCGAGGTCAAATATGATGTTCTGTACAGGGCTCATCATTCGGGCACTCGCATGGCTTCGATCAGTTCGTCCCGAGGAAGAAACGGTGCGAGATCGTGAAGCGGCGCAGTGACCATGCTGCCGTCCTCAAGGCGCCGCGACGAAACCTTCGGAGCGAAATTCTGACCTTTGTCGATAAACATTTCGCAGATTGCCGCACCGGGCGCCGCAAGGGTGTCAGCGATGGCACGCACCATATCTTCATGCTCGGACGTTCGCGTGTAGGCAAAGCCGAAGGCCTGCGCCACTTTGCCGAAGTCAGGGAAAGTAACCCCTGAATCAGGGCCACAGCCGACGGAGTGACCGTCAAAATAGGCCTGCTGCGTTTGCCGGATCGAGTGATAGCCGGAATTGTTGTAGAGAAAAATCTTGGCCGGGATGCCTTGACCGATGATCGTCTGCAACTCCTGAAAATTCTGCATGATGCTTCCGTCGCCGGCGAGGCAGATGACCCGCTTCGCGGTGGGAGGCATCGCATGCCAGGCACCGATTGTGGCGGGCAAATCATAGCCCATCGAGGCCGCGCCTGAATTAGAATAAAGGCGCTGACCCTTTTTGAGCTTGGCCGCCTGCACTGTTACGACAGCGGCGGTGGCATCGGCCATTACAATGACTTCGTCCGGCTCAAGCGCTTCGAACAGGCGTTCGGTGAAGCAATAGGGATTTACGACCCCTTGCGTCTGCCAATATTCGGGGAGAACAGCGGGATAGCGCCGCCGTCTTTCCATGGCCCAGTCGATATAGGTACGATGGGCGGAAGGCGCCTCATATCCGTCGAGCGCCTTGATCATGGCAGGGACGAAGGTCCGCAGATCGGCATGAATGGGTATGTCGATCGAAATGGTCGGCTTGAACAGTTCGGGCGCATCGACATCGACCATGATCTTCTTCGCGTCTGGCGCGAAGCCGGCATAGTTGTAGCTGATCTGGCGAATATTGAGGCGACAGCCCAGAACCAGAAGCAGATCGCTGCATTGGACGGCGAAGTTGCCGGATCGGTCACCGACGGTTCCGGGTCGTCCGACATAGAGGGGGTGATTGTCAGGAACGAGATCCTGGGCATTCCAGGCCGGAGCGACGGCGATACCTAGTTTGTCGGCCAGTTCAAGGAAGGGTTCGTACACGCCGGCGATGCGGATGCCGGTGCCCGGCATCAGGACGGGGCGACGGGCCTCGCGAATGGCGGAGACCACATCTTGAGCAGCCCGGTCCAGAGCGGCACCGGTCAACCAGCCATATTCACCGGGGATTGCATATTCGTGCCCATATCCTTCCGCTACGGGATCAAAGCCGCGTAACCGCGCAGGTTCGATCAAGGATGACTGAATATCAATGGGAATGTCGAGCCATACCGGGCCAGGGCGGCCGCTCTCGGCAAGCCAAAGCGCCTTTTCCAGCAGGTAACGGATATCGAGTGGGCTTGAAACCGTGACCGCGAATTTGGTAATGGACTTCACCATGTCGGTGATATCGGCTTCCTGATCACCAAGCTGGCGCACGAGCACCGTGGCATTGTGCCGCAGCGTTTCCCGCTTCACTTGCCCGGACAGGACGATCATTGGAATGGAATCGGTATAGGCGCCATGGACGCCGTTCAGCGCATTGATCCCACCGGGACCCGTTGTCACATTGACCGCCGCCATTCGGCCGGAAAGGCGAGCATAGCTTTCAGCGGCCATGGCCGCCGCCTGCTCGTGATGGCAACACACATAATGCAGGCCCTCGGCGCGACCGAGCGCATCGTTGAGATGCATGGCGCCACCGCCGGTCAGCATGAAAACATGGCGCACGCCATGCTCGGCGATGCGGCGGGCCACATAATCCGCCAGCCGCACCCTAGCATTAGCCGTGTTGATCGACCCTTGCCGCACTTCGAAGTCGTTTGATCGCCCCATGTCGTTCATCTCAGGAAGCGATTGCGGTGCGCGCGGTCGAGGTATCGAGCCCCCGATCCAGGATCATTGAAACCAGCGTCGGATCACGAAGTGCCGGTGCATCCACGCTCTGCACGTCCAGCGGGGCATTGGCGAGGATGGGAGCAGTCAGGCGCTCGCCCCCGATGAATTCGCGGGTGGAGAGCTGCCCCTTGAGCAGAGGAACGGCGAAAAACACGTCGTCCGCCGTCAGCACTTCCCCGGCGGAAAGATCGCGCTTCGCGTAAACGCCCCGCACCAGTGCATCGAGATAGCGGCGCTCGCCCTCCGGTACGGCCCGCCGTTCGGCGGAACCGCCCCCGCACATTTCCTGGGCCTTCTTCATGGCGCGGAACCAGATATTGGCCTGTTCGGGCTTGGTGCAATAGGGGCTGACGGGCACGCCTTCATAGTCGATGTCGATATGACGCTCGAAGGTGCGGGCGCCCTTGCCGTAGGCGATCAGAGTGGAATCCCACCAATCGCGATATTCATGGGTCGAATATCCGATCACGATACCGGGATAGCGTGCCTTCAGGAAATCGATCTGATCGAGTTCGAGGTCGCCGTCTTCGGAGGGGTAAAGCGACACGCAATGATTGAGCGCGAAGGGTATGTTGCGCGAGGTGAAGAAGGCGACGAGCTCGTCGATATGTTCGAGGCTGGCACCGCCGGTTGAAGCGATGACGGGCAGTCCGGTCGACGCCATCTTCTGCAACAGGGTTTTGTCGCGAACGTCCGAGCTGGCGATCTTGAGGATTTCCACACCGAACTCGACGCATTTGTCGACTGAGGCTTCGTCAAACGGCGTGACCATCGTGACCATGCCGCAGTCACGGACGGTTTCCACCATCAGTCGCAGATTTTCCCATGGCATCTGGGTATCGAGCGTCTTCTTAATATAGCGGATATCGGCCCGATCACGGAAATCAGGATGGATAAAATTGTCGACGTCGCGGAACTGCAGCTTGATCGCGGCGTGTACATTGTTGAATTTCACCACGCGCGAGAAATCGCGGATGATCTTCAAGCCTCGCTCAAGATTGCCCCAGTGATTATTGGCCAGTTCAAGTACGAACAGGTCGCTGAAAATGGTCTCAGTCACGAAAATTCCCCCGCCCCAAGCGGCCGCTGTCACAGTCGCAGGGCTTAGTTATTAACATAGTTCCTTAAAAAACCCTCTATGGTATCCGCCACATATTCCAGGTGGAGTTCACCTAGTCCGGGATAAAGGCCGATCCAAAAGGTGCTTTCGGTCACGAAATTCGCATTGTCGAGAGAGCCGACGACGCGATAATTGCGCCCGCGCATATAGGGCTGGCTGATGAGATTGCCACCGAACAGGAGCCGCGTACCGACGCGGTGCGCATCAAGGTGCCGCACCAACTCATCGCGCGCAAAAGGTGCCCCCTTACGGATGGTGATCGGATATCCGAACCAGGAAGGCTCGCTGTCCGGCGTGGCTTCCGGCAGGATGAATGCCTCTTCAAAAGGCTTCAGAAGCTCTGTCAGCAAATCGAAATTGCGCCGTCGGGCCGTTATGAAGCCCTCCAGTCGGTCAAGCTGGGCAAGGCCGACGGCCGCCTGCATGTCGGTAATCTTCAAATTATAACCGCAATGGCTATATGTATATTTATGATCATAGCCCATCGGCAGATCACCAAGCTTGCGGCAGAAGCGCTTGCCGCATGTATTGTCCATACCTGGGGCGCACCAGCAATCCCGTCCCCAATCGCGCATCGATTCGATAACGCGCTTGAGCCGTGGCTTGTCCGTGAAGACCGCTCCCCCTTCGCCCATGGTGATGTGATGGGCGGGATAGAAACTCAACGTGCCGATGTCGCCGAAAGTGCCGACATTCTGCCCGCCATAGGTGGCGCCGAGCGCATCGCAGCAATCCTCGACGACCCAGAGATCATATTTCTCCGCGACCCGCATCACCTCGCTCAGATCGAAGGGGTTGCCGAGCGTGTGGGCGATCATGATGGCGCGGGTTCGGTCGGACACCGCAGCCTCGATCGCGTCGGGCTTGATATTGTAGGTCGGGATATCGACGTCGACGAATACCGGAACCAGCCCATATTGCAGTGCCGGATTTACAGTGGTCGGAAAACCGGTTGCGACTGTAATCACCTCGTCGCCGGGTTTGAGCGCATCTCCCCTGAGATAGTGAGAGCAGAGCGATGACAGTGCCAACAGATTGGCCGAGGAACCGGAATTGGTCGTCAGCGTATGTTGGACGCCAATGCGTGCCGCAAGCTTTTCCTCGAACGCGGCGTTGAAGCGGCCGGTCGTCAGCCAGAAATCCAGCGATGAGTCGACGAGAGCCTGCATGTCTTCCGCACCATAAACCTTGCCGGAAACCGGCACAGGGCTTTCGCCGGGGACGAAGGTCTGCGGAGCATGGTGGCGGCGGGCATATTCCCCAACGAGATCCAGGATAAGATGGCGCAGTTGCGCCTCATCCGACTGTTCGGCCAAGGCCTGCAGTTGCGAAGCTCCAGGTATATCGTTCACGCCCATTGGTCCTCGCTCGTCCGCGCAGTTCCGCACGCCATATATTCGTCAATCTGAAGCAGGCTGATTTCGCGGGCATCTCCCCCGCGCGCCACGTCCTTATGCCAATCCACTATTTTGGTTAATGCTTGGTTTAGACTAAGTTTTGGCTTCCAGCCTAGTTCGTTGCGCGCTTTGCTCGAATCCAGTCTCAGCATGGCCGCTTCATGCGGTTGAGGAGTGGAGGGTTGGTCCCACCCATTTGGCGAACCCCAGGCGGCAAGCATCCGCTCAACGATCCAACTTACGGGGCGGGCATCATCGTCGGAAGGGCCGAAATTCCAGGCCGTCGCCATGTCGTCACGGCCCTCGATCAGCCGAGTTCCGATCGCCAGATAGCCGGACAATGCCTCCAGGACATGTTGCCAGGGCCGGATCGAGGCAGGATTACGGATCATCGGTCGTTCCCCCGCGCCCAGTGCGCGAATGATGTCCGGGATAAGGCGATCCTCCGCCCAGTCACCGCCGCCGATCACGTTGCCGGCGCGTGCAGAGGCAATCTTTGGCCCCCCAGGGTAGGAGCGCCGATATGCTGCGATAGCGAGTTCCGCAGCTCCCTTGCTGCTGCTGTACGGATCGTAGCCGCCCATCGGATCATTTTCGCGATAGGGCCAAACCCATTCGCGGTTCTCATAGCATTTGTCTGTTGTGACGCAGATTACGGCTCGGACGCTATCGCTGGTGCGACAGGCTTCCAGTACATGCACCGTGCCCATAACGTTGGTCGCATAGGTTTCTACCGGATTGGCGTAGGAATAGCGGACCAGAGGCTGAGCAGCGAGGTGAAACACGATCTCCGGACGCGCGGCTTCGACCGCTTCCGAAACGGTTTGCATGTCGCGGATGTCGCCCTCAATATGGTCCACAAGATCGTGAAGCTGCGTTTGTTCGAAGAAGCTTGGCTGGGTGGGGGGCGGCAGCGATAAGCCGGTGATGCGCGCGCCCAGTTTGTGCAACCAGAGTGAAAGCCATCCGCCCTTGAAGCCGGTATGACCGGTGACCAGCACACGCCGGCCCGTCCAGGAAAAGGCTTTCACCAGCTCTTCCAAGGCGCACCCTGCTGCCAGAGGGATTCGAGGTACAGCTTGTCCCGAAGCGTATCCATCGGGTGCCAAAAGCCATCATGGCGATAGGCCGCCAACTCTCCGGTGACCGCAAGCTGCTCCAGCGGCTTTTGTTCCCAGATCGTATCGGGGCCATCGATCAGTTCAATCACGGAGCGATCAGCGACGAAAAAGCCGCCGTTGATTAAGCCGCCGTCTCCGGCTGGCTTCTCCCGGAAACTGCGGACAAGCTCACCTTCAAATTCAATGGCGCCGAACCGGCCCGGAGGCGCAACTGCTGTGATTGTAGCGCTTTTCCCATGGCTACGGTGGAAGGCGATCAGATTGGCGATATCAATATCGGCCACGCCATCACCATAAGTGAAGCAGAACGGCTGTCCTTCGGCAAGGTGATTTGCGATGGCCTTGAGGCGGCCGCCTGTCTGGGTGTCAGCACCGGTGTCGACAAGCGTGATTCGCCAAGGCTCGCTCCAGTTCTGATGAACCTCGACACTATTGTTTTTCAGGTCGATCGTTACGTCAGCTGTATGAAGGAAGTAATTGGCGAAATACTCCTTGATCATGTAGCCCTTATAGCCAAGGCAGACGATGAAATCGTTCACGCCAGCGGCTGAATAGATTTTCATGATGTGCCAGATGATCGGCATTCCGCCGATTTCTACCATGGGTTTTGGACGAACGGACGTTTCCTCGCCCAGCCGTGTACCCAATCCACCGGCAAGAATGACTGCCTGCATCAACTTACCCCCAGCGATGCCGCTCTTGCCTTTGGCGATCGCCCCAAGTGCACATTCGGACCTTTTCGAACAGTCCAAATTCCCTATCCGCTCTTCATCTTAACGTTGCGTTAAGCTTGCTGCCATTGAAATCTGTATGGGATGAAGAGGGTATGCAGGCCAGTACAGTAACCGAGCCCAATCCGAAATTCCGGCACCTCCATCTCTTGTCCCAAGAGAGACGGGGAGGATGCAGCAGAGCGCTCGTATTGGGGACGCCTTTATCATAGGCCCAAATGATGGCGGTATCCGGTCGCCCTTTGGCAAGGGCGAAGACAGCCGGGTTTGGATCGGCATTTAGGGCATAGCGTGGTATCAAAACATCGACCTGTCGGCCCTGACGGCGAAAAAAGAACCCGCCAACCTCGGCAAGTTTGTCCGGCTTGCCCATAAGAGCGGTGGGATTGTCCCAGAGATAGACCAGCTTTCGCGTGTCGCTGTTGCGCATGATCCAGTCCGAGGGCTGCTCAAAGTTGAAACCATAGCGATGATCGTCCAGGGGCCCGGCAAGGCGCTTCACAAGCGTGGGTAGGGCCGAACCGATCAGCAGCAAAATGATGGCCATCGGTGCTGCTGGCACGAGATGTTTTACATCGCGGATAAGAATCGGGATCAACAGGGAAACCGCCCCCATATAAGGGAGCAGGTAACGCATCGAAAAGCTTGGCAGCACAAAGCCGATCGCAACAACGCAGGCTGCGGACAACAGCCCGGTACAGATGAGCACTATTTCGGGAGACAAGCGCGGAGAATTCGTTCCCCCAGATCGAACCTTGTCGAAACGGACATAAGTCCAGATCGGCAGCATCAGTGCCAGAGCGATCAGCGTGGCGACCGATCCGCACAGGAACAAAGGCGCGAACAGCGCCTCTCTCCAGCTCAAGAACTGATACCAGCTATATCCTGAACTGGCGTAATTCAGGACGATGTGCAGGTGCCAGTACATCCAGGCGGCCATAGGCAGCAACACGAACAGGGCTGGCCATGTGCGGAGCGCATTGCGCCGCCATACAACGAGATAAGCGATGCCCTGAATGCCGGAGATCACTGCGGCATGATAGTGAGTCAAGACTCCAAGAGAGGATACCCCAGCCCAAATGGCGGCCCGCTCTGTGGTTGGCGCTTCAATAAGCCGCAAAAAGCAAGCTGCCTGCACACATCCCAGGAGCACCATTAAGGAATAGGGTCTGGCTTCCGTGGCGATGCCGAAGCCCGGCAGCCACAGGGCGATGTTGAGCGCCCACAAATATCGAATTGTCCGATCCTCATGACCTTTCCAAAGAAGGAAAGCAGGTGCGGCCGTGGAAAAAAATAAACTAGGAATTCGAAATGCCGCGTTGCTGTTGCCCGCAATCTTTTCCCACGTCCAAAGCAGGGAATAATAAAGTGGGCCGCTTAATTCGTTGAGGCACCAGTCGATCAAGCCCCCGAGGCTCGGCTGCGCCGCGATCGTGGCGCTGAAATTCTCATCCAGCCAAAGGGGCGTGAAGAGTCCGGATGCAAGGATATTGGCAAGGAACAACAAAAACGCGGTGACTAGTACAGCGCGCGGAATACCACCCGCAAACAAGGATGGTGACGCTGTTCGATCCAGCGCGACTGATGCCATAATGGAGCCCCTCTTGCCCGTTCAGGTTTCGACCCTAGATCTTAAATGTTATAAAAACATCGCCAATCTATGGCCATCCTTTACCGTTCTTCGCCTGATATCTCCTCGCGCTTTGGTCGAAGTCTTCGCGACGGAACCGGGCGTGAGGCCGCCCAACCCATGGTCGCTTCGGATCGAGTTTGGGCTGATCGCTGGTCTGCCCAGAGCCGCTATCGCCACCGGGATCTGGACACGGCCAAGGCATTTTGGGGACTGATTCCTGGCTAATCGGATGATGGGCTTGTAACATCACGGTGAAGGCGCTTGAAAAATTATCCTTTGTGCGGGACAGTCGGCCGTTCTCGCATCGAGGGGCACTGCGATGAAACTAGCGACGTTAAATGTAAATGCATCGCGGACGGTGGCGGCTATGAAGTCGCTTGTCCCGCCGGCACTTTATCAAGCTGCCTATCGGGCGTTGATCGTGAAGGACATTCCGAACAGGGATGCCTACAAACCCCACTACCAGCCATGGTTAGAACCAGACTTCCAGGCACTCGCGGCGACTGTTTACGGCAACACCTGCCTGAAGCCCGAAAGCCTCTATACGCTGTTGCATCATCTCAAGGAGACGATGTGGCTTGAAGGTGACGCATCGGAGTGCGGAGTCTGGCGCGGAGGCTCGGCTAAGCTCCTTTTTGACATGCTTCGCGGTTCAGGCAAGACGTTGCATCTGTTCGACTCGTTCGAAGGGATGGCGGTAACAAACAATGCGGTCGATCAGCATCAAGCGGGTGATTTCAGTGACACCTCGCTCGATTATGTTCGGAGCTTCGTGTCTGGCGGCAGCGAAGGCAGCTTGGCCTTTCATAAGGGTTGGATTCCTCAGAGCTTCGCAGGGTTAGACAGTCTGAAGTTCTGCTTTGCACATATCGATCTGGACCTGCACCAGTCGATCCTGGATGCACTGGAATTCATATACCCTCGCATGACACCGCGAGGCGTGATCATTTTCGACGATTATGGGTTCGCTTCATGCCCCGGTGCTCGGAAAGCTGTTGATGAATTCTTCGCCGACAAGCCGGAAACGCCGTTCACTCTCACCACGGCCCAGGCGATCGTCTGGAAGCGCTGAAATAAACAGTCGCGGCGTCATGAGGCAGTATCCTGACTGCGTCATGGCCTGGATATTCCGAACACCGCCCAATTCACGCGGCTAAGCGCGGCGCATATGCGAATTGCGGATCGTCACCGCGAAGAACTTAAGGAAGCGCTGCCGCCTGGCACCGTCGGCCGCCGCGACCAGCGCCGGCAGCGCCAGACCGGGGGAGGGCGCGAGCAAGGGGGCAAGCTGATTCATCGCGCCAACTTCTCCCACCGGGCCGGATCTGGAAGGGGCTGCGTTAGTTTCCGGCGCAGTTCGGCGAACATTTCGTCGGCGCGGCGGGCCGATTCCAACTCGGCCGCCGATGCGTCCAGCATCCGGCCTAGCAGCTCGTCGCGAAGATCGTGGTGTGGTTTCAGTTCACTATAGGTTCGTACGATAGCGAATACCGCTTCGGAAGGATAGGCAAATATGCCGCGTTCAATGCGCTCAAGTATCCAGTCGGCCAGCGCTGGGGTAGATACGCCTCGAAGCGCAGACTGCTCGTGCGCGCTGCCGCCCATTCACAAGAATCCCTTTGACCGGCTGTTGATCGCTCAGTCGATGGTCGAAGGGATCGTCTTGCTCACTGCGGACAGCCTTGTCGGTCAATATCCGGGTCCGATCCGCAAGATCTAGCGGGCAGGGCACCAACCCATCCTTCTTAATCCTCAGCGACGACCATCAACTCGCGCCAGCGCCGCTTTTCAATCCGACGCATGTCTGGTTCGTCCATGGTGCGGCTCCAGAATGCGATTGTAGATCGCCGCTATGCCGCGACCGACTGGCGAAACTTCCAGAACTTCGTTGGCGAGACGACCGTCGATTTTCGCGAGGAAGTGCATTTCATCTGCCCCCGGCCCGAGGACGTTCCCTCCCTGATGACCGGCTGGATGGCATTGACCGCTCGCATGCTCTCCGAAGGGATCGAACCCGTCGTTGCGGCTGCTGTCTCCGCATTCGCTTTCGTATTCATCCACCCGTTCGAGGACGGCAATGGCCGTATCCATCGTTTCATCGTTCATCATGTATTGAGTCGCACCGGCTTGCCGCGCGGCTGGGTGGTGATGTAGTCGAGCGAATGGCAGGCATAGAACCATCCGAAACCTCCATGCCCCGCCTCTTGTCCCGGCCATGCTCATCGGCGCTACTCGCGCTTGGCGAGAGAGGATCCCGGGGAAATCTGGCGCCCGAGCTCAAGTTCCATCTGCACGATTAATTCCTCCAGGCGAAAACGTGGATCTTCTCAGAAGAACTCCAGCTCTCGAGGAACATGGTGAACCGCTTGCCCCGCGAGCCGCTGGGCTACCGCAGTAACAGCCTCGACAACCGTGATCGGCGCGTAAGGTTTGGACAGTGCTCCGATCGCCGCATCTGCGTTCAAACGGGCCGTCTCAATCTGACCAGCGGAGAAAAGCGAAGGTGTTCTGGGACCGGCAGATAGTGCGCGAGCGACCTCAACTCCCGATGTTGCGGTCCCGATCAATGTCGACGATCGCCAGTTGTGGATGGAACTCGTTGGCCTTCTTCAACGCCTCTGCGGCCGTGGCCACCGGACCCAGAACTTCATGCCCAGCTTCGATCAGGGCATCCTCGATCATGAACGCCAAGACTGCATTATCTTCAACCATCAGGATCAGCATGCCGGAGTTCCTTCACCTCTCCCGGAGAAGAACCGTCTCGCAATTGCAGCGTTCCTGGCACCGCTTATAATCCCGCAAGCTTTGCGGCGGGAATGAGGAATGTGCACATCACACCCTCCGTGCGAAACTGGATGTCGACGGCCGCACCAGGCCCTCCGCGCATAGCGGATCGCACAAATCTCGTGCCGTACCCTGCCGCGTTGGCGGCGTGGCCAGAGGCCCCCCGCTTTCGGCCCAGACCACCTCAACGGGGCTTTCGGGATCGTCCCATGCCCAAGCGAGAGACACCGCCCCTTCCGCGGTGGAGAAGGCGCCATATTTGGCGGCATTGGTGGCAAGCTCGTGGAGACAGAGCGCGAAGGTCACTGCCGTATCGGGCAGAAGCTGTATGGAAGGCCCTCCTATGACCACGCGCTTGTCGGTCGATGAACGGTAGGGTGCCAGCACCTGCTCGGCCACAGCGCTGATCGGTTGGGATTGTTCCGCGACGACAAGGGCGCTGTGCACCTGTGAAAGCGCCGACAACCTCCCCTCGAAGCTTTCGGCGAACGCGGCTATCATCAACTGCACCTCGGTCACCATGTACCAGGGGAGCAAGGAACTACTCGACTACAGCTCGGCCAAGGGCGCCATCACTGCCTTCACGCGTTCCTTGTCGGAGAATCTGGTAGGCGACGGCATTCGAGTGATGCGGTGGCGCCGGGACCGATCTGGACGCCGCTCAATCCCTGCGGCGGCGCGAGCGAGGAGAAGCTCGAACACTTCGGAGAGCAGACCCCGATGGGCCGTCCCGGCCAGCCCAATGAGGTCGCGCCCGCCTTCCTGTTCCTCGCCTGCGAAGACGCCAGCTACATGTCGGGCCAAGTGCTTCACTCCAAGCGCGATATGCCGGTTGGGCTGTCCGATGCGGATGACTAGAGGTGCCAGCAAAGCCGTCGCTCCCAGGGCCAAATTCGTCCGTCGTAACCAGCTATGCATTCATGCACTCGAGCCGATCGCCGAACGACCGGGATGGAGGATGGCGCTGGGGAGCCGGACGGACGAAAAGGGTGGAAAGCAGTCATTAGCCCCTCCCTTGAAAGAGAGGGGATATAAGGGCGTCCGCTTCTGGTCGGCACCAGAAAGCTAGTCATACGCCAATTCAAGAGTTTTGAAGAATCGGCGCCAGATCGCGAAATGCATTGATGACACGCTGGACGGTGACGACCTTCCCGTCCATATTATACGCGATCAATAAGCGGCGCTCGAATGTCAGCGTCCGCAGACCGGCCACCAAGTCATCGCGGGGGGATCCGCGATGGGGGAAATCGGCCAACGCTGCGATACGATCTTCAATTCTGGTAAGATAGCCGTCTGCCGTGGGAATATCGGCTTCCACGCTTACCCATTGGTGAAGTTCAATCAAATCCTCGATCGCCAAGGCCGACAGTTGCACATCATAGGTCATGCCTTGGCGATCGAGGCCCTAACCTGCGCAAATGCCTTGTCGAGCGGCATGGGGGGACGGGGATCAGCTAGGGCTTCCGCAACGCGGATGCGCACCAGTTCATCCAAAACAGCCTCTTCGCGATCCAGCGCGCGCAAACCCGCTCGCATCACTTCGCTCATAGAGGCATATCGGCCAGACGCCAGATGACGCTCGGCGTGCGATGACATTTCGCCAAGCGTTACCGTGATTGCCTTCGCAGCCATGCCTACCTCCGTTTCAATATGATTTTATCATATCGCATCTTCGGTGCGGATGCTAGTGACTGGTCAACGGCAATGCGCCGAGTTGGTGCCAGGAACCGGAAAGCGGACTAGCCGCAACCGGGAGGAAAAATCAGCAGTTGAATGACGACAAGGATCGACATCAGCGTGTTGCCAGTGCTCCGTTGCCAACGCACGGCCCCTTGCTCTCGTCCTCATTATTCCTTATTTTGTGGACATGGGAATGGTTCTATGTCCAAATCTATGACCCTTAATGTGCGCGTCAGTGGCTCTCTCAGCGACTTTGTATCCGCTAACATCGGAGATACCGGTGCCTATGAAAATGTGAGCGAGTATGTTCGAGACTTGATTCGTCGTGACAAAGAACGGGTCGAGAGAGACCGGTTGGCGCTTTTAAAGGCCGAGTTGACCGCCGCATTTGCCGTGCCAGAAAGCGAGTATCTGCCGCTTGATGCCGACGCAATTGCCCGTAACGCTCAGAACTGAGGCTCATGACCATTTATCGCGTGCAGCATGCGGCCGGACGCCGAATCGATGACATCTACATCTACACACGTGAGCGATGGGGACAGGACCAGGCCGAGCGTTATATTCGCGGCCTTTTTGCCCGCTTTGAAGATATTGCCGAACGCCGCGTTGCTTGGCGGGATGTCCCTCGGGAACTCGGCGTCGAAGGTTTCTATTGCCGATATGAGCGTCATTATGTCTATTGGCGCGTTTTGTCCGATGGTGCCGTCGGTATCGTCACCGTATTACATGAGCGCATGCATCAGATCGAGCGTTTCCAAGAGGATGCGAAGAATTGATCCCCACTCTACCAGGTTGGATTGTTCGCGATCTTCGGATGATCGCACCCTAAACCGTCGGTCCGCTGCTTGGAACGCGATTAGAATATACGTGATGATCAACCCTGAGATTGTGTCCAGCACCTATCGGCCTTGAGCAGTGCGTCTGCGGTGAACAGATCGGCAAAACCCGTGACGAGCCGAAAATGCTCCTTCCCGGCAAGAGCGGGAGTTACGGTCTGTGCAGACGAAGCATGATCCGGGCAAGCTTGCCGATCGCGTGTTCGATGCCGTGTACGCCAATGATTATGGTCAGTTCGATGGGCTGATCGCGTTGATGACGGAGGCGCTCGGCCGGGACGGATTGCAGATCCTCAAGGCCAGATTCGAAACGTTCGTCGCCTCACTGTCATCCAAGCTCGCCACTGATGACAGGCGGGTGATCGGGTTCAGCACGGCCCGATCTTCCAGCAGGACTATGAGGCGCAACGCCAAGTCCGCCTGGTCCAGAGCGCCTTGACGCAGATCGCCGATGTCCTGGGAGACGTCGATGGCTATGTCGCGCGCTTCTCGGCCGAGGAACGGGCTAATTCGGCGACCGCCGCCGGGATTGCGGAACGACTGCTGGCTGTGAACCGCCCTGCAGAGGCAATGGGGGCGCTCGAGCTTGCCGAAACCAAATTCCATGCCGGCGGTCACTGGCCGGATTGGCAAAGGGTGAGGATCGATGTGCTGGACGCCCTGGGCCTGGCTGCCGATGCGCAGACCGTGCGCTAGGACATCTTCGAACACAGTCTGAATCCGGACTATCTCCGGGCTTTCATCAAGCGCTTGCCGGATTTCGATGATGTCGAGGCCGAGATGGGGTTGTGAACCCTGCACAACGAGCCTGCCGCAGAAGCGAAATTTCGCCTTAGGGCTGAATTGTCCAGGACAATCCGGCGCTGGCCTGCGCCATGGCTGTGGCCAGCGCCCTGGCATCCGGCGCGCTGGCA
>Ga0307405_10000497_pt1 | contig 14771 bp, 10 predicted proteins | sample 322Cmetagenome_2_FD_203311 | JGI IMG/M metagenome (GOLD analysis project Ga0307405, IMG submission 203311) | Maize rhizosphere microbial communities from greenhouse at UC Davis, California, United States - 322HYB-C-1 | ecosystem: Host-associated > Plants > Roots > Rhizosphere > Soil | place...
ATCTTTATGGAAGGGCTGAACGGCCTGCGCCAGATGAACACCTTCCAGGTCGAGGAGTTGGTGTCACATGGCTACATCATCGCGGCCATCGATCAGCCGTATGCCGCCGCAGAAGTGGTCTTCCCAGATGGACGCCAGGTCGGTGGACTGTCGAAAGATCAGTTGAATCTTCTGCTCCAACAAAGCATCAGCCCCGTCACGAACGCGCCAACCTTGAACGGCCAGACATTAAAGGACGGCATCATCCCTTACCTCGCACAAGATGCTGTCTTCACGCTGCACCAACTTGCCAGCCTGAACCACGCCGATCCCAACGGAATCCTGACCGGGCATCTGGATGTGCAGCGCGCTGGCGTCTTCGGCGTGTCGCTGGGTGGCATGGTCAGCCCCGAAGCCTGTCACATGGAGCCGCGCTTGCGCGCCTGTCTTGTAATGGAGGCCCCGATGCCGGCCGATGTGGTGGAGTCTGGCTTGCAGCAGCCGAGCATGTGGATTCTCAGCGATGCCGACACCTGGCGGCTCCAGCGCTGGTCGGACCGGGATGTCATGCAACATCAAACCACCATGCGGCACGTGTTCGAGACTTTGCCGGGAGATGGCTACTTCGTGCAGGTGCCGAGGATGTTCCACCTCAACCTGACCGATGTTCCGCTTCTGATCTATGCACCGTTCGGCAGGAGATTGGGTTTGTTCGGGCCGGTCGATGCCCATCGAGTACATCGCATCGTCAACGCCTACACCCTGGCGTTCTTCGACCGTCATCTCAAAGGGATGCCAGCAACGCTGCTCGATGGACCAGCAGCACAGTACCCTGACGTCCGCTTCGACTCGCGCCACCCTTAATCCGCTTCCCCCATACCAAGATCCTGGAAACAACGCTCCGCTGCCGAGCCCACAACCTCCTTGCAAGGGAGTGATCGCCGAGCAGCAAGCTTGGGCAGCGGACCCTCTGGCCGGGTCCGGGCCTCGTGAGCCGAGGTGAAGGCGCTATTGTGCGGTGCCGATGGTGAAGCTACAGCGGCGGCCCTTCGGCGAGCCGGACGATGTCCGCGAGATCCCGTACGGCCGCCTCGAGACGTACGACATGGGTGAGATCCGCATCGGCCGCTCGGTCCTCCAGCCCGGCTGGCGTTGGAGCGAGTCGGTCAAGCCGATCGCGGAAACCGAGCTGTGCGAGTACCACCACATCGGCCTTTGCGTTTCTGGCAGCGCACGGATTCGGATGCGTGAGGGTGCTGAGCTGCTGATCGAGGCCGGCCAGTTCTATGAGGTTCCTCCCGGCCACGACTCCTGGGTCGTGGGCGATGAGCCGTACATCACGATCGACTGGCAGCCGAGTACCGCGTTCGCGCGTACGGAGGGCGGCGGCTTCGACCGCGTGGTCGCGACGCTTCTGGTAACCGACATCGTGGACTCCACCGCTCGTGCGGTCGAGCTCGGCGACGGCCGGTGGCGCGACCTGCTGGGCCGGCACGATCAGGCTGTGAGAGCCGTGCTCGACCGATTTCGAGGCCGCGAAGTCACAACGACCGGCGACGGGTTCGTTGCCATGTTCGACGGCGCTGAGCGAGCTATCCATGCCGCTCAGGAGATTTGTCGGGCGGCGTCCGGCATCGGCCTGGAGGTTCGGGCCGCGATCCACACCGGCGAGATCGAACTGGAGGGCGGCAATGTCCGCGGCGCGGCGATGCACATTGCGGCGAGGATCGCAGACCTGACTGAGCCCGGCCAGGTCTACGCCTCATGGGCGACCCGAGAGCTTCTGGCGGACTCGCCGATCGGCTTCACTGATCGCGGCCTGCGCGAGCTGAAGGGACTTTCGGAAGGGCGCCGTGTTTACCTGGTCGAGCCGTCCGGCTAAGCAACGACAAAGGTTAGTACGCCGGGAGGTCTGCCCGACTGCACCCGCCCAGCGCGGCGTCCTGACGCTCAGAAGAGATTGAGGACCATTCCGCCGCCTTCAGGCCGAAGACCAGCATCGGTCAGGTTGTGGCCGGCGTTCTGCATCTTGGGCGGCGCGATCACTCTTCGGTAGCTTCGCGCGGCGAACGGACCGCCGCGACCGGCCGCATCCTAGCGATGGTGGGTGGTCGTGCCTCCTCGGGCGGCAACCGTGCTTGTTGTCGGCTTCTTCCGGTACAACTTTCGCCAGATCCAGCTCGAGGGGATGTGTTGATCGAAGAGGACGTATGCTGCGGTCGAGTCGACCACCAGGGTGCTCTCGAGTTCTCGTCTCTCGGAGCCCTGTCCTGCGAACAACAGCTCATCGTCGCCGGCCAGCACCGTCTCGCCGTCAGGTGTGAGGACGGCCTGGCCATCGCGGAGCAGCAGCAACGGCACCACCCGGAGTCGCCGCTCCCGATCCTCGGGGCTCCGCACCAAGTCGCCCAGGACGACCCTGCCTTCCGCGAGCCAGCCGCCGATGGCTGGCGCCTGCTCCCCGTCCAGCTTGATCTTCCAGAGGGCGGGGAGCTGGCGACCACAGTTGTTTCGCAGCCGCTGGATGAGAGCGGCCGCCCACTGGTCGCCCCGCGCCGGCATCTCCTGGATGAAGCGCCACAGCATCGGCGTGCTTATCTGGGCGTACACCTCATGCGCAACGACCTCCGTCGGCACTAGGAGGGCGTCCACCCGCATTGCCTCGAACAGGGCTGCGCTGGTTGGCCGGTTCTGTCGCGCGGCGAGAAACAGTTGGGGATTCAAACGGCGAGCGGCGGCAAGCATGGAGAGGTTGGTTGTGTCGTTGTCGGTGCCCGCAACAAGCCCCGCGGCGCTCGCTAGGTCGGCCCGGGCCAGCACCCTCGGTTCGGAGGCGTCTCCGACGATCACTCCTGACTCAGACTCGCCCCGCTCGGCCGGTTCGATAATGGTGACCTCGAGGTACGCCGCCCGCAGGTCCGCGGTGACTTCCCGACCAAAGCGACCGTATCCGCAGATCACCCACCGGCCCTCGGTAGGTGGACGGCCGCGGTCAGGCAGTTCCGCACCTGGACCGGCCTCTAGCCACGTGAGCAGCTGGTAGGACGCCGGCGCGTTTAGCGCGAGCCGCAGATGCTCGCCGAACCGGTCAAACGGGTTGACCACCGTGGGTGTCCCGAAGGCACGCATCCGTTCCGCAATCGGGGCAGAGACGGTCCGCGAGACGACGGGCAGGTCGGGACGGAGCAGCGCCGCCGTCATCGTGACGGCGAGGTTGGTCTCGTCGTCGTTGGTGAGCGCCAGTACGCCCGCGCAGAAAGGATGGTCGAGGCCGGCTGCGCTCAAGTGGTGCGGATCGGCGGCGTCCGCCACCAGACCAGGGATATCCGAGTGATAAGAGCCCAGATCGAGGGCATCGACCCGGTCGGACGACTCGTCGATCACCACGAGCTGCTGCCCGAGCGCGTCGAAGTCCTTGGCGAGGAGCTCGCCCGCGCGTCCGTAGCCGGCCAGCAACAGAAACGGCTCACGCAGCCGCGCCACCTTCCGGGTGAAACGCCGCAGCGCGAGCGCCTGCCGGAACGACCGGTCCTGGAGCAGCGTCAGCAGGGAGCCAATCGCATACGCCCAGCCAATCACCGAAAGGTAGATCGAGAAGGTGACCCAGAGCCGCTGCGCGGGTGTGAACGGCCACGGCAGCTCGCCGAACCCGATCGTGGTCGCCGTATAGCTCATGAAGTAAAACGACTCGAAGAGACTGATGCGGGCCGCCTGACCGTCAGGGCCGACACCGGGGATCAACGTGAGGCCGACGGCGCTGATGGAGAAGATGACGATGAGGGTGATCAGGGGCGTACGCATGCGCCGCATGACCAGGAAGATGGTGGAGGATGCCTGGCTCGAGGACTCAATGTGCACCCGGGACGGGACGCGGCTCACAGGATCGCGACGGCCGAACAAAGCCCAGAAGACCAGCAGCGGGTTGCTCATTGCACCAGCTTCATCCGCGGTGGAACGTGACGGTCTCGGTCACTAGCAGCACGACCGAGACCAAGTTGGCAAGCAGCGCGCCGCCGGACAGGGACACCACGCTGGCCGTGGAACCTGCGTCGATGCCTTCCGCAGAAATTTCTTCAGCCCAAATCCAGACGACGCTGGCCGCGACGAGCTGCAGGTCGGCTACCAGGCTGGTGGCCAGGTGCACGGCGCCGATCTGGGTCCGATCACCGAACTTCAGCACGGTCGCAATCAGGCTGACGGCGAGCGCCGCAAACAACTCGTAGATGTTGTGCACCGCCGGATTGGCGATATCGCCGATGAAGAACCCGAAGTTGAGCGTGGCCGCGAGCAGCACGAAGAAACCAAAGATGACCTTCTCGAGATTCATGGCCCTCCTTCCTTAGCCGGCTTGCGGTGCTTGGTATTCGATGTTCGAAGTGATCAAACTGTCTCACGCCCTCGATCGCTCAAGACCCTCCAGCCAACGTCCGATCCCACAGAGAGCACATTTACGCCAACGAACCAGCCTGGGGGACGCAGGTTTGGCTGATAAGTAATCCCAGAGCTACCAGCGTTGATGGATCACGGTGACTCAACAGACGTTCTCCAGAAGTTCATTGCCCAATACGGAGAAGCGTGGAACGGCGACGATGTGTACGCGATCATGAACGCGTACGCCACGCCGTGTTTCGTGGTCAAGGGCGGCCGAGTGCTGCGTCACAGCGACGAAACAGCAAAACGGCACAACTTCAGCGAGCTTCTGGCATCCGATAACCAGCACGGGCCGCACACCTGGAGCATCGGCCACGTAAAGCTGCAACCGCTGGGCCCGACGCCGCCCTCGCCACTGTTCGCTGGATCGCCCAGCGGCTTCGACAAGTCAGTTCTATGGGACTTCCTCGATTCCTACCTGCTGGCCGTTGAGGAAGGTCAGTGGGCGGATTTGGGCGACGTCGTACACGACTGATCCGAACGCACGGCCAAGGGCGGGCCGCCGAATGGAGCGGTGGGGGCCAAGATGGTCCAATGGAGCAGGCGCGACCGAAGTTTGCGCTCTCGGAGGTCGGAGCGGTGGTGGCCGGACTTGCCGTGCTGTTGTTGATCATGATCAACCGGTACGGCCCGCACCGCGACGAACTCTACTTCGTTTCCGCTAGCCAGCGGCTGGCCTGGGGCTATCCGGATCAGCCGACATTCACCCCGTTGCTCGCCCGCCTCGCTACGGAGCTGGCGCCGCACAACCTCTTGCTGCTCCGCCTGCCCAGTCTGATTGCGATGGCTCTGCTCGTTGTTTGTGCCGCCGCATTCGCCCGCTTGCTTAACGGCGGCCGCGCAGCTCAACTGCTGGCCGCAAGCACGGTGGCGGTGTCTGTGATCACCGTGACACTGGGTCATCGCCTGAGCACCGCCACCTTCGACACTCTTGCGTGGACTGCCGTGCTCTTGGTGGTCGGCTATGCGCTGCACGACGACCGGCCGCGGCTCTGGCTGCTTGCGGGTCTGCTGGCTGGGGTCGGCCTGAACAACAAGACCGCCATCGCGGTCCTGCTCTTTGCGATATTCCTCGGCGTCTTGCTCGTGCCGGCGACTCGCTGGCAGCTGCGCACCGCATACCCGTGGCTTGGCGGACTGATCGCGCTGCTGTTATGGCTTCCGAACCTGATCTGGCAATTCCAGAACGGCTGGCCGGTGCTAGCTCTTGGCGCCGACATCGCCGAGGAGTACGGCGGCCTCACCGGTCGGTTGGGGTTGTTGGCTCAGGCGCTCGCCATGTTCTCCCCGTTGATCGCCATCGTCTGGCTGTACGGACTGGTGGAACTGTTTCGCGTCCCGGCGTGGACAAAACTGCGCCCGATCGCCCTGGCCTTCCTGGTGTCGACTGCGGTCTTTCTTGTCGCGGCGGGGAAGGGTTACTACCTGGCGGGAGCAACCGTCCCGCTGGTAGCAGCCGGCTGTACGGCCCTTGCGGCCCGCTGGACTGCTCGCCGACTTGTCGTGGCTGGTGTCGTGCTCGCACTCTCGGCCGCAATCGCCTGGCCAGCCTTCGTGCCAGTGCTGCCGGCACGCACATATGCGGCCTCTTTCTACCCCGCCCTCGACTCCGATCAGTTGGAGACGATCGGTTGGCCTGAGTACGTCGCCTCGGTACGCGCCACGCTCGATTCGCTGCCTGCCGATCAGCGGGCAAGCGCTGTGGTCTTCACCCGGAACTACGGGGAGGCGGGCGCGCTGGAGTGGTATGGCTTTGAGCGTCCGGTGTTCAGCGGTCACAACGCCTTCGCAGCTTGGGGACCACCGCCGCCGGGCGCCGCTCCGGTGATCGTTATCGGCTTGGAGGACCCGTTCGCGAGTTTCACCGATTGCCAGGCCGCTGCAGTGATCAGCAACGAGGTGGGCGCCGACAACGAGGAGCGTGGTCGGCCGATTTGGGTCTGCGCCGCCCCGCAAGGCGACTGGCTCCAACAGTGGCCGCGCCTAGCCCATCTGGACGCCTGACAGGCCCAATAACCGATAGCCTTCGGGCATGCCGACCGTACGTCTGCACGGGGGACCGACCCTTAACTATCGGGAGTGGGGCCGGCCAGATGCTGCAGTGGTGCTGCTGCTGCACGGTCTGACCTCGTCCAGCCTGGGCTGGCGGAACGTGGCGACCGCACTGGGTGACCGCTTTCGCGTGATCGCTCTGGACGCCCGCGGCCACGGCGACAGCGAATGGACCCGCGACTACTCCTTCGAGGTCATGCGTGATGACGTCGTGAGGTTCATGGAGCACGTTGGCATTCTCGCGGCGATCGTCATCGGCCATTCCATGGGTGCAGTCACGGCGTACGAGTTAGCCGCTACTCGGCCCGAGTTCATCCGACTGCTGGTGTTGGAGGAGATGCCGCCACCCGATCCGGCCAATCCACCGAAACCGATTCCGCGGGAGCCAGAGCCCGGCGCCGACTACGACTGGCGCGCCCTGATTGCGGTGCACCGCTGGCGTAATGCGCCGCCACCCATCTGGTGGGACTACGCGTCCCGGATCCATGCCAACACGCTGGTGCTCGGTGCCGCGCACAGCACACTTCCCCAAGACCGGCTCAAAGAGCTGAGCGAGCGTATTCCCCACGGGACGTTCGCCACAATGAACTCCAATCATGACGGGCACGAGGCGCGACCGAGCGAATTCCTGATGCACGTCGAACCCTTCATCGCCTGGTTCGCCAAGTAACTCTCTTGGCGCAAGGCTGCCGGTCCGATCCCACCTATCCTTGGTGCCATGTCGGTCAGCGTTGCAGCGCCGCCTCGCAAGAAGCGAGACGGTCTAGCCCGCGCGTTACGGCGGAACGGCATTCCTCGTGACCCTGATCCCCAGGAACCGGTGCCGAAGAGGCTGCTGAAGAACAAGCTCGCCTGGCTCACGGTCGTGATGATCTTGGTCTACCTGGCCGCGCTGCTCCTGCTCTACAACCAAGTCGTGCCTGATCGGGAGGTGCCGGGCGGCACGCTACCCGGATTGGGGACTGAGGCGATTCCTGTCGCGGTCAAGTACGCCGCGGTCACCGCCATCCCGCTTTCCTTGCTCTTCTTGTGGGCCGACCGATACCGACCGCAACGATTCTGGGTCTGGCTAATGACCTTTGGATGGGGAGCCTGCGTCGCGACCTACGCTTCTGCCCAGATCAACACTTTGGCGGCCCAGCATCTCAGCATCATTGGTGATGGCGACCCGGCGACCGCTGCCCGAGCGGCCATCTATGTCGCCCCATTCGTTGAGGAAGCGTCCAAAGCTACAGTGCTGTTTTGGCTGGCGATCTTGATGCGCTACCAGTGGGTCAGCCGGCTCAGCGGAATCGTGCTCGCCGGCCTGTCCGGCGCAGCCTTTGCCTTCACCGAAAACATCTTGTACTACGGCCGCGTTTACCGGTACGCCGCGCGCACCTTCGGCCAGGTCCCGCCACTGGAGGCGCTGCAGAACCTCTTCGTGCTGCGCGGCCTGGTGACCTTCTTCGGGCATCCGCTGTTCACCGCCATGACCGGCATCGGGCTTGCGATTGCACTGCGCTCCAAGAGCAAGATCGTGCGGGTGATCGCGCCGCTGGCTGGGTATGGCGTAGCGGTGTTCCTGCACATGGCGTTCAACACCACCGCAAGTCTGATGCAGGGCAGCAACGTGCTCTTCATCTACCTTGCCGTGGCGCTGCCACTCGTCATCGGCATGATCATCTTCATAGTCCGGCAGCTATTTAGAGAGGGCCGGCTGATCCGGGAACGTCTCACCGACTACGTCCGACTGGGCTGGCTTCCCGAAACCGACCCGATGGCGATGTCTCGGCTGGGGACCCGGTTGCGCGCGCTGTGGCATGCCCTTTTCGAAGGTCCCTACACATTTCTTGCGACAATTAGGATGCAGCGAGCGGTCACCGAGCTGGCGTATCTTCGGGATGCCTTGACTCGTGGCCTCATCGATCAGACCGGGCGGGTGCGAGAGAAGGAACTGTTAGCAAGGATCCGAGCAATCCGTCGGGAAGCAGTAGTCCTGCCCGAGGGCCGAGCTGCCTACCCATCTTTCCGGCGTCGCCGCACCGGTGTAATCGAAGCGTACGCACCGCCCAGCTATCCAGGCCCTGCCGGGCTGGGCGGCAATTATCCAGCACCCATCGCGTTTCCGGCCCCAACCGGCCTGCCTCAGGGCGCGTCCGCTTCGGCCTATGTGCCGTTGGGGCAGACTGCTACCCAGTATTCGGAGGTCGACCCCAGCTGGAAACCGCCTGGAGAATAGGGAGCCGCAGATGACCGGCAGGCTGTTGACGCCGCTGGAATCTGCGCTAGCGGAGCTGCGGGCTGCGGTCGTCCCGGTGAGCCTGCCGTTGCCACTACCCGGAGCCGATGAGCAGCGCAAGGTCACTCAGGAGATCATCCGCCAGCTCGACGACTACATCATGCCCCGGCTGGCGACGATCGATGCCCCGCTGCTCGCGGTTGTGGGCGGCTCGACCGGTGCCGGCAAGTCGACGCTGGTGAACTCGCTGGTCGGCCGGCAGGTGAGCGCTCCCGGCGTGATTCGGCCCACGACCCGAGCGCCCGTCCTTGTGCATCACAGCGAGGACGCCCGCTGGTTTACCGATGATCGGATTCTTCCCGGACTTGCTCGTTCAACGGGAGCGTCCAAGGATTCTCGGTCTCTGCAACTGGTGACCGAGGACTCGATTCCCCCCGGCCTGGCACTTCTGGACGCACCGGACATCGACTCGGTAGTCGTAGAGAACCGCCAGCTGGCGACACAGTTGCTGGCAGCGGCAGACCTCTGGCTCTTCGTCACCTCCGCGGCGCGGTACGCCGACGCGGTGCCCTGGAGCTTCCTGCGAGCTGCGGCGGCGCGAAGCGCTGCCGTGGCAGTTGTGCTTGATCGGGTGCCGCCGCGTGCCATGACGGAGGTCCCACCACATCTAGGCCACCTGATGAGCGAACGGGGTCTCGGCGACTCGCCGCTGTTCGCTGTACCGGAAACAACCGTCGACTCCGAGGGTCTACTGCCGGCCAGCGCGATCCAGCCGATCCGAGGGTGGCTTGCGGCTCTGGCCGCCGATCAGGCCAGTCGCGCCAAGGTCGTCCACCAGACCCTTGACGGAGCGATCGCTGCCCTGGCGGCGAAAGCCCCAGCGCTGGCTGAGTCGATCGATGAGCAGCTTGAGGTGATCGAGCAGCTGCGCGCCGAAGCCGACCGCTCCTACTCCGAAGCGGTTCGGACGGTGGGCGTGCAGACTGCCGATGGGACGCTGCTGCGCGGTGAGGTGCTTGCACGCTGGCATGAATTCGTCGGAACCGGCGAGTTCTTCCGGGCGCTTGAGCAGAAGGTGAGCTGGCTTCGGGACCGCCTGATGGCTGCCCTTCGGGGCGAGCCGCCGGGTGCTGGGAATCTGAAGGTTGCGGTCGAGTCCGGTCTTGAGTCTTTGTTGCGCGAGGAGGCCGCGGCTGCGGCCGAGCGCGCGGAAGCCTCATGGCAGGCCAATGCCGCCGGCCGGGCCTTGATCGAAAGCGCCGACATTGATTTGTCGCGCTCCTCGCCGGACTTCGACCGGCGGGCGACCCGAGCGGTTCGCGATTGGCAGGGAGCGGTCCTCGACCTGGTCGCGGACGAGGGCATGACCAAGCGCTCTCGGGCTCGGTTCTACGCCCTCGGTATCAACGGTATCGGCGTGGCCTTGATGATCGTCGTCTTCGCCCACACCGGTGGCTTGGTCGGAGCCGAAATCGGCGTTGCCGGAGGCACCGCGGTGCTCGCGCAGCGAATCTTAGAGGCGGTCTTTGGTGATCAAGCCATCCGACGACTCGCCCAGACCGCAAAAGATGATCTTGATGCGCGGGTTCAAGCGCTGCTGGCAGACGAGCTCGTGCGGTATCACAAGATCTTGGACGGACTGGCGGTCGACTCCGAATACTCAGAACGGCTACGCGCCGCGGCTGCGGCTGTGGAGTCTGCCCGCGAGGGCGGCCTGCCCGTCAGCGAGGTGGCTGAGCCGGCGTTGCCACCGGGTGAACGGCGGCTGGCGATCGATGCGCCGACGGTGAGCCAGATTCCCAGCGGAGAAGCGGCCAAGGATAGCGAAATCGTTGATGGGGAGCTGGTCGACCAGCCGCGAGAGGAGCTCCGATAGTGGCCGGCCGGAGTCTTGGGGTGCTTAGCCGCAAGGATGCCAGCGAGCATCTGGTTGATCATCTTCGTGCCTTGGGCGAAGCTGTCGAGTTGTGCGAGGGCCGAGTTGATTCCGATGCTCTGGCCGAGGCCAGACGCGTCGTTGATCAAGCTGACCGGCGGCTTGCCATATCCGGAAGCGCCACCGTTGTCGCCCTCGCCGGCGCGACCGGCTCCGGGAAGTCCTCGATCTTCAATGCCTTGTCCGGTACCACATTGGCGACTGTCGGCGTACGCCGTCCGACAACCGCACATGCCATGGCGTCCAGCTGGGGCGACGAATCAGCTGAGGATCTGCTGGATTGGCTGCAGATCCCGCGTCGGCATGCGCTGGAGACCGATCCCGCGATGGACGCCGCGCTCGACGGTCTGGTGCTGCTTGATCTTCCTGATCATGACTCCACCGAACTGGACCATCGGATGGAGGTCGATCGGCTGGTGCAGCTGGTCGACATGTTGATCTGGGTGGTCGATCCGCAAAAGTACGCCGACGCCGCCATTCATGATCGTTATCTGAAGCCGCTGGCCCAGCACGCCGAGGTGATGATGATCATCTTGAACCAGGTCGACAAGCTCAGTGCTAGTCAGCGAGAACAGTGCCTTTCTGATCTCCGGCGGCTGCTGAATTCTGAGGGCTTGGGCAATGTGCCGGTCATGGCGGTCTCCGCGCTGACTGGGGAGGGTATCGAGGCGCTGCGCGAGTTGCTGGCCAAGGAGGTCGCCGAGAAGCAGGCTGCTGCACGTCGGCTGGCCGCTGACGTTTCGGTAACCGCCGCCAAGCTCAGCGCTGCCTCGGGCACGACCAAGGTGACGCCACTCGCGCGCTCGAGCATTGACCGGCTGACTGGGCAGGTGGCCGTCGCAGCAGGGGTTCAGGTCGTCACCGAGGCTGTCGGCAAGGCGTGGCGACTGCGGGGTGGTTTGGCCACTGGCTGGCCGGTTCTGGCATGGATTGCCAAGTTCAAGCCTGACCCGCTGCGGCGGCTGCATCTTGATCGCCTTGGCGTTGGCCGTCGACATAAAGAGGTCGATCCGTCGGGAGTTGGACGTACGTCCCTGCCGGCTACGTCGGGGGTGCAGAAGGCCCGCGTGGATACGGGGGTGCGAACTCTTGCCGACGAGGCAGCTCAGGGCCTGACCCGTGGTTGGGCCGATCAGATCAAGCAGGCGGCCCGCTCGTCGGAGGATGCGCTGCCGGATCGGGTCGACCGCGCCATTGCGGCGACCGATCTTGATCTTGCTGACCATCGGCGGTGGTGGCAGCTGGTTCGAGTGCTGCAATGGCTGCTGGTGGCTGCGGTGGTCGTCGGCCTTGGTTGGCTTGGATTGTCGTTCCTGCTCGCGTACCTGCAATTGCCCCCGCTTCCGAAGGTGACCTGGTGGGGTCTGCCGGCACCAACTGTGTTGACGATTGGCGGAGTACTGGCTGGCTTGCTGCTCGCCGGTCTGGCCAGGATTTTCGTCGAGGTAGGTGCCCGGCGGCGTACGGTGAAAGCCCGGCAATCGCTCCGGGCAGCGATCGCGCGGGTGACCGGTGAACTGGTGATCGATCCGGTGAAGGCCGAGCAGGACCGCTATGAAAAGGCTCGCCTCGCGTTGGAGCGGGTACGCGGTTAAGTGTCTGGCCTCGCACACGAGCCGAGTGTTTGTCGATCTGTAGGCCTCTCTAGCTGTTGGGTGTCGCGTTTCTCCGCACCTGGTCGCGTGTGGCGGCTGATTAGCCCGATTTGGCCTTTATGCGTGGCCTTGTGCGGAGTAACGCGCACGCCAACGGAGCCGGCAACCAGTTTCTGACCCGTGCCGGAGATGTCCTCTGTCCACAAGCAGAAGGTGTCTCCGAGCGTCATCCACAGATTTCCCGGCGACCGCACGATCTCGGCCAGTGTCCGCATTCTGATGGCGAGACGAATTGTCAGACAGCGAAAGGACGAGCCGAAAGGAGGCCGATGGAGTCACAGGTGCATATCACGGGTTACGCCGGGACTGAGGTCGAAAGCCGGGGCAACGGAACGGTGTCCGCGTTCAGGTTGGCGTGTACGCCGCGCATCAAGACCAAAAATGGGTGGGGCGACGGCAATACGACATGGATTGAGGTGGCCTGCTTCCGGACGTTGGCCCAGCATGTAGCGCAGAGCGTGCGCAAGGGCGACCCCGTCCTGGTGGTGGGCAAACTCCGAACCAATGTCTGGGAGAAGGACGGACAGACGCACGAGCGGCTCGTTCTCGAGGCCGACATCGTCGGTCACGACCTGAATCGCGGTACGTCGGCATTCAGCCGGCCACCTCGCCTGACGGCCACCGATTCCCGAGAAGCTGAGGAGCCACCGGAGGACGAGGTGGAGGCGGCTGGGCTGAGCGTGGAGGAGCGCACCCCCCAAACCGCCCAAGCCCCGCAGGCCGCCTGAGACAGTTCGCGCCGGTTCTGCGGCCGGCGTCAGGGCGAACTGAGGGGGCTCAGGCGGGTGGGCCGGATCCGCCGGGCAGCGCGGCAGCGCTGCATATCCGCGCGGATCCGCGCCCACAGGTGACGCACCATGTCAGGCTGGCCCGCCCCCGACCGGCCGAGCTCGTCGAGCTAGGCCGCGATCATGCGGTGGCCGCCGGTGGTGCGTCACCGCTCATGCAGTTTGGGTACTGCTCGCGCGACCGACGCCCGCAGTAAAGGACGGCTGGCATACTTGAGCGCCGCTGCAGAGCACCTCTGGTGTGCTGGTGGGGCAGGTGCCATCTAAGGTTGGCCCCTGCAAGGTTTTCGCATCCAAGTGAAGGTTCCCCCGTTTCGATGCCTGAGTTCATCTACACGATGCACAACGTCCGCAAGGCCCTCGGTGACAAGGTCGTGCTGGATAACGTCACGCTGTCGTTCTATCCCGGCGCCAAGATCGGTGTTGTCGGGCCTAACGGCACTGGCAAGTCGACACTGCTCAAGGTGATGGCAGGCATCGAGAAACCCAACAATGGTGATGCCACGCTCGCTAAGGATGCGACGGTAGGAATTCTGCTCCAGGAACCGCCGCTCACCGAAGGCAAGACCGTCCTGGAGAACGTCGAGGAGGGTGTCGCAGACGTCAAGGCGCTGCAGGCCCGGATGGATGAGCTTGGCGTCGCCATGGGTGAGCCAGATGCCGACTTCGACACCCTCATGGCCGAGATGGGTGAGGTACAGACCGAACTCGACGCTCGTAATGCCTGGGACATCGACTCCCAGCTCGAGCAGGCGATGGATGCACTGCGCTGCCCACCGCCAGACGCCATGGTCGATGTTCTCTCAGGTGGAGAACGCCGTCGTGTCGCACTGTGTAAGTTGCTGCTGCAGCAGCCGGACTTGCTGTTGCTCGATGAGCCGACCAACCACCTTGACGCCGAGTCGGTGCAATGGCTGGAGACACACTTGAAGTCCTATCCCGGGGCAGTGCTCGCCGTGACGCACGACCGGTACTTCCTGGACAACGTGGCGCAGTGGATTCTTGAGCTCGATCGCGGCCGGACGCATCCGTACGAGGGCAACTACTCCACCTACCTCGATTCCAAGAAGGCTCGGCTCCAGATCGAGGGCCGCCGGGATGCCAAGCGAGCAAAGATCCTGGAGCGCGAGCTGGAGTGGGCGCGATCCAACCCGAAGGCGCGGCAGGCCAAGAACAGAGCCCGACTGTCACGCTACGAGGAGCTGCGGGCGGAGGCGGAGCGCAGCCGCAAGCTGGACTTCGAGGAGATCAACATCCCTCCTGGTCCACGGCTTGGCAGCAACGTGCTCGACGTGAGAGAGCTCGTCAAAGGCTTCGGGGACAGGCTGCTCTTCGACGGCCTGAATTTCTCCTTGCCGCGGGCCGGCATCGTTGGTGTCGTAGGCCCGAACGGTGTAGGCAAGTCGACGCTGTTTCGCATGATCATCGGTGAGGAGGAGCCGGACGCCGGCGACCTGGTACTCGGCGATACGGTGCGGATCTCCTATGTCGACCAGGCGCGCTCGGGGCTTGATCCGCGGAAGAACGTCTGGGAGCTGGTCTCCGACGGGCTTGATCACATCAAGGTAGGCAGCTTCGAGGTGCCCTCCCGCGCGTACGTGGCCTCCTTCGGCTTCAAGGGTCCCGATCAGCAAAAGCCCGCAGGCGTGCTCTCGGGCGGCGAACGGAACCGCCTCAATCTCGCGCTGACCTTGAAGATGGGCGGCAAC
>Ga0307405_10000498_pt1 | contig 14761 bp, 11 predicted proteins | sample 322Cmetagenome_2_FD_203311 | JGI IMG/M metagenome (GOLD analysis project Ga0307405, IMG submission 203311) | Maize rhizosphere microbial communities from greenhouse at UC Davis, California, United States - 322HYB-C-1 | ecosystem: Host-associated > Plants > Roots > Rhizosphere > Soil | place...
CGCGCCCCGCGCCCCGCGCTCTTCATCAGTCCCCCGCCTCGAGCATCTCGTACGGCGTGTCGTCACCGCCGGAGGCGCCGGAGAGGTCGCCGGACTCCCGGGCGGCGCTCGCGCCCTCGCTCTGCGCGACGACCGACGTGCCGCGCTCCTCGTCGTAGCGCACCATGACGACGTGGTCGAGCCCCTCGCGCACGCTCTCGATGTGCGTGATGAGGATGACCTGCTCGAAGCGGTCGTGCAGCCGCCGCAGAAGCTCGACGACGTTGTGGCGGCGGCTCTCGTCGAGCGAGCCGAAGACCTCGTCGAGGATGAGCAGCGAGAACGCCTGCCCTGCCCGCTCGGCGATCATCTGCGAGATCGCCAGACGCAGCACGAGGTTGGCGAGGTCCTCCTCGCCGCCCGAGATGACCGGCTTCGGGAGGCCGTCCTCGAGCACGATGACGTTGTACTGGTCGTCGAGCTCGAGCTCCGAGTAGCGCGCGTCGGTGAGCTCGGTGAGGAAGGCGCTGGCGAGCTCGGAGAGCTCGGGGCGGAGGGCGAAGTTGAGGTCCGTGCGGAGGTCGGAGTAGGCGCGATCCAGCTCGTCGTGCAGGCGCTTCTCGGCCTGCAGGGCGTCGAGCTTCTCCTGCATCCGCGCCAGCTCCGTGCGCGCGCGTTCGGCATTCTCGAGCGCGGCCCGCGCGCTCCCCTCCTCGCCCCGCGCGCCGACGGCGGCCAGCTCCGCGGCGCGCGCGTCGGCGGACGCGCCCTCGTACTCGGCGCGCAGCGCCTGGTAGTCGCCTTCCGTCGTCGCCAGCTCGGCGCGCCGCGCGCGCACGTCGGCGAGGCGGTCGCGCACGCGCGCCAGCTCGCCGGTCAGCCGCTCCTCCTCGCGACGCAACTGCGGCTCGCGGTCCACGAGCGCGCCGAGGCGCGCGGCACGCGCGTCGAGCGGGGTGAGGCGCGCGACCTCGCGCCGTAGCGTCTCGTGGCGCGCGGCGTCGTAGCCGGCGGGGATGCCGAGCAGCTCCTTCTGCACGCGGGCGAGCCGCCGCTCGCGGCCGGCGAGCTCCTCGCCCAACTGCACGAGCTCCTTCGCGGCGAGCTGCACCTTCGTCAGCTTGCGCTCGAGTGCGCCCACCTCGGCGGTCAGCGCGCGGCGCCGCTCGTCGAGCGCCTTCACCTCCTCGGGCATCGCCTCGAGCTGCTCGAGGCGGTCCTTGTAGTAGCGGCCGTCCACCTGCACGGTGTCGAGCTGCTCGTCGAGGAGGTCGATGACGGTCTGGTAGTTCTGACCGAGTGGGCGCGTGCAGGTGGGGCACGGTCCGTCGGGGCCGAGCGAGGCGAGGCGGTCGCGCTGCTCGCGCACCTCGGCGTACTGCTGGCGCAGCGCCTGGCGCTTCGTCTCCGCCTCCTGCCGGTCGCGGACCCACTCGGTGCGCCTGGCTTCGAGCTGCTGGTGCGCCGCCTCGAACTCGGCGCGCTTCGCCTCGAGCTCCGCCGCCACCTCGGTCTCGAGCTGCGGCGCGCTCTCGATCCGCGCCCGCCGGTCGGCGAGGCGCGCGATCTCCTCGGCCAGCGTCCGCTCGGTCTCGAGGAGCGTCTGTCGCCGCCCCTCCTCTCGGTTCAACGCGTTGAAGCGCTCCAGCTCGGCCGCGATCTCGGGGAACGGGCCGAGGTCCGCCCTGATCCGATCGAGCTCGGCGCGCGCGACACCGATCTCCGACGTCTCGCGACCGACCCGCGCGAGGTCGCGCTGGAGCGACGCCTCCTCACCCTGCGAGACGCGGAGCTCGGTGTCGAGGCGCTGCACGCGCTCGCGCTCGCGCTGCGCGGACTCCCACCGCGGGGCGACCTCGGTGAGGCCCGCGGCGGTCGCCGCGCGGCGCTCCTCGAGCTCACGCAGCCGGCGGCCCGCCTCGGCGACCTCGCGCTCGGCGGCGGCGTAGGCCCGCTCGACGGCGGCGGGGTCGGGCATCGCGCTACGCAGCCCCGAGACCTCGGCGGTGATGAGCCGGCGGCGGTCGCGGACGAGGTTCTGCGCGGTGCGCAGGCGCTCGTAGCCGAGGACCCGGGAGAGGAACTGCGCGCGCTCCGACGGCCCCATGGCCGCCATCACGTTCAGCTCCTTCTGCCCGGTGAAGTAGGTGTTGAAGAACTCCCCGCGCGTCATGCCGAGCCGCCGCTGCAGGAGGTCGGTGACGCCGGTGATCGAGTTCGCGATCGGCTGCTGGCCGCCGTCGAGGTACAGCTCGGCGCTCGTCAGCCCGCGCAGGACGCGGTAGCGGTGCCCGCCGAGCGAGAAGTCGAGCTCGACGCGGACCGAGGAGCGGGGGCCGGCGCGGTTGAAGCGGATCGAGTCGCGCGTGCCGCGGGCCGCGGCGTTGCCGTAGAGCGCCCAGGCGATCGCCTCGAGGAGCGTCGTCTTCCCCGAGCCGTTGGGGCCGATGATCCCCGTCAGCCCGCCGTCGAACTCGACGTAGCTGTCCGCGTGCTGGCGGAAGTTGACGAGGCGAAGGCTGTTGATCCGCATCGCCGCTACGCGGGGAGGAGCGGCGAGCCGCCGTCGCCGCCGGTCGGCGCCGCGCCGGGGCCGCCGTCGTCGCCGGCGCCATCACCGGTGCCTTCGCCGAGCACCGCGGCGCCAGGCGTGGCCGGGGCGGCGGCGGCGATCGCGCTCGCCTCCTCGAGGTAGCGAAGGCCGAGCGCGACGAGCGCGTCGCGGTCGATGTTCGACGGGAGGAGGCGCGTGCTCAGCTTGTCGCGCACCGTCTCGGCGAGCGACGGGCGGCGGCCCGGCGCGCCCGAGGCGCTCGTGCGGAGGATCTCCGGGCGGCGCGTGTCGAGGTGGAAGTGGAGCGCGCGTCGCTTGAACTCGCGCAGCGCCCGGTGATCCAGCTCGCGGGCGACGTGGCGCGGCACGTCCCTGACGACGAGGCGCACGATCTTGTCGTCTATCCCGCCCTCGACCTCGTCCACGCGCTGGCGGATCGCGGCGTCGAGGTCGGCGGCGCTCATGCCGCGCGCCGAGACGGGCGTGAGATCCACGAGCGGCCGCGTCGCCGCGATGTGGTGAAAGGTGTGCTTCCCGGTGTCGAGGTCACGCTCGATGATCCCCTTGCCGGGGAGGCGCGCCTGCCGCTCCTCGATCAGCTCGCCCCACGCGTTCGCGCTCGTGTACTCGATAGACCCCGAGTAGTAGGCGTTGGGGTCGATCTCGCGGTAGACGTGGAAATGGCCGAGCGCGACGTAGCTCCACGCGGCGGCGCCGAGCTCCTCGCGGCTGATCTCGACCGAGGCGCGGTCGAGCGGGGCGGCGTAGGGCGGGAGCATCCCCTCGACCTCGCCGTGGAGCACGAGGACGTTGTAGCGTGCCGCGGCGTCAGGCGTGAGGGCGACGGAGCGCGCCGCGCCGGGCGTGTCGGGGACGGCGAGCACGGAGAGCTGCTTGTCCTCGAACGCGATGCGCTCCGGCGCGCCGTCCACGACGGTGATCCCGAGCTCGCGGAAGAGGCGCAGGATGCACCCCGTCTCGGCGGTCTTCGGCGTGTCGTGGTTGCCGGCGACCATGACGATCGCCGCCTCGGGCAGCGCGGTGCGGAGCCGCGTGAACTGCTGGAAGGCCTGGAGGATCGCCGGGTTCGTCGGCCGGACGTTGTGGAAGATGTCGCCGGCCATGACGACGAGGTCGGGGGCGATGGCGATCGTCTTCTCGATGGCGCGCCGGAACGCCCCCGCGACGTCCGCCTCCCGCTGATTGATGCCGCCGGGAGTCAGCCGCTGGTACTGGCGGTAGCCGAGGTGGAGGTCCGAGAGGTGGACGAGGCGCAACGGGCAGGGTGTGGGGTGTGGGGCGTAGGGTGTTGGAGACCTAACTCGCACCCTGCTCGCAATATACGGGATGGGCGGCTTCGGGTCACGGCGCGAATGCACGCGCCGCGGATCCACACCCCACCCCCCACACCCTTCACCCGATCATTTTGTCCTTAGCCACTGCGTCATCTTGAGCCGGACGTGGGTCGGGGCGCCGCTGGTGCCGGGCGGCGGGGCAACGACGGAGCGCACGGAGAGCGTCGTACGGGCATCCGTCATCCAGCCGCGCCGGCGGTCGATCGTCATGCTGCCGACGACGACGCCGCTCATCTCGACGGTGGCCGCGGCGGCGCCACGCCGGCGGCCGGCGGCGCTCCCGAGCGAGCCGCGCATCGTGACGTAGGCGACGTCGCCGCCGCGACCGAGCGAGTCGAGGCGGAAGGTGGCGGTGAGGGTGCCAGCGTCGCCTTCGGCGTCGGGGCGCGGGACCTCCATCGTGCGCGTCCACGACTCGCCGACGGCGACGGGGCGCGGCGGGAGAGTCGCCGGCATCTGCGTGAACAGGGCGCGCAGCTCGGCGGGCTCACCGCCGTCGCCCACCAGCTCGGCCGATCCATCGGGGGCGATGCGGAGGCGCACGCTCCGCCCCTGCAGCGAGCGGCGGGCCCGCTCCGTCTCGGCGGCGCGCTCGCCGGTCGAGCTGATGCTCACCGAGTCGGCGGTCGCGCGGACGGTGGCGCCCGCGGCATCGGCGCGCTCGACGACGCAGCTCGTGAGGAGCCGCATCGTCGTCGTGACGGTCATCGTCGAATCGGCGCCGGCGCGGCGCGTCGTGCCGCTCATCTCCACCTGCTGGTCCAGGCGCACGTGCAGCGTGTCGCCGACGCGCGGCCGGAGCTCGAGGAGGACGGGCTGCTGGGCGGCGGCGGGGACGGCGAGGAGGAGGAGGGTGAAGAGCGCGAACGGCACGGGGCGCGGGGCGCGGGATGCGGGGCGCGACGACGGCGTGAGGCGTGAGACGGACGGCACGCCCCTCTCACGTCTCACGCTCTTCGCCGTTCCCGCGCCCCGCGCCCCGCGCCCCGTTCGTCCCGCTCGCATCGGGGTTCGCCTAGAAGCCGTACGGATCGTCCGACGGCGACGACTTGAGGGGGGCTGGCGCGGGGGCGCGCGGGGTCGCGACGCGGGGGGCGACGACGGCGCGGAACTGCGCGCGGAAGAATTCGCGGACGTCTCCCGGACGCGACTGCAGCGTGACGTCGCGGGCGCGCAGCACCTCGTGCTCCTCGGCGATCGCGACGACGTCCTGCACCCAGGCAAGGGTGATCGTCGGGTCGAGCGTGCGGAGGGCGCGCGTCACCGCGGCCTCGAGCGTCTGCTCGGCCGCCTGCGGAAAGCGCTCGGCACCGTCGCGCCCCGTCATCACCGCGGGGCGCGGGAAGCGAACGAAGATCGGCTGCGTGAAGTGCGGGTGGCGGACCATCAGCTGCCCCTTCTCGAGCGACGCGAGCTTGGTGCGCACGGCCGGGCTGAGCACGGAGTAGCCGGGCGTGGACAGCTCGTCGGCGTCCATGCGGCCGAAGAGCGCCGTGCCCGAGTTGCCGACGACGCGACGGTGCACCTGCGAGCGAAACTGCTGCGCGCTGAACAGCACGAGCCCGAGGTAGCGGCCGCGCTCGGCGATGTCGAGCAGCATCTTGCGGACGTAGGTCTCCGGCCCGTCGCTCGGCGCGTACTTGTTCAGCTCGTCCACGAAGACGATGACGTGCTTGACCCCGAGGTCGCGCCGCTCGAGGTGCTCGCGCAGCTTGGAGATGGTGCGCGCAAAGATGAGGTCCTGCGCGTCCTCCTCGAGGTTGGCGACGTCCACCACGTACACCGCGCGGTCCTCGAAGCTCCCGAACGGCAGGTCGCTCACCGTGCCGCCGTCGGTGACGAGGCCGGCGCAGCGGGTGGAGATGTTCGAGAGGCGGTTGCGCACCTTGCGGATCGTCGCCACGTGGTGCGTGCGCCAGCTCTCGCCGTTCTTCCCCTCCATCGCGCGCAGGAGGTCGCGGAACCACTCCTCCAGCTCGGCGAAGCTCTGCACGCGGTACCGCTTCGGGGCGAGCAGCGGGTCGGTGAACTCCTTGTCGATGACGCGCTCCTTGATGAAGTCGATCAGCGCGTCGGCCTTCGCGTCCACGTCGTCCTTGTTGAGCAGCACCTCGGCGTACTGGAGCACCTCGCGCAGCCCCCACGTGAGCGGCGAGAGGTTGCCGGCGAGCGCCTCGTTGGAGCGCAGGGTGTTGAGGGCGAACCCCTTCGACGTGTAGGGCGCGAAGTAGCGCGTCCGGCGGAACGGCTCCGCCGGCACGCCGAGGCGCTCATAGATCGCCCGGTCGGCGTCGTCGAGGCGGCCGGGCTGGTCGAGAAAGCAGAGGTCGGGCCCCTTCACGTTGAAGCAGACGGCGGCGATCGAGCCCTTGCTCTCGGGGAAGTGGGAGAAGATGGAGGCGAGCAGCCACTCGACGGCGCTCGTCTTCGTCGCGAGCCCCGAGACGCCGGTGATGTTGAGGTGCGCGGCCTCGGGGCCGAGCAGGAAGTCGGCGTCGAGGAAGATCGGCGAGTCCATCGTGCCGGCGCGGTAGACGCCGATCGGGATCCCGGTGTGGGCGCCCTCGCGGAGGTAACCGTCCATGCGCAGGGCGACGGCGACGCCGGTGTCGTCGGCGAGGTAGACCTGCCCCATCGGGACGGGCTGGAGCGGCTCTTCGGGGAGCTGGCGCAGCACGGCGGCGGTGTAGAGCCGGATCTCCGCCCGCTCGGTGGCGGCGTACGACGGCCCACCCGGCGCGCCGTCCATGCCGAGCACGTCGTGCAGCGGCGTCTGGAGGTCGGTGTAGCTGAACCCTTCGGTGACGACGCCGTACACCTCGACGACCTGCCCGTCGTCCGTGACTCCCCCGTCGACGCGCACGATCGTCCCGATGCCGACCGGGGAGCGGAGAGCGGTCCAGAAGTGAAACTCGAAGGGCGTGTTCGGGCGCCGCTCGGTGGCGACGACCCTCCCTAACGGGGATGGCATGAGGAATCAGGAATCAGGAAACAGGCTGAGGGGCGGAATCGATGCGTCATGCGGTCCGGCGATCCGACGAGCACCAGTCGAGACAGGCATCTTGGCGGCATGGAGAAGACCAGCCGAGCGAAGAAGGCACCCGCGCGTTCATTTCGGGACTTACTGGTCTGGCAGCGCGCGATGGAGCTAGCGAAGGAGTGCCATTCTCTCGTCGAAGGGCTTCCTCCGGGTCGGCTTCGCTCGCTGCGCGACCAGATTCAGCGGTGCAGTTGCTCCATCCCTGCGAACATCGCGGAGGGAAATGGTCGCCAACGGATCGGTGACTCTCTGCGATACCTCTCGATCGCGAGTGGCTCACTCCGGGAGCTTCAGACGCATCTCGAGCTCGCGGCTCGGCTGGGCCTCGCCCCGGAGAAAGATCTGGCGCGACCGCGCGGCTTGAGCGAGGAGGTAGGTCGAATGCCGTGCGCTCTCACTCGCGCACTCGAGCGACGACGCTCGAACCCTGATTCCTGATTCCTGTTTCCTCTCTGCAGCCAGGTAGAGGGTTCAGCACACCATGGGGTCAGCAGACCGCCCGCAGAAACTCTTCGCAGTCTCGTATACCGTAGACCATCTTGTCCCACCGTCCGTCCGGCAGCGCGAGGGGCGTGGCTTCGGCGAGGATCCAGCGGGAGATGCGGTCGGCGCGCTCGGTGAGGTCGTCGGGACGCTCGCCGGCGGCGACGCGCTCGGCGGCCTCGACGCGGACGAGCCCCCACATCGGGTCGCGGCCTGCGGGGTCGCGCAGGCGCAGGTACCAGCTCGCGACGGTGGCGCGGCGCGACGAGGCGACGCGGAAGACGCTCGAGCGCTGGCCCCGGCGCAGGGCGAGGACGGTCCGCAGAGCAGCGAGATCCACGTAGAGCGTGCGGTGACTCTTGATGACGCCGACCGCACACGGTGCGGTCGCCACGAGGCCGCTCAGCCGGATGCCGCCGTCGATGTAAATGTTGCCGTCGGCGCGCTTACACCACTCCTCGGCCATCTCCTTCTCGAGCGCCTCGCGCTGCTCCATGACCGCCGACAGGGCGCGCTCGACGAGCGACAGCGGGTGCGGGCCGGGACGCTCCTCGTCGCGCTCGGCGGCGGTCGTGTCCACGATCGCCACCCGCTCGCTCGCCGCCGCGTCGCGCAGCGTCTCGCAGGCCGCCGGCGCGAGGTAGGCGAACGGCGCGAAGAGCACGCGCTGAACGCGCGGGCCGCGCGGCCACGTCGTCAGCTTGCGGTTGCGCCGCAGCCGCACGACGGCGGCGACGGTGGCCGCGACGACGGGGAGGCCGTCGCAGTAGCAGAGGACGCGGCTGTGCTGTGCCCCGTCGAGGAAGGCGGCGAAGCCGGGCTCGGGGTCGCCGTCGACGCGAACGGCGCGCAGGGCGTGCCCTTCGAGCAGCCCCGCCGGGGCCAGGCGGGGCGGGTCGTCGGCGGCCCCCCGCACTTCGAGCGGGGGCGCGCCGCCGTCGCTCGGGACCCGTGCGTCCGGCACGCGCGCCGCCACGTACCGTTGTACCGCACGAAACCCTGCGTCCATACGACGACTCCTGCGATCCTGCGAGGCTGCCGGGCGGCGATCCCGGCGTGACCGGTCGGTGGTGGGGCCCGGTCGGGGCATCTCGCCCCCGATCAAATCGTTTTACGCCGAGTAGGCGCCGCGCGTCTCATGGAAGGCACACACCCCTGCCCTTCCTTCCCGGCCCATGTCGCGATCCGTTCCCCCGCGCGCCCGACGTCTGATCGTCGCGACCATCCTAACGGTCGCCACGGGCTGTGACAAGGCGAACGCGGGGCTCAAGATGGGCGGGAAGTCCGACGACGGCGGTGAGCCTCCGGCGTCGGCGCAGCTCGACCTCGCGAAGCGTCCGGCGATCCTCTTCCAGGTCTTCGGCGGCCGCGACGACCCGCGCATGATCCCCCTCGCCGCGCTCGAGGGGGGCGTGCTCAAGAAGATCGTGCTCTCCTCCGACAACTGGCGCGTCTTCGACACGCTGTACACGCGCGCCGGCGACAGCGTGACCGTGTACCGGGACGGGCGGGCCGCGGGGGCGGCGAAGATCCGCCAGCGGATGTGGGAGAAGGGGACGCCGCTCTACACCCTGCCGGGCTGCGAGCGCCTGACGCCGCTCGCCGCGGTGACAGTCGCCGGCGCGCCGGAGAGCGACTACACGGTGGAGTACCTGGCCTCCACGGTGAAGCTCGGCGTCGCCCACGACGAGATCGCGACGCTGCCGAGCGCGGAGGCGGCGCGACTCGCACGCAAGGTGGGCGAGGCGGTCGCCTCGGACCACGCGATCGGCCCCGAGGCGCTCGCCGACCTCGACTTCCGGGCGATCGCCGTCCCGACCGGGGCGACGCGGCAGCCGACGCTCGTCGCCGCCTTCATGCCTCCGCCGGCGCTGCACGCCGACACGCGAAGCGGCGAGCGGCGCACCTCGCACGTCTTCGCCCTCGCCGACGCGCGGCCCGACGGCTACGCGGTGACGTTCAAGCACGTCATCACGGCGTCGGGCGACGACGTGGACTTCCGCCGCTACGTGGACCACCTCGACCTCGACGGCGACCGGATCGACGAGATCGTCCTCGAGGCCTGGAAGCCCGGCGGCGACACCTTCCTACTTGTCCTCTCCTTCCGCGGCGGGGCGTGGGAGGAGACGTTCCGGGGCCGCGAGAGTTGGTGCCTCGACGAGAAGGTGAAGTAGAGGCGGCGAGCTCCGGCCGCCCTCCTCCCCTCTAGCTATTCGAGGCCAATGTCCCACGCCTGCTCGAGGTCCTTCTTCGAGTAGGCGCGGAAGGCGGTGAGCGTCTGGGTACGCTCGAGGCCGGGGACGTGCGGGAAGTGCTCGGTGATCACTTCGGCGATCTGCTCGTAGTGCTCCACCTTCACGATCGCGACGAGGTCCCACTCCCCCGACACCGAGTAGACCGCGCTGACCCCCTCGATGCCGGCGAGCTTCATGGCGGCCTGCGGGATGAGCGCCGGCTGGGCGCGGATGAGGACGATCGTCGTGATCACGAGGGACTCGGGCAGGGGGGGACGTTGAGGAGCCAGACGCCGGCGAGGCGGCTCTGGCCGTCTATATCGAGGAGGATGTCGCGCGCGATGCGAACGGCGCGCGTCGGCCGACGGGCGCCGAGCGTGAAGTGGATCGTCCGCTCCCCGCCGTCCGCCTCGGCGGCGAGCGCGGTCGTCACCTCGTAGGCGTCGCTCTCCGCGCCCGGGCGGGCGAGGAGCACGTGCGCCTCCTCCGACTCGGCCGGCGGGGCGAGCGAGTCGCGCCGCCGCAGGTCCGGCCAGACGGCGACCTCGACCCCCGCGATCCCGCCACCGGCGACGTCGAGGACGAGCCACGAGCCGTCGCGCCCCTCCACCTCCACCGACTCGGCGGCGCGCTCGGCGACCGCGCGGCCGGCGCCGTTCCCCTTCCCGCCGCCCGGCCGGCCGCGGATGCTGGCACAGAGGATGTCCGTGTCGGCGTCCCACCGATAGCGGACGTCGGGGAGCGGGTGGCCGCCGGTCGGCTCGACGCGAACCGTGATGTGCATGGGTGGTACGCCTCCGCAGTGGGAGGGAGGAAGCTGCACGCGCCGGAGAGGGCGCGCGCCGTCGAAGCGCCGCCGCCCGAAGCCGAGCGTTGCCGTGCGACGCGCTCGCTAACATAGCGTCCCGCCGAGCCGCGACCAGAGGGCGACGCGCGGTTGGAGCGAGGTGCGGCCGGGGCTATACTTCGAGCGGCGCCCGACGGGGCGGCGCGGGAGGTGCACCACAGCCGCCGCGGCGCCGGCTATTTCGCAATGCGTAGAGCGCGTGCGGAGCCGAACGGACGGCCCCGCCAGATCACGATGCGGCCACCGGCGCGCCTTTGCGGCCGGCTCGCCCGCGTCGCACCGAGGAGCGAGAAACCGTGGAACAGGACGAGCGTGAGACCGCGGGCGGCGTGACCCGCAGCCAGAACGTGGTGATGACCCTCCCGCACGACTGGAGCGGGATCGGGCGCTTCCTGCGCCCCGCCCTCGAGCGCGTGGACGACGCCGCGCGCGAGACGCAGCTGCTCGTCCTCACCCCGGACGCCGAGACCGCGGTGGCGGTTGCCCGCGCGGCGCTGTTCGGCGACGACATGGCGGAGATCGGCGACGAGGCGGCGACGGCGGACGAGGACGGCGACCTCGACGAGCTCGAAGCCCGCGGCGAGACTGGCGAGAACGAAGACGAAGACGAGCGCGGCGGCGCCTTGCGGTCGGCGGACGACGACGGTCCCGACGTGCTGGCCGTGACCAGCGCGCGACGTGCGGCGCGGCAGCTCCGTGAGCGCGCGTCGTCCGACTCGGCGCCCTCGGTGGTCGTCGGCACGCCGGCCGAGATCGCGGCGTTGATTCGCGCGTCGGCGCTCCGGCTCGGCACCGTGCGCTCGCTGATCGTCGCTTGGGCGGACGCCATCCTCGACAGCGGCGCGGCAGCCGACCTCGAGGCGGTGATGGCGGAGGTGCCGAAGGAGGCGGCGCGGCTGGCCGTGACGGCGGCGCCGTCGGCCGAGGTGGACGCGCTCGTCGAGCGCTACCTGCGCCGTGCGCGCCGGATCGGTGAGAGCGTGGTGCCCGAGGAGGCCGCGCCGGTCACGGTGCACTACGTGAGCGTGAGCGAGACGTCGCGCGCCGTGACGCTTCGCCGACTGCTCGACGAGCTCGACCCGCCGTCGGCGGTCGTCGTCGCCCGCACGCCGGACTCGCAGGCCGAGGCGCTCGACGCGCTGCGCGCGCTCGGCTACCGGGACGAGGACGAGGGCGTGATCGTGACCGACGGCGACGTCGCCGAGAACACCGCGTGCGTCATCTTCTTCGACGTGCCGCGGACGCGCGCCGAGCTCGACGCCGCGCTCGGCGCGTCGCCGGTGCAGCTGATCGTGCTCGCGCAGCCGCGGCAGCTCGCGCACCTGCGCGCGCTCACCGCTGGCGGGCGCCTGCTCGCCCACACGCTGCCCGAGGCCGCCGCCCGCGTGCGGCGGCGCGACGAGCGCCTGCGCGCCGAGCTGCGCGCCCTGCTCGGCGCCGGCCTGCCGCCGCGAGAGCTGACGGTGCTCGAGCCGTTGCTCGGCGAGTTCGACGGCGTGGAGATCGCTGCCGCGGCGGTGCGCCTGCTCGAGCGCGAGCGCGAGCGGAGCGCGCAGCTGCTCTCCGGGACGCACACCGGCGTCACCGCCAAGGGGACGGGGAGCGCCGCGCAGAGCGCCGCCGCGGTCGCCGCCGGTCAGTGGAAGCGCGTCTTCATGACGGTCGGCGAGATGGACGGCGTGCGGGCGAGCGACATCGTCGGCGCGGTGACGGCGCAGGGCGGTCTCGGGCCGGACAAGGTCGGCAAGGTCGAGATCCGCGACAATCATACGCTCGTCGAGGTGGCGGCGGAGGACGCGGAGCGCGTCGCCGACAAGCTGAACGGCGTGACGGTCAGGGGGCGCCGGGTCGTCGCGCGCCTCGATCAGGACCGCGCGTCGCGCGAGGGTGGCACGAGCGGGGCGGCGCGCCGTCCGAGCGGCGGCGGCGACCGTCCGCCGCGGAGCGACCGCGGGGAGCGCGGCGGCTCGTTCGAGCGCGGTGGCGCGGGTCGCGGCTTCGACCGCGGCGGCTCGCGCGGCGACCGCCCGAGCGCCGGGCGGGGCTTCGACCGCGGGGCGCCCCGCGGCGACCGGCCCGAGCGCGGCGGCCGGCCGAGCGGCGGCGGAGCGGGCGGGGACCGCTTCGGGCGCGGCGCGGGTCGTCCCGCAGGGGGCGAGCGAGGTCCCGGCGCCCGCCCCCCGCGGCGCGACGAGCGCGGCGGCGAGCGCTTCAGCCGTGACGACCGCGCCGAGCGCGGGCCGCGCGCGGCGAGCGAGCGCACCGAGTGGCAGGAGCGGGCCGACCGCCTCCGCCAGTCGCGCCCCCGCCGTCCAAGCGAGGACTGATGGGGCACGCAGTCGTGGGTCCGACCCGCCGCGCGGAGGGTGAGGGCGCGTGAGCGGCGGCGGATTCCAGGCGTCGGGCGGCTGGATGGAGGTGATCGCGGGGGTAATGTTCAGCGGCAAGAGCGAGGAGCTGTTGCGTCGCGTGCGCCGTGCGATGATCGCCCGCAAGCGCGTGCAGCTGTTCAAGTCGCGCCTCGACGAGCGCTACGCCGGGCTCTACGCTGTGTCGAGCCACGACGGGCGCACGGCGTCGGCGATCCCCGTGGACTCGGCGGCGCAGATCGGGATGCGCCTCGACCCGACGGCGCAGGTGATCGCGATCGACGAGGCGCAGTTCCTCGACGCCGGGATCGTGGAGCTGGCGACGTCGCTCGCCGCGCGCGGGCGGCGCGTGATCCTCGCCGGCACGGACACCGACTTCCGCGGTCAGCCATTCGGCGCGATGCCGCAGCTGATGGCGGTCGCCGAGGTCGTGGACAAGCTGCACGCGATCTGCGTGCTGTGCGGCGGTCCGGCGAGCCGCAACCAGCGTCTGATCGGCGGCCACCCGGCGCCGTGGGACTCGCCGACGATCATGGTCGGCGCCGCCGACAGCTACGAAGCGCGCTGCCGCGCCTGTCACCAGGTGCCGCGGAAGGACGAAGGCCAGGGATCCCTGTTGTAGATCCGTGAACGGTCATCCGTTCACGGTTGACGGTTCTCATGGGACTCGCCGCTACCCTCCTCCCACCTCTCCAGCTCGAGCGACTGCGCGGCGCCGCGCGGGGGCGCTACACGCTCGAGGAGTGCGACGACTGGGACGGGCTCGTGCGCGCCTGCGCGGGGCGGCCGGTGCAGCTCGCGGTGGTGGACTTCTACGTCGGCGGGTCGCCGAGCTTCGAGCGCCTGCGCGTGCTCAAGCGCCGCTTCCCCACCCTCGCCCTCGTCGCCTACGTCGCGACGAGCGCCGAGCGTGCGCGCGACCTGTTCGACGCCGGACGGGTGGGCGTGGACGGCCTCGTGCTCGCCGGGGTGGACGACGACGCGGCGACGATGCTGGCGACGCTCGAGCGGGCCGAGGCGCGCGGGCTCACGTCACGGCTTCGCGCCGCGCTCGGCGCTCGGCGGCCTCCATTGCAGCCCCTCGTTCGCGACGCCGTGCTGGCGGCGGTGGTGCGGGCGCACGAGCGGCTCACCCCGGCGTCGCTCGCCGCGCTGCTCGCCGTGCCGACGCGCGTGCTGTCGCGCCGGCTCGCCGAGGCCGGGCTGCCGGCGCCGGCCAAGCTGCTGACCTGGGGGCGGCTGCTCGTCGCCGCGCGGTTGCTCGAGGACGGCTCGCGCAGCGCCGACGGCGTCGCGCGGGTGCTCGCGTTTCCCTCGGGGAGCGCCTTCCGCAACACCTCGCAGCGCTATCTCGCGGCGACGCCCGGCGAGATCCGGGCGCGCGGCGGGGCGCGGTGGGTACTGCAGCGTCTGATGAACGGGGGGTAGCGGAGGTCGCTCGGCGACGGCAGTGAACGGCTCACAGTCGTTGGTGGACGGTTCACGGTGACCGTCCGCCGTGAACCATTCACCGTGAACCGCCGACCGTGAATCGTGGACTTCTCGCGCCGAGCGCCGCCCTCTCACGCCGCCGGCGCGTGGGCGAGGCGGAGGAACTCGTCGCGGGTGGCGGGGTCGGTGCGGAACGAGCCGCGCAGCGCCGACGTGATCGTCCTCGAGTTCTGCTTCTCCACCCCGCGCATCATCATGCACAGGTGCGCCGCCTCGATCACCACCCCCACCCCGCGCGGCCGCAGCACCTCGTCGACCGCCTCCGCGACCTGCTCGGTCAATCGCTCCTGCACCTGTAGCCGGCGGGCGAAGACCTCGACCAGGCGGGGGAGCTTGGAGAGGCCGACGATCCGGCGGTTCGGGATGTAGGCGATGTGGCACTTGCCGAAGAACGGCAGCAGGTGGTGCT
>Ga0307405_10000500_pt1 | contig 14749 bp, 14 predicted proteins | sample 322Cmetagenome_2_FD_203311 | JGI IMG/M metagenome (GOLD analysis project Ga0307405, IMG submission 203311) | Maize rhizosphere microbial communities from greenhouse at UC Davis, California, United States - 322HYB-C-1 | ecosystem: Host-associated > Plants > Roots > Rhizosphere > Soil | place...
GCACGTCCGCCGGCGCGACGCCGAGAGCAAGCTGCGGCAGACCGAGGCCAATCTCGCGCGGCTGGAAGACCTGATGGCGGGCCTCGACTCGCAGATCGCCTCGCTCCGGCGGCAGGCCAAGCAGGCTGAGCGCTATACCAAGCTGTCCGACGAGATTCGCGTGGCCGAGGCGCGGCTGCTGTTCGCGCGCTGGCGCGATGCGGCGGCCGCGGCCGAGGCGGCGGGTGCCGAGGCCAGGGCGGCCGAGGAGCGGGTCGCGGCGTCCAAGGAAGCGGCCGACGCGGCGCAGAAGGCGCAGCACGCGGCAGCCAAGGCGCTCACCGAAGCGCGCGACGAGCTTGCCGACCGGCGCGACGATTCGAGCGCGCACGGCCACCGGATGACAGCGCTGACCAGCCAGCTCGAAGCGGCCGAACAGCGGCTTGCCGATCTCGACCGCCAGAAGGCGCGGCTGGAGGAGGATCGCAGCGAGGCCGACCGGCTGACCCGCGATGCCGCCGAGGCGCTCGCGCGGCTCGAGAAGGAACTGGAGGCCAACGAGAAGGCGCTGGCCGAGGATGAGGCGCGCCGCCCCGCCCTCGTCTCGCGGCTGGAGAACAGCGAACGAGCCGGCCGCGCGGCCGAGCTGGCGCTGGCCAAGGCGACCGCGGATCACGCCGGGGTCGAAGCCGAATGGCGCGTAGCCGAAGCCGCGATCGAGCAGGCAGAAGCGCGGCTCGCGCGGCTCGATGCCGAGGCGCGCCGGCAGGAGGAAACCCGCCGCGCGCTGTCGGAGGTCGGCGATCCAGATCTCGCTGTCGCCGAGGCCAGAGCCGCCGCGGAGGACGCGGCGCGCGAGCTGGCGCGGCTGCGCGAGGAACTGGAAAGCGAACGCGCGCGCAAAGATGCGCTCCAGACCGCGCGCGACGAGGCGGCGAGCGCGCTCGCCTCGGCTCGCGCAGAGTTCGCCGGCGTGGAGCGCGAATGGAGCGCGCTCAAGCGCGACCGCGAGGCGCGCGAGCGGCAGATGGCCGGGCGCAAGGGCCGGCCCGCCGCGCTCGACAAAGTGCGCGCGGCGAAAGGCTACGAACGCGCGCTGGCGGCGGTTCTCGGGCGCGATGCCAAGGCGCCGCTGGGCGCGGCCGACGGCGACGGGCGGTTCTGGACCGGCGGCGCGGCCCCGGCGCCGGTGCCGGACAGTCTCGCCACGCATGTGCCCGATTGCCCGTCCGAACTGGCAGCGCGGCTGGCGCTGGTGCACGTAGGGGAAGCCGACGACGGACGCTCGCTCGGCCCTGGCGAATGGCTGGTGACCACCGGCGGCCACTTGCGGCGGTGGGACGGTTTCATTGCGCGCGGGGAAGGCGCGGCGGAAGCGGCGCGGCTGGAGGCGGAGAACCGCTTCGCCGATCTCGAAAGCGAGTTGCCCGCATTGCGCTCGGCAGTCGAAACTGCCGAGACGGCGCAGGCGGCGGCGCAGGAGGAACTGGCGGAGCTCCAGCGCGCGCTCGTCGCCGCCGAACGCGGGATCGCAGCGGCGAGCGAAACCGAGCGGCAGGCGCTGCGCGCGCTCGATCAGGCCGAGGCGGCGCGGGAACGGCTTGCGGCCCGCCTTGCCGAGCTCGATCGGGCCGCGGGCGAACTGGCCGAGCAGCGCTCCCAAGCCGAGGCGGAGCTGCACGCGGCGAGGGAGCGCAAGGCCGCCCTCCCCGATCCTGCCACCGGACGCGCCACGCTCGAAGCGTCGCGAGCCAAAAACGAAGCGGCCAAATCGGCGCAGCAGGCGGCCGCTGCCGAGCTCGCCGCGCACGACCAGGGGCTTGCCGTGGCGCGCGAGCGGGCGGCAGCGCAGCGCAGCGACATGGCCAACTGGCAGGCGCGTTCGGGCGAGGCGGCGCAGCGGCTCTCCGGCATGGAGCGGCGGTTCGAGGAGATTGCGGAGGAACGCGCCGTCGTCGCGGCCAAGCCCGAAGGGCTGATGCGCGAGATCGAGCAGGGCGATGCTGTGCGCGAACGGCTTGGCACGGCTCTGGCGGAAGCGGAGGCGGCGGTCGCCGGGGCGCAGAGCGCCTCCGACGCCGCCGACCGCGCCTTCGCCGAAACCAACGAGGCGCTTGCCACCGCACGCGAGACCCGTGCCGGTCTTGCCGCACGCGCGGAGAACGAGGAAGCCCGGCGCGGCGAGATGGCCCGCATATCGGGTGAACGTTTCCAGTGCCCGCCGCCGCTGCTCGCAGGGCGGTTCGAATTCGACGAGGACGCAGTGGGCGATTCCGCGGCGGAATCGGAGGAAATGGACCGTCTCGTCGCCAGCCGCGAGCGGATCGGGCCGGTCAACCTCGTCGCCGCCGACGAGCTCGCCCGGATCGAGGAGGAGCACGGCAGCAGCGCCGCCGAGCAGGCCGAGCTCGCCGAAGCCGTCAACCGCCTGCGCGGCTCGATCGGCAATCTCAACCGCGAGGGCCGCGAACGGCTGCGCGCCGCATTCGAGCAGGTCGATACCCACTTCCGCCGCCTGTTCACCCGGCTGTTCGAAGGCGGTCAGGCGCATCTTGCGCTGGTCGACAGCGACGATCCTCTGGAGGCGGGGCTAGAGATCTACGCCCAGCCGCCGGGCAAGCGGCTGCAGTCGCTCACCCTCCTTTCCGGCGGCGAGCAGGCGCTGACCGCGATCGCGCTGATCTTTGCGCTGTTCCTCACCAACCCCGCCCCGATCTGCGTGCTCGACGAAGTCGACGCGCCGCTCGACGACGCCAATATCGACCGCTTCTGCGACCTGCTCGACGCGATGGTGAAGGAAACCGCCACCCGCTACCTCATCGTCACCCACAACGCCGTGACCATGAGCCGCATGCACCGCCTGTTCGGCGTGACCATGATCGAAAAAGGCATCAGCCGCCTCGTCAGCGTCGACCTGGGCGGCGCGGAAGAACTGCTGGCGGCGGAGTAGAGTGGCGCTCTCCGTCCGATTGAGACCCGGCGAGACCATTGGCGACCGCGTTGTAAAGGTCGATCATGCCGGCGAGCATGGCGCCGTATCGATCTACACCGCCCAGCGCTGGATTGCACGCTGGCGAGCGCCGGATTTGGTCGAAGAACTCGACCTCTTCCTTGCACACGAACGCAGACACCGAAGTATTTTTGAAGCCGAGCTCAAGTCCCGCGGTAAATTGCGATGCAGGAGCTTCCATCTTTGTGGGCTCGGCGGGCTCGTCCTGGGCATTCTCACGGGTCTGATTGGACGACAGGCAATCGCGGCAACGACAGTGGCTGTCGAGCGGGTGGTCCTGCGCCATCTTCAAGAGCAGGTTTCGGAACTCGCGGCGACAGATTTTCCGGCAGTCCGCGCGATCCGTGAAATCATCGCAGATGAGGAACAACATCATGACCTGGCGCACAATCGGGTGCACCAACGCTCACTCGCGGCGCGTCTTATCGATCCAGTTGTCACAGTTTCGACAGAGGCGGTGATCCGCCTCGGGATGAAGCTCTAAATTATCATTCCGATGGCTTGCCTGCCAACGGGCGCCTCGCCGCAGCCCCTCAGGCCGCGAGCGCGTGTGCCAGTTTTTCGCGGATGGCTTTGAGGCGGGGGAGGACGTCTGCGGGGACGTCGGGCGTGCGGGCGTTCTGGGGCGAGGTTTCGGGCTTCGGTGACGCCTCGGTCCCCTTGAGTGCCGCCAGGGCGCCCTTCAAAGTGTAGCCCTCGCGGTTGACGAGGCGGTCGATGCGTTCGACCAGCGCGATGTCGCCCGCGCGGTAATAACGGCGGCCGCCGCTGCGCTTGAGCGGCTGGAGCATGGGGAACTGCTGCTCCCAGTATCGCAGCACGTGGGGCTTGATGCCGAGCGCCTGGCTGACCTCGCCGATGGTCCTCAGGGCGCCCTGCTCCTTGCCATCGTCGAATTCGGTCATCATCGCCTCAGCCTCTCGCAATCCGGTCCTTGAGCAACTGGCTGGCGCGGAAGGTGATCACGCGGCGCGGGGTGATCGGCACTTCGACGCCGGTCTTGGGATTGCGGCCGACGCGTTCCTTCTTGTCGCGCAGCACGAAGCTGCCGAACCCGGAGATCTTCACATTCTGGCCGTCGGCCATCGCCCCGCACATATGCGCGAGAATGGCCTCGACCATATCGAGCGACTCTGCCCGCGACAGTCCCATCTTGCGATTGATCGTCTCCGCAAGATCCGCGCGAGTCAGCGTGCCCACAGAACGCATCATGCGCCTTCCTCCTCAATCGCGACCCGACCTAGGATAAGGTCCGGAACCTTAACGATTGTCGTCCTGCTCCGCAACGTCTGCCGGGTCACAGCCGCACGAGGCTTGCGCCCCAGGTGAAGCCGCCGCCCATCGCCTCGAACATCACCAGGTCGCCCGGCTTGATCCGCCCGTCGCGCACGCCGGCGTCGAACGCCAGCGGCACCGAGGCGGCCGAAGTATTCGCGTGCCGATCGACGGTGACGATTACCTTCTCCGCCGGCAGCCCGAGCTTGCGCGCGGTCGCGTCGAGAATGCGCGCATTGGCCTGGTGCGGCACGACCCAGTCGATGTCGTCAGGCGTGAACCCGGCTTCCGCCAGCGTCTCCTCCAGCACGGCGGCGAGATTGACAACCGCATGACGGAACACCTCGCGCCCCCTCATGCGCAGCTTGCCGACCGTCTGCGTGGTCGAGGGACCGCCGTCAACATAGAGCAACTCGTTATGTGCGCCATCGGCGTGGAGCTTGCTGGCGAGCACGCCCGGCCCGTCCTCGGTAACGTCCTGCGCCTCGAGCACGATCGCCCCGGCCCCGTCGCCGAACAGGACGCAGGTCGTGCGATCCTCCCAGTCGAGAATCCGGCTGAACGTCTCGGAGCCGATCACCAGCGCGCGCTTGGCCATGCCGGTGCGGAGCATCGAATCGGCGCTCGCCATCGCGTAGAGGAAGCCCGAGCACACGGCGCCCACGTCGAACGCGATGCCGCCGTTGCAGCCGAGCGCATCCTGGACGATCGTGGCGGTGGCCGGAAATGTCTGGTCGGGCGTGGCGGTCGCCAGCACGATCAGGTCGATGTCCTTCGCCTCGAGCCCCGCGGCCTCCAGCGCCTTGCGCGAGGCATCGATCGCGAGCGAGGAGGTCGTCTCATCATCCTCGGCGATATAGCGCTGGCGGATGCCGGTGCGCTCGACGATCCACTCGTCGCTGGTATCGACGCGCTCCGCGAGTTCGGCGTTGCTGACCACGGTTCGCGGAAGCGCCGAGCCGCTGCCGCAGACGACCGAGCGGATCATTTCCCGCCTCCGTTACCATTGCCGTTGCTGGCGCGCAGCCGCGCCTCGCCCAGTTCTGCCAGGTCGGCACTGATCCGGTGCGTCAGGTCTTCCTCCAGCAGGCGTGCGGCGACGGTCACGGCGTTGGCCACACCGGCCGCACTGGCGCTGCCGTGGCTCTTCACCACGACGCCGTTGAGGCCCAGGAAGACCGCGCCGTTATGGTTGTTCGGGTCGAGATGATGACGCAGCAACTCGGTGGCCGGGCGCGAGACGAGAAACCCGATCTTCGAACGCAGCGAGCTGGTGAAAGCGTTGCGCAGCAGGTCGGTGACGAAGCGCGCCGCACCTTCGATCGCCTTCAGCGCGATATTGCCGGAAAAGCCGTCGGTGACGACCACGTCAACTTCGCCGCGGTTGATCTTGTCGCTTTCGACGAAGCCGTCGAACGAGAGCGCGAGGCCGGTGGCGGCCTGGAGCTGGGCCGCCGCGACACGCAGCGCGTCGGTGCCCTTGGTCTCCTCGGTGCCGATGTTGAGCAGCCGCACGCGCGGTTCGGCGAGGCCGGTGACGATGCGCGAATAGGCCGCGCCCATGATCGCGAACTGGACGAGGTTGCGCGCATCCGCCTCGGTATTGGCGCCGAGGTCGAGCATGATGACGTCGTTGTCGCCGAGGGTGGGCATGAGCGCGGCGAGCGCCGGGCGGTCGATGCCGGGCAGAGTGCGCAAGGCGAGCTTGCTCATCGCCATCAGCGCGCCGGTGTTGCCCGCGCTGACCGCGGCGCCGGCTTTGCCCTGCTTCACGGCGTTGACCGTGAGGCCCATTGAGGTGGTCTTGGCCCGGCGGAGGGCCTGGGTCGGCTTCTCGTCGCCGCCGACAACATCCTCGCAATGGAGGATCTCGGACGCGCCGCGCATGCCCGGATGCGTGTCGAGCGCGGCCGCGATCCGCTTCTCGTCGCCGACGAGGAGGAACTTGAACTGGTCGTGGCGCCGGCGCGCAAGCGCGGCCCCTTCGACCATCACGCGCACGCCTTCATCGCCGCCCATCGCGTCGACGGCGATACGCGGCAAACTCATAGCGCTCTCCGAACTTCGGCCGTCAGAGGCCGACGGCGATGACTTCGCGGCCGTTGTAGTGCCCGCACTGCGTGCAGAGGTTGTGCGGACGCTTCAGCTCGCCGCAGTTCGAACATTCGTGGAATGCCTCGACCTTCAGCGAATCATGCGCACGGCGGTTGCCGCGGCGATGGGGCGATACTTTTCTTTTGGGGACAGCCATTGCGGCACCTGTTCCAGTAAAATCCGAGTGTTGCGCGCCGCTCTAGGCTAAGGTCCGGCAACGCACAAGTACGCGCCTGGCAGTGGACCCGACCATGGCGGGAAGGCGCGCCCTATAGCGCATATTTCCGCCGTTGCAAGCCGCGCGACCTGTCCCTAGCACATGGCGTTCTCGGGGAAAGGGAAACCTGCATGACACTTGCCGTCACACTGACCGCGGCCGCGGCCGCCGCGATCGTCAACCTCTGGCTCTCGCTGCGGGTCGGCGTCTTGCGCCGCGCGCACGGGATCAGCGTCGGCGACGGCGGAAACGAAGCGCTGCAGCGGCGGATGCGCGCGCAGCTCAACTTCGCGGAGAACGTGCCGATCGTGCTGGTGCTAATCGCGGCGCTGGAGATCGCCGGGATCGGCGAGACCTGGCTGGCCTATGTCGCGGGCGCCTTCATCCTCGGCCGGGTGGCGCATGGGTTCGGGATGGACGGCGGCAAGGCGCAGGTCGGGCGCGTGATCGGCGTGCTGGTGACACTCGCCACGCAGCTCTTCCTCGCCGGCGTGGCCGTGGGCGCGGTGCTGCGGCTGATCTGAGGATCGCCCTTACGACAGCGCGTAGTCGCTGACGAAGGCGTTGGTCTTGCGCTCGTGACCGAAGGTGCTGGTCGGGCCGTGGCCGGGGATGAAGGTCACGTCCTCACCGAGCGGCCAGAGCTTCTGGGTGATCGCGTCGATCAGGTCCTGATGGTTGCCGCGCGGGAAGTCCGTGCGGCCGATCGATCCCTGGAACAGCACGTCACCGACGATCGCGAACTTGCTGGGGCGGTGGAAGAATACGACGTGACCGGGGGTGTGGCCGGGGCAATGGATCACCTCGAGCGTGAGTTCGCCGACGGTGACCGTGTCGCCGTCGTTCAGCCAGCGGTCGGGCTCGAAGCTGCGCGCCGCCATGCCCCACTGACGCCCGTCGTCGTCGAGACGCGCGATCCAGAACCGGTCCTCCTCGTGCGGCCCCTCGATCGGCAGCCCGAGCTCCTCGGCCAGCACGCCGGCCTGCCCGCAGTGGTCGAGATGGCCGTGGGTGACGAGGATTTTCTCCAGCGTGACGCCCGCCTTGGCGACGCCCGCCCTGAGCTTATCGAGATCGCCGCCCGGGTCGATCAGCGCGCCTTTCATCGTCTTCGTGCACCAGATAAGCGAGCAGTTCTGCTGTAGCGGCGTCACCGGCATGATCGCGGCGCGCATCGGGGGCTGTGTGGCTTCGGTCATGGTGGGGAGATGGCGGGGAACGGGGTGTGTTGCAAGCGGAGCGCGGTGTTGGGTGCGGCGATCCTCCCCGGGACGGGGAGGTGGCAGGCGCCGCGCGAGCGGCGGCTGACGAAAGGGACTCACCATAGGCGATGTGCCAGCAGCGAATCCCCTCCACCCCGACGCTGCGCGTCGCGGTCCCCTCCCCGTTCCGGGGAGGCTATACCCGCCCGCCCTTCCAGACCACGCGGCCAATCACCTCGACTTCGTCGCGGGCGAGGTCGATCGGAGCATAGGCCTTGTTCAGGCTGATGAGCGCGATGCGGCCCGGGGTACTCGCCTGGAGCTGCTTGACGTGGAGCGCGTCGCCGATGCGGACGACGTGGACGCCCTCGTGCCCGCGCTTGTTGCGGTCGACGAAAATCTCGTCGCCGCTGCGCAGGAGCGGTTCCATCGAATCGCCCTCGACCCGGATAGCGGTGAGGTCGGCACCCTCGAGCCCCATTTCGCGCAGCCAGCGGGGCGAGAAGCGGAAGGCGTCGAAGGGGATCTCCTGCGCACCGAGCGCACCCGGCCCGGCCGAGGCGTCGAGCGAGAGCCGCGGCACCTCGACCCAGTCCACGAGCGGATTCGCATAGGATTTATCCGCCGGCGCACCGAGTTCCGATTCGGCTACTCCGAAGAACTCCGCGAGCGTGCGCCGATCCTCCTCCTCCAGCTTGCGAGGACTTCCCTTGCGCACGAATTGCTGGAGATATGTGGGGTTACGGCCGATGAGCTGCGACAGCCCGGCGAGGCTTGCCCCGTGTTGACGGGCAAGCTCGATCAGGCGCTGGCGCGCGTCGGTCATGGAAAGATCCATGGTTGCAACATTTTTCCCGCATAGACGATGTATTTTTCCTAGACAAGTAGGATTTGGGATGGAACGAATCGGGAACACAGTGTCCCGAGTCGCCCATCACCATTTATCGGGGAGAGCCATGCTGATCCGATCCATCGAGAAATTCCTCCGCGCCCACGACATCGCCGCGACCAAGTTCGGCCGCCTTGCGGTGCAGGACCCGCGCTTCGTGTTCGATCTGAGAAACGGCCGCGAACCGCGCGCCGAAACCGAGGCGCGCATCCGCGCCTTCATGGCCGGCTACCAGGCCGCGCTGGAGACTGCCCATGCCGCGTGATCCCCTCTCTCCCCGCCGCACCACGGCCGACCGGCTGCGCGAGGCGCTGCTCGGCCTCGGCCGCCACAAGGCTGCAGTGGTGACGCACCGCGAGAAGGCCTGGGCAAGCGTGACCTTCGAAGGCTCCCGCCACACGGTGACGCTGCGCTTCGAGGGGCGCGAGGCCGTCGCAGCGGGCGAGCACTTCGTCGCCGCCCTGCCCGAGCACGAATTCGCCATCCTCGGCCAACTCGTCGCCGAGGCGACGGTCACCCGGGTCGATCACATCCTGCTACCTCAGCCGCACATGACGGTCGAGTGTGAACTCCTGCTGCTGGTGGACGCATGATCATTCACTATCCCCCGCCGCCCAAGCCGGGCTGGATTCCCGCACACGTCGCCCGCGCCGGAGGGTCAGAGCACTTTTCGACCAAGCACGGTGGTCCGGAGCGGTCGAAAAGCGCTCTAACCCGCTCTCTCCCGCCGGATGACGAGGTTCCGGATCTCGCTCATGTCCTCCATCGAGAAGCGGATGCCCTCGCGCCCGAGGCCGGAGTCCTTGACCCCGCCGTAGGGCATGTTGTCGACGCGGTAGCTGGGGACGTCGTTGACGATCACCCCGCCGACCTCGAGCCGGTCCCAGGCGTCGAGAACCTTGTGGATGTCGCGCGTGAATACCCCGGCCTGGAGGCCGAAGCGCGAGTCGTTGACCCGGGCGAGCGCCTCGCCGAAGTCGGTGAAGCTGGAGAGGTTGGCGAGCGGGCCGAACGCCTCCTGCCGGTTGGCGTCGCAGTCTTCTGGGACGTTCTCCAGCAGCGTGGCTTCGAGCATGTTGCCCTCGCACCCGCCGCCGCAGAGCAGGGTGGCGCCGGCGTCGATCGCGTCGTCGATCCGGCCCTTGAGCCGGTTCGCCTCCTTCTCCGAGATCATCGGACCGATGAAGGTCTTGCGGTCCTTCGGGTCACCGGCGACGAGGGTTCGAGTCTTCTCGACCAGCATCGTCTTGAACCGGTCGTACACGCTCTCGTGGATCAGGATCCGCTGCACGCCGATACAGCTCTGGCCGGACTGATAGAACGCGCCGAAAACGATGCGTTCGAGCGCGTGGTCGAGGTCGGCGTCATGGTCGACGATCACCGCCGCGTTCCCGCCGAGTTCGAGCACGACCTTCTTCTTGCCCGCCCTGGCCTTGAGCGCCCAGCCGACTTCGTCCGAGCCGGTGAAGCTCAGAAGCTTGAGCCGTTCGTCGGTGGTGAACAGGTCCGCCCCGTCGCGCCGCGCAGGGAGGATCGAGAAGGCGCCTTCGGGCAAGGTGTCGCATTCCGCCAGCACGTCGCCGATGATCAGCGCACCCAGCGGTGTGAGACTGGCGGGCTTCATCACGAAGGGGCAGCCCATCGCGATCGCCGGCGCGATCTTGTGCGCGGCGAGGTTGAGCGGGAAGTTGAACGGCGAGATGAAGCTGCACGGCCCGATCGGCACGCGCTTCCACATGCCGATATAGCCCTTAGCCCGCGCCGAGATGTCGAGCGGCTGGATCTCGCCGTAGTTCCGCACGGCTTCTTCCGCCGCGATGCGGAAGGTGTCGATCAGCCGCGTGACCTCGCCCTCGGCATCGTTGATCGGCTTGCCCGCCTCGACGCAGAGGGCATAGGCGAGCTCGTCGAACCGCTCGCGGAACCGCTCGACGCAGTGCTGGAGAACGGCCTGCTTCTCGTAGCTCGCGAGCCGGGCCATCGGCTCGATCGCGCGCGTGGCCCCGGCGATCGCCTCCTCGATCACGTCGGGCGTGGCGAGCGCAGTGCGGAAGGCGACCTTGCCGGTGTACTTGTCGGTCACCTCGAGATCGGTGTTCGGCTGCGCCGCCCGGTTGTTGAGGTAGAGCGGGTAGGTGTCCTTGAGCTGGGGCATGGGATCCTCCTGTCCGATCAATCCCTGCCGCGGCCGATGGGTCCGCGCTCAGTATCCGCGCGCGGGGTCGAAGATCGGTTCGAGCGGTTCGCCGGCGACGTAACGGCGGCAGTTCGCGATGAAGCGCCCGGCGGAGCGGACGAACATTCGGCTTTGCGCCCGGCCCGAGAGGTGCATGGTGACATGCGCGTTGTCGAGCGACCACAGCTTGTGGTCGGCCGGCAGCGGCTCGGGCGTCGTGACGTCGAGGAAGGCGCCGCCGATGCGCTTGCCTTCCAGCGCGGCGACGAGCGCGTCCTGATCGACCACCGCGCCGCGGGCGATGTTCACCAGCACCGCGTCGGCCTTCATCGAAGCCAGTTCCTCCGCGCCGATCATCGCGTCCGTTTCGGGCGTGGCGGGAACTGCGAGGATGACCCAGTCGAACTCGCCGAGCCGCGCGCGCCATTCATCCGGCCTAAGCACGCCCTCTCCGCCCGAACGGCGCACGACCGAGACCTCCACCTCGAACGCCTCCAGCCGCGGCTTGATGAGCTTGCCGATCGCGCCGTAGCCGAGCAGCAGCGCCCTGGTGCCGGCGAGCTCGCGCTTGCCCGGCGAGTCGGTCAGCCACTCGTGCCGCTCCTGCGCACGGACGACCTCGCGGTAACCCTTGGCCATCGTCAGCATGCCCATCACGACGTATTCCGCGATGGTGATGGCGTTGATCCCGGCGCCGTTTGTGATCGTCACCCCGCGCTGCTGCAGCAGGTCGAGCGGCAGGAAATCGAGCCCGGCGTAGATCGAGTTGAGCCAGCGCAGCCTCTCCGCCCTCCGCACCGCCTCGGCCATCGGTGCCTTCGCGTCGAGGTCGAACCACCCGATCTCCGCCTCCGGCGCGAGCGCGTGCAGTTCCGCGATCGACGTGTACCAGCGCGGCTCGATGCCGGCCGGCAACTGCGCCTCCACCAGCGGGCGGATCAGACCGGAAAGAACGGCGACGGTCACAGCTTCCATTCCCAGCCCAGCGGGTCGCCGTCCATCACCTCGACGCCTTTGGCCGCAAGCTCCTCGCGGATCGCGTCCGAGCGCGAGAAGTCGCGCGCCGCGCGGGCGTCGCGGCGGCGTTCGAGGGCGTCTTCGACGTCGTCCTCGTCGAGTTCGGCGTCTTTCGGGCGCAGCCGGAGGTCGGCGCGGGCGAGGTCGAGCAGGCCGAGGCCGAGAACCGAGTCCATCTCCGCGATCGCCGCGCGCCGGGCAGCGGGGTCGATCTTTTTCGCCGCCAGCGCCTCCTCGAACGCCGTCAGCGCGAGAGGGGTATTGAGATCGTCGGACATCGCGGCGTCGAACCGGTCGAGGAACGGCGTCAGGCGCGGGTGGCGCGGGTCGCCGCCCTCCTCCGCGTCGGCGAAGCGTTCGGCGGCCAGCACCATGCGCTTGAGTCGCGTCAGCGCAGCGCCAAGGCCCGCCCACGAGAACTCCAGCTCGCTGCGATAGTGCGCCTGGAGGCACATCAAGCGGTAGGCGAGCGGGTGGTAGCCCTTCTCCACCAGCAGCGGCAGGCGCAGGAACTCGCCGGCGCTCTTGCTCATCTTGCCCGACCGCTCGACCAGGAAGTTGTTGTGCATCCAGATGCGTGCGCCGCTGGCGAGCGGATCGTCGAGCCCGTTGGTGCAGCAGCGCGCCTGATTCTGCGCGATTTCGTTCGGGTGGTGGATCTCGCGGTGGTCGATTCCGCCCGTGTGAATGTCGAACGGGAAGCCGAGCAGCGCTTCGCCCATGACCGAGCATTCGAGGTGCCAGCCGGGCGCGCCGCGGCCCCAGGGGCTGTCCCATTCCATCTGGCGCGTCTCGCCCGGCGGCGTCTTGCGCCAGATGGCGAAGTCGGCCGCGTTGCGCTTGCCTTCGACCGCCTCGATCCGGCCCTCCCCGTCCTCGGTTTTCGCACGAGCTAGGCGGCCGTAGTCGGCGACGGTGGAGACGTCGAAGTAGAGGCCGCCGTCGAGCTCGTAGCAGTGCTTGTCCGCGATCGACTTCGCGAATTCGATCATCTGCGGAACGTAATCGGTGGCGATCGACCAGTGCGCCGGCTGGCGGAGGTTGAGCGCCTTGACGTCGGCCCAGTAGGCCTCGGTGTAGTGTTTCGCGATATCCCAGATCGACTGGGCGTTCTCGGCCGCAGCCTTCTCCAGCTTGTCCTCTCCCGCGTCGGCGTCATCCGTCAGATGCCCGACGTCGGTGATGTTGATGACGTGGGTGAGCGCGTAACCCTTCCAGTTCAGCGTCCGGCCGAGCACGTCCGCGAAGACGTAGGCGCGCATGTTGCCGATGTGCGGGTAGTTGTAGACGGTCGGCCCGCAGGAATAGACCCGCGCCTCGCCGGGATGGACGGGCTCGAAAGTTTCGAGCTGGCGGGTGAGGCTGTTAAAGAGCTGAAGAGGCGCGCCGGTCATCGCCGCAAGCCTTGGCCCGCGCGCGGGCCCGCGGTCAAGCGTCGAAACCCTGCCAGCGGATCGCCTCGCTCAGCGGCGCGCGCGCGACGGGAAAGCCGTTCACCGGTGCCTCCGGGTCGCGCCAGCCGATTGCGAGGCCGCAGAAGAAGGTGTGATCCTCCGGGATTTCGACCACCTCGCGGATCTGGGGGGAGTAGACCGCCCACGCCTCCTGTGGGCAGGAATCGAGCCCCTCTTCGCGCAAGAGGAGCATGATCGTCTGCAGCCACATGCCGATGTCGGACCACTGCGGCGGGCCCATGTACCTCGGCGTGTGGACCAGCATCAGCACGGGCGCGCCGAATGCGCGAAAGTTGTTGGCGAACCAGGCGAGCCGCTGCGCCTTGTCCTCCCGCGCCACGCCGAGGGCGCCATACATGTCCTCGCCCACGCCGAAGCGGCGCCGTTCATAGGCGCCGTCGAGCTCGGGCGGGTAGATGTGGTACTCGGGCGCATGCGCCGCGCGGCCCCTTGAAAACTCCTCGGCGATTCGCGCGAACAGGCGCTCCAGCGGTGCGCCGGTAAGAACCAGCCCATGCCACGGCTGCGTGTTCCCGCCCGAGGGCGCGCGCTGCGCCTTCTCCAGCACGCACTCAAGCACCGCGCGATCGACCGGCTTGTCGAGGAAGGCGCGGATCGAGCGGCGTGTGGCGACGGCATCGGAAACGTTCACGGCCCGGTCACTCCGCCTCGAACAGCCCCGCGAGCTGCTCGATGATCGTGCCGCCGAGTTGCTCGACGTCCATGATCGTGACCGCGCGCTTGTAATAGCGGGTGACGTCGTGGCCGATGCCGATGGCGACGAGCTGGACCGGGGATTGCTTTTCGATCCAGTCGATCACGCGCCTGAGGTGGCTTTCGAGATAGCCGGCGCTGTTCACGCTCAGGGTCGAATCATCGACCGGCGCGCCGTCGGAGATCACCATCAGAATGCGGCGATCCTCCGGCCGGGCCAGCAACCGCTGGTGGGCCCAGAGCAGCGCCTCGCCGTCGATGTTCTCCTTCAGCAACCCCTCGCGCATCATCAGGCCGAGGTTGCGGCGCGCGCGGCGCCAGGGCTCATCGGCCTTCTTGTAGACGATGTGGCGCAGGTCGTTGAGGCGCCCCGGGTGCGGCGGCTTGCCGTCGGCGAGCCAGGCCTCGCGGCTCTGCCCGCCCTTCCACGCGCGGGTGGTGAAGCCGAGAATCTCGGTCTTCACCCCGCACCGCTCGAGCGTGCGCGCGAGAATGTCCGCGCTGATCGCGGCGATCGAGATCGGCCGTCCGCGCATTGAGCCCGAGTTGTCGATCAGCAGCGTGACGACGGTGTCCTTGAATTCGGTGTCGCGCTCGACCTTGTAGCTCAGCGAATGGCCCGGGCTGATGACGACGCGCGCCAGCCGCGCGGCATCGAGCAGCCCTTCCTCCTGGTCGAAGTCCCAGCTCCGATTCTGCTGCGCCATCAGCCGCCGCTGGAG
>Ga0307405_10000501_pt1 | contig 14748 bp, 12 predicted proteins | sample 322Cmetagenome_2_FD_203311 | JGI IMG/M metagenome (GOLD analysis project Ga0307405, IMG submission 203311) | Maize rhizosphere microbial communities from greenhouse at UC Davis, California, United States - 322HYB-C-1 | ecosystem: Host-associated > Plants > Roots > Rhizosphere > Soil | place...
GCTACAATCGTTTTGTCCGTTGGAGAAAGGCTGGTGTCTGGGACCATGTTCTGGAGGAGGTCTCAAGGGCCTTCGACGGCGATATTGTCATGATCGACAGTTCCTGTGTCCGCGTTCATCAACATGCGGCCACGGGAAAAAGGGGGATCAAGACGATGGCTGCATGGGACGTTCCCGCGGCGGCTTGACGACGAAGATCCATGCTCTTGTCGATGCAGATGGCCGTCCAATTGGCATCGACCTGACCCCAGGACAAGTGCACGACAGCAGGGTCGCCGAGCCAATGCTGAAGGATATCGGAAAGGGTGCCATACTTTTGGCAGACAGGGCTTATGATACAAACGCCCTTCGAACCTTGGCAAAAACAAAACGGGCGTGGGCCAATATTCCAGCAAAGCGAAACCGCAAGGAGAGCTTTCCGTTCAGCTCATGGGTCTATAGGCAGCGAAACCTCGTCGAGCGATTCTTCAACAAGCTCAAGCAGTTCAGAGGGATTGCCACTCGATATGACAAGGACCCCCAAAACTTCCTAGCGGCCGTAAAACTACTCGCCACCCGCATCTGGATCAGGTCGTTATGAGTCTACGCCCTAGAAACTGTTGCTGGACAGGCTGACTCACGGTGCTATTCAGGTGCTACATACGCGTAAGGAAGCATGATGGCAGAGGACGTCAAAAGCAGACCGAGCATCCAGGGGCAGGACCGGGTAGGGTATGATCTCAGCCTGATCTTCCGCCTCAAGGTGATGTTTTCGGCATTCTGGCACTCCAGGGTGCGCGCGCCGGTGCTCATTCTCTCGACGGCTTTGATCGGCATCATTCTGGCGACAGCCTATGCCACCGTCATCCTCAACCAGTGGAACGCGCCATTCTACGACGCCATCTCGCGTCGCGATCTGCCGGGGTTTTTCCACCAGCTGAAGATCTTCGCGCTGATCGCCGGCATGCTGCTTTTGCTCAACGTGGTGCAGGCCTGGCTGAACCAGATGACGGCGCTCTACATGCGGGAGGGGCTGACGCGCGATCTCGTCGACCAGTGGCTGCAGCGCAAGCGGGCGCTCAGGCTGGCGTCCAGCGGGCTGATTGGCGTCAATCCGGACCAGCGCCTGCATGAGGATGCGCGCAATCTGGCGGAAAGCACCACGGGTCTTGTCATCGGTCTGGTGCAATCGACGATCCTGCTGGTGAGCTTCATCGGCGTTCTCTGGGAGCTGTCGAGCGGCTTCGTCTTCCGTTTCGGCGAGTACGCCTTTTCCATTCCTGGCTATATGGTGTGGGCGGCGATCTTCTATGCCGCGTCGGCCTCGGTGCTCAGCCAGCTCGTCGGACGCAAGCTCGTCAAGCTCAATGCCGATCGTTTCTCCAAGGAAGCCGAGCTGCGTTTCGCGCTGATGCATGCCAACGAGAACATTCCGGCGATCACGGCGGCGCGTGGCGAGGAAAATGAACGGGGGCGGATCAACACCGATATCAGCGCCGTTCTCGCCGTCATCAAGAAGCTGGCGATGGCCAACGTCAATCTGACCTGGGTGTCGGCCGGCTACGGCTGGCTCGTCGTCGTCATTCCGATCATCGTGGCGGCGCCCGCCTATTTCTCCGGCGGCCTCACCTTCGGCCAGCTGATGATGTCGGTCGGCGCCTTCAACCAGGTCAACACGGCGCTGCGCTGGTATGTCTCCAACTTCGGCCCGATCGCCGAATGGCGCGCGACCTTGATGCGCGTCACCGATTTCCGCCAGGCTCTCACCACGATGGGCGACGATGTCGATCTCAAGGAAACGATCGCCTATGAGCGCAGCGCGCCGGGCACGCTGACGCTTGAGGATGTGACCATCGCCACCAAGATGGACGAGGAGATCGACCAGTGCGGCGGCTTCCGCCTGCATGAGGGCAGCGTCACCATCAAGGCCGGCGAGAAGGTGATGATTAACGGCGATCACAACGTCAATCGCAAGCTGCTGTTCCTGGCGATGTCGGAGCTGTGGCCTTGCGGCAGCGGCAAGATCGGCCTGCCACCTACCGACGACATGCTGTTCGTGCCGCAATCGGCCTATATTCCGGGTGGTACTTTGCGCGAAGCGCTGGCGTTTCCCGCAGCCGCCGACACCTACAAGAACGACGATGTGGTGGCGGCGCTCGAAAAGGCGGGGCTGCACAATCTCGTTGCCCGCCTGGATACGCGCGCACGCTGGGACAAGCTGCTCGATGCCGATGAACAGCGGGCTATCGGTTTCGCGCGCCTCTTGCTGGTCCGGCCGCAATGGATGGTCTTCGACGAAGTGCTCGAGGGCATGGAGCCCGAATGGCAGTCGACGATGATGAAGGTGCTCGAGGCGATGCCGGATGCGACGATGATCTATATCGGCCGCTCCGACGCCTACATCGAGGCGTTCCATCCGCGCGTGCTGCATCTCGAAGCACTTGCCGCCAAGCCTGATGAGAGCAGGGTCGCCGACAAGGCGCCGAACACGCCGGCGCCGGCGCTCTGATCGCTTCGATCGGGATCACATCGGCGGAACGATGCCGTTGGTGCCGACCGTGACCTGTGCTGCGGAGACCGTTCCGTCGGCTGCCTTTTCGCCCATTACGATGACATGCGCGCCCGGTGTCAGGTCCGACATCTGCGCGGCGGTGAAGGTCACGATCGGCGTATCGTCCGATATCGAGATGGTCTTTTCCTTGCCCTGATAGGTCAGCGTCACAGTGTGGCCATCGACGGATTTGACCGCCTTGGCGACGGTCGCGTTGGTCATGCTGCTGTTGGGTTTCAGATCCCAGGGGCGGCTGCCTTCGCCGGTGCCTTTCATGGCAGCCGGAAAGATGAGCACCTCGAGTGCGCCATCGCCGCCGTCCTGTTTGGGCAGCGAGGCGATGCCGACGAAATCGCCGGGCTTGATGTCCTCGACCGACGCCTTCTTGATGCCGCCAACCTTCCATTCCGGCTTCAGCGCGATGGTCTGGTTGGCGCCCTCGCGGGTCTTGACGACGAGCGTGTCGCCGGAAAGGCTCGCGATATCGCCACGAACGCGCACGCGCTGCGCATCAGCTGCCGATGTGATCTGCGACGTGCTCAGAAGAATGCCGACGGCAAGCGCCGCGACATGGCTGGTAATCAGATAGCGAGACATGGGTTTTCTCCTCTTGGCTCCGGGGGCGGGAGCCTTCGGGAGCTTAGGCACGAGGTCTTGGCGCTGGCCAATCAATGAAATGTGAGGGTTTACGACCCGGAGACGGGAGCTATCTGGCAGGGGATTGCCAACGGGCAGGAGAGCTTGAATGCCGGAGAAGAGACTTGCGGATGTATACCATGCCTACATCGACTGCCTGAATTCCCAGGATTGGCAAAACCTCGGCACGTATGTCGGGCAGGATGTGCGCTATAACGGCCAGATGGTTGGCCTCGATGGCTATCGGCAGGCGCGTGAGGCCGAGTTTCGCGCGATACCCGACCTCTATTTCGACGTACAGATCCTGATCGCCGATGACACCACGGTGGCCAGCCGGCTGAATTTCAACATCAGCCCGCAAGGCACATTTCTCGGTCTGCCCGTCAACGGCAGGCGGATCTCGTTTTCAGAGAACGTGTTCTACGAGTTTGCCGACGGCAAGATCGCCAACGTGTGGTCGATCGTCGACAAGGCGGCGATCGAGGCCCAGCTTTCGGTGGCGTAGAGGGCGCTCAGCCCTCCAGCTCTTCCCTGAGCATCTCGAGCTCCAGCCACTCTTCTTCCATCTTCACCAGGCTGTCGCGGAACTTCTCCATCTCGGCGGCCAGGCGGTTGAAGGTCGTTGGGTCCTTGGAGAAGAGGTTGGGGTCGGCCATCTTTTCCTCGCGCTTGGCGATTTCGGCTTCGGCCTTGGCCATCTCCTTGGGCAGGTTTTCGAGTGCGAACTTCTGCTTGAAGGAGAGCTTTCCTTTGCCCTTCGGCGCTTCGGCGGCAGGGGCTGCGTCTTGCGCTTTTGCCTTCTCGGCCTTCTCCGCCTTCTTGCGCTCGTCGGCGGCACCCTTGCGCTGCGCCAGCATGTCGGAATAGCCGCCGGCATATTCGATCCAGCGGCCATCAGGCGCATCCGGCACGGCGGGCGCGATCGTCGAGGTCACGGTGCGGTCGAGGAAGTCACGATCGTGGCTGACGAGGATGACCGTACCAGGGAAGCCTGCGACGACCTCCTGCAGCAGATCCAGCGTCTCGATGTCGAGGTCGTTGGTCGGTTCGTCGAGGATAAGCAAGTTGGACGGCCGCGCCAGCATGCGGGCGAGCATCAGGCGGGCGCGCTCGCCGCCGGAGAGGTTCTTGATCGGCGTGCGGGCCTGCTCCGGCTGGAACAGGAATTCCTTCATGTAGCCGGTGACGTGGCGCTGCTCGCCGTTCACAAGCAGGTTCTCGCCGCGCCCGTCGGTGAGATAATGCGCCAGCGTGTCCTCGGGGTTCAGATCCTCGCGCTTCTGGTCGAGCGTGGCGATCTCCAGATTGGTGCCGAGCTTGATGATGCCGGTATCGGGCGGCAACTGGCCGGTCAGCATCTTCAGGAGCGTCGTCTTGCCGGCGCCGTTCGGGCCGACGAGGCCGATGCAATCGCCGCGATGAACGCGGATCGAAAACGGCGTGACGATCGGGCGTTCGCCATAAGTCTTGGTGATCTTGTCGGCTTCGATGACGAGCTTGCCGGATTCCTGCGCATCGGAGACGGTGGCCTGAACGGTGCCCTGCGGACCCTTGTGGCCGCGATAGCTGGCGCGCATCGTCTGCAGCTCGCCGAGGCGGCGCATGTTGCGCTTGCGGCGCGCGGTGACGCCGTAGCGCAGCCAGTGCTCCTCGCGCTCGATCGCCTTGCCGAGCTTGTGCTGCTCCATCTCCTCGGCCTCGAGCACTTGGTCGCGCCAGGCCTCGAAATGGGCGAAGCCACGGTCGAGGCGGCGCGAGGTGCCGCGGTCGAGCCAGACGGTGGCGGTCGAGACTTTTTCCAGGAAGCGCCTGTCGTGCGAGATCAGAACCAGTGCGCTGCGGGTCTTCTGCAGCTCGCCTTCCAGCCATTCGATGGTGGGTAGGTCAAGATGGTTGGTCGGCTCGTCCAAGAGCAGGATATCGGGCTCGGGCGCCAGAACGCGGGCAAGGGCGGCGCGGCGCGCTTCGCCGCCGGAGAGGTTCTTCGGATCTTCCTCGCCGGTGAGGCCGAGATGCGAGAGAAGATAGGTGACGCGGTAGGGATCGTCACCCGGTCCAAGCCCCGCTTCCGCATAGGCCTGCACGGTGCTGTAGCCGGCGAAATCGGGCGCCTGTTCGAGATAGCGCACGGTCGACGACGGGTGGCGGAACACTTCGCCGGACTGCGCCTCGACCATGCCGGCGGCGATCTTCAGGAGTGTCGACTTGCCGGAGCCGTTGCGGCCGACAAGGCAGATCTTGTCGCCGGGCTCCACCTGCAGGGCAGCACCGGCCAGAAGCGGCGCGCCGCCGAAGCTCAGGAAGATATCGTCGAGTTTAAGGATAGGGGGCGCCAAAAATCAGACTCCAGAAAGATCGTAAGGGCGGGCGAGCACGATGGCGCGGCCGCTTTGAAGCGAGAAGCGCACGGGGCCTTCCGCGACATTGGAAATGGTGCGCGACGAGCCGAAGGGCAAATGGAAATCGCTGAGCGGATAGCGCGCGTTTTCGATGAAGAGGCCGCTGAGCTCGCTGAAGGCGGGAACGGAAAACAGGCTGTTCTTCGGCAGATCGAGCGTGATGGTGCCCGTGATCAGCGGCACGGCTTCCTCCGTGCCCGAGGTGAGCAGTACATCGAGGCCGGTCTCGGCGAGGCTGACGGCGTAGATGAGGTGCTGCAGCGCGTGGTCTGAACGGTCGCCTGAAAGGGCGCCCACGAGGATCAGTCGCGTTGCGCCGCGCGCGATCGCTTCCGACACGGCGATCTCGCCATCGGTGGCGGCCTTGGCGGCGGGGTAGGGCTTTCGCGGAATGTCCGAGAATGCGGCCGTCAGATCATCCGGCGTGGAATCGAAATCGCCGACCCAGAGCTCCGGCCTGACATCGAGCGCCAGCGCGTGCCGCATGCCGCCGTCGGCGGCGATGAAACGGCTGCCGGAGACGGCTGCGCGAAGGCGCTCCGTCATGTGCAGCTCGCCGCCGAGCAGGATGGTGAAGGTGGATTGGCTCATGGGCATTGCCCATAGCGCAAAGCGGAGGAAAAGGGAAAGGGCGCGGACATGGTTTGTCCGCGCCCTCAAGCGTTTCTGCGATAAAGGTTGGCTTTAGAAACGGTAGGTCACACCGGCGCCGATCAGCCAGGGATCGAGCTTGGCCTTGCCGGTCATGTCGGTGCCGCCGACGTTCACGTTGAAATCGGGACGCAGGAAGATTTTCTTGACGTCGACGTTGAGGCCCCAGTGCTCGTCGAACATGTAGTCGAAGCCGGCCTGGAGCGCGACGCCGAAGGTGTTGTCGATGTCGAGGCTCTGGGCGCTTTTGCCCTTCTCGTTGTAGAAAATGGTGTAGTTCAGACCGGCGCCGAGATAGGGCTTGAAGTTGCCGAAGTCGGTGAAGTGGTACTGCAGCGTCACCGTCGGTGGCAGCAGCCAGGTCTTGCCGACATCGCCGAGGCTTTCGATCGAACCCTTGCCGGTAACGTTGGCGAATGTCGTGCCGAGAATGAGTTCGGCGGCGATGTTGTCGGTGAAGAAGTAGGTGACGTCGAATTCAGGAACGACCGTGTCCGAATAGGAGAGATCCGAGCCGGCGACGCCGCCGACATAGCCGGAATCCTGGGTGATGACGCCAAGCGCGCGCAGGCGGATCATCCAGGGGCTCTGGCTCTGTGTCGCTTCCTGTGCCGCGGTCGGCTGGGTCAGGTCGGCGGACATGGCCGGATGGGCGGCGGCAACCAGAACGACGGCAGCGAACATGCCCTTTAGTTTTGCCAGGCGGCGTTTCATTCGATTCTCTCCTAGGTTTTATGGTCAGGGGGAGTTCTATGAAACGTGGCAAGGTAACTGTTTGATTCAGATCAATCTCTCGATCTATTTTCCGGCTTTTGGTGTCGCGGGCAAGTGTTTGTCGCGCATGGCGAAAACGCGCTCGAAACCGGTCATGTACCGATCAAACAGCTCGGCGAAGTTTTTGGCGTCCTCGGACGACCAGTCGGAGACGACATCCTTGATGATTGCGAGCTTCTGAGATTTCAGTTCCGTGAGCAGGCTCCAGCCGGATGGCGTGATCACCACCAGGATCCGCCGGGCGTCTTGCTGAGATGCCGCGCGTTCTAGAACACCGCGGCCCACCATGTCGGCGACAATGCGGCTTGCGCGGGACGGATCGATGCGCATGGCCTCGGCAATCGTTCCCACGGTCACCTCGCCATTTCTGCGGGCGAGCTTGACGGCTTCGAGAACATCCAGATGTGAGAGCTCCAGATCCGGAGCCACTTTTTCGATGGCGAGGCGGGCAATCAGTCGTCGCCCCGTGATCATGCGCATACGGCTCATGCTTTGGCCGATATGGGCGATATCATCTTCGGTCGGCGTGGTGTCGGGGTCGATTTGCAAAGTATCTGTCATGGGGTGGAGGATAACAGAAGCGATCGGGGAGGAAAATATGCTGATGTCATTTATATGACGTTGACATTTATATGCTGATAGCACATAAATTGCGCCCTAACCAGAAAGATCGCCCCCATGAACCCACAGATCGCAGCGCAGCCGCTGGTGACCGACCCCCGTCGCCGGCTCATTCTCTTTCTTTTCCTGATGACCGCCATGTTCATGGCCATGCTCGACAACCAGATCGTCGCCACGGCGCTTCCGACAATCGTCGGTGAGTTCGGGCATCTTGAGCGGTTCAGCTGGGTCGGCTCGGCCTATCTGCTGGCTGTCAGCGCGGTGATGCCGCTCTATGGCAAGCTCGGCGATCTCTTCGGCCGCAAATATGTGATGATGGCCGCGATCCTGATCTTCACCGTGGGTTCGGCGGTTTGCGGGCTGGCGGTGTCGATGAACACGCTGATCGCCGCGCGCCTGCTGCAGGGTCTCGGTGGTGGCGGGATCATGGTGTCGATCTTCGCGGTGACGGCCGATCTCTTCGAGCCGCGCGAGCGCGCCAAATACCAGAGCTATGTCAGCCTTGTGCTGATGGCGTCGGGCGCTATCGGGCCCGTGCTCGGCGGCACGATGAGCGATCTCTTCGGCTGGCGCTCGATCTTCCTCGTCAATATCCCGATCGGCGCCGTTGTGCTTGGCGGCTTGGTTTTCATGCTTCCCTATCGCAAGCCGAACCGTCGCCCGACGATCGATTATGCCGGCGCCATTCTGCTGGCGCTGACGACGACGAGTATTGTGCTTGCCGCTGATGGCGCGCAGGTGTTCGGGTCGCTGATCGCCCCGCTTAATCTCGCAATCATCACCGCCGGCGTGGTCTTCCTGGTGTCGTGGGTGTTCGTCGAGCGCCGTGCCGCCGAACCGATCATTCCGCTGTCGCTGTTTCGCAATTCGACCTTCAGCCTGCTGCTGATCATGTCGATCATGAGCGGCGGCATCGCTATCGGCATGGTGAACTACTTCGCGCTCTTCCTGCAGACCACGACAGGGCTTTCTCCGTCCGCGGCCGGGCTGCTCTTCATCCTGCTGACCGGAGGCCTGATGTGCGGGTCGATCTCGGCCGGACGGATCATCTCGGTGACGGGGCGCTACAAGCCGTTCGCTATCGCCAGCCTCAGCTGCAATGCCTTGGCCTTCGCGCTGTTGTCGCAGTTTCATGCCGGCACGCCGATCATCTTCATCGGCGCGGTGATGACACTGCAGGGTGTCGGGGTCGGCCTGGCACAACAGGTGCCAATCATCGGCGTGCAGAACGCGGCGCCGGTGCGCGATATCGGTGCGGCGACCGGTTCGGTGACACTGTCGCGCATGGGCGGGGCCTCTATCGCGATCTCGATCTACGGCGCGATCATCGGCTCGCAGCTCTCGCGCGTCGGCTCCTCCATTCCCGGCGTTGCCGATATCGAGCAGCTGACGCCGAAGATGCTGGCCGCCTTGCCGGAGGCCGCACGCCAGGCGGTTGCCGAGGCCTATGCCAATGCCTTCGTGCCGCTGTTCATGACCTCCTGCGGCATCGCTCTGATCGGGCTTGTAGCGGCCCTGATGTTGAAGCCGGTCCAACTGCCGCGCACGGGTGGCGCTGCGCCCACGAAAGCGGCTGCCGACGCCGCCGAATAGCCACGAACCTAGCTGACAAACCCTGGCCGACGTCCGCTCTTGCCAGACGCCGGCTACGGATATACACCTTGCGACGCTCTAACGGGGTGCCTCGTATCTTCAAGGATGCTTGGCTGAGAGGCTTGCGAAAGCCAACCCGCGGAACCTGATCCGGCTAACACCGGCGGAGGGATTAGACGCGTGACACCAGGCACCGCCCTTTTCCCCTTCATTGAACCTAGAGGAGAGGTGTCATGACCCATTTCAAGACCTATGCGCTCGGCGCCGCCATGCTGTTGGCGGGCTTTTCGGCAACGGCAGCATACGCCGCCGACAAGACGCTCACCATCTACACCTATGAGAGCTTCACCTCCGAATGGGGTCCCGGCCCGAAGGTGAAGGCGGCGTTCGAGAAGACCTGCGGCTGCACGGTTAACTTCGTAAGCGTCGCGGATGGCGTGGCTCTGCTATCGCGTTTGAAGCTTGAGGGATCGGGCACCAAGGCGGATGTCGTGCTTGGCCTCGACACCAATCTGATCACCGAAGCCAAGGCTACCGGCCTGTTCGATGCGAGCGGCGTCGATACCAGCGCGCTGCAGGTCCCCGGTGGCTTCAAGGACGACGTCTTCGTGCCTTATGACTACGGCCATTTCGCCGTGATCTACGACACGCAGACGATCAAGACGCCGCCGGCGAGCCTGAAGGAGCTGGTAGACGGCGATCCCGCGCAGAAGATCGTGATCGAGGATCCCCGCACCTCTACGCCGGGCCTCGGCCTGCTTCTCTGGGTGAAGTCGGTCTATGGCGACAAGGCGCCGGAAGCCTGGGCCAAGCTCAAGAAGCGTGTACTCACGGTGACGCCCGGCTGGTCGGAGGCCTATGGCCTGTTCACCAAGGGCGAGGCGCCGATGGTGCTCTCCTATACGACGTCGCCCGCCTATCACATGGTTTCGGAAAACACAGATCGCTACCAGGCAGCCGCCTTCTCCGAGGGACACTACATCCAGATCGAGGTGGCGGGCCTGCTGAAGAACGCGCCGGACAAGGCGCTGGCGCAGGACTTCCTGAAGTTCATGGTCACGCCTGGCTTCCAGGACACGATCCCGACCAACAACTGGATGATGCCGGTGTCCAAGACTTCGGAGCCGCTGCCGGATGCTTTCGGCAAGCTCGTCAATCCGTCGAAGACCTTCCTGATGAGCTCGGATGAGGTCGCCAAGAACCGCAAGGCCTGGATCGACGAATGGCTGGCCGCCATGAGCATGAATTGATGAGCATGAACTGATGCTTATTGCGCCGTCCGAAAGACGATACGCGCTGGCCGGCGGGGCGCTCAGCCTCGCCGCCATCATCGTCTTCGTGACGGTCGCGACGCTATCCCTGCTGATCTCCACCGACGGCATGCCTGTCGGTTCGATCGTTTCTGATCCATACATCCTGCGCGTCTTGCGCTTCACGCTTTTACAGGCGACGCTGTCGACGTTGCTGTCGCTCGTGCTGGCCATCCCGGTGGCGCGCGCGCTGGCGCGGCAGCCGCGGTTTATCGGCCGCATCTGGATCATCCGGCTGATGGCGGTACCGATGGGGCTGCCGGTGCTGATCGGCGCGCTCGGCCTGATCGGCATCTGGGGCCGGCAGGGCGTCGTCAACACGATGCTGTCATGGGCGGGTATCGATCAACCCGTCAGCATCTATGGTCTGTCGGGCATTCTGCTCGCGCATGTGTTCTTCAACCTGCCGCTTGCCTGCCGACTGATGCTGGCGGCGCTGGAGCGGGTGCCGGGCGAATACTGGCTGGTGGCGAGCGGTCTCGGCATGCGGCCGGTGTCCGTCTTCCGCTTCATCGAGTGGCCGGTGCTGCGTTCGGTTATCCCTGGCGTTGCCGGGCTGATCTTCATGCTTTGCGCCACCAGCTTCACGCTGGTGCTGATGCTCGGCGGCGGACCGGCAGCGACCACGATCGAGGTGGCGATCTACCAGTCGCTGCGCTTCGATTTCGATCCTGGCCGCGCGGTGGGCCTGTCCCTACTGCAGATCGCGTTGACGGCCGTGGTGCTCGGCATCCTATCGCTGCTGCCGGCATCCGGAGATGCGGGGCTGACGGCGGGCCGCACGATCCGGCGCCCTGATGGCGCGCTGCTCGGTGCATGGGTCGCCGATCGCGCGCTTCTCACGTTGGCGGTGCTGTTTCTCGGCCTGCCGCTGCTTTTCATCGTCATCGCCGGCCTGCGCGCCGATCTGATGAAGCTCGTCGGTGAAGCGATCTTCTGGCGAGCGCTTGCCACCAGCGGTGTGATGGCGCTCTCGTCGGCCTTGCTGTCGTTCGCCCTGTCGATGCCGCTCGTGCGCGCGCGCCATACGCTTTCGCTTGAGCGCAAAGCGCGGTACGGCACGCGGTCCTTCTTTGCTGCCATGGGTGCGGCATCATCGCTCGTGCTGCTCTTTCCGCCCATCGTTCTCGCCACGGGATGGTTCCTGGCGGCGCGGGATGTCGGTGACGTCAATGTCGTGGCGCCGGTGCTCGTCGTTGCCATCAATGCGCTGATGGCGATGCCTTTCGTCGTCAGGGTGCTGGAGCCGGCCTATGCGATCCACCAGCGCCGCACGCAGCGGCTGAGCGCCAGCCTCGGCATCTCCGGCCTCGCCAAGCTGCGGCTCATCTCGTGGCCGGATCTGCGCAAGCCGGTGCTGACGGCGCTGTCCTTTGCCATGGCGCTGTCGCTGGGCGATCTCGGCGCCGTCGCGCTGTTCGGTTCGGATAGTTTCGTCACGCTGCCGTGGCTGGTCTATTCCAGTCTCGGGAGCTATCGCACCAATGATGCGGATGGGCTGGCGCTGATCTTGGGGGTGATCTGCCTGCTGTTGACGATTTCGGGCACGATAGGCTCGGGGGTGGCGGATGAACCGAAGCGGGAGGCGCTATCGCATGACTGATGCCATCGAGATGCGCGGCGTGACGCTGCGGCTGGGCCAGAACTCATTCGTGTTCGATTGCGCGCTGCCCGAAGGCGCCGTTATCGGCGTCACCGGCGCATCGGGCGCGGGCAAGTCGACCTTCCTCAATCTGCTGGCCGGTTTCGATACGGCGGATGGAGGACAGATCCTGTTTGACGGAAAGGATATCGGCCACCAGCATCCAGCCGAACGTCCCGTGTCGCTGGTGTTTCAGGACAACAATCTCTTTGCGCACCTCAATGTCTTCACCAATATCGGGCTCGGCATTCATCCGGCGCTGAAACTTGGCGATGCCGATCGGCGGGCGATTACGTCGGCGCTCGCGAAGGTCGGGCTGTCAGGCTTCGAAAAGCGGATGCCGGCGACGCTTTCCGGTGGCGAGCGGCAGCGGGTGGCGTTTGCCCGGGCGCTGGTGCGTCAACGCCCCATCCTTTTGCTCGACGAACCCTTCGCCGCGCTTGATCCAAGCCTTCGGCGCGACATGGCGGCGTTGCTTCTGGTCATGCATCGCGACAGCGGCAACACCGTCGTGATCGTGTCGCACGATGCCGACGAGATCAGGCGGATTGCCGACGATGCGATTTTCATCGATCAGGGCAGGGTCGCGGTGGCGGCGCCGATCGAGCGGTTTTCGACCGGCGAGAACAATTCCGCGCTGCGGCAATTTCTGCGGATCGACGAATCTTAACAAGACAACGGCACTTTCGCCATAATTTGCGGCGACCCAGAGAACTCCTTAACCACGTTAGGCTTGCTAAAGTATAAAGCCGCCATATTTAGGCAGAGTCTCGCTATGCAACCGATGCGGAAATCAGCTAAAGCAAAGACTTGGGTCCTCGATTGTGCACTGCGGAAACGGGGGCGTACGCCTGTTGAACCTTGATGAAGACGACCGGGGCGCCATGACGGCGAGCCGGCCGAGAAGCGCGATGACTCGGAGAGCCAGACTGGACCGCATGACGACGTGGAAACTGCCCGCGCCTTCCAGTGATGTGTTCTTCGCAGCGTGCCGCTGGGCGCGACGGGCGTCGATCCTGTCCGCCTCCACCGTGGCGCTCTACGGCTGTCAGTCGGCGCTCGAACAATCCTATCAGCCCAGTGTCGGCCCTTCGTCCAATCCGCAGATCGTCGACGAAGTGCAGAAGAACGATCCGCGTGCGGCCATGGGCGCGCGCGAGCATCCGCGCATCGTCGCGAGCTATGGTGGCGAGTACAAGGATGCCAAGACCGAGCGGCTGGTGGCGCGCATCGCCGGCGCGCTGACGGCGGTGTCGGAAAATCCGAGCCAGTCCTACCGCATCACCATACTGAATTCGCCCGCGATCAACGCGTTCGCGCTGCCCGGCGGCTATCTCTACGTGACCCGCGGTCTTCTGGCGCTCGCAAACGATGCGTCGGAAGTGGCCGCCGTGCTGTCGCACGAAATGGGCCACGTCACCGCCAACCACGGCATCGAGCGGCAGAAGCGTGAAGAGGCGGAAGTGATCGCCAGCCGCGTCGTCGCCGAGGTGCTTTCGAGCGATATCGCGGGCAAGCAGGCGCTGGCGCGCGGCAAGCTGCGGCTTGCCGCCTTCTCGCGCCAGCAGGAATTGCAGGCCGACGTCATCGGCGTACGCATGCTCGGCGAAGCCGGCTATGATCCTTATGCGGCTAGCCGCTTCCTCGATTCCATGGCCGGCTACAGCCGCTTCATGTCGGTCGATCCCGATGCCGACCAGAGCCTGGACTTCCTGTCGAGCCATCCGAACTCGGCGCAGCGCATAGAGCTTGCGCGCGACCACGCCCGTGCCTTCGGCCAGGAGGGCAAGGTCGGCGATACCGGGCGCGGATATTATCTCGACGGCATCGATGGCCTGCTCTACGGCGACAGCCCCGAAGAGGGCTATGTTCGCGGCCAGACCTTCCTGCATGGTGGTCTCGGCATTCGCTTCGACGTGCCGCCGGATTTCAAGATCGACAACAAGGTCGAGGCCGTGATGGCGACCGGTCCCGGCGACATCGCGATCCGCTTCGACGGCGTGGCCGACAACCAGAACCAGTCGCTGACCAATTATATCTCGAGCGGCTGGGTCACCGGGCTCGATCCGTCGACCATCCAGCAGATCACCGTCAACGGCATGGAGGCCGCTACCGCGCGCGCCAGTGCCGACCGTTGGGATTTCGACGTGACTGTCGTGCGCAACAATTCGCAGATCTTCCGCTTCCTCACGGCCGTGCCGAAGGGAAGCACCGCGCTGCAATCGACGGCCGACGTGCTGCGCTCCAGCTTCCGGCGCATGACGCCGGCCGAGGCTGCGTCGCTGAAGCCGCTTCGGGTGCGCGTTCTGACGGTGCAGCCTGGAGATAACATCACCACGCTCGCGGCGCGGATGATGGGAACGGATCGCAAGCTCGATTTGTTCAAGCTTATCAACGCCCTGCCGACCGGCGCGTCCGTTGCGCCCGGCGACCGCGTCAAAATCATCTCGGAATAAAAAGAGGCCCGGCTTGCGCCGGGCCAGTTGCATCACTGGGGAGTAATCTCGGAGTAATCGGGGTTAGTGCGCGGCCATGTACGGGTCGGCGCTGACGAGCGCTGTCCGAAGCTTTTCCATGGCACGGCTTTCGATC
>Ga0307405_10000503_pt1 | contig 14736 bp, 11 predicted proteins | sample 322Cmetagenome_2_FD_203311 | JGI IMG/M metagenome (GOLD analysis project Ga0307405, IMG submission 203311) | Maize rhizosphere microbial communities from greenhouse at UC Davis, California, United States - 322HYB-C-1 | ecosystem: Host-associated > Plants > Roots > Rhizosphere > Soil | place...
AGACGATGCCGATATAGACGGCGATGTTGGTGTTGAGGATGATCAGCGGGCTGTCGATGACATGCAACGACTGCAGCAGCTGGTTCAGCAGCCCCTCAGGCTTCAGGATGGCGATCCAGGCGTAAACGCGGATCAGGAAGCTCGTCCAGAACGGCAGGATGACCAGCATCAAGAGCGTCGGGCGGATGCTGCGCGGGGCGTTGGCCATGCCATAGGCGATCGGATAGGCGATCAGCAGCGTCAGCAGCGTGGAGATGCCGGCGATGATGACGCTCGACAGATAGGCGTTGAAATAGAGCGGATCGTCGATCAGGTAGTGGTAGTTGTCGAAAGAGAAGCTTGCGATCTTGTCCCAGACATCGGCCCAGCTGTCGGAGAAGGAGAAGGCCGGATCATAGGGCGGCATGGCGATCGCCGTCGTCGACAGCGAGATGCGGAAGACGATGAAGAACGGCGCCAGGAAGAAGAGCAGCAGCCAGACGTAGGGTACGATGATGACGAGGCGGTTGTAGACGGATGATCCGAGCTTGCCCATGGCATCAATCCTTCAACAGAACGCCGGCGTCCTCGGCGAAGGTGACCCAGACTCCCTGATCGTAAACGAAGGGATCATCGACAGCGCGCTGCGCATTCAGCGACGACGCCTTCACCACCTTGCCGCTCTTCAACTTCACATGGAAAACGGTCATGTCGCCGAGATAGGCTATATCCCAGAGCTCGCCCGAGGCGGCATTGATGCCGGGATTGGCCGGCGGGGTGCGCGTGACCTTCAGCTTTTCGGGGCGGATGGCGAAGCCGGCGGGGCTGCCGACCGGCAGCGGCTCGGCACCCGACAGCTTGATGCTCAGGCTCTCGTCGATAGCGATCTCGACGCCATTGGCATTGGACGCCGTGACCTTGCCGTCGAAGATGTTCACGTCGCCGATGAAATCGGCCACGAAGCGGGAGTTCGGGGCCTCGTAGATTTCGGCCGGCGTCGCCACCTGGATGACCTTGCCGTGGCTCATGACCGCGATACGATCGGCCATGGTCATCGCCTCTTCCTGGTCGTGGGTGACGACGACGAAGGTGAGGCCGAGGTTCTGCTGCAGGTCCATGAGCTCGAACTGGGTTTCCTCGCGCAGCTTCTTGTCGAGCGCGCCAAGCGGTTCGTCAAGCAAAAGCACCTTCGGTCGCTTGGCAAGCGAGCGCGCGAGCGCCACGCGCTGGCGCTGGCCGCCGGAAAGCTGGTTCGGCTTGCGGGAGGCGAACTTCTCCAGCTTCACCATCTTCAGCATCTGCAGCACGCGTTCGCCGATCTCGTCCTTGGCCATGCCGTCCTGGCGCAGGCCGAAGGCGATGTTCTTTTCGACAGTCATGTGCGGGAAGAGCGCGTAGGACTGGAACATCATGTTGACCGGGCGCTTATAGGGCGGCGTTCCGGCAAGGTCGGTGCCATCAAGGATGATCTCGCCGGAGGTCGGCTGCTCGAAACCAGCCAGCATGCGCAGCAGCGTGGACTTGCCACAGCCCGATGCGCCAAGCAGCGCGAAGAACTCACGGTGATAGATATTGAGCGACAGGTCGTCGACGGCGGTGAAATCACCGAAGCGCTTGGTGACGTTCTTGACCGAGATGAACGGCTTGGCGGCCGGATCGGCCCAAGGCGCAAAGGAACGGCGAATATTGCCGAGTGACTTCATGATTTTTCCCCGAAAACTGACCTGATCCAATGCGCCACTAAAAGAAATGCCCGAACCATCAGGTTCGGGCAGATCAGTGCGTTACTGACCGGTGACGACTGTCGTCCACAGTCGCGTCACGGCACGCTGCGCTTTCGCATCGAGCGGCGGAACGGTGAAGAGCTTCGCCATGACCTCGGGCGTCGGATAGATCGCGGTGTCGTCGATCACTTCCTTGTCGAGCAGCGGCTGCGATGCCTTGTTGCCGTTGGCGTAGAAGACGTAGTTCGATGCCTTGGCGGCGACCTCGGGCTTCATCATGTAGTTGATGAACTCATGCGCTTCCTCGACATGCGGCGCATCCTTCGGGATACCGAAGACGTCGAAGAAGATTTGTGCGCCCTGGTTCGGCACCGAGTAATCGACCTTGACGCCGGAGTTGGCTTCGGTGGCGCGGTCGCCGGCCTGGAAGACGTCGCCCGAGAAGCCGAGCGCGATGCAGATGTCGCCATTGGCAAGCGCGCTGATATATTCCGACGAGTGGAACTTGCGCACGAAGGGACGAACGGCCATCAGCACGTCCTGCGCCTTCTTCAGGTCTTCCGTCTTCGTGCTGTTCGGATCGAGGCCGAGATAGGCGAGCACGGAGGGGATGACGTCGGTCGGAGAGTCCAGCATGTAGATGCCGCAATCCTTGAGCTTGGCGGCCTTTTCCGGATCGAAGAGCGCATCCCAATTGGGCTTCTCATCCGTGCCGAGCGCTGCCTTCACCTTGTCGACATTATAGCCGATGCCTGTGGTGCCCCACATGTAGTCGACGCTGTATTCGTTGCCCGGATCGAAGGACGCCACACCCTTGGTCACCACGTCCCACATGTTGACGAGGTTCGGCAGCTTCGACTTGTCGAGCTTCTGGTAGACACCAGCGGCGATCTGGCGCTGCATGAAGGATACCGTCGGAACCACGACGTCGTAGCCCGTGCCGCCGGCCAAGAGCTTGGCTTCCAGCGTCTCATTGCTGTCGAAGGTGTCGTAGACGACCTTGATGCCGGTTTCCTTGGTGAAATCTTCGAGGATGGAACTGTCGATATAATCGGACCAGTTGTAGACATTGACGACGCGGTCCGCGGCAACGGATGGCGTGATCGAAAGCCCAGTCACGAGAGCCGTGGCCGCGAGCTTTACGAGAATTGACCTCATGCTATCTCCTGCTTTTTGTTTGGGCACCGTTTTCCGCGGATGCCCTCCCTCTGGTTTTGGTTGCAGACTAGAAAGGATTTCTGGAGCCGACAAGCGCAAAATCCTGCACTCTCAATGATTTCGCTGTGACTAAAGACCGGGACTAAAAGTCGAAGTTGCCAAGGCCCGAGACCATCTCATCGAGCCCCAACGGGCGTGTGACAGGCGGCTCGGCGCGCGAGAGACATCCGCGCCTTTCGCAGAGCCGACAGCTGGAGCCTGCCGTGATGGCCTTTTGCGCGGAAACCGCCCGGCCGTAAACTGTCTCCTCGCCTGCCGAAGCATCACAACCGACGAGAAGCGCCGTGCGGCGGACGCGCTCGCCGAACGGCGCGTTCGGCCCCTCAAGCGTGCGGGAGATGGTGAGGTAGCGGTTATTATCAGGCATCTCGACCAATTCGGCGAGGATCTGTCCGGGCTGGAGCAGGGCGACATGGACGTTGAGCTTCGGACAGTCGCCGCCGAAGCGCAGATGCGGGAAGCCTTGCGATCCTGACCGACGCAGCCGATGGCCGGCACCGTCGATCTCCATGGTGAAGAAGGAGACCGCCGAAGCGCCGGGGCGCTGAAGCATCGTCAGCCGGCTTGCCGCCTGCGCGAAGGAGACGTTGAAGCGGACGCGCAGGATATCGATGTCGTAGGACGCGGCCTGGGCCGCCGCTAGGAAAGGCGCGTAGGGCATGGTCAGCGCCAGTGCCGCATAGCGCGCGAGCTCGAAGCGGGCGATGCGCCTCGCCTCCTCGGTGGAGAGCATCAGGCCTTCGAGCTCGCTCACGATCGCCTCGCGCAGCGCCAGCGTCGCGACTTCGATTGCGATCTCCTGCGCCTGATCGGCCGGCGACAGGCGCTCGGAAATGAAGAGCCGCATGGAGTGACGATCGAAACGGCGGCGGAGATCCGGCATGACATGGATCGGGAGAACGCGAACGCCGATGCCGCGCTCGGCGCGCAGCCACTCCTTGAATGTGGAGATGATATCGCGGGGGTCGGAGAGCGCATGAAGGAACGCTTCCGCTGCCGTTTCTATGCGCGGGAAATAGGCCGAGCGGCGCTCCAGCACATCGCGTACCTCATCTGCCGGCAGCCGCGCGCCCGACAGTGGCACCTGCCCCTCGCCTGCACTCAGAAGCGTTAGATCGGAGAGGCGCACCGCCTGCTCACGGTAGGCACGGTAGAGCTTGATGACGCCGCTTGCCGCATTGGGCGCCGCCTCCGCAACCTCGACCAGTTCCTGATCGCCCGGCAGCTCGCCCGACAGCAGCGGATCGGCGAAGATTTCCTTCAGCTGAGTGAGACTGCCGCCGCTTTCGGCGCGCAGTTCCTTCAGATCGACCTTGTAGACCGCCGCGAGCTTCAGCAGCAGCTGCACGGTCAGCGGGCGCTGGTTGCGCTCGATCAGGTTGAGATAGGACGGCGAGATCTCCAGCGCCTCGGCCATCGCCGCCTGCGTCACGCCGAGGCCGTTTCGGATACGGCGGACCTTGGGACCGGCAAACATTTTGCGCTCAGCCATGTGACAATCCTTTACAGAATATCGGGGTCGCAGAATTTACAAAACTTGACAATTTTACTACCGAAACTTGTCACGTTCTTTGCATCGCGACCCCTATTCCATCGCGTTTCTCCAGTTAACTCTGGCTATTTCCTGATGATTTGTAAATCCTGTCAATCAGCCAGATGGCCATGATGTTATGCAAGGAGGAAGACATGACAGAGTTTGACAAGCTTCACCGCAATATCCCCGCCAACCGTTTCGCCGGCATCGAGCGCCCCTATTCGGCCGATGATGTGCGACGACTGCGCGGATCGGTCGAGCTTCGTTACTCGCTGGCTGAAATGGGCGCCAACCGGCTCTGGCAGCTGCTGCATCAGGACGACTTCGTCAACGCACTCGGCGCGCTTTCCGGCAACCAGGCCATGCAGATGGTCCGCGCCGGGTTGAAGGCGATCTATCTCTCGGGTTGGCAGGTCGCGGCCGATTCCAACACGGCATCGGCGATGTATCCCGATCAGTCGCTCTACCCCGCCAATGCAGGGCCGGAGCTTGCCAAGCGGATCAATAGAACGCTGCAGCGCGCCGACCAGATCGAGACCTCGGAAGACAAGGGGCTTTCGGTCGAGACATGGTTCGCGCCGATCGTTGCCGATGCCGAAGCGGGCTTCGGCGGGCCGCTCAACGCATTCGAGATCATGAAGGCCTATATCGAGGCCGGCGTCGCGGGGGTTCATTTCGAGGATCAGCTGGCGTCCGAAAAGAAGTGCGGCCACCTCGGCGGCAAGGTTCTGATCCCGACCGCCGCCCATATCCGCAATCTCGACGCCGCGCGCCTTGCCGCCGACGTCATGGGGGTGCCGACGCTTGTCATCGCCCGCACCGATGCGGAAGCCGCAAAGCTCCTGACCTCCGATATCGACGAGCGCGACCAGCCCTTCGTCGATTACGATGCTGGCCGCACGGTCGAGGGTTTCTACCAGGTGCGCAACGGGCTGGAGCCGTGTATCGCGCGTGCCGTCGCCTACGCGCCGCATTGCGACCTGATCTGGTGCGAGACCTCCAAGCCGGATCTGGAGCAGGCGCGCCGGTTCGCCGAGGGCGTGCACAAGGTGCATCCGGGCAAGCTGCTCGCCTACAACTGCTCGCCGTCGTTCAACTGGAAAAAGAACCTCGACGACGCGACGATCGCCAAGTTCCAGCGCGAGCTTGGAGCCATGGGCTACAAGTTCCAGTTCATCACGCTGGCCGGTTTCCACCAGCTGAACTTCGGCATGTACGAACTCGCCCGCGGCTACAAGGATCGGCAGATGGCCGCCTATTCGGAGCTGCAGCAGGCGGAATTCGCTGCCGAAGCGAACGGCTACACGGCCACCAAGCACCAACGCGAAGTCGGCACCGGCTATTTCGACGCCGTGTCGATGGCAATCACCGGTGGGCGATCCTCGACCACGGCGATGGGAGAATCGACCGAGCACGCACAGTTCAAGCCAGCAGCCGAGTAATGCCAACCGAAGGAGGAGGAGACAATGCCTACGCTTGCACGCGTCAAGGAACGCGCAGAGGAACAATCCACCAGCATGACACCGGATCAGCAGGGCATGATCCGCATGCTCGCCAACGATCTGCACCGGTTGAACCAGTCGGTCATGAAGGCGGTCGATGCCGGCGTTTCGGTCGAGATCGTCCGCTCGGCCCGCCATCACGGCGGCGATGGAAACTGGGGTGACCTGTTGATCCCGGTCATTGTTGCCGGCCGGAACTGACTAGCCCCCAATCCGCCCTGCAACACGGCGCCTCAGCTTCGGCTGGGGCGCCTTCCCGCGAAAAGATCGCTGTAGCTTTTCAACAGCCTGGTCATGCGATCGGCGACGGTGCGGATTTCCTGGCGGTGGCGGTCTTCGTTGTTCATGACGATCCACTGCTGGTGGCGCAGATCCTGTAGCTCCGGGCCAAGGCGCTGCAGGTCTGGATCAAGATCTCCGACGAAACAGGGCAGCACCGCCTTGCCGGCGCCGGCGCGAACGAGATCGACCAGCGAGCGCGGACGATTGACGGTGGCGACGATGGCGCCTCCAGCATTGTGGTGCGGCCAGCGCAGATAGTTGGAGATCGCATCCTCTTCCGCAACGGCGAGCCATCGCTCTTCCTGTTCACCGGCGTTGCGCCTCGCATAGACACCGTAGGCCACCTCCCCCAAGAGCCGCGCGGCGAGATTGTTTTCCTCCGGCTCGAAGGCGCGGATGCCGATATCGATCTCGCGGTAGTTCAGGTTGGCGCGCGCCTCGCCTATCGTCATCGATACGGCGAAGTGGTCGCCGGGCATGCGGATGGCGCCAAAATTCTCGGCCATCAACCAGGCGACCCAGGTGCCGGCGGCGATCCGCACGGTTGCTCCGACGCTGCTTGCCTGGCGCCAGGCATCCACCTTGCGGGCGGCGGCCTCCATGTCCTTCAGATGATCGAGCAGGGCCTGGCCATCCGGCGTCAGGCGGTAGCCGGTCTGGCTGCGGGAAAAGAGCGTCCGGCCGATCTCCTGCTCTAGATCGAGCATCCGCCTGCCGATCGTGGCGGGGCTGAGCCCGCTTGCGGCAGCAGCCCCAGTCAGCCCGCCGAGACGCGCGACCTGCAGGAAGAGCTGAAATGAGTCCCATTGCGTGCTTTTCATGAGTGAAAAACATAGTGGGATTTCTTGCGTTTATGAAGCGAATTTTGGCGAATACCCTGTGTCCATCTTCAATTCAGAAAGGACACGGTCATGATCGAGCTGTTAGCCTTCATCGAGCTCGCCAAACTCAACACGAGGAATTCCGACCGGTATCGTGCGCGGGCCGAGGAGGACTTCTACCAGGGCTACGGACAATCGAAGCTCGAGCGTTTCGCCGCTCGAGTTCTCGCCATGCTGCCCATGAAAAAGGGCCGCCCAGAGGGCAGCCCTTCGATGATCAAACCTGATGGAGAACCGATCAGGCCGCGTTTCGCATGCGGACCTGCTGCGGGGCAGAAGACGCATCGATGCGGAACTGCTGTATCAGCGACATGAGCGCATCGGCCTCGCTCGCCAGTTGGCGGCTCTGCTCGGTGGTATCCTCGACCATGGCCGCGTTCTTCTGCGTCATCTGATCCATCGCGTTGACGGAGCTGTTGACTTCCTGCAGGGCGGCCGACTGGTCGGCGCTGGCGGTGGCGATGGTCTCGACATGCTTGCTGATCGCGATGATCTCGCTGCTGATCGAGGCCAGCACCGAGCCGGTCTTCTGCACCAGTCCGGAGCCTGCCGCGACTTCGCGGGTCGAGGTCTCGATCAGGCTCTTGATCTCGCGCGCGGCATCGGCCGAGCGCTGGGCGAGTTCGCGTACTTCCATGGCGACGACGGCAAAGCCCTTGCCGGCTTCCCCGGCGCGCGCGGCCTCAATGCCGGCGTTCAGCGCCAGAAGGTTGGTCTGGAAGGCGATGTCGTCGATCACCTCGATGATCTGCTCGATCTGCTTGGAAGCCGCTTCGATGCGGTCCATCGCGGCGACGGTATCGCCGACCACGACAGTCGAGCTGTCCGCCGTCTTCTTGGTGACGATGACGGCGCTGTTTGCCTCGCGGGCGCGTTCGGCCGACGAGCGGACGGTGACGGTGATTTCCTCGACGGCAGCAGCGGTTTCCTCCAGGCTTGCGGCCTGGGCTTCGGTGCGCTTGGAGAGCTCATCGGCCGAGTGCAGCATGGAGCCGGAGTTGCGGTGGATCGTCACCGCGTTATCGCGGATGCGCGAGAGCGTATCCTGCAGGCGTTCGAGCGAGGCGTTGAAATCGACGCGCAACTGCTCAAGCCGGCCGACGAAAGGCGTTTCGATCGTTTCCGATACGTCGCCGCTCGACAGGCGGCCAAGACCGGCGGCGAGCTGATTGACGGCAAACTGGATCTGGTCGTCGAGCGTGCGCTTTTCAGCGTCGTTGCGGCTGCGCTCCGCGTCGCTCAGGGCGCGCTGTTCGGCCGCCTGCGTCTCCAGCATGAGCCGGGCGCGCGCACCTTCCTGGAACAAAGCAAGCGCCTTGCCGATCGCGCCGAACTCGTTCTCCTTCTCGGTGCAGGGGATCTTCGTGTCGAGATTGCCCGAGGAGATCGTGTTGATGGCGCCTGTCAGGGTCTCAAGCGGACGGATCGTGGCGCGGATCGCGACATAGGCGATGACGCCGACAATCAGCAGGACCGCGAGGCCAACGCCGACAACTAGGGTCAGCAGCTGCTGCAGGCTGCTGTAATAGACTTCCATCGGAATACCGATGAAGAGAACGCCGACGGTCGAGCCCGTTGCACTCTTGACCGGGAAGTAGCCGGTCATGAACTTCTTGCCGAAGAGATCGGCCGGGCCATAATAGGCTTCACCCTTGGCGAGAGCCGCCTGCGCCGGATGGCCGGCAGCCAGCTTGGTGCCGACGGCGCGATCTCCGTTTTCCTTCTTCACGTTGGTCGAGACACGGACATAGTCGTCACCCTGGCGCTCGAACACCGTGGCGTAACCCGCGATGGAGGCCGCGGTTCGATCGACGAGGGCGTGGTCGCCGAGCGACGACGGCAGCTTCTCTTCACTGACGGCCACCAGCTTGTTGTCACGGACATCGACCTTCGCGGACGGATCGCCGGCTGCATAAAGCACCGCCATCGCGCGGCTGGCATCCTTGGCGTCGGTGACCGCACTGGTCATGACGTACGCGCTAAGATTGTAGTAAGTTACAGAAACAATCGCCGCTGTACTGAAAACCAGAAGAGCAAGCGTAATCGCGACGATCTGCCGAACAATAGACGCTGAGAAAAAGCGAAGCATACAAAGACCCCTGAGGAACAATCGAGGTCGAAACTAATGGGAAAGTTTTAAGATAAATTGCAAAGAAACTGACGAACATCACATTCACAGCCGCAAAAATGCATGGGTGATTTCCTGCAGACTCACGCATTAGAAAACGTGCAAATGGCCCCGCTTCCGGAGCCATCGCAGATTCGTATAGATGATACCGGGCGTCGTCAGGCGGCGCGGTAGACCTTTTCCTGGCTGCCGCTGTCGATCTTGAACTGCCTGATGAGGCTCAGCAGAGCGTCGGCTTCGTTGGCGAGCTCGCGGCTGGCGGCCGTGGTTTCCTCGACCATCGCGGCATTCTGCTGGGTCATCTGGTCCATCTGGTTGACCGTGGTGTTGACCTCCTGCAGCGCGCCCGACTGATCGTGGCTGGCGCGGGCGATGACTTCGACGTGCTCGCTGATGGCGACGATCTGGGTGCTGATCTTTGCCAGCACCGTGCCGGTCTGCTGCACGAACTGCGAACCGGAGTTCACCTCGTTGGTCGACTTGTTGATCAGCCCCTTGATCTCCTGCGCGGCAGCGGCCGAGCGCTGCGCCAGTTCGCGGACTTCCATGGCGACGACGGCGAAGCCCTTGCCAGCTTCCCCGGCGCGCGCGGCCTCGATGCCGGCATTGAGCGCCAGAAGGTTGGTCTGGAAGGCGATCTCGTCGATGACGCCGATGATCTGCTCGATCTGCTGCGAGGCTTCCTCGATGCGGGTCATCGCGTCGATCGCATTGTTGACCACGGTGGCGGAATCATCGGCGCTGCGCTTTGCCTGGCGCACGACCTGATCGGCCTCCTTGGCGCGTTCGGCGGAAGAGCGCACGGTGACGGTGATCTGGTCGACGGCGGCTGCCGTCTCTTCCAGAGAGGCGGCCTGGTTTTCGGTGCGCTTGGCGAGATCCTCAGCCGACTGGGCCATCTGGTTGCCATTGCCCTGGATCATCTCGACGTTGTCGCGGATCTGGCTCATGGTTGCCTGGAGGCGCATCATCGAGCCGTTGAAATCCTGGCGAAGCTGTTCGAGACGGCCGATGAAGGGCGTGTCGATCGTGGTCGAGATATCGCCCTGCGACATGCGCTCGAGACCCGATGCAAGTGCGTTGACGGCGAACTCGATCTGGCGGTCCATCTCGCGCTTTTCGGCGTCGTTGCGCTGGCGCTCGTGCTCGGAAGCGGCGCGCTCCTCGTCACTCTGTTCCTCGATGCGGATCTTGGAGATCGCGTTTTCTTTGAAGATGCCGAGCGCGCGGGCCATGTCGCCGATTTCGTCGTGGCGCTGTTCACCTGATATGCTGGTGTCGAGCGCGCCATCGGCGATGCGGCGCATGGCTGACGTGATCTGGCCGATCGGCCGCTGCAGGGTCAGGACGAGCGCGATGCCGCCGACAACCGAGAGCAGGATGCCGAGACCGGTCGTGAGAACGGAGATGCCGTTGGCCTGTGTGCGTTCGACGCCGGCCGTCTGCTTCTGCAATTCGGCGAAGGCGGTGAGCTCGCCCCAGACGGCGTTCAGCTGCTGGCGGGCGGAGGCGTAGTCGGCGACGCGCTGCTCGATGGTCGCGACGAGGCTTTCGGCATCCTTGTCCATCGAGGCAAGCGCCGGCGACATGGCGGCGACGATATCTTCGGCGAAGTTCATGCCCTTGGCGCTGGCGAGCAGCGTGTTGAGGTTGGTGCCGAGGGTGGCGATTTCCTGGTGCAGGCGAACGCGGTTGTCCTTGTCCGGCTTGGCGGCGAATTCGCCGAGGACCAGCTGCAGCGAATAGATCGCGCTTTCGAGGCGGCGCGTATCTTCCAGCACGGAGTTGGTCTGGGCGATACGGCTGTCGAGCTCGACGAAGGTGGTGGTGGCGGCACGCATCATCTGCGTTGCCGTCAGCTGGGTGTAGGTCGACATCTGGCGGAAGCGCGACACGAGACGGCCGAGATTGGCGATCGCCTCATCGGTGCCGGCGTCGGCGGCTGTCGCCTGCGCCTTCACGTCGCTGATCGTCTGCGCCAGCGACTGCGTCATGCTCTTCTGGTTCTGCGGGACGGAGATCTCTATCAGGCGCTGAGCCTTCAGGATGCCCGGGAGCGCGTCGGTGACCACCTTGAGCTTGTCGGCCGGCAGTTGCGCCTTGCCGAAATCGGCCATCACGGCTGCCAGCGCATCGCCACCCTTCAGGAGGCGGTCGGCGGCGCGGAGCGTCGCGGTGGCGTTGCCTTCGTCGTTGCGAATGTTTTCCTGCAGCTGCTGGGCGTCGTAATTGACGCTGAAGCGGCTGGAGATCATCACCTTCTGGGCTTCGTCGATCGACTTGCGCAGGGCGACTTCCTGTTCGTGCAGGGTCCAGAGCTTGCCGACGGTGTCGGAGATACCGGAGGTGCCATCGGTGGCGGCCTGCAGATTGGCGCGGCCGGCATTGTCGCCGATCTGTTTCAGCGTGGCACTTAGCGTCGCATGCTGCGTGGAGACATCGGCGTAGAGCTTGTCACGCGCTTCCTCATTGGTCACACGCAGGAAATCGTCCATGGAGCCGAAGAGATCCTTGAAACCGCTCAGCGACTGAAGGACGCTGTTGGAGATCTCCATTCGGCCCTGGAGCAGGCCAGACGCATAGAGGCCGGTGAAGCCGACTGCTGAAATGCTTAAAACAAAAGGCAAGACAAAGATAAGGACCTTGGTCTTGATCCTGAAACGGGAAAGAATCCTGTCAATAAACATGGGGGTTCCGGCCTTCCATACACCACTCCTCCCACCGGCGGCGAGATTGCGCGTCGGCTGAGTGCATCGAACATTTTGGAACAATGGGGGATCGCGAGCGCATGCTCGGACGGCAATCATTGCCTGTCACGCTCCGCAAGATGCGAGGCGCCCATAAGTCATACTAAAGCTTTGCCGAAGATGCGTTAATTTTTATATAAGCTTAGGTAGCCGGATATAACAGCAAACCAGGCGTTCGCGCGCTTATAGTGCAGGCGCATCAGTGCGCCGCAAGATCTCGCTGTCTTGAAAGGGAGTGCCTTAGAGCATTCTCGGAAGGAAAAGCGCCATGACGGCGGCGGCGGCACTGGCGGCCAGGACGAAGTAGCGGATTGCGACAAGCCGTGTATCCGGCTGGGCCTTGGCAATTGCGATGGCGCGGGCGCGTCGTGTGTTCTTGTTCATCTGCAGAACCTCACTTCTCTATGTCACAACAATCCAACAAAAGACTGTGCTCGTAAAGCCTTATTTAGGAAGCCAATTTAAGCACGTCATCGGGACAGGATGGCGCACCCTGCTTAAGAACTCTTGAATCCTTCAACTGGTTTCATCTCTACGAAGAATAAGCTTTATAGACTGTCACCAGCCGCGACACCCGACGCCCAGGCCCATTGGAAATTGTAGCCGCCGAGCCAGCCGGTCACATCCACGCACTCCCCGATGAAGTGGAGACCGGGCACCACCTTGGCCTGCATGCTACGGGAATCGAGCGCAGCGGTATCGATGCCACCAAGCGTGACTTCGGCCGTGCGGTAGCCCTCGGAGCCCGAAGGCTTGATCGTCCAGTTCTGCGCGGCATCGACGAGGCGTGCCAGCACCTTGTCGGACATGTCCGCCATGTTGCCGGCCACGCCGGCGCGCTCGGTCAGATATTGCGCCAGACGCTTGGGGAGTACCTCACCGAGTGCTGTCTGCGCCGACTGCCGACCATTCGCCTGCTTTGCCGCCTTCAGGTGCGCGAGGAGATCGACGTCGGGCTCGATGTCGACGGTGATCTCATCGCCCTCACGCCAATAGGACGAGATCTGCAGGATGGCCGGGCCGCTCAGGCCGCGATGGGTGAAGAGCAGCGCTTCGCGAAAGGCGGTCTTGCCATGGCGCAGTTCGGCGGGGGCCGCGATCCCCGACAGCGGTGCGACGCTTTCGAGCAATTGCGGATCGAGCGTCAGCGGCACGAGGCCGGGGCGGGTTTCGATGAGGGGCAGGCCGAACTGTTCGGCGATGCGATAGGCGAAACCGGTCGCGCCCATTTTCGGGATCGACTTGCCGCCGGTGGCGATGACAAGCGAGGTGGCGTGATACTCGCCCTCGGAGGTCGAGACGCGAAAGCCGTCCTCGATCTTATCGACCGCAACGATCTCGGTGCGCAGCTCGAGCCTTGCGCCCGCGGCCTGCATCTCGTCCAGCAGCATGCGGATGATGTCCTTGGCGCTGTCATCGCAGAACAGCTGGCCGAGCATCTTCTCATGCCAGGCAATCTTGTGGCGATCGACCATGGCGACGAAGTCCGATGGCGTGAAGCGTGCGAGCGCCGACTTACTGAAATGCGGATTGGCAGAGAGGAAATTCTTCGGCGAGGCATGAATATTGGTGAAGTTGCAGCGACCGCCGCCGGAGATGCGGATCTTGTCGCCGGGCGCCTTTGCGTGATCGAGCACGACCACAGAGCGGCCACGCTGGCCGGCGCGGATGGCGCACATCATGCCGGCGGCGCCCGCGCCTAGGACGATCACATCGCTTCTTCGCTGCACGGCTGTTTCCTTCGTCGAAAGGCGTCTTCTTTTTCCATCAATAGGCGAAAGTCAACGTGCGTCCCCCCTCGCCAATTGCCAAACTCCGGTTATTATGGCTGCAAGATCAACGCAAACCGGTGTGTCATGTCCCCAAAAAAGACGACGCTGAAGCCTGCCAAGAACGTTCCCGCCTCGAAGAAATCTCCCCCGGACCCTGGATATCTTCGCGGCGTGGCCTCCTGGAAGGAAGCAGCGCAGTTCTTGCGGGCACGCGGGATCGAAGACATCGAATGCATCACGCCCGACCTTGCCGGCGTGCCGCGCGGCAAGATGATGCCGAGCTCGAAATTCACCTCCAACACATCGCTGGCACTGCCTTCCGCGATCTACCGCCACACGATTTCGGGTGAATATCCAGAGGAAACCGAAAGCTTCCGCTACGAGCCGCGCGACAGCGATCTCAAGTTGGTGCCCGACCTTTCGACGCTTTCCGTCGTGCCGTGGGAAACGGACCCGACCGCGCAGGTGATCTGCGATATCGTCAGCGCCGATGGAGAAGAGGTCCCCTACACGCCCCGCAACGTCTTGAAGCGGATCATGAAGCTCTATCATGACCGCGGCTGGAAGCCGATCGTGGCACCGGAGATCGAGTTCTACCTCGTCGCCAAGAACGACGACCCGGACTATCCGCTGCATCCGCCGAAGGGTCGCTCGGGCCGCGCCATTCTCGGTGGCCAGGGCTATTCGATCGCCGGGATCAACGAGTTCGACGAACTGATCGACGACATCTACCATTTCTCCGAAAAGCAGGGGCTGGAGATCGACACGCTGATCCATGAGGAAGGACCGGCGCAGCTCGAGATCAACCTTCGCCACGGCAATCCGATCGAGCTTGCGGACCAGGTCTTCATGTTCAAGCGGACGATCCGCGAGGCGGCGATGAAGCATGGCATCTACGCCACCTTCATGGCCAAGCCGATGCAGGGCCAAGCCGGATCGGCGATGCACATCCACCAGTCCGTCATCCAC
>Ga0307405_10000504_pt1 | contig 14716 bp, 12 predicted proteins | sample 322Cmetagenome_2_FD_203311 | JGI IMG/M metagenome (GOLD analysis project Ga0307405, IMG submission 203311) | Maize rhizosphere microbial communities from greenhouse at UC Davis, California, United States - 322HYB-C-1 | ecosystem: Host-associated > Plants > Roots > Rhizosphere > Soil | place...
ATGCGAAGCGAGGGGGGCAAGTCCCTCCCCGAAGCCATGCTCGCCGCCGCCGCGCCCGTGCTGCTGCAAAAGGCGGTGGTGGAGGGCGATGCGGTGGGCGGTCTCATGGCCTCCGGCCAGGTTGCGGGTCGGCTTTCCGATCTGCCGACCTGCGCGGAGCTTCTCGCCCGGATCGAAACCGAAGCGCGCGAGCGAATCGCGGCGCTCGCCGGCCGCCCGGCCGCAATCAAGGGAGCTGCGTGATGCCGATTGGCTGGTCCGTGGAAGAGCGCATTGCCGAAGTCGTGTTCGACGTGCCGCCGGTAAACGCATTCGATTCCGCGACCTGGGTCAAGCTGCCGGGCATCATCGGTTCCCTGGCCGTGCGGCAGGACGTGCACTGCATCCTGATCCGTGCCGAAGGGCGGGGCTTCTGCGGGGGCGTCGACATCAAGGAGATGCAGGCGCATCCCGAGCGCATCGCCGATCTTAACCGCGGTAACTATCTGACTTTCAAGGCCGTTCGATCGGCCGAGATTCCGGTGGTGAGCGCGGTGCACGGCTTCGTGATCGGCGGCGGGATCGGTATTTGCGGCGCTTCGGACACGATCATCGCCGCCGAGGACGCCTATTTCTCGCTGCCCGAGATCGACCGCGGGGCGATGGGCGGGGCGAGCCATCTGTCGCGGATGTTGCCGCTGCACAAGGTGCGGGCGGCGTTCTTCACCGGCGGCAAAATTCCCGCGGAAGAGGCCTGGCGGCTCGGCGCGATCGAGAAAATCGTGCTGCGCGAAGAGCTTAAGGCCGAGGCGCGCGCGTTCTGCGCCACGATAGCCGCGAAGAGCAGAAAGGCACTTACGGTAGCCAAGGAGGCACTGAACGGCCTCGAGGAGCGCGACGTCGATCGCGGCTACCGCTGGGAGCAGGGTTTCACCCTGGAAATGTACATGCACGAGGACAGCCAGCGGTCGCGCGACGCGTTCGTCGAGACCGGCGGGGCGGCGAAGTTCTGATGGATCTCGCCTACACCCCCGGGCAGCAGGCTTTCCGGCAGGAGGTGCGCGCGTGGCTTGCCGCGCACGTTCCGGCCGAGCGGCTGGTCACGCTCGAGCGGCAGGACGGCTTCGACCAGCATGTCGCGTGGGAGCGCGAGCTGGCGAGCGGCAACTGGGGCATGGTGACCTGGCCGAGCGAATACGGCGGGCGCGGGCTCGACCTGATCGAGTGGCTGATCTTCGAGGAGGAATACTGGGCCGCCGGCGCGCCGCTGCGGGCGAACCAGAACGGCATCTTCCTGCTCGGCCCGACGATCATGGAATTCGGTTCGGACGAGCAGAAGGCGCGCTTCCTGCCGCCGATGGCGAGGGGCGAGGTGATCTGGGCGCAGGCCTGGTCGGAGCCCGGCGCCGGCAGCGACATGGCGGCGATCAAGACCACCGCCCGGCGAGACGGCGATCATTACGTCATCAACGGGCAGAAGACCTGGTCGAGCCGCGCGAGCTTTGCCGACTGGGGCTTCGGCCTGTTCCGCACAGAGGAAGGGAGCCAGCGGCACAAGGGTCTCTCCTTCCTGCTGTTCGATCTCAATTCACCGGGCATCACCCGCCGCCCGATCCGTCAGCTTCACGGCGACCCGGGCTTTGCCGAGCTGTTCTTCGACGAGGTCCGCGTGCCCGTGGAGAACCGCATCGCGGGCGAGGGCGAGGGCTGGAAGGTGGCGATGGCGACCGCAGGCTTCGAGCGCGGACTGATGCTGCGCTCCCCCGGCCGTTTCCAGGCGACCGCCGCGCGGCTGATGGCCCTGCTGCGCGAGACGGCGGATCGCGCCTCGCCGGGGCTGCGCGAGGAGGTCGTGCGGCTGTGGATGGGTGCGCAGGCCTATGCTTACAACACCTATCAGGTCGCGGCGCGGATCATGGCCGGCGGCTCGATCGGGGCCGAGGCGAGCCTGAACAAGATATTCTGGTCCGAACTCGACCGCGCGATGCACCGCGCGGCGATGCACCTGCTCGGACCCGCCGCCGAACTGCAGACCCTGCCCGACGGCCGCGCGAACGAGTGGCTCGAGGGCTACATCTTCTCGCTCTCCGGCCCGATCTATGCAGGCTCGAACGAGATCCAGCGCAACATCACCGCCGAGCGCCTGCTTGGCCTGCCGCGCGTGGGAGCGGGCTGATGGATTTCAGGCTTCCACCGGAAAGCGTCGAACTGGCCGAGGCGGTGCGCGAATACCTTGCCGGCACCCATGGACCGGACGTGCTGCGGCAGCTCGACGCCGGTGGCAACCGCGACCTGCGCATCTGGCAGGGCCTCGTCGAGATGGGCCTGACCGGACTGCTCGTGCCTGAGAGCGAGGGCGGTCTGGGCATGACGCTGCTGGACGGCGCCCTGATCGCCCGCGAGTGCGGCCGCGCTTGTCTTGCGGAGCCGCTGGTCGACACCGCCCTGATCGCGGTGCCGTGGCTCATCGCGCGCGGCGAGACCGGCGATCTCGCCGCAATCGCGGCGGGCGAGAAGCTCGTCTCCCTGCCGCACGCGGTGAACCCGTGGGTCGCCGACGGGGAGGGGGATGAGCTCGCGAGCGTCGACCCCCTGCGCAATCTCGTCGCCGCGCCCGAGGACGCCGGCGACGATCCCCTGCTGCTCGATCTCGGCGCGCTGATGAGCGCGGCCCAGCTCGTCGGGCTGGCCGAGGCCATGCTCGACCAGGCGGTCGCCTATGCCCAGGTGCGCGAGCAGTTCGGCCATGCGATCGGCGGGTTCCAGGCGATCAAGCACAAGCTGGCCGACGTCGCCGTTGCGCTCGAATTCGTGCGCCCGGTGCTGTGGCGCGCGGCGCAGGCAATGGACGACGGGCTGACCAGCGCGCCGCTGCACGTCAGCCACGCCAAATATGCCGCGACCGATGCCGCCTATCTCGCCGCCGAGAGCGCGATCCAGGTCCACGGCGCGATGGGCTATACCTACGAGGTCGATCTCCACTTCTGGATGAAGCGCGCATGGGCGCTCGCCGGGGCATGGGGCGACGGCAACCTCCACTATCGCCGGATCGAGGAAGCCGCGCTCGGCGGCGCGCACCCCCTCGGCCCGCAGCACACGTTCGCCTGAGGAGCCGATGGCCGAAGCCTATATCATCGACGCAGTCCGGACCCCGATCGGGCGCAAGAAGGGCTCGCTGGCGCAAGTGCATCCGGCCGATCTTGCCGCGCACCCGCTGCGCGTGCTGGTCGAGCGGACGGGCATCGACGCGAACGCGGTCGACGACTGCGTGTGGGGCTGCTGCGATACGATCGGGCCACAGGCGGGCGACATCGGCCGCACGGCCTGGCTCGTCGCCGGCCTGCCGCAGCACGTGCCCGGCACGACGGTCGACCGGCAGTGCGGCTCCAGCCAGCAGGCGGTGCACTTCGCCGCGCAGGGTGTAATGAGCGGCACGCAGGCTCTCGTGGTCGCGGGCGGGAGCCAGGCGATGAACGCGATCCCGATCTCCGCCGCGATGTTCGCCGGCCAGCCTTACGGCTTCGACAATCCGTTCAACACCGCGCGCGGCTGGGTCGAGCGCTACGGCGACGGCGTTCTCAACCAGATCAACTCGGCCGAGATGATCGCCGGGAAGTGGAACATCTCACGCGAGGCGATGGAGCGGTTCGCGCTCGCCAGCCACGAGCGCGCGCAGGCGGCGTGGGACAACGGCTGGTTCGATGCCGAGGTGGCGCCCCTGGCGGGGCTCGACCGCGACGAGACGATCCGCCCGACCACGACGCTGGAAGGGCTCGCCGCGCTCAATCCGGTGCAGGAAGGCGGGCGCGTCACCGCGGGGGTTGCGAGCCAAAATTGCGACGGCGCGGCCGCGCTGCTGATCGCCTCCGAGCGGGCGGTGAAGGACCACCGCCTAACACCGCGCGCGCGCATCCACCACATCTCGGTACGGGCGGACGATCCGGTGTGGATGCTCACCGCGCCGATCCCGGCGACGAAGCATGCGCTGCAGAAGGCCGGGATGACGGTCGCGGACATCGACCTGTTCGAATGCAACGAGGCCTTCGCCAGCATCCCGATGGCGTGGATGCAGGAACTCGGCATTCCGCACGAGAAGGTCAACGTGCAGGGCGGCGCGATCGCGCTCGGCCATCCGCTGGGCGGCACGGGCGCGCGGCTGATGACCACGCTGCTCGGCGCGCTGGAGCGCACCGGCGGCCGCTACGGCCTGCAGACCATGTGCGAGGGCGGCGGGCAGGCCAACGTTACGATTATCGAGAGGCTTTGACGAATGGGGATCTGCGAAGGCAGGACTGTGATCATTACCGGCGCGGCGCGCGGACTGGGCCGCGCCTATGCGCTGGCCTTCGCCGCCGAGGGCGCCAATGTCGTCGTCAACGACATCGGCGCCTCGCTGGGCGGCGAAGGGCGCGACACGTCGGCCGCCGACGCGGTGGTCGAGGAAATTGTTCGGAGCGGCGGGCAGGCCGTCGCCAACTACGACGACGTGACCGACTGGGACGCGGCCGGGCGGATCGTCGAGACCGCGGTGCGCGAGTTCAGCGACCTCCACGTGGTGGTCAACAACGCCGGGATCGTGCGCGATCGGATGTTCGTCTCCGCCACGCTCGACGAATGGGACGCGACCATGCACGTGCATCTGCGCGGGCACTTCTGCGTCAGCCGCCACGCGGTCGATTACTGGCGGGCCAAGGCCAAGGACGGCACGAACCCCGACGCGCGGATCATCAACACGACCAGCGGTGCCGGGCTGCAGGGCTCGATCGCGCAGGCCGCCTATTCGACCGCCAAGGGCGGGATCGCCACGCTCACGCTGGTCCAGGCGGCCGAACTCGGCCGTTACGGCATTACCGCCAATGCGCTGGCGCCTGCCGCGCGCACGCGCATGACCGAGCAGGCCTTCGCCGAGAAGATGGCGACCGAGGGCGACGCCTTCGACACGATGGACCCGGCCAATGTCGCGCCCACGGTCGTCTGGCTCGGCAGCGCGCATAGCGCGCAGGTCACGGGCTGCGTGTTCGAGCTCGAGGGCGGCAAGATCATGCTCGAAGACGGCTGGCGCGAAGGGCCGTTCGTCGACAAAGGCGCGCGGTGGGCGCCGGGCGAGGTGGGCGAAGCGGTCGATCGGCTGCTCGCCGAACGCGTGCCGCCCCGCAATGTCTGGGGCACCTGAGATGGCATTCGCGCTCGACGAGCAGCAGGAGATGATCGCGGAAACGGCCGCGGCGTTCTTCGCGGAGAACGCGACGAGCGAGCGCACGCGCGCCGCGATGGCCAGTGGCATCGACCGCGATCTCTGGCGAGCCTATTGCCGCGAATTAGGCTTTGGCGGCCTCATGGTGCCCGAGGATCTCGGCGGCGCGGGGCTCGGCCATGTCGAACTGGCGATCGTCGCCGAGCAGGCGGGGCGCACGCTGGCGGCGATCCCGCTGCTGGGCCACGCGATGGCGACCGCCGCCCTGCTCGCGAGCGACGATCGGGCGGCGATCGATGCGCACCTTCCCGCCATGGTGGCGGGGGACCGGATCGTCGCGGCGGGCGAGCGAGGGGGCGAGGGCTTGCTCGTGCCGCACGCGGCGCAGTGCGATCTGCTCCTCCTGCTCGGCGAAGGCGGTGCGCACCTGATCGCTGCCCGCGCGGCCACGATCGAACCGATGAAGTCGCTCGACGAGACCCGGCCGCTGGCCCGGGTTCACGCATCCGCCGGCGATCCGCTTCCCGGCGGCGCGGCGCCTTGCGAGGCCGCCCGCGCAGCCGGCGTCCTGTGCCTGGCGGCCGAAGCGCTCGGCGGCGCGCAGGAGGCGCTCGACCGCACCGTCGCCTTTGCGCAGGAGCGTGAGCAGTTCGGACGGCCGGTGGGTTCGTTCCAGGCCTATAAGCATCGCCTCGCGGACCGCGCGGTCGAGATCGAGCAGGCGCGCTCCGCCGTATGGTGGGCGGCCTGCGCGCTCGACGAGAGGCACGAGACCCGCGCACTCGCGCTCCATGCCGCCAAGAGCTTCTGCGCCGACACCTACCTGCGCGTCGCGGGCGACATGATCCAGCTCCACGGCGGCATCGGCTTCACCTGGGAGCACGACGCGCATCTGTTCTTCAAGCGCGCGCGCGCCATTGCGAACATGCTCGGCGACGGGCCGCATCACCGCGAGCGCGTCGCGCGGATCATGCTGGACGAAGCCGCATGAAGCTGGGGTTCTCCGACATGGAAGAGGCGTTTCGCCGCGAATGCGCGAGCTGGCTCGAAGACCAGATGGCGGGCGAGTTCGCCGACATCCGCGGGATCGCCAATCTCGTCGACAAGCCCGAGCGCCGCAAAGCGTGGGAGCGGCGGCTGGCCGAGCATCGCTATTCGTGCATCGGCTGGCCGATCGCCTGGGGCGGGCGCGACGCGACCCTCAACGAGCAGGTGATCTTCGCGGAGGAATATGCGCGCGCCGGGGCGCCGAACCGGCTCAACCATATGGGCGTCGAACTGCTCGGGCCGACGCTGCTCGCGCTCGGCAGTTCGGAGCAGAAGGCGCGGTTCCTGCCGGCGATCGCCGAAGGCACGGCGATCTGGTGCCAGGGCTATTCCGAACCGGGCGCCGGCTCCGACCTCGCGGCCATCCGCACCCGCGCGCGGCGCGACGGCGACGAGTGGGTGATCGAGGGGCAGAAGATCTGGACCAGCCTCGCCCAGTTCGCCGACATGATCTTCGTGCTCGCACGGACCGAGGATGGGACCCGCGGCCGCGAGGGGCTGAGCTTCCTGCTCGTCGATCTCGACCAGCCCGGGATTGCAATCCGCCCGATCCGCCAGATCAACGGCGAGGCCGAGTTCAACGAAGTGTTCTTCGACGGAGCGCGCTGCCCGGTGGAGAACATGGTCGGCGCCGAGGGGGAGGGATGGACGGTCTCCACGACGCTGCTTTCGTTCGAACGCGGCATCTCGACCCTCGGCCAGCAGATGCAGTTTCGCAACGAGCTCGACGCGGTGATCGCCGGGGCCAAGCGCAACGGCAAGGCGGCCGACCCGGTGTTTCGCCAGCGGCTCGCGGAGGCGGAGATCGGCCTGCGGCTGATGCGTTATGGCGCGCTTCGCATGCTGGCGGACGGGAAGGGCGGTGCGCTGGCGGGCGCGGCGCTGACCTACAAGATCCAGTGGGCAAGCTGGCGCCGGGCGCTGGGCGAACTGGCGATGGACGTGCTGGGGCAGGAGGGCGAGGTCGCGCCCGCCGATGCCGAGGCGTGGCCGCTGCTGACCAATCTCTATCTCTATTCGCGCGCCGACACGATCTACGGCGGCACCAACCAGATCCAGCGCAACCTGATCGCCGAGCGCGGGCTCGGCCTGCCGCGCGAGCCGAGAGGAAACGCATGAGCCTGACGCCGACTTATCCGCCTGGGCGCAATCTGCTTGCCGGCAAGACGGTGCTCGTCACCGCCGCGGCGGGCACGGGCATCGGCTACGCGGCGGCGAAGCGCGCGGTCGAGGAAGGCGCGCGGGTGATGATCAGCGACTGGCATGAACGGCGCTTGGGCGAAGCGGCGGCGCGGATCGCCGAGGAAACGGGAAGCGAGCGGCCGGCGACGTTCGTGTGCGACGTGACCGATCAGGAACAGGTCGACGCGCTGCGCGATGCGGCGGAGGCCGAGCTGGGCGCGGTCGACGTGCTGATCAACAACGCGGGCCTCGGCGGAGAGACCGCCGTCGTCGACATGGCCGACGACGAGTGGCACCGCGTGCTCGACGTCACGCTCAACTCGGTCTTCCGCATGACGCGTGCGTTCCTCCCCGGAATGTACACGCGCAAGGCCGGGGCGATCGTCAACAACGCCTCGGTCCTCGGCTGGCGGGCGCAGAAGGGGCAGGCGCATTACGCAGCAGCAAAGGCGGGGGTCATGGCCTTCACCCGCTGCTCCGCGCTCGAGGCGGCGGAGCACGGCGTGCGGATCAACGCGGTCGCGCCATCGATCGCGATGCACGCCTTCCTCGCCAAAGTGACGAGCGACGAATTGCTCGCCGAACTGTCCGCGCGCGAGGCTTTCGGGCGCCCGGCGGAAGTGTGGGAAGTCGCCAACGTCATGCTGTTCCTGGCCTCCGATCTCGCCAGCTACATGACCGGCGAGGTCGTCCCCGTGTCGAGCCAGCGCGCATGAGCGGGCCGCGGATCTTCGCCCGCCCCGCCGACCTGCTCGGCAGCGAAGGAACCCGGCTCGGCCCCACCGCCTGGCTCGCGATCGAACAGGACCGGGTCGACGCCTTCGCCCAGGTGACCGGCGATCACCAGTGGATCCACGTCGACGTCGAGCGCGCGAAGACGGGGCCGTTCGGCGGGACGATCGCGCATGGTTATCTCACGGTGTCGCTGGTCAACCACTTCCTGCCCGAGCTGATCGAAGTGCGCGGCTTCGCCCATGCGGTGAACGTCGGGGCGGACCGCCTGCGCTTCCTCACGCCGGTGCCGGTCGGCAGCCGCATCCGCGCGGTGGGCGAGATACTGAAGGTCGAGGAGATCAAGGGCGCGGTCCAGTCGACCGTGCGCGTGACGGTGGAGATCGAAGGCGGCGATCGGCCCGCCTGCACGATCGACACGATCAGCCGCTACTATCCGGAAGAAGGGGCCGCCGGATGATCGATCCGCTGCCTCCGACCGTTCCGCATCTCGTCGCCGCGGCCGCCCGGACCTGGGGCTCCCGCACCGCGCTCGTCGAAGGGGAGGTGCGCTGGTCCTTCGCCGACCTCGAGCGGGAATGCCGCGCCGCCGCCTCGGCTATGCTCGTGAGCGGCGTGGGCGAGGGGGACCGGGTCGCGATCTGGGCGCCCAACGGCCGCAACTGGATCGCCGCTGCGGTTGCGGCCATGACGACCGGCGCGGCGATCGTACCGCTCAACACCCGCCTGAAGGGCCGCGAGGCGGGGGAGATGCTGCGGCGCACCTCGGCCAAAGTGCTCGTCACCTGCAAAGACTTCTTAGGCACCGACTATCCGGCGCTGCTGGCGGGCGAGGACCTTCCCGCGCTGGAGCGGACGGTGCTGCTCGATGCCGACTGGCAAGCGTTCGTCGCCGAGGGGAACGGCGCGGCCGATCCGTCGATCGACGAGGCACTGGGCCGCCTGACCGCGGGGCATGTCTCGGACATCATGTTCACCAGCGGCACGACCGGCGCGCCCAAGGGCGTTGTGTCCACGCACGACCGGATCGTGCCGATGTTCGCCGACTGGGGCCGGCAGATGGGGCTGACCAGCGACGATCGCTATCTCATCATCAATCCCTTCTTCCACAGCTTCGGGTTCAAGGCGGGCTGGGTCGCGGCACTGATCGCCGGTGCGCCGATCTATCCGCTGGCGACTTTCGACATCCCGCGGGTGATCGAACTGATCGAACGCGAGCGGATCTCGTTCCTGCCCGGTCCGCCGACGATCTACCAGTCGCTGCTGGCCGCGAAGGCGGAGAGGGACTTCGACACCTCCTCGCTACGCGGCGCGGCGACCGGCGCGGCCAGCGTGCCGCCCGAACTGGTCCGCCGCATGCGCAGCGAACTCGGCCTGGTCGACACCGTCACCGCCTACGGCATGACCGAGTGCGCCACGATCACCTCCTGCCGCCGCGGCGACGATGCCGAGCTGATTGCCGAAAGCTGCGGCCGCGCGCTGCCGGGGCTCGAGCTGCGCATCGTCGACGACGAGGGGAAGCCGGTTGCGCAGGGCGAGGCCGGCGAGGTCCAGGTGCGCGGCTACGGCGTCATGCTCGGCTATCTCGACGATCCGCAGGCGACCGCCGAGGCGATCGATCCGGACGGATGGCTCTCCACCGGCGACATCGGCTGGCTCGGCCCGGAAGGCTATCTGCGGATCACCGACCGCAAGAAGGACATGTTCATCTCGGGCGGGTTCAACGTCTACCCGGCCGAAGTGGAGCACCTGCTCGCCGAACATCCGGCGATCGCGCAGGCAGCGGTGATCGGCGTTCCCGACGAGCGCATGGGCGAGGTCGGCAAGGCCTTCGTCGTGCTTCGCCCGGGGCAGGCACTGGCCGCGAGCGAGCTGGCCGAATGGGCACGCGGGCGCATGGCGAACTACAAGGTTCCGCGCGCTTTCGCCTTCGTCGAAGGGCTGCCGCACAACGCCTCTGGCAAAGTGACGAAGGAGGCGCTGCGCGATGGCTAGCCTGCTTCCGCTCTCGCCGACCCCCGGCATTCGCCACCTTCAAGGACAGTGTGGCCACGCTGTCCGGCTTATCCATTGCGTGTGGCCGACTATCGTCATCGACAAAAGCTGCGCGCGAACGCGTGCACGATAAGGGAGAGGTTTTCATGAAACGCACGAAGACGGCGCTGATGCTCGCGGCATCGGCACTCGCTTGCTTACCCGCGCTCGCGGCGGCTCAGGACACGGCAGCCGCGCCGGAGGAAGCGGAAACCACCAGCGCGCCCGCAGTCGGCGGCAGCAACGAGATCGTGGTCACCGCGCAGCGCCGCGAGGAGCGGCTGGTCGACGTTCCGATCTCGGTCAGCGCGGTCAACCAGGCGGCGCTCGACCGCGCGCAGGTCCGCACTGTCAGCGACATCGCGACCGTCGTGCCGAACATCCAGATCAACGAGACGATCGGCAACACCTACGGCCCGCTGATCACGATCCGCGGGCTCTCCCCGTCGGCAGACACGAGCCTCGCGCGCGACCAGCCCGTGGGCCTCTACATCGACGGCGTGCCGATCGGGAAGTCGACCGGCGCCGCGTTCGACATCGTCGATCTCGAACGAGTCGAAGTCCTGCGCGGCCCGCAAGGGACGCTCTACGGCAAGAACACCATCGGCGGCGCGGTGAATCTCATCACCCAGAAGCCGAGCGGCGAGTTCGGCGGACAGGTATCGGCCAGCTATGGGACCTACGACAATTTCGTGGGCAAGATGGTGGTTGATCTGCCCGAAGTCGCCGGTTTCAGCCTCAAGCTGAGCGGCGTGACCAAGCAGTACGGCGGGTACTACCGCAACTCCGCCACGGGCGACAATTTCGGCGAGCAGGATCTGTGGGCCGGCCGGGTTGACCTGCAGTGGCAGCCGGCGGACAGCTTCAGCGCGCTCTACAGTTACGACATTTCCAACAGCAAGGGCACGCCCAGCCAGCTCGCCCTGCTGGCGGTGACGGGCGCCGGCTCGGTCGCGTTCCTCAACCCTCTGCTGGCGCCCTACGTCGTGGACGGGCGGACCCGCACGACCGGTTCCAACAGTGCGCTGCAGAGCGACTTCGAGACCACCGGCCACGCGCTCACGCTCCAGTGGGAGCCGGGTCTGGGCGATCTCACGCTGAAGTCCATCACCGCGCGGCGGACGGCGAAGACCCGCTCGATGAGCGACTTCGACGGTACGCCGATCGACCTGATGCGCTTCACGCTCAACAACGATTACGAGCAGTTCACGCAGGAAGTGCAGGCGCTCGGCACCCTCGGCGACTTCAAGTACACGCTCGGGTTCTTCTACCTCGACGACAACTACGACGTGTTCAATCCGCGCTGGAACTTCCAGTTCGGCGGCAACGAGGTGTTCGACATCTCCGAGCGAGGCGGTGAGAGCAAGTCATACGCCGGGTATGGGCAGCTTGCCTGGACGCCTTCGGCGTTGGACGGCCGGCTGACGCTGTCGGCCGGCGCGCGCTACAGCCACGAGGAGAAGTCGGCCTACGAACTGTTGCTGGCGAACTCGGCCTATGCGGCCAATCCGGCGAGCCCAACCTCCGGCGTGTTCGTGCGCGACGAAAACGGCAATCCGGTCACTCGCAGCGGTCAGCCTGCGGCGGGTGCACGGCCGGGGGCCGGCGGCATCGGCTACACCGACCTCATTCCGCTGACCAACAGCGGGACGTGGAAGAAGTTCACGCCTGAATTCAACATCTTGTACAAAATCCAGCCGAGCTTCTCGGTCTATGCGCGCTATGCCAGCGGCTTCAAGAGCGGCGGCATCAACGACACTGCGGCGACCAATGCGGCGTTCCTGACGCCCTACGATCCGGAAAACCTGACCTCGTACGAAGCCGGTCTCAAGTACGCCGGATGGAACGGGCGCGTGCAGCTCAACGCGGCGGTCTATCACTCGATCTACAAGGACTTCCAGGCCGGCGTGTTCGTGCCGACGCTGGTCACCACGAACATCATCAACGCGGGCGAGGCCCAGTTCACGGGCTTCGAGATCGACGGCGCACTGCGTCCGACCGACTCGCTGACGATCAACTTCGGCGGCGGCTATGTCGATGCGCGTTATACCGACTTTGTCCTGCCCGATGGGACCGACGTGACCGACAGCTACGTCCTCTCGCGCGTGCCGAAGTGGAACTGGCAGCTCGGTGCGGTGCATCAGGCCGACCTTGGCTTCGCGACGCTGGAGACGAGCGCGAACTATTCGTGGCGCTCGTCGCAGTACTCCAGCATCGTGTCCGATCCGCTCTCGCAGATGCCCTCCTACGGGCTGCTGAACGCGCGGATCGCGCTGACCGATATCGAACTCGGCAACGGCTCGACGCTGGAAGTAGCCGCCTGGGGCAAGAACCTGACCGACAAGGAATATCTCGTCAGCGCCATCAACCTCTCGGTCCTGACCGTCGGACAGTTCGGCGAGCCGCTGTCGGCCGGTGTCGAAGCGCGCGTCAAGTTCTGATCCGGCAGAGGAGCTGACGTTGGAAGACGTGTCGTTCATGCGTGGACGGCACGTCTTCGCTTTTCTCGGCGTCGTCACTTTCCTGACGGCGATCGGCAATATCGGGCTGGTCTCGGTCATGCCGACGATCGGGCGGGCGGTGGGCATGCCCGACTATCTCGTCGCGAGCGTGTTCTCACTGTCGGCGCTGACCTGGGCGGTGAGTTCGCCGTTCTGGACCCGCCATGTCGCGGGCGCCGGGCCGAACCGTTACATCCGTGCGGGGCTGGTTGGATTTCTGCTGTCGATGGCGGGCTGCGGTGGCGCGGTCGCGTTCGGGCTTGCCGGACTGATCACGCCGTTCGCATGCTTTCTCGGCTTCTTCGTCCTGCGCGCGGTGTTCGGTTTTCTCGGCTCCGCCTCGGCGATCGCGACCCAGTCGCTGATCGCGCATGCGACCGCCGGGGAGCAGCGCACGCGCGTGCTCACCGGGCTCGCCGGGGCGTTGAGCCTTGGTACGATTGTCGGTCCCGCCGTCGCACCGTTCGCGATCGTGGAGCCCTTCGGCCTCACCGGCCCGATGGTGCTGTTCGCCGTACTCGGCGCCCTGGCACTGGCGGGGACCTATGTATTCCTTCCGCGCGGAGCGGATGCCGCGGCGCCTTCGGCGGCGCGCACGGGTTCGGACAACTCGATCCTGGCGGTCTGGCGCGGGCGGGGAAGCGGGCCGGCGCTCAGCTTCGGACTGCTGCTGTGCAGCGCACAAGCGATCAATCTCTACACCATCGGCTTCGTCCTGCTCGACCGCGTGCGAGGCGGTCCGCTCGCGGCGCAGGACAGCATCGGCCTGACGATGACCCTGGGCGCGGCGATGGCGCTGGTCGCGCAATGGGGGCTGCCGCGCATCATGCGGCCGGTGCCGATGCGGATGATGCTGATCGGAACCGCATTGTCGCTCGTGGGCAACCTGATCGCGCTTCTCGATTCGAGCGAACTGGCGGCATCGGCCGGATTCGTCGTCGCCTGCTTCGGCTACGGCCAAGCGCGGCCCGGATTCAGCGCTGCGGCGTCGCTGGGCGGCACCGATGCCGAACAGGTGGCGATCGCCTCTGCGACATCGTTCATCGCCGGGGCTTCGATCATGCTTCCACCGGTGGTTGCCGCGGCCGCTTACGAGGGCTGGGCGGGGGCGCCGTTCGCCCTCGCGATCGGGCTGCTGGTGCTGGGTGCCGGCATGCTGATCGCCGGGCCCATTGTCTTTCGCGAGCGATAAACAGTTTGCTGCGGGGCGCTTTATCGCCGGCCGTGCGCGGCTTTATCCTCTCCGTCTGATTTCGAATGTGCGCGCCCGTCGAGGCGCGGCACGGATTGTGGAGACGGATCAATGGATCGCTACCTGGTAATTTCCTCCGACGGACATGTCGGGCTGCCGCCCGAGCGCTACCGCGAATATCTCGACAGCAAGTATCACGAGCTGTTCGACGAGACGGTGCAGAAGGAGATCAAGGCGCGCGAGGAGCACGAGAAGCGCTTCCTGATCGACGACTTCAACAACAAGTGGCGCGCCAAGGTCGGCGACGGTCTCGAGGGTGCGTGGGACGGTGCGATCCGCAACCGCATTCTCGACGGCGACGGCGTCGCCGCTGAGGTCCTGTTCCCCGACGGCATCACCGAGCGCAACGCGCCGCCGTTCGGCGCCGACATCGGGCTGCGCCCCAGCGCCGACCGGGCCGAGCTCCAGTGGGCCGGCGCCCGCGCCCACAATCGCTGGCTTGCCGAATTCTGCCAGGACGACCCGCATCGCCGCATCGGCCTGGCGGTCGTCCCCGCGCTCTACGATCTCGACGAGACGATGAAGGAGATCCGCTGGGCGGCCGACAACGGGCTCAAGGGCGTGTTCTTCCCCTCGTTCACCGAGGGCTACGACATGTACAACCACACCAAGTATCACAAGGTATGGGCGATGCTGGAGGAGATGAACCTCCCGCTGCACTTCCATTCGGGCGCCTCGCCGGCTTACGACACCACGCAGCCGGGCTGGATCGGCACTTACCTGTGCGAATTCGCCTTCTGGATGACCCGCCCGCTCTGGGGCATGACCTTCGGCGGGGTGTTCGAAGAATATCCG
>Ga0307405_10000505_pt1 | contig 14707 bp, 12 predicted proteins | sample 322Cmetagenome_2_FD_203311 | JGI IMG/M metagenome (GOLD analysis project Ga0307405, IMG submission 203311) | Maize rhizosphere microbial communities from greenhouse at UC Davis, California, United States - 322HYB-C-1 | ecosystem: Host-associated > Plants > Roots > Rhizosphere > Soil | place...
GAGCAATATCCGATCAATGGCAAGAGGACCGACACCGCACACCCCTAGCGAGCGTGCGAGTGCGCTATTCCAGTGCAGCGATTTTGGCAGCTATTTTTGAGCCGCCAAGCGTGTCGCCGATTGGTAGCCAGTCTGCTCAGAATGATTTCGATGGATTCCAATCCCACCAGTTGATAGCGGCGCAGGCCGGGCGCTAACGAAAGGCACAAGGGAATGACTGAGGGAAATAACGACGATAACGAAATGCTGATCACATTAACGTCGGACATCGTTGCCGCCCACGTGAGCAACAACAGCGTTTCGGTCGATGACGTGTCGGCGCTTATCAGCAATGTCTACAGCGCCCTTGCCGGCCTCGGTGCTGACGCATTGGAAGAAGAAGTTGCTCCGGAACCGGCGGTCTCGCTTCGTGCTTCGGTCAAGAAGGATCATTTGGTCTGCCTTGACTGCGGCAAGAAGATGAAGATGCTCAAGCGCCACCTGATGACCGAGCACGGCATGTCGGTAGAAGAGTATCGCCAGCGCTGGAACCTCGGTGCCGACTACCCGATGGTCGCGCCTGACTACGCGGAGACCCGCCGCGATCTCGCCAAGAAGATCGGCCTGGGCCGTAAGCCCGGTCAGAAGCGCGGGCGCCGCAAGAGCGCCGGCTGAAGCTCCTCGACATCAACGGCTTATGAGTGAACTCGGCGAAGCTGCATGGCGAGCCCGCGGTGAATGCGCGGCTGCTGTCGGCCTCTTGCAACGCTTGTGACTTGCGGCCGCGCGATCTGGAGGCCGCTTAAGCGCCTCCAGATCGCGCATATAGTGATCGCGCTTTCGGCGCGTGAAATCGGCCGAGTTGCTCTGCCGGCTAAGGGGGGCGATGAGCCCGCTCTTTCTGAATGCTCTGCCAGGAAAAGAACGCTGTTACTGGGCGTGCAGCGCTGTGCCTTTCAAAAGGGGCCTTGATCGCTCGGACATTCGCTTGCATGTTGACACCGCAAGCAGGTTACCGAGGCACGATGCCTGCGGGTCCAATCTGTCATGGCGTCAGCATAGGCCGTTACATTTTACCACAATCTCAGTCGCCGATATTGCGCTGCTCCTGGGCACGTGAAGGTAGCACCCGGCATCGCTCCTGTACGACGCGGTCAGCATCGCCCCCAGATAGGGAAGGTCGACCCTCAACGCCGATTTCGCGCTTCCGGCCGCGGCAATGTCAACGCCGAGCTTGGCGGACAACAAAGCGAGGAAATCCTCGAAGTCGGCCTCGCGTCGGTAGTCGACAAACCAGATAAGCGAGCCGTCGCTATAGTTCATTGAATACATTTTAGGTGTCATGGCTTGCATTCGTCAGTCACTGCAAAGTCGAAGACGAGCACGCCATCGTCCGCCAGCAAGGGCCCGACAAAGCCCTTGAACCGGTGGTGCGCCTGGTCGTGAAACCGCGGATCGGCTACGATCGGGGCACCGACATAGTAGTTCCGGTCGCCCTCGGAACCGAACGTCGCGATGAAAGCATCTTCGAAGCCGTGCGCGAGGCCTTCGCCGCTGGCTTGCCGGCCCCCTTCAAGCGTCCGTATATAAGGAGCACCATCCCGTACGCACTCGGCCGCGAGTGCGCAGAACCGGCGCCGAGCTTCCTCGCGCTGACGCGATGTGGTCTCGGGTCTGTACCGGAAGAGCACGATATGGCGGATAATGCCGGGCTTGTAGCTGGCACTCGTGAAGGCTGCGGCGCCGAGAGCGGCCGCCTCTGCCTGCATCGCCTCTTCAGCAGTCACGCGCAGCACCTCTCGAGCCGCGCAGCGAGCGCTCGGGCCAGCGCTTCGCGACCCGAAGTGAAATGGCCCGCAGCGGGTTGGAACAGATGGTCATAATGCCATTCCCAGCACCTGGCTCTGCCGCCAACCGCGGCACCAAGCGCCCGAAGCCGGCCTGATGCATGGCGGGCAGCCCGGACGGTGCTCCGGCTAAGATTCCTTCTACACTGCATCGATGCTTCCTTGGGATGCGGGTGCTGCGGGATCATTGGCGCGCGCGTCGACGAGTTCCCGGTCAACGCGGCTAATCTTGCGCCTTAGCCACCAGCGCGATCCGAGATGCCAGGCCGTCACTGGCATGAAACCGAGCAAGTACGCCCCGAGAATGAGGGCCGGCAACATGACCGTCCGCTCGACGCCCGGCCACGGCTTAACAGTGACGGGCGTCCAATTGTTGGCGCAGATCATAGCGATCAGCGCGGCAAGAAGTGTCCAAACAATCAGCTTCAGCAGTTGCATTACTGCCACCTTTCCAATCCGGCCAACGCATCTGACACCAGAGAACGGTCAATCAGGCTTGCGCAGCGAGCCCGCGCTCACCACCGGCTTCGGTCTGTTCCCGCCAAAGGACCAAGCGAACCTGCTGGCATGCCAGCAACCTGCGGACTTGCCACCGGGCACGACCCGAGCTGGGCGTACAGGTTCACTCGCCGCTCGCAGATCCTGCTCTACCGGATTGCGCAGGCGACGAGCCGCCCCGACGACTTGAGACCCAGTCCTCCAGCAGCATCCCCGCGGCCGCACGGCCACCAAGGCCGAACGCCAGAGCGAATGCGATCGCCGCAGAGCCCAAGATCGCCGCAAAAGCTATGATCACGATCTCGTTGGCGAGGCCCATGAAGCGAAGTCCCATGGCGGCGGACAACGGGATGATGGTCCAGGTGAGGACCGCGGAATGCCACGCCGTTGCGCCAGCGTCGCGCGCCAGGCGCGTAGCGATGCGGGCGATCGCCACGCCGGCGAGAACGATGCCGGTTCCGAACAGGATCCGGGTACCGAGCGTCAGCAACTGCGAAAGCATGAGCGCAATGATCGGCGAGTGGAGAAGCTCTGCTCCCTTGATCGCAAAAAAGAGCAGAATCGAAAACATGACACCCGTTGCGACTGCACGGGAGGGCGCGATGGTCCCGGATGCGAACCCAAGCGCCGCCATCGAGCGGTCGAATCCGAGCGGCGGAAGGATCTGTTCGATCGATTGCTTTGCGAGCCGGCCAATCCAGTAGCCGATGCCGAGCAACATCGCCGCGCCCAGCACATTGGGAATGGCTTTGAAAATCGCCGCCAGCATCTGGGTTGCAGGCTCTGAGATGGCGGCAATCCCGGCGGCCTCGAGTGCGGCAATCGCGATCGGAATCATGATCAGAAAGAACACCAGCGTACCGGCAGAGCGCGGAACGGAAAGCGCGTTCGACGTTGGCTCGTGCGGCCGACTGGCCGCGGCGACCGGCTCGTTACCTTGCGCGATGCCGGCTTTGCCGAGCAAGCGGTCGGCATCAATGGCGAGAAGAGCGGTTTCGACGAGCCTGCGCGCAATGCGAGCGATTACCAGGCCGACCATAAAGATCACTGCTGCTTTGATGAGAAGGGGCACAGCAGCGAAAGCAGTGACCGTCAGCGCGTGCACGGGCTCTAGAACCTGACCGAGCCCGAGCGGCTCGAGCACAGCGACAATGCCGACGAGGAAGACAAGCCAGAAAGCTGTATCGCCGAGGAGGGCATCAAGGCCCTGCCCGTCCCCTTCGTGCTGATTATGAAGCGCAGGTACGCGGCGGATGGTTCGGACGACGGCCCACCTCATGGCGCGCGCGAGGAGCCAGGTACCGACAAGAATCGCGACGGCGCCGAGGATTCGTGGCAGCCATTCCGCAGCCCATTCAACAACCTGACCCTGCCAGTACCGATCATATAAATATATATCTGACATTATCTTCCCTAAGTTTGGGAGGCGATGTGTAGCGTCGAGGTGGTCAAACGCAAATTTTTGAGCAAAATATTGACACTCATTTACATTGATCCGTGTGTACACTGTGCACAAACGCTATTAGACTAAAGTTCTTTCATGTAATTGCTGTTCGTGGCGGCCAAGAGCGGCGCTCTCATCAAGGGCTTTTAGGATTTCCTGAAACGAACGGCGGCAAAGCCTTAAGTCGATGGAACCGGGCTCCGCCGTGGAATCCGGGCAGTTCATGGGCCTGCACCGTCCTTTACCCGCAAGGCTGCGGTGCTCGCTGGAAGAAGGCTGGCTGGAAGCGTCGCTAGCATGGCGCCCGCACTTGAACGCGTACACCGGGGCGCCGGCGATCCCACGCCGCCGGCGAACTTGGTGTGCTGACATCGGCGTCAGCGTGAATGCACGGCTGGGCGCGGCGCCCGACGTGGCAATGCCCCGCCAAGTTGGGAGAGACGGCGCACGCGCTCGCGCGAGCGCCCGCTCTTCGCTCCCGTGCATCCCATCGATTGTAAACAATCGTTGCGGGGACTTGGGTCAGCCGGGCGGCGTCCGAGTCCACGTTGACACAGTCCTTGCCCTCCCCGCATCACGTAAGGCCGGCGCTCGGGAGCGCGAGGGCCGGCGGACCGGTCTCGAATGTCCATTGCCGCGGACGAGCTTTGGGCATTGAGAGCCAGTTCTGCAAACGCGGCTGCGGACAAGACGATCAGCTGCCGGGATGGGATATGGCATGCGGATACATTTCATGGGCTGCGGTAGGAGTCCGCTGACGCTTGAGCGGAATGATCGCGTGAGCCGCGCGGCCCGGGCGCGTGAGGCAGACGCGAAGACCGGAGTGAACCGGCTGGCCCGCGCCAGCCTTATCGCCTTCCTTGGGGGATGCCTGGCAGGCGCTCATCCGAGCGCGGTCGCCGAGCAGCACCAGGCGGCGAGCCACAGGGCGCTCGCGTCGGCCCCGCTTCCCCCGTCGCAGACGCTCGGCGAACTGTTCTCGGATGTCGCACTTTCAGGCCTGTTCCGCGATGGCAAAGCGTGGGCAGACGCGGTCCCGCGCCGCGCCCCTGAGGAATTGCTGGCGCAATATCGCCAAAGCGCACCGATGAGCGATGAAGCGCTGCGCGCGTTTATCAGCGCAAACTTCGCGCCACCAGGCGCAGCAAATACACATGCGCCAACGCCAGGGCTGGCACTCAAACAGCATATTGCTGAGCTCTGGCCGATACTGACGCGCAGCACCGCGCGGGTCCCCGAGCATTCCTCCTTGCTCGCGCTACCTGAGGCGTACGTGGTCCCCGGCGGCCGTTTCAACGAGATCTACTACTGGGACAGCTACTTCACCATGCTGGGTCTCGAGGACGAGCCCGCCTTGCGCCGCGGCATGGTCGACAACTTCGCCCATCTGATCCGCACATATGGGCACATCCCCAACGGTAACCGCAGCTATTACCTCAGCCGCTCGCAGCCGCCCTTCTTCTTCAAGATGGTCGAGCTTACCGATTCTGCAAACCCGGCCCGCGCCTTTGCCGCTTATTTGCCGGCACTGAAGGCCGAGTACGCCTATTGGATGAATGGCGCGGACGGCCTGGAGCGAGGTAGTGCAAAAGCGCACGTCGTTCGCATGCCGGACGGTTCGGTTCTGAATCGCTATTGGGATGCGCGCAGCACTCCTCGCGACGAGAGCTATGCTGTCGATGTCGAGACCGCCCACATAAGCGGCCGGGACCTGCCGCAGGTTTACCGCGATCTGCGAGCCGGTGCCGAGAGCGGATGGGATTTCAGCTCACGCTGGTTTGCCGACGGCAGGACACTGTCAACGGTTCAAACCAGCGCAATCGTGCCGATCGATCTTAACAGCCTGCTCTACGGGCTCGAAGGCGCGATCGCCGATGGATGTGGTGAGGCCGGTGACCGGGTGTGCGTGCGTGAGTTTTCTGCGCGGGCAGGCGCGCGGCGCGCGGCAATCCATCGCTTCCTCTGGAATTCCGACACTGGAATGTTCGACGACTATCACTGGCGCGAACGGCGGCTTGTCGGCAACGTGTCGGCCGCCGCTTTGTACCCGCTCTTTTTTGGCCTGGCGACCTTCGATCAAGCGCGGAGCACGGCAAAGGCGGCGGAGCGCGACCTGCTGCGTCCCGGCGGGCTCGATACCACCAATCGAGCGACGGGGCAGCAATGGGACTCCCCGAATGGCTGGGCGCCGCTGCAATGGATCGCGGTTGTCGGTTTACGGCGATACGGCGAGGCGCGTCTGGCACACACCATTGCGCACCGCTGGCTAGCTACCGTCTCCAGGGTCTACGCCGAGACCGGCAAGCTGCTCGAGAAGTATGATGTGGTGACGCAGCGACCCGGTGGCGGCGGCGAATATCCGCTGCAGGACGGCTTTGGCTGGACCAACGGCGTTACCTTGGGGCTCTGGGAGCTTTATCCCGAAGCCGTTCGGACCGAGTCCCTTGAAGAGGCGCATTGATCGCTCTGGCACAACCGTGCGTTTCGCAATTGCTTCCTCCGTCCGGCACGTTCCTCTCTGAAGGGCCGTGCATGGCTCAAGCACCTACTTGGTCATCGGCTGAACAGGGCACCGCCCGCTCCTGACCCCGGACGCCAAGCGCAGGAAAGGGCAAGCGGCCGCCGTCCGCCTGCGCCGGATGCGACGCGCCCCGCCGCGGGCAGTGGTCGCAGGAATTGAGACGACCGCAAGCATCGGAGCTCGCGAGGGCCATGGACACGTGCCCACCGGTCGCGGGCCGCGTTGTGGCCGCCAGGAGGGGGTCTTCACCGTTTACCGTCCAACCCTCAGAATCTCGGCCACTCCCTTTCCGAAGAGAACATGGGAGCGCTGCGCCGATACCCATGAGCCGCTAGGGCGAAATGAGGCCAAGCATGAGGGCCTTCACGACGCAGAGCATCCTGCCATTGCTGTCCAGCTTGGCACATGCATTTTTAATGTGAAAGTTCACCGTGTTTTCGCTGATGCCAAGCAGCACGCCAATCTCCCACGCACTCTTGCCGCGTGCGGTCCAAGAGAGACAGTCCCTCTCGCGTGGCGTCAGCTCGATGACCGGCACAGTTTGATTGGAGAACATGTTGTGCCGCTCTAGGAACTGGGCCGAGACCAATGTCAGCATTGGCAGGAAGCGTCGTGAAATGTCGGGTGTTCGCGCAGCGAAACTCGCTACAAAAGTCGAGCCTTCAACGGTGCGAATTGGCACCGTCAACCCTTCGGATACCCCCAGTTCACGCAAGTCGTCGAATAGGCGGCGCCGGTTCGTGTCAAGGTCACGCAGCTTTTCCCAGGTGTAGGACGCGCAGCGCCCCGCGCTGATATCTATCGTAGGATCGATATCAATATATCTCCGGTTGTAGTAGTGCTTTTGCCAATCTCCCGGGTAGTTAACAACTAATACACCACTTGATCTTGGCATGCGCGGCTTGAACAGACCAACGGCATAATGAAACTCACCAATATCATTAACGGTGTCATTGAATTTACCACACAGTTCTTCCCTGCTTCGCGTGGAATTAAACGACTCCATGATTTCAAAAAGACCGTCCGAGACAGACGAAACATCCATGAATGCGCCCCCATAACTATCCAACTTAAAACCCATGACCCCTTGGTAATAACTTGGAATGTATTCATAAATGTGACAAACACTACAATGCTACTAATTGTAACTTTCGGTCTCCCGTGAGATTGATTATTTTCGTCTTCGGGATGAAATAAAGTAGTTTCTATATATATGCCGCTCCTACGCGGTCTCCTTACATATTCCTTTGCCCTCTCAAAAAGTTAGTTATTGTCAGTTATATCCGCCTTCTCCCATCTTTCGTATTGATGCTATCACCGTCGGCGGAATGTCACAAGATCGTCTATGGCGATAAACGTGTGAGGTCGCACGCCTCGAGCTCAGGTGGTTACAGCCGAAAACATCCAACCGCATGCGGCCAAACCGCGTTCATGAAGGCGGAGTCAGGCTTGGGAAGGACGGCTCAAAGGCGAAGCGAACGGGAGTTGCGCATCAGCGGAACCACAGCAGCAAATGTCGGCAATGCGGCCCGACATGCGCCCCAGCGCTCGACGCAGAGCCTTGATAACACGAGCCACCGCTGGCCTGCCGCGATCGCACAGATCGGACGAGTATTCGGCTCGATGCGCTACCGGTTTCTGCTCGCCCAGCCCTAATAGCGGAAGCCCGAAATCACCGACGGTCCGCTGCCGCTTTCCGGCACGACGCCCGGTCTACCCTACCAGATCAGGTAGTTGGCACGATGTCACCAGATCTGGAGGGTTAAGGAGAACGCACTTCCCACCGGACATTAGTGGCGCGCCGATGTTCCCAGCCATGCGTGAAGAGCCAACTTACTTCCCGAGCGGCACGGTCAACGCTCACGAGCCAAGAAGGTCTCGTCGCCCTTCAATGTGGCGCCGGTGCCTCATGCCGCCTGCTCGCACCCGCATGTGGCGCGCTGGCGCCGACCCCGGCCCTCTCGCCGCGGGCCAATCACGGCCGAGACCAGGCTATCGGCCGAGACACAGGGGCGGCGCGGGAGTTCGCCGCATCATCGCCATGCAGATATCACGACCCGCACAATCCTGCCGGATGCATTCGCCAGACGACACCGCGGCAGGCTGAAGCGAGGCCCCGACCTCATGATGCCAGCGCAGTGAGGCGGAGCAACGCCCGGCGCAAATTTCAGCAGAAACTCGTCATTGCAAAAGGGTACCCATGGAACGCGCAACCGAGCCCCTCGATACCGGAAGGTCCGCCGACGGCGATCGCGCACCGAGCTTCAAGCCGGAATTGCCGCTCCAATTTTCGCCGTTGTTTGATTGGCCGCCAAACCCAAGGAGCATATTCTCGTGGCTGTTCGGCTTTCCTGGATACCTCTGGCCATGGCCGATCCTGTTCGGTTGCCTGGCCTTCGCCACGTGGCTTCTCTTGCCCGATCTCAATCAGATCGAAGATGTATCCCCGGACTGGATCTACACGCTATTCGCCGCGAATTTTGTGATGCTGGTGACGTTCATAAGCCTATGGCATCTCCTGTTATATCGCCTTAAATTCCAAGGCCGCGAATATAAATACAATCCGAAGTGGCCGGATAAGCCATCGGGCACTCGTTTGTTTGGCAGCCAGCTTCGGGAGAATGTATTTCTGACGCTGTTTGGCGCGGTGCCGATATGGACAGCGTATGTCATAATCGCTCTGTTGGCACACGGAATATCCATCACTCACACGATCTATCTAGATGACAATACAGCATATTTCATCCTCTTGCTCATTGTCACCCCTATATGGATGGATGTTCACTTCTACCTTACTCATCGCCTACTGCATTGGCCCCCTTTATTTAGGCTTGCTCACCACATTCATCATAGAAATGTGAACATCAGCCCATGGTCGGGCCTCTCCATGCATCCTGTCGAACACCTTCTTTTCTATTCCGGAACCCTGCTCTACATCGCAATACCGTCCCATCCATTTCATGTCTTATACTATACAATTAGCTTATCGTTCGCTCCTGCGTTGACTCACCACGGCTTCGGGAAAGTTATTCTTTCCAAAGGAGTTAGATTCAATACCGACCATTATATGCACTATATGCATCACACCTACGTCAATGTGAATTTCGGTGGCTCCATAGTTCCGCTGGATCGGTGGTTTGGCAGTTTTCATGATGGACGATCGAAGCGCGTGCGGTCCTCAGAGGATCAGATCGAGAGGAGCTAGCTCCGCAGCTCAACGATTGCCTGCCCCGAAAAGCGAGCGCCGGTGAGCTGCTGATCCAGCGCATGCCTGCAACGTGCGAGGCTCTAAGTCGGGCTCTTGTCTCACCGTCAGGCGACCAGCTTGGCGGCTGACGGCGGCGGACCTTAAGCCCTAATGAAACTGCCCATTATCCTTGTGAACGCGGTGGCTCGATCGCCGACCACCGGTGCTTGGGGAAGAACTTCCCGCTTAAAGACGAACACCTTCACCCTCACCAGCAATGCATTTGAGGGCGGCGAGCCCAATGTTTCAGGCGCGGCGTCGATGACGCGATCTGGTGATGACATGGCCGCTACTTCAGGCAGGGTAAGCCCCATCGGCCGTCTATATGGCCACCTACCAGATCTGACAGTTGGCGGGACGCCAGCGCACCGAGATTATCGGCAAGAACACTCCTGCGGGATGTTCACATCCTCACCACCGGCACATACCCGCCACAGTTCACGAGGACCACACAAATGGATATGCCTACTCGAAGGAAGAATCAGTCCCTTTCAGAGACTGAAGCCGCCGCGATCTACCTATTGGATCAAACAATGGGCTTTGGCTTCCAAGGCGCATTGCGCGCCGCAGCCGTTCTCGGCGTGGCCGACCAGTTGCACGCCGGCCCGAAGAGCGCTGACGAACTAGCAGCGGCCGTCGGGGCTGACGCTAACAGATTGCATCGAATACTCCGGCTACTCGCCACCCGGGGTATTTTCCGCGAGCTCGGCAACAAGCGCTACGAGCTGACGCCCGCGGCGGATCTCCTGCGGTCCGAGAGGCCGCATTCGCTGCGCGCTGCCGTTCTATGGCTTACCGATGAGCCGATGTCGCGCTCTCTCGGAAATATTGTCGAAAGTGTTCGCGGAAACAGCGCTTTCGAGAAGATCTATGGGATGCCTTGGTTTGAGTATTGGGCGCGAGAGAACGAGCATGTGGAGTCAGGCGACTTCGACACAGGAATGTCTTCATATTCTGCGCTGGAGAGTTCGATTCTGGCGCACTGCTATGATTTCCCGCAGAACGCCACCGTCGCAGACATCGGTGGCGGCTTTGGCGTCCTTCTGCTTCACGTTCTGAAGGAGAACCCAACTCTGCAGGGTATCTTGTACGATCAGCAGCAAGTCTTGGCCAAACATCGTCTCGGTGAGCTTGGAGACGACAATCGCTGGGATACGATAGAGGGAGACTTCTTCCAGGAATGCCCTCGCGCCGACATCTATCTGCTCAAGTATGTCCTGCACGACTGGGACGCAGAGCGCGCCACGCAAATTCTGCGCTGCTGCAGGCGGGCAATGGCACCTGGCGGTCGCGTGCTGGTGATGGACCCTGCAATCCCGGGCGATTCTTGGCAGACGACTTGGCAAACGAGCAAGTTGGTGGACATGGTCGTCATGGCGGCCTGCCATGAAGGCGGAGGCTCCGAGCGTACCGAGGAAGAGTACCGTCAAATCTTCGGGGCGGCCGATCTAAAGCTGAACCGCATTATCGACACAGGCACATTCGTGCCGATTATTGAAGCTGTCGCCGCTTGATCGCGCAATAGCCGCTTTTATGAACAACGGCCCGATCACTGCACGTCACCTTCGCCTGAAGCGCGAATGCAGTTCTTGGGCGTCCCTCCGCGCGAGCGCAGCTCGGCGGAGGGACATCTCCCAAAAGTGCGGCGAGTGATTCCACCGGCGCGAGCCGAAGATGCAAGCTTGCATCTCGATCCGCAGGGATGCCTAAGTCGCTGAAACCGCGGTGCCCCGCTGCCAATGCCGCCAGGTTGCCATGGACGGCCGACATCCTTCTTACCGGCAAGGGCGATGAAAACAGGTGTAAAGGTCCGCTGCTTCCAAACAGCAGCGGTCTTTCACCACCGCAGACGAATCTGGTCAGCCGCGCGACATGTTGCTCGGTAGTGGGTTCATCGCCGATGCCTGAGCGACACGGACACCTGCGTGAGGCTGGTCGCTTCCAATCGCCGCTTCCGCGGGCGTCAGCCCGATTTCGAAACTCGTCAGGAAGCGCCATCCGGAGGCCGGTGTGCTATCCGAGCACCGCTAGCCGCGCGCCCGCTGCGCAGGCTCGCCCGAACTCGACACGTCGCCCACCGGCGTCGGCGCTGCGTCAGCTCTTGAGCATTTCATCGAAAGAAATGTGTTGGCTGCGCTCATCACCGCCCGCACCGAAGCGGTTGCAACATCCGAATCAATTCCCACGCCGAACAGAGGCCGTCCGTCGGACGACCGGCACTCGATATAGGCGGCTGCCTTTGCGCCGGCCCCGCCGCCTATGGCATGTTCGCTGTAGTCAACGACCTCCAGCTCGACACCATAGGCCGTGCCTAGAGCTTCGATCACGCCCGAGATGTGGCCATTGCCGTGTCCGATGACCAGTTGTTCTTCATCGTTCATGCGGATGCGGCCTACGAAGCGCCGGTCACTAACCGCGCCGGCCTTCTCATAGTCGATGAGCTCAAGAGGGTGATTGTCTTCGACATGATAGTGGCGGACAAACGCAGACCAGATCTCTTCGGCGTCGAGCTCGCGTCCGGTCTCGTCGGCCGCCAACTGAACAACCTGGCTAAAGTCGGCCTGCATCCGCTTTGGCAGTCGCAGTCCCTTGTCCTGCTCGATCACCCACGCGACGCCCGCCTTACCTGATTGTGAGTTAACCCGAATCATCGCCTCGTAACTGCGGCCCAAGTCCGCCGGGTCGATTGGGAGATAAGGAACCTCCCAGAAGCCGCCATCGTCGGCTGCTTTCGCCGCAAAGCCCTTCTTGATGGCGTCCTGGTGGCTGCCGGAGAAGGCAGTGAACACCAAGTCGCCCGCATAAGGATGGCGTGGATGCACCGGTATGGCGTTGCAGTACTCGACGGTGCGGATCACTTCGTCGATGTCCGAAAAGTCGAGCTTTGGATGAACTCCTTGCGAGTACATGTTAAGCGCAAGCGTGACGAGATCGACATTGCCGGTGCGTTCCCCGTTGCCGAACAAGCAGCCTTCAATTCGGTCCGCACCTGCCAGTAACCCAAGCTCGGCCGCCGCGACAGCCGTCCCGCGATCGTTATGCGGATGAAGACTGATTACCACACGATCCCGGTTCGGGAGGTTACGGCAGAACCACTCGATCTGGTCGGCGTAGACGTTAGGCGTCGCCGCCTCAACTGTTGCAGGTAGGTTGAGGATCAAGGGCTTCTCACGGCTTGGCCGCAGGACCTGCATGACAGCTTCGCAAACCTCCAGCGAGTAATCGAGCTCGGCCGTCGAGAAAGTCTCGGGCGAATACTCGAAGCGCCAATCAGTCCCAGGCCGCTTCGACGCTTCGTCACGCAACATCTTCGCGCCCGAGACCGCGATCTCGCGCACGTCAGCCCGATCCAGCCCGAAGACGATGCGACGCCAGGCAGGCGAAATGGCACTATAGAGATGAACGACCGCTCGGGGCGCTCCATCGAGGCTGTCGAATGTACGCTTGATTAGCTCGCGCCGCGCCTGAGTGAGCACTTGCACGGTGACGTCATCGGGGATGCGATCCGAGTGGACGAGACTGCGCACGAAGTTGAATTCGGTCGATCCTGCCGAGGGGAAGCCGATCTCGATCTCTTTCAGACCAAGCTTGACCAGCAGATCGAAGAAGCGGCCCTTCTTCTCAGCGTCCATCGGGTCGATCAGCGCCTGGTTGCCATCGCGTAAGTCCGTTGAGAGCCACCGTGGCGCCCGCTCGATTGTGCGCGTGGGCCATCGACGGTCGACGAGATCGACCTGCGGGAAGGGGCGATATTTAACGGATGGATCGCGCAACATAATCGTCCTTTCGTCTCTTCCATGTCGCCGGCGACGGCATGTGCCATGGAACTGCGACCGCGATCTGGACGTCGTGCTCAGTCCAGGAGGGATAGACCGGATGGGGCGCGCGGCTGCATCGTCGCACCCATCGGGGCGATAGCGATTTCCGGATGTGGCTCTGAGCCGACCAGAGCGGAGGGCTGAACTCGATATCCGCCAACCTGCCGAGGGTGGTTCCGCATACGTCGCCCCCCCTTTGCTGAACGGCCCGGCGCGAGGTCGTCCTGTGGTCTGCCACGACGTCCGCCGGAGGTGTACTGAGCGGAGTTCTCCGGGCCCGCATGCGCGAACAGGCCCGGATTTCGTCCATCACTCGCTTACTATCGAAGGGAAAGCACCAGGCGCTCCACCATCGGGAATGATAGGTCTTGAACGGGTGAGTGCCACTCTTCTTTGATGCGCATCGCGGGAAAGCGCTGAAACAGGCGCTGGAGCAGCACTTCCCCCTCAAGTCGCGCCACTTGAGCGCCGATGCAGAAATGGGCTCCACCCGCGAACCCAAAATGGCGATTGTTGGGACGATCTATGATGAAACTGTCGGGATCCGGGAACCGGCGCTCATCGCGGTTAGCCGCATGCAATCCGAGCAGAAGCCGCTGCCCTGCTTCAATCGGTACCCCATCGATTGTGATCGGCGCGCTCGTGTACCGGTGCATGAAGTGTACGGGTCCATCATAGCGCAGCACCTCTTCCCAAGCAGAGGCTGCAAGTTCCGGATGTTCGACGAGCCGCGCCTTTTGCTCGGGGTGAAGGAGCAATTGTAGCGCTGCGTTGATGATATTGCCCTTGGACGTGTGGTAGGTCGCAATGATGTACCCCGCGAGCAATGTGACGAGCTCGGATCGCGGCACGTCTTCCCGTCCTTCTGCCGCCAACAGTACCCCGGCGGGATCATCGGCCGGGAGCCCGCGCTCCTTCAACGTCTCGAAGAGGTTGTCCATATACGCGTAATAGGAGTCCCCCGCCGCGTCGGCCGCCTCGAGTGCCCCGGATGCCATGCTCGAAACGCCGAGGATCGCAATCAGATCGTGCACTTTCGGGATCAGTTCGGCTGCATCGCTAAGCGGAACATGTGCAAGCTTGCAGGCTAGCGCGGTTGCCATGGGACTGGCGAACTCGGTGACGAACTCCACCTCGGATTGATTTTCGATCATGGCAAGATGGTCGTCGACCATTTCTTCCATCCATGCTCGCATCTTGCCGATCGCCCGCGAAGTAAAGGCCGGGGTGAGCATCCGGCGAATTCGCGTATGATGAGGCGCATCTAGATTGACCAGTGACTCACGGTAGAAGCGCGATGCGGACCCTCGCCCGATACGTTCCTCCGGAAATTTTCCGGGCTCCGGATGGACG
>Ga0307405_10000508_pt1 | contig 14693 bp, 15 predicted proteins | sample 322Cmetagenome_2_FD_203311 | JGI IMG/M metagenome (GOLD analysis project Ga0307405, IMG submission 203311) | Maize rhizosphere microbial communities from greenhouse at UC Davis, California, United States - 322HYB-C-1 | ecosystem: Host-associated > Plants > Roots > Rhizosphere > Soil | place...
AGGGGAAGATCGCGCAGAGGGTGCCGCTTTTCCCTTCTCCCCGCCGGGGAGAAGGTGCCCGAAGGGCGGATGAGGGGGCTCCGGATGCTGAGTTAGCTGCACCCACGGTTCACTTGCGTACGAAGTCTGCTTCTACCGTCTCGCCCCTACCGCGCTTCCGCGATCCGTTCGAACGCCGACGGCCTCGCAATCCCGATATCCAGCGTCTGCCGGATGATCTCCGCGCATTCCAGCGGCGTCAGAAGCGACGTGTCCACTTCCAGATCGTAGATGCCCGGCTGGTGCACATGGTCCTGCCAGCGCTGCACCGAATCGGGGATCGGGTCTTCTGCGCTTGCCTGGTCGTAGAGCCCCTCGCGGCCCGGCATGCGGATTTCGCGGCGGCGCATGATCGTGTCGATCGGGCAGTGCACGCCGACAAACAGAACCGGAAAACCTTCCAGCCTGCGGGCGCAGTCGGCGAGAATGCCGAGCGGTTGCGAGTAGAAATCGTGGTGCCCGAGATCGGCGACGACGTTGAGGCCGAGGCCGACATGGATGGCGATGGTCTCGTAGAGGGCGGCGTAGAAGAACGGCACCGCGTCTTCCAGATCGGGCCGTTCACCGCCGGGCCGCAGGCCGATGCCCGGCAGATAGCGCTCGGGCGTCATGGCGTTATAGGCATCGACGCCGATGTTCATCCACGGGCCGTCGAACTCGTCCTGGATCGCCTTGGCGATCGATGATTTTCCGCTGCGCGGTGCGCCGTTCAGAATAACGATCTGAGCGGCGGGGTTTTCCTCGGACATGTGTTTTCTTCTTTTGTTTGGCGCGAATCAGTGAGGCGAAATCGCGCAGGCATTTCACTTCGTATTGCGATTACATTATGGGTGACTTTAAGGCGGTGACTCACCGCGTCGGGAGGATAGCATGAACGAAGACAGCGCGCATTTCCCACCTGTGGATCCTTTGAAAACAGGTATTCGCGGATGCTGCCCGCGCTGCGGCAATGGCAAGCTTTTCAATGGCTTGCTGGGCCTGAAGCCGCGCTGCGCCGCCTGCGGCCTCGATTATGCCTTTGCCGACGCCGGCGATGGCCCGGCCGTCTTCGTCATCCTGATCGTCGGCTTCATCGTCATCGGCTCGGTGCTGTGGCTGGAAGTGAACTATTCGCCGCCGATCTGGCTGCACATCCTGCTCTTCGGGCCGCTGACGATCATCCTCTCGCTCTTGGCGCTGCGTTGGTGCAAGGGCATTTTGATCGCCATGCAGTATCGCCACAATGCCCGTGAAGGACGTCTCTCCCGTGATTGATGCCACAGCCGCAGCCCCCCGCCGCACGCGATCGGTCCTGACCGCCATCGCGGTCCTCGTAGCACTCGCCATCCTGATCGCGCTCGGCACCTGGCAGGTCGAGCGGCTGCACTGGAAAGAAGGCCTGCTCGCCGATATCGCCGCCCGCCTCGCGGCCCCCGTGGTCCCCTTGTCCGAGATCGAGGCCATGGCCGCCAAGGGCGAGGATATCGAATACCGCCGCGTCACCGCGACCGGCGTCTACGACAACAGCCGCGAACGCCACTTCTTCGCCACCTGGCGCGGCCAGACCGGCTTTTATGTCTATACGCCGCTGCAGCTTTCAGACGGCCGCTTCCTCTTCGTCAATCGCGGCTTCGTGCCCTATGATAACAAGGAACCGGAAATGCGCATGCAGGGCCAGCTGACGGGCGAGCAGACCGTCAACGGTCTCGCTCGCGGCAAACTCCCCGGCAAGCCGTCATGGGTCGTGCCTGACAACGACGTCGCCAAGAACATCTTCTATTGGAAGGATCTCGACGTCATGGCCTCGAGCACCGGGCTCGACAAGGCTGCGGTCGTGCCCTTCTTCGTCGATGCCGATGACACGCCCAATCCCAAGGGCATGCCGATCGGCGGCGTCACCGAGGTCGACCTGCCCAACAACCACCTGCAATACGCCTTCACCTGGTATGGCCTGGCCTTAACGCTGGTCGTGATCGTCGTCGTCGCGCGCTTGCGCAAGCGCGGCAATCCGCCGGCGCAATAGTATCGCTTCAATTTCTGCCTATATTGGGCTAGAGACGCACATCTGCATCAACCGGAAAAGACATGAATATTGCGGCGAAACCTCCACTGACGATCAGGCTCTGCGGGCCGCGCGGCTTTTGCGCCGGCGTCGACCGGGCGATCCAGATCGTCGTTCTGGCGCTGAAATCCTATGGCGCGCCCGTCTATGTCAGGCACGAGATTGTTCATAACCGCTATGTCGTCGAAGGCCTGGAAGCCAAGGGTGCGGTCTTCGTCGAGGAGCTGAACGAGATCCCGGAAGAGCATCGCGCCCAGCCGGTCGTCTTCTCCGCCCACGGCGTGCCGAAATCGGTGCCCGAGGATGCGACCACTCGCAACCTCTTCTATCTCGACGCCACATGCCCGCTGGTCTCCAAGGTCCACAAGCAGGCCATGCGCCACAACAAGCTCGGCCGCCACGTGGTCCTGATCGGCCATGCCGGCCACCCCGAGGTGATCGGCACCATGGGCCAGCTCCCTGAAGGCGCTGTCTCGCTGGTCGAAACCATCGCCGATGTCGATCTCTACGAGCCTGCCGATCCCGACAATCTCGGCTATGTCACGCAGACCACGTTGTCTGTCGACGACACCGCCGGCGTCATCGCCCGCCTGCAGGAGCGCTTCCCGAACCTGACGGCGCCATCGGCCGATTCGATCTGCTACGCGACGACCAACCGCCAGGAAGTCGTCAAGCAGGCGGCCCCCGGCTGCGATCTCTTCATCATCGTCGGCGCGCCCAATTCGTCCAACTCCAAGCGCCTCGTCGAAGTGGCGCTCAGGGCAGGGGCGAAGAAATCGATCCTGGTGCAGCGCGCCTCCGAGCTCGATTGGGACGATATCGGCCCCGTCGGCACGCTCGGCCTCTCCGCCGGCGCCTCGGCCCCCGAGGTCATCGTCAATGAGATCATCGAGGCTTTTCGCGCCCGGTTCGATGCCAAGGTCGAGCTTGCCGAAACGGTTCAGGAAAACGAGCACTTCCTCGTCAACCGCGAGCTGCGCGACATCGAGCTGACGACGGCGGATATGGCCTTCGTCAACGGGTAATTGGCGGTCGGAGGGTGGGCCACCCCCTCTGTCCTGCCGGACATCTCCCCCACAAGGGGAGAGATCGGCTGAGGGACGCCGCTCGCTGCAAGATCAATTGTTTGGGGAAACCCCCACCACGGATCAATCTCCCCCCTTGTGGGGGAGATGCCCGGCAGGGCAGAGGGGGGTATCATCTGCACCGCCCGAAGCCGACCGAAGCACCAAACCGAAAACGAGAGCCCGCCTTGGCAGTCTACACCGATATCTCCGAAGACGATCTGAAGTGGTTCCTGACGGAATATGACGCCGGCACGCTGTTGTCCTACAAGGGCATCGCCGAGGGCGTCGAAAACAGCAACTTCCTGCTGCATACCTCAAAGGACCCGCTGATCCTGACGCTCTACGAAAAGCGCGTCGAGAAAAGCGACCTGCCGTTCTTCCTCGGCCTGATGCAGCATCTGTCCGCCCGCGGCCTGTCCTGCCCGCTGCCGCTGCCGCGCAAGGATGGCGCGCTGCTCGGCCAGCTGTCGGATCGCCCCGCTGCCCTCATCTCCTTCCTCGAAGGCATGTGGCTGCGCAAGCCGGAAGCCAAGCATTGCCGCGAAGTGGGCAAGGCGTTGGCGCACATGCACCTCGCCGGCGAAGGTTTCGACCTCAAGCGCCCCAACGCGCTCTCCGTCGATGGTTGGCAGGTACTGTGGGACAAGTCTGAAGCCCGCGCCGACGAGGTCGAGAAGGGCCTGCAGGCCGAAATCCGCGGCGAGCTCGATTTTCTCGCGGCAAGCTGGCCGAAGGATCTCCCTTCCGGCGTCATCCACGCCGATCTCTTCCCCGACAACGTCTTCTTCCTGGGCGATGATCTCTCGGGCCTGATCGATTTCTACTTCGCTTGCAACGACCTGCTCGCCTACGACGTCTCGATCATCCTCAACGCCTGGTGCTTCGAAAAGGACGGTGCCTATAACATCACCAAGGGCATGGCCATGCTCGAAGGCTATACCAGCGTGCGCCCGCTGAGCGACGCCGAACTTCAGGCACTTCCGATCCTCTCGCGCGGCTCGGCGCTGCGCTTCTTCCTTACCCGCCTCTACGACTGGCTGATGACGCCCGAGGGCGCGATGGTGACGAAGAAGGACCCGCTCGAATACCTGCGCAAGCTGCGCTTCCACCGGCAGATCAAATCCGCCGCCGAATACGGGCTCACGCCATGAAGCACGTCGATATCTACACCGACGGCGCCTGCTCCGGAAATCCCGGCCCCGGCGGCTGGGGCGCGGTGCTGCGCTATGGCGAGGTCGAAAAGGAGCTCTGCGGCGGCGAGGCGGAAACGACCAACAACCGCATGGAACTTTTGGCCGCCATCTCGGCGCTGACGGCACTGAAAAGCGCCTGCGAGGTCGATCTCCACACCGACAGCAAATACGTCATGGACGGCATCTCCAAGTGGATCTTCGGCTGGAAGAAGAACGGCTGGAAGACCGCGGACAAGAAGCCGGTGAAGAACGGCGAACTCTGGCAGGCGCTGGACGCCGCCAACCAGCGCCACAAGGTCAAGTGGCACTGGGTCAAGGGCCACGCCGGCCACCCGGAAAACGAACGCGCCGACGAGTTGGCGCGAAAGGGCATGGAGCCGTTCAAGAAGCGGTAGGGTGGGGGAGGCTTCCCTTGCTCGGCTTCCCCTTCTCCCCAACGGGGAGAAGGTGGCCCGAAGGGTCGGATGAGGGGGCTCCGGGCTCCCAGCTATCCATCTGAAATTACTATCTTAGACCTCTCACCTGCCGCCCCCTCATCTGCCTGCCGGCATCTTCTCCCCGCTGGGGAGAAGGGACTCGTGGCGGCCCGCTTGCTCCATCTTCCCTTCGCCCCATAGGGCAGAAGGTGCCCGAAGGGCGGATGAGGGGGCCACACGGCAAAACATTTCTTACCGGCCGCTCACCCCGCAACCGCCAGATAAGCCGAAATCGTCCCGATCGACAGCACCGTCGAGGCGAGCACCACGCGTCCCGTCAAACTCGCCTCCCGCCCATAAAACTCCGCCAGCATGAACGGCCCGGTCCCCGTCGGCAGCGCCGCCAAGAGAACGCAGGTATGCACCGCAATCGGCGGCAGCTGCAGCAGCGGCCCGGCGATGACCCATGTTACCAAAGGCTGCGCAACCAGCTTCAGCCCGACGAGAATGCCGGCCGTCGCCGCCCGCTCGGTCGCAGCCCCCGCCTTCGATCCCGCTAGGAACAACCCAAGCGCAATCAGCGCGCAGGGAGAAGCCGCGCCGCCGAGAAGTTTTAGAAACGCATGCACCGGCGCCGGCAGCGCCACACCCGAGACCATGAACAGCGCCCCCAGCACCGGCGCGATCAACAGCGGGTTCTTGGCCAGCGAGAGAAATGTCTTCCGGGCGATATCGCGCCGCCGCGTCTCCGATTGCAGCCCGCCCTCGATCAGGACGATGGCGACGGCGAAGAGCACGCAGACGGTGACGATCGTCGCGATCAGGGTCGGCGCCATGCCGTTGTCGCCAACGATCGAGAGTACCAGCGGAAAGCCGACGAAGCCTGTATTGGCGTAGCTGGCGTTGAGGCTATCGATCGCCGCATCCGCCAGATGCCGGCCCTTCGCCATCCGCCACCAGAGCGTCGCGCAGAAGATGATGGCACAGCCGGAAGTGAAGGCGAGGATGAAGCCCGGCTGCCAGATCTGTGAGAGCTTGGCGTTGGCCATGATGTCGAAAAGCAGAGCCGGCAGCGCCAGATAGACCACCAACCGGTTCACCTCGCGCGTCGCATTGGGGCCGAGCGCGTCTGTCTTGCGCGCGATCCATCCGGTCAGGATCAGCGCGAAGATGGGGAGCACGATGAGGAGATTGGTCAGCATTGGGGAAGGAGCTCAGGTTGCAAAGACGATTGTCTAGCCCCTGATATCGATATAATCCAATGTCGATATCATTGCTGATTGATACCTCAGAGGTATGAAATGGACACGCGCCACATGCGCTATTTCGTGGCGCTCGCCGAGACGCTGCACTTCGGCCACGCGGCGGCACGCATGAACATGAGCCAGCCGCCCTTCAGCCGCCAGATCGCCGCGATCGAGAAGACGCTCGGCGCCCGCCTCTTCGAGCGCAATTCCCGCAACGTCGCGCTGACGGCGGCGGGCAAGCATTTTCTGGAGGAGTGCCGCGCGGTGCTCGCCCATTTCGATGCCGCCTGCCGCGATGTGCAGCTGGTCGCATCCGGCGTGAAGGGCGAGTTGAAGCTCGGCTTCATGATGAACGCCGCCTACAGCGTCGTCCCGGCGCTGGTGCGGCTGTACTCCGAAAAGCGGCCGGATGTCCGCCTCGTGCTCGAGGAGCGCATACCGACCGATATCGAGGAGATGCTGATCGAAGGCCACCTCGACGCCGCCGTCACCTTCGGCGGCAGCCCGGCCACGCATCTTCGCACCACGCTTCTCGCCCGCGACCGCCTGCGTTTGATCGTGCCGCGAGATCACCGCCTGGCGAAACTCGACATCGCCGGCCCAACCGACCTCGCAAGCGAACGCCTGATCGCCGCCCCCGCAAGCGTGACGCCGACGCTGCGCGACGCCATCCGCAACTACTGCGCCTCCCCAGGCGTCGTCCCGCATTTCGCGCTCGAACCCCGCCTGCAACACACCATCATCCGCCTGGTGGCCGAAGGCCTGGGCATCGCGCTCATCCCGCAGTCTTTGTGCGCGGACTTGGCGGAAGGGCTGGTCTCGCGGCCGATTGTGGATGCGCCGGAGTTCGACATCGTGCTCTGCGCCTCGGCTGCGTCGACCAATCCGGCGGTGCCGGCGCTGTTTGAGGTGGCGGAGAGGTTGGGTGGGGTGGGTAGACGCGTCGAAGGAGCTTGATCGAAGAGTCAGCCTCATCGCCAGCAGCCCCCTCATCTCCGCTGGGGAGAAGGGGCTTGTGGCGCGCGCCTCTTCCCCTCGGGGAGAGGGTAGGGTGAGGGGGCCACACAGTAGGTCCGATGATCAGCGGACTGGGTTAATTGTCGAAGGAGTTCGACCACCTTGTAGGAATTGCAGTTATTGCGCAGTTATCGTCAAGATTGTATCGCTGTCTCAGCCAAACCAATGGAGGCAGATCGTGCGATACCGATGCTTATGGAGACCAGCTACGGTGCTCATGCATGCGCTATTTTGGATAGCGGTGAGTGCATGGTCCTACATGACAGCAGGTGACTATACGTTTGGAAGCTGCTTTCCGATCATCATGATATATTTTCCGCCACTAACCTTTATCTGGCTTGCTGTGGGATTCTCCAGCTTCGCGGTCCTCATCGCTTCCATAAGCCGCCCGCAGCTTCGAGAAAGCGCGTGGTTTCTGGCAGCCTGTCATGGGTTGGTGTTCGCCATCGGACTGCAAGCATTTCCAGTGGCAGCTTATGCAGCAGTAGGTCAGGTAAACTGCCTCTGATGGCATTCGAGCGTGCTGACCATCACCTGCCGGAGGAAACGCATGTGTGTGGTGTAAAAAATGGCTAACTCAGCGGGTGCGGCCCCCTCATCCGACCCTTCGGGCCACCTTCTCCCCGTTGGGGCGAAGGGGAGATGGAGCGAGCGGCCCGCCAAGAGTCTCTTCTCCCCAACGGGGAGAAGGTGCCCGAAGGGCGGATGAGGGGGCCACACGCGCTAACGCCAGCCACCCCCTCATCCTCATATCCCTCAAGCCGCCTTCGCCACATCCCCATGCGGGTCGAGCACGAACTTCGTCGCGGCCCCGTGGTCGAAGCTCTCATAGCCCTGAACGGCCTCTTCGAGCGGGATCACCTTGGCGTTGACGATATCGGCGATCGGCAGGCGGTCGTGGAGGATGGCCTGCATCAGCTGCCGGTTATACTTCAGCACCGGCGTCTGGCCGGTGTGGAAGGATTGCGCCTTCGCCCAGCCGAGCCCGAAGCGCAGCGACAGGTTGCCGGTCTTGGCGGCACTGTCGACGGCACCGGGGTCTTCGGTCACGTAGAGGCCGGGAATGCCGATCGAGCCGGCGGCGCGGGTGATGTCCATCATCTGGTTCAAGACGATCGCCGGCTGCTCGCCGCCAGAGTGCCCGCGTGCCTCGAAGCCGACGGCGTCGATCGCGCTGTCCACCTCGTTGCTCCCGGTCACCTGCGCGATCATGTCGCCCAGCCGGTCGCTCTTCGACAGATCGATCGGCTCGAAGCCGACGCGAGCGGCATGCGCCAGGCGATCTTTGTTGAAGTCGCCGATCATCACGACGGCAGCACCCAGGATGCGGGCGGAAGCGGCAGCCGCAAGCCCAACCGGACCGGCGCCCGCGACATAGACGGTCGAGCCGACGCCGACGCCTGCGCGCACCGCACCGTGGAAGCCCGTTGGCAGGATGTCGGAAAGCATGGTGAGATCGCGGATCTTCTCCATCGCCCGGTCGCGATCCGGGAATTTCAGGAGGTTGAAGTCGGCATAGGGGATGGTCACGTAGCGCGCCTGGCCGCCGATCCAGCCGCCCATGTCGACATAGCCATAGGCACCGCCGGCGCGTGACGGGTTGACGGTGAGGCAGACGCCGGTGTCTTGCGACTTGCAGCAGCGGCAGCGGCCGCAGGCGACGTTGAACGGCACCGAGACGATGTCGCCGACCTCGAGCATCTCGACATCGATGCCCTTTTCGATGATCTGGCCGGTGATTTCATGGCCGAGAACCAGCCCCGGCATCGCCGTGGTCCGGCCGCGCACCATGTGCTGGTCCGATCCGCAGATATTGGTCGAGATCACCTTCAGGATCACGCCATGCTCGATGCGGCGCCCATCGGGTGCCTCGAGCTTGGGATCATCGATGTCATGGATTTCGACAACGCCGGGCCGCATGTAGACGACGCCACGGTTCTTGCTCATTTTCATCTCCTCCGTTGAAAATGCTGCGGTCCACGCGGGCTCCTCTTCCCGTGCGGTCATGCGTCGCAGCTTAGAGGAGAATGTCGCCAACGTCGTCCCGTTTACGACGGTTTTTCCGCCCGAAACGGCCATCTCGAAGCCGTGATCTATCGCGCTGTATACCTGCCTACGCGACTACAAGGACTTGCTACATTTCGCCGCAACAACCCGTCCGGTAAGTATTTCTAAATTGCGATTTGTCAAACCTGTCAGCGGTTGAGGAGGGCCAGATCGAAAAAGATTGAAGAAAGACCGGGGCTTACGATGATGAATTTGAAGATCAGGACACTGATACCAGCGCTCTTTGGCGGCGTTGTTGTCTTGGGTGTCATTCAGGGCGGCTTGGCGCTCAATTCCATTTCCAATCTGGAAACGCAGTCGCAGCTGATGGTCCGCAACATGACCGGCAACGCCTTCCTGGCGGCGCTCGACAAGAGCTTCGGCGATCAGCGCCGCAATGTCACGGCCATGCTGTCGGCGACCGGCCCGCAGGAAATCGCGGCGCACCAGAAGGCGGTGGACGACGCGCGTGCCATCCGCGATGAGGCACTCAACTCCTTCGAGACCCGCGTCACGCTGCCGGCCACCCGCGCCAAGGTCGAGACGCTGAAGAAGGACTTCCGCGCCTATGACGAGTTCGGCGCGACGATCGCGAAGATGGCGACCTCAGGCGAGCAGGCGAACCTGAAGCCGTTCATGGTCGAGAACATGGATCCGATCGGCATCGAAGCCAGCGGCATCATCAAGGGCGTGGTGGACAACAACAAGGATCTGGCGGCGCAGTCGATTGCGATCTCCAGCGATGTCGTCAGCTTCGCCCGGATCTCGACCTTCACGGCCGTCGCGATCGCCGCTCTGCTCGCCATCGTTGCCGCCTTCATCTCCTTCTTCCGCGTGGCGCGTCCGATCAGCGACATCACCGGCGCGATGAACCAGCTTGCATCGGGCGACAACAGCCACGAGATCCCGCACGGCGCCCGCCGGGACGAGATCGGCGAAATGGCAGCCGCTGTCGCCGTCTTCCGCAACAACGCGCTGGAGCGCGAACGCCTGGAGCGCGAAACGGAAGCCAATCGCGGCCTCAGCGAAAACGAGCGGATTGCTCGCGAAGCCCAGAAGGCGCGTGAAGCCGAAGAGGTCCGCTTTGCCGTCGATGGCCTCGGCGTCGGCCTGCAGCGCCTGTCGGATGGCGACATGACCTACCGTCTCGAAACGCCCTTCGCCGACCAGCTGGACGCACTGCGCATCAGCTACAATGAATCAATCGGCCGCCTGCAGGAAACGCTGCGCACCGTTGGCGAGAATGCCCGGATGATCGATGCCGGCGCAGCCGAGATCAAGGCATCGGCCGACGATCTCTCCCGCCGCACCGAGCAGCAGGCAGCCTCCGTCGAAGAGACGGCAGCGGCACTCGAACAGGTCACGACCGCGGTCAAGGATTCTGCCGGCCGCGCAGGTGACGCCGGCGAGCTGGTCAAGCGCACCCAGGCCGGCGCCGAGCGCTCCGGCGAGATCGTCCGCGAAGCGGTGGATGCCATGCAGGAGATCGAGCAGTCGTCGAGCCAGATCTCGAACATCATCGGCGTCATCGATGACATCGCCTTCCAGACCAACTTGCTTGCGCTGAACGCAGGCGTCGAAGCGGCGCGCGCCGGTGAAGCCGGCAAGGGCTTTGCGGTCGTGGCCCAGGAAGTGCGTGAACTCGCCCAGCGTTCGGCAAACGCCGCCAAGGAGATCAAGCAGCTGATCACCAAATCCGGCGACCAGGTGCGCGGCGGCGTCGATCTCGTCGGTCGCACCGGTCAGGCGCTTCAGGAGATCGTCTCAGAAGTGCAGGAGATCAACCGCAACGTCCAGTCGATCGTGCTCTCCTCGCGCGAACAGTCGACCGGCCTTTCCGAGATCAACACCTCGGTCAATCTCATGGACCAGGGCACCCAGCAGAACGCGGCCATGGTGGAGCAAGCAACCGCTGCAAGCCACGGTCTGGCAACCCAGGCGGCGACCCTGCTGGAACTGCTGTCGCAGTTCAAGCTCGACGACCGCGCCGTCAGCGCCGCCACGTCAAGCTCGCGTCCGGTGCAGTCGCCGGCCCGCGCACTCGCAGATCGCCTGACGTCGTCTTTCGCAGGTCGCTCCGCCGCCTGATCGCGGCTCGGCAATCATTGATCAGAAGGCGCGGCCGGTCACCGGTCGCGCCTTTTTCCATGGCTAATCTTTGCATCTTGCCCGCAGCCGCATTCCCACTATGCTTTGCGGATAACAACATGTCGGGAGGCAACATATGATCCTGCACTCAGTGCTGATGCGGCTGAAATCGGCCATCACGGGCGAAGAGAAGCAGTCCTTATTCGAGCAGATCGTCGCGCTGAAGCAGGTCATTCCGGGTATTCTGGATATCAAATACGGCCCGAACGTCTCGCCCGAGGGCCTGCATGCCGGCTTTGTCGATGGCTTTGCCGTCACCTTCGAAAGCCCGGAGGCGCGCGACGCCTATCTCATCCATCCCGAGCATGTCGCCGTCGGCGAGCGCATCGTCTCGTCGCTCGATGGCGGCCTCGGCGGCCTGATCGTCTTCGACCTGCAGGTCTGATCCCGCAGGTCGAACGTCTCGGTTTCCGTCGTCAGCTGCCCTTGCGCATCGCGGCGGAAATCTGGTCGACATTGTAGCGGAACATCTTCTCATAGGTGGATGCCGGGCCCTTGGCATCCGAGAGCGATTCCACATAGAGCTCGCCGCCGGGCTCTGCCCCCGTTGCCTTGGCGATCTGCTTGACGAGGCGCGGATCGTTGGAGTTCTCGAAGAAATAGGTCTTCACGTGCTCAGCCTTGATCTGCTCGATCAGCTGGGCCACTTCAGCCGCCGATGCCTCGCTCTCCGTGGAAACGCCGAGCGGCGCCAGGAAGCTCACATGATACTCCCGGCCGAAATAGCCGAAGGCGTCATGGCTGGTCAGCACCTTGCGATGATCCTCGGGAATGTCCTTGAACTTCGCCTTGGCATAGGCGTCCATCTCGTCGAGCTTCTTGGTGTAGGCCTCGGCATTGGCCTTGAACGCCGCCGCATCGGCAGGATCGGCCGATGAAAGCGCCTTCTCGATGTTGGCGACCCAGACCTTGACGCTGATGGGGCTGTTCCAGACATGCGGATCGGTCACCGTTTTGCCGTCCTCTTCCATGGTGCGCGTCTTCACACCCTCGGAAACGGTCACCGGCGTGCCCTTGTAGCCCGATGCCGCAATGAGCCGGTCCATCCAGCCTTCCAGCCCTTCGCCGCTGACGAAGGTGACCTTGGCGGCCTTCAGGTTCTTGGCGTCAGTGGGCGACGGCTCGAATTCATGGGGGTCGCCGTTTGGCCCGACGAGGCTCTTGACCTCGACATGGTCGCCGCCGACTTGGCTGACGACATCGGCCAGCACGGTGAACGAGGCCACGACCTTCAGCGTTTCGGCCGAAGCCGGCATGGCCGAGAAGGCCATCAGCGCGGGAAGCGAGGCGGTGAGAAGCAATCTTCTAAGGGGCATAGAAAGATCCTTTGGTTAGCCCTTGAGATGGGCGCGGGGGAAAAGTCGCCGGGCAAGGCCCGACGGTGCGAAGAAGATGGAAAAGCCGTAGATCGCCGCCGCCGTCATGATGATCGTCGGCCCGGAGGCGAGCTCGAAATGGTAGGAGGCGATCAGCCCGAAATAGCCGGATGCTGCGGCACTCAAGGCCGCCACCAGCATCATCGAGGGCAGGCTGCGCGACCAGAGCTGCGCGATCGCGGCGGGCAGCATCATCAACCCCACCGCCATCAGCGTGCCGAGCGCCTGGAAGCTGGCGACGAGATTGAGCACGACGAGCAGCAGGAACAGGAAGTGATAGACCGGACCGCGCCCGCCGATGGCCCTCAGGAAACTCGGGTCGAAGCATTCGGCGATCAGCGGCCGGTAGATCGCGGCGAGCACGATCAGCGTCAGCGTCGTGATCGCGCCGATCTGGTAAAGGGCAGGCGGATCGATGGCGAGAATGGTGCCGAACAGCACATGCAGCAGGTCGATGTTGGACCCCCTGAGCGAGACGATCAGCACGCCGAGCGCCAGCGACGCCAGATAGAAGCTGGCAAAGCTCGCATCCTCCTGCAGCACCGTCACCCGGCTGACCGCGCCCGACAAAAGCGCCACCGCGAGCCCCGCCACCAGCCCGCCGATCCCCATCGCTGTCAGCGACAGCGAGCCGGCGACGAGATAGCCGATCGCCGCACCCGGCAGGATCGCATGGCTCATCGCATCGCCCATCAGGCTCATGCGCCGCAGCATCAAGAACACGCCGATCGGCCCGGAACCGAGCCCGAGGCACAGGCACGCAACCAGCGCCCGACGCATGAAGCCGTAATCGACGAAGGGCGCGAAGAAGAGATCGTAGATGGTCATGCGGCAGGCGCGCAGGTGTCTGCGTCCTCATCCCAGCGCTCGGCCATCGCCCTTGCTTTCAACAGGTTCTCGGCAGACATGGCGGAAGCCGTCGGCCCCCAGTCGATCATCTCGCGGGCGAGAAGCAGCGTCTGCGGGAAATGCGCGCGGATCTGCTCGAAATCATGCAGCACCGCCACGATCGTTCGCCCGTCGCCATGCCATCGCCTGATCATCTCGATCAGGTCGCGGGTGGTGCGGGCGTCGATCGCGGTAAACGGCTCGTCGAGCAGGATCACCTTGGCGTCCTGCAGCAGCAGCCGCGCAAACAGCACCCGCTGCAATTGTCCCGACGACAGCGACCCGATCTGCCGCCGCTCGAAGCCCTCCAGCCCGACCGCCGAAATCGCCTCTTGTGCTTTCACCATTTCCGCACCCGACACCCGCGAAAACGCCCCCGCCTGCCGCCATGCGCCAAGCAGCACGATATCGAGCACCGAGATCGGAAACCGCTTGTTGATATCCGCCGCCTGCGGCAGGTAGCCAAAATCGGTGCGCTGCAGCCGATGCTCCACGCGCCCCTCGCTCGGCCTGAGCTCACCCATAATCGCCTTCAACAGCGTCGACTTTCCCGCCCCATTCGGCCCGGCAATGGCCGTCAGGCTGCCGGCCGTAATCGCGCCGGAGACGTGGTGCACGGCCGGGTGCCGGTTATAGGCGACGGTGAGATTGGAGAGCCGGATCAGTTCTTCGCTCATGGCAGCACCACCGCCCATGCGATGGCGATCCAGAGCAGGGCTGCGACGACAACGGCGCCGATCACGCGGCTCATTGCCGAGCCGCCCATCAGGCCGGCGGCGAGATTGTTCAGGAGGGTCATTGCGGGTACTCAGTATGTAATAACATTACTTTGTAACGTTATAACGATAGTTCGAGCCGAGACGCAAGCGGTCGAGCGCGAAAAATATCGACGATCGACAGAGGTTGGTGGAGAACAGGGAAGAGGACTGGCGGATTGGGAGGAGGCGCCGCCACGCTCTCGGCGTCATCCTCGGCCAACGTGCCGAGGATCTAAGCACGCAGCCGCGAATGCAACGGTGCAGGGGAGGTGACAGGGGCGCGAGCCATTGGAATTGGTGGGCGGGTGCGTACTTGCGTCCGAGCGACACCCGCAGCCCCGTCCTCGCCCAGCGTCCATGCACGTCGAGCCAATTGCGCCCGCAGCAGATACTCGGGACAAGCCCGAGTATGACGGCCGTGGGGATGATGCGCCGCTAACCTACTTCGTCGCTAACA
>Ga0307405_10000509_pt1 | contig 14667 bp, 8 predicted proteins | sample 322Cmetagenome_2_FD_203311 | JGI IMG/M metagenome (GOLD analysis project Ga0307405, IMG submission 203311) | Maize rhizosphere microbial communities from greenhouse at UC Davis, California, United States - 322HYB-C-1 | ecosystem: Host-associated > Plants > Roots > Rhizosphere > Soil | place...
GGCGAGGTCCACGCCCTCGTCGGGGAGAACGGTGCCGGGAAGTCGACGCTGATGCGGATCCTGAGTGGCATGTACGCCCCGGACGCCGGCACGATCGAGGTGAGCGGTCCGGACGGCATCCTCCGCGACGTGACGGGGTGGACGACCGCCGAGGCGATCGCCGCCGCCGTGGGGATGGTGCACCAGCACTTCATGCTCGTCCCGACGCTCACGGTGGCGGAGAACGTGGTGCTCGGGCGCGAGCCGACGGCTGGCCCGGCCGGCGCCTGGGCGATGGACGCGGCGCGCGCCCGGCGCGAGGTGGCGGCGTTGAGCGCCGACACGGGCCTCGCCGTCGATCCCGGCCGCCCCGTGGCGGAGCTGTCGGTCGGTGAGGCGCAGCGCGTCGAGATCCTGAAGACGCTCTTCCGCGGCGCGCGTATCCTGATCCTCGACGAGCCGACGGCCGTGCTGTCGCCACCGGAGGTGGTCGAGCTTTGGACGGTGCTGCGCCGAATCCGCGAGGGCGCGGGAACGATCATCCTCATCACGCACAAGCTCGACGAGGTGGTCGCGGTCTCGGATCGCATCACGGTCATGCGCGGCGGCGAAACGGTGGCGCGGCTGGCCACCGCGGCGACCACCCCCGCGGCGATCGCCCGCGCGATGGTCGGGCGCGACGTAGTGCTCGCCGGCATGGACGGCGAGGCACTCGGCGCCCCGCGGGGGGCCCCCCCCAACACCACAATGGCGTCGTCGGCGCCTGCGCCCGTCACCATTCCCGTGCCGCGGCCACCAGGGCCGCGCGTCGAGTCTCCACCCGACGTCGCACCCGGTGGTGCACCCGGTGGTGCACCCGGTGGTGCACCCGGTGGTGCGCCGGGCGCGTCCGCGCCGGCGCGACCCGCCGCCGCGCTCGAGATCAGCCAACTGGTGGTCGCCGGAGCGCGGCACGCGCGGGCGGTCGACGGCGTCAGCCTCATCGTGCAGGCGGGCGAGATCCTCGGGATCGCCGGCGTCGAGGGGAACGGCCAGACGGAGCTCGTCGAGACCATCGCCGGCCTGAGGCGAGCGACGTCCGGGACGATCCGGCTCGCCGATGCGCGGGGCACCGTGCACGACGTCACCACGTTCAGCGTTCGCGCCCGCGCCGACGCCGGCCTCTCGCACATCCCGGAGGATCGGCACCGGCGCGGTCTGGTCCTCGACTACTCGGTCGCCGACAACCTCATCCTCGGCCGACAGCACCACTTCGGCGGCACGACGCTGGACTTCCGGGCGATCGCCGAGCACGCCGCGGAGCACATTCGCGCCTACGACATCCGGCCCGCGGACCCCTCGCTGCCGGCGCGTGCGCTCTCCGGCGGCAACCAGCAGAAGATCGTCGTCGCGCGAGAGATGGGGCGGGACTTCCAGGTGCTCCTTGCCGCGCAGCCGACGCGCGGCGTCGACGTCGGGGCCATCGAATTCATCCACGGGCGGCTGCGCGGCGCCCGCGCGGCGGGGAAGGCAGTGCTCCTGGTGTCGGCCGAGATGAACGAGATTCTCGCCCTCGCCGACCGCATTGCGGTGATGTACCGGGGGCGAATCGTGGCCCTCCTGCCCAAGTCTGCGGCGACGCGCGAGGTGCTCGGCCCGTACATGACCGGCGCGCGCGCCGAGGACGCGGCGTGATGAGCGAGGGACGAGTGGCGAGCGGCGAGGGACGAGGAGTCGAGGGACGAGGAGTCGATGAGAATGCGCCGGCGGCGCGGGGGGCCCCCCCCGAAGAGCAATATGCGACGGCCGCTGGCGCCGACCGGGACCTAACGAGCTCACCCGGGATCCGTTCCGCCCCCCGTCCCTCGTCCCTCGTCCCTCGTCCCTGGTCGCTCGCGCTCTCCCTCCTCCCTCCCCTCGTCGCCCTCGTCATCGCCCTCGTCGCCGGCGACCTCCTGATCCTCAGCTTCGGCCAGGCGCCGGCGGACGTCTACCGGCTCATGCTCGAGGGCACATGGGGAAACGCCTACGGCTTCGGCCAGGTGCTCTACAAGGCGACCACGCTCGTCTTCACCGGGCTCGCGGTCGCCCTGGCGCTTCGCGCCGGCCTGTTCAACATCGGCGCCGAGGGCCAGCTCGCCGCCGGCGGCTTCGCGGCGGCGCTCAGCGGCCTACTCCTCCCCGCCGGCACGCCCGCCATTCTCGCCATCCCGCTCTGCGTCCTCGCCGCCGCGGCGGGTGGCGCGGCGGTGGGCGCGGTGCCCGGGGTCCTCAAGGCCCGCTTCGGTGCGCACGAGGTGATCGTCACGATCATGCTCAACTTCATCGTGCTCGCCCTCCTCAACTGGGTGGTGGCCGCCAAGCTCCACGTGCCCGAGATGCTGCACACGCCGCCGATGCGGGCCGGCTCCGTCCCGCGGCTCTCGGCGTTCGTCCCGGCGTTCCACGGGTCGGCGGTGAACGTGACGATTCTGCTCGCGGCCGCCGCGGTGGCGCTGTTCCATTGGTATCTCTTCCGCACGCGGCGCGGCTACGAGCTGCGTGCCGTCGGCCTGCAGCCCGAGGCGGCGGAGTACGGCGGGGTGAGCGTCGCCACCGTTTGGCTGCGCACGCTCGCCCTGGCGGGCGCGATCGCCGGCCTCGGCGGCGTCAACTTCGTCCTCGGCTACAAGCAGTACTACGAGGAGGGGTTCGCCGGCGGCGCGGGGTTCCTCGGCATCGCCGTGGCGCTCGTCGGACGCAACCACCCGCTCGGCGTCGTCCTCGCCGCGCTCTTCTTCGCGACGCTCTCGCAGGGCGGGCTGGCCATCAACGCACTCGTGCCCAAGCAGATGGTCGAGGTGCTGCAGGGGATCGTGATCCTCACCGTCGCCATGACGGTGCCCGAGGTACGGCGACTATTGAGTCAGCAGAGGGTGCGCCGATGAAGATTCTCGCGAGGTCCGTGAGGCCGGCGCGGGGCGCGCCGGCAACCAGAGCGTTGAGCGTTGAGCGTGTAGCGGTGAGCGTGGAGCACCGGGTCAGGCCGCATCGGGTCGGGCCGCACGGCGAGCAGCCTCGCGCGTCGGAAGTCACTCGGGCGATACCGTCCGAGCGGCCCAGGGTCCGCAGCGAAGCCTGCGGAAAATGGATCGCGATCGCTCGACGCTCAGCGCTCACCGCTGCACGCTCACCGCTCCGGTTGGCGCCAGTAGTGGCGTCCGCCGTTCTCGGGTGAGGCTATGACCGCGCTCCTCGCCCTCCTCGCCCAGACCATTCGCATCGCGGTGCCGTACCTGTTCGCGGCCTCGGGCGGCGTCGTCGCGGAGCGGGCCGGAGTGGTGAGTCTCACCCTGGAAGGCTTCATGCTCGCCGGTGCGTTCGCCGCCACCCTCGGGAGCCACTACACGGGCAGCGCCTGGGCGGGAGTGCTCTGCGGCGTGGCCGCCGGCCTGCTGTTGGGGCTCGTGCACGCGGTGGCGTCGATCCGCTACCGTGCCGACCAGATCGTCGCCGGCATCGCCATCAACCTGCTGGCGGTGGGCCTCACGCGCTTCTTCTTGAATCTCGCGTTCGACAGCTCGTCCAACTCACCCCGCGTCCCCGGCTTCGGGGTGACAGGGCGGAGCGGCGGCGTACTCGGTGCGCTCACCAATCCGCTCGTCTGGCTCGGGCTCCTCGCGATCCCGGTCGTCGCCTTCGTCATCTACCGCACTCCATTCGGCCTTCGCGTCCGCGCGGCCGGCGAGAAGCCGGAGGCCGCCGAGTCGCTTGGCGTGCGCGTCGCTCCGGTCCGGTACCTGGCGGTGGCCGCGTCGGGCGTGCTCGCGGCGCTCGGCGGCGCGTACCTGGCGCTCGACCAGCACCAGTTCACCGACCAGATGACCGCCGGCCGCGGTCTGATCGCCCTCGCCGCCGTGATCTTCGGCCGGTGGGACCCGCTCCGGACCGGCCTCGCCTGCCTCCTCTTCGCTGCTGCCGAGACGCTCCAGATCCAACTGCAAGGCTCGCAGGCAATCCCCTCGCAGTTCGTGGCGATGATCCCCTACGCGCTCACGATCGTCGCCCTGGCCGGCGTCGTGGGACGGTCCACTCCGCCGGCGGCGCTCGGCCGGGCAGAGGCGTAGCCGGCGTGGAGTTCCTCAAGGAGTTCCTCAACCGGCTGCTTCCCTACGCGCCACTCATCGTCGGCGCCTTCATCGCCGCCGGCGCGTTGCTCGTGCGCAAGCGCGTGCCGGGCGAGCTCGTGGCGCTGATGATCACGGCCTTCATCGACATGGTGGGGCTGCTGATGGTCATCCCGCTCCTGCCCTTCTACGCGCAGCGGCTCGGCGGTGGCGGGACGGTGGTCGGCTTCCTCGTGTCGGCATTCTCGGTCGCGCAGCTCGTGAGCGCCCCCATGTGGGGCCGCTTCTCCGACCGCTGGGGACGGCGGCCGGCGCTGCTCGTCGCCCTCGCCGCCTCGGCGGTGGCGTACGTGATCTTCGGCTTCGCCAACTCGCTCGTCGTCCTCTTCCTCTCGCGCATCGTGCAGGGCGCGGGCGGGGGGACGGTGGGCGTGATCCAGGCCTACGTCGCCGACGCGACCGAGCCACAAAACCGCGCCAAGAGCCTCGGGTGGCTCTCGGCCGCCACCAACCTGGGTGTCGCCCTCGGGCCCGCCCTCGGCGCCTACGCACTGGCGGTAGGCGACCGCGCGCACGCGGCCGGGGCCGTCTCCCAGGACGTAGCCCACGCGGCGCCCGGGCTGCTGGCCGCCGCGCTGTGCCTCGTCAACATGCTCTTCGCCTGGCGCTTCCTGCGGGAATCGCACGACGGAGCGAGGGTGGCCGCCAAGCCGGGCACCTCGCGGGCGGCCGTGACGCGCGTCGTCACCCACCCCGGCGAGCCGGCGCCTCGCCTGATCTGGATCTACGCCATCGCCATCGGCGCCTTCCAAGGCACGACGAGCATCCTCGCGCTCTTCCTCGCCGCGCGGCACGGCGTGACCGAGAAGACCATCGCCTTCTTCTTCACCTACATCGGCACGCTCAGCGTCGTCGCGCGCGCCGTGATCCTCGGCAAGGCGGTGGACTTCTTCGGCGAGCCGCGGCTCTCGCGCATCGGCACGGCACTCATGGCCTTCGGGCTCGCCACGCTCCCGCTCGTCCCCCCGCGGTCGTGGGTGCTGCTCGCCCTCTGCGTCGCCCTCCTCCCCCTCGGCACCGCCTTCACCTTTCCGGCAGTCACGGCGCTCCTCTCCCGCGTGATCTCGTCGAGCGAGCGCGGACTTTACATGGGCGTTCAGCAGACGTTCGGCGGGCTCTCGCGCGTCATCTTCCCGATCGTCTTCGGCTACGCCTTCGACCACCTCGGCATCGGAGCGCCCTTCTGGATTTCCGCGGCGTTCGTGGCCGGCACCATCTACCTGAGCATCGGGATGGAAGACCACACGAAGCCGAAGCCGCAGGCGCCGGGACCGCAGGCCGCCGCCGCGGACTGAGTCCGGGCCGACCGGTTCCTGGCGGACTGATTCCTGACAGTGCCGGGCTGGCGAGGAGCGGGTCCGCGCGCCAGGTTGTCCTCTTCGTCCCCGTTCCAACCACACTCATCCATTCACCCATGTTGACACACTGCGTTCGCACCGGGCGCGCCCTGGTCCTGGCGCTCGCCCCTGTGCTCGCCTTCGCGGGCTGCCGCTCGTCCCAGTCGTCCGACGCGGCGCCGGCGCCCCAGCCCGGGCCGGCAGGCGCGGTGGCAGAGGCGCCAGCAACCGCCGCCGACCACGGGGCGTTCGTCGTCCGCCTCGGCGTCGACACCATCGCCGTCGAGAGCTTCACGCGCACCGCGGACCAGCTCGAGGTCGACGCCGCCGTCCGCACGCCCACGACCGTCCTGCGCCACTACGTCGTCTCGCTCTCACCCGCCGGGACGCCGACGAAGCTCGAGTACGAGGGCCGACGGCTGAACAACAGCGCGCCGCCCACGATCGCCACGGTGACCTTCGGCGCCGACACGGCGGTGATGGACCTCAAGCTCGGCGACAGCACCAAGACCATCCGGCTCGCCGCGCGCGACGCCGTCCCCTTCGTGAACAACTCGTTCGCGATGATGGAGCTCGCCACTCGCCGGGCCGTCGCCGCCAACACCGACAGCGTGCCCGTGACGCTCGTCGCGCTCGGCGCTCCCGAGACCGCCGTCCTCCCGGTGGTGCGGGGCAGCAACAAGGACACGCTCACCATCTGGTACTTCGGCGACCCGATGCACGCCCGGGTCGACCAGCAGGGACGCATCCTCGGGCTCGAGGGGCTCTCGACCACCAACAAAGTCCTCGTCGACCGCGTGGCCTCGGCGGACGTGCAGGCGTTCGCGACCGCGTCGGCGGCCCGCGACGCGCAGGGCCAGGGGATCGGTCAGCTCTCGCCGCTCGATTCCGTGAAGGCCACCGTGGGCGCCGCTCACGTCGGGGTGACGTACAGCCGCCCCTCCAGGCGCGGCCGCACGATCTTCGGCGGCGTCGTGCCGTACGACAAGGTGTGGCGCACCGGCGCCAACGCCGCCACCAGCTTCACCACCGACGTGCCCCTGGAGATGGGCGGCACGACGATCCCGGCGGGCAGCTACACGCTTTTCACGCTCCCGTCGCAGGCCGGCTGGAAGCTGATCGTGAACAAGCAGACCGGCCAGTGGGGCACCGAGTACGACGCCAAGCAGGACCTGGCGCGGCTCGACCTGACCGCGCGCAAGCTCGCGCAGCCCGTGGAGCAGTTCACGATCGGCATCGAGCCGAACGTCGGCGGCGGCATCTTGAAGATGATGTGGGACGACACCGAGCTGTCGATCCCGTTCAAGCCGAAGGGGTAAGTAACAGGGACGAGTGGAGAGGGACGAGGGACGAGTGACTACCGCTCACTCGTCCCTCGTCCCTCTCCACTCGTCCCTGCTCTCACGTCGTCCTCTGCGCGCCCGGCTGGGTGCCGCCAGGGCGGGGCTCGGAACTGGGGGGAGTCTGGCTGGGACCCGCCGGCTGCGCTCCGGGCTCGCTGTCGAGCACGGCCTTCGCGATCGTCACCATTGGCACCGAGCGGTCCTGGCTCGTGCGCTGGAGGATGCGGTAGGCCTCCTGCTCCGAGCTGCCGGTGCGCCGCATCAAGATGCCCTTGGCGCGCTCGATGATCTTGCGATTCTCGAGCTGCTGCCGGGCGGCGGTGGCGTCCTTTCGAGCGGTAGCGAGCTCGCGCGCCCGCGACACCGCCAGGCGGATCGTTGCGTCGAGCACGCGCGGTGGCGTGGGCTTCGGCAGGAAGGCGATCGCCGCCGTGGCGCTCACCTCGCGGTCGCTCAGCGAGACACTCTCGTCGCCGCTGAATAGTACGACGGCCGTGCCCGGCGCCTGCTGCGTGATCTCCTCCGCGGCCTCGATCCCCGAGCCGTCAGGCATGTGCACGTCGAGGAGCACGACGTCGGGGCTCACCTCCTGCGTGCGCCGTACCGCTTCTCGCCCACTACCCACCTGCGCCAGCACCGAGTAGCCGAGCGAGCTGAGCAGGTCGGTAAGGAGCGACCGTGTGTTCGCGTCGTCCTCGGCCAGCAGGATGCTAATGGTGGACTCTGCGCCAGTCGTCGTCATCGCGAATCCTCAAGGGTAGAGAGCCGGCGGTCCGATCGGGCGGCCGGCGGGGGGCGGGTGTCACGGGTGATGCCTCGTGGACGTCGCCGGCCTGCCTGCCTCACCGGGCCCTCATGCGTCGGCGGCCACGAGCCGAAGGAGCTCTTCCGGGAGTACCGGCTTGCGGAGCGTGAAGTTGGCGGCCGACGCCGCGTCGTGGCGCGGCTCCCAGCCGGTGATCACGCCAATCCGCAGCTCGGGCCACCGCGCGCGCGCGGTGGTGACGAGGTCCCACCCGCAGCCGTCGGGGAGGCCGACGTCGGTGATGAGGACGTCGTAACCGAGGGGTCCGCTGGCGGTGAGCCGGGCCACGGCCTCGCGCACACCGGCCACGGCTTCCACGGTGTGACCCTCGATAACCAGGAGCGCGCAGAGAAACTCCCGGCCGTCCTCGTTGTCCTCCACCGCGAGCACGCGCTTCGGCGACCGCGGCGCCTCGGGCGCCCGCTCCAGCGGTTCGGCGAGCTTCGGAGCGAGCGGGAAAACGAGCCGCAGCGTCGTCCCCGCTTCGGGCGCCGAGTCGATCTCGGCGCGGCCGCGGTGCCGGCGCATGATGCCGTAGACTTCGGAGAGGCCGAGGCCCGTGCCGCGGACTCCCTTCGTGGTGAAGAATGGCTCGAAGGCGCGCGCGCGTACCTCCGCGGACATCCCCGCGCCGCTGTCGCTGACTTCGAGGACCGCCTCGCCGCCGACCACCCGGACGGCGACGCCGAGCGTCCCGCCACCGGGCATCGCATCGAGGGCGTTCTGCACCAGATTGAGGAGGGCCTCGCGGATCTCCCCGGGAATGCCCATCACGGTCACCCCCGCACTCAGCGCCCGCGTGAGCCGGACGGGACCACCGCGCGCGCGCTCCGCCCACAGCGGGCGCGTCATCGCGATCACTTCGTCGGTGAGCGTCGCGAGGTCGACGCACTGCTCCTGCCCGCCGGCCACCGGCTCCTGCCGGATGAAGCGGCCGACGCGTGCGGCCGTCGCCGCCCCCGTTTCGGCGGCTTTCAGGATGCGCGCCGCGTAATCGCGGACCGCCACCGGGTCGTCGGCGCGGAGGGCGAGCAGGTGGGCCGCGGCCATGATCGGGTTGAGGGCGTTGTTGACGTCGTGCATCACCCCCGCCGCGAGCTGCCCGATGGCGGCGAGCTGGCGCTCGTGCGCCCGCGACTCCTGCAGCGCCAACAGCTCCGCGCTGCGTTCGGCGACCATCCGCTCCAGCCGCTCGGCCTCGGTGGAGACGACGGCGTAGAGGTCGGCCGAGCGCCGCACCTGCTCGGCGAGCTCGCTCGCCAGGCGGGTCCGCTCGGTGACGTCGCGCTCGATCGTGACCGCGCCGCGCACGGCCCCGGCGGCGTCCCGCAGCGGATTGGAGTTCACCTCCACCACCGCCTCGCCCGCGTCGCCGCCGCGCCTGACGACGAGCGTCTCCCCGCGCACACTCTCGCCGCGCAGCGCCCGCGCCGTGGGGTGCTCGTGGACGAACAGGCTCATCCCGTCGAGCGTCTTCGGCAGGTCACGGCGCCACAGATCGCGGAGCGTGCGCGGCTGCGCCGGCGGGACGCCGCCCGGCGTGCCGGCCGCGGCGCCGGTGGAGGTGCCGGTGGAGGTGCCGGCAGCGTGGGACCCCGCGGCGCCGAGGTGGTCGCGCTGCGCCTGGGTGTTGCAGCGCACCACCGCGCCATCGGCGTCGAACACGCGCACCGACTCCGGGATGACGTCGAAGATGGCCTCGAGCTGTCCAACATTGCGGGCGAGGTCCGCCCGCAGCGACTCGAGTTCGGTGATGTCGCTGGCGACGAACAGCACGCCATCCCCGCGCTGCGCGCCCCCACCCCCCAGGGGCGTGAACGTGGCTTCGACAACGCGCGGCCCGCGCGGGTGGCGGAAGACGATGCGAATCGGGGACGCCAAGCCGCCGCGGATCGCGACGTCGATCTGCTCGCTCAGATCCGCGAGCGCGTTCGGGAAGGCGTCGTAGATCGAGCGCGCCGAGCTCTGCCCCGGGGGCATCTGCGTCAACTCGCAATAGCGCGTGTTCGCGCGGACCAGCGTCAGCGCGTCGTTGAACACGGCGATGGCGAGCGGGACGGCCTCGAACAGCGACTCCAGCCGAGCGAGCTGCTCGGTCAGGCGGTCGACCTCGGACGGCGCGTCCTGATGCGTGAGCGGCATAGATGGCTGCGCGGGACGGAGCACCTGCCTGCACTCACCCCGGTGAGTGAGCCACCACGCTCAGCGGCGGCTCGCAAACATACGGGGGCTCGTCTAAGGCGTCAACGAACAGATGCGCCGCCGCAGACGACCACCGCCCAATTATGCAGCCGAGTCGCCCCGGTAGTATGAGCAGCCGCTAATGTACGGACTTGTTTTGACGGCCGAGCCCGCCCGCGGTCGGCGGTGACGCGCGCTCGGCCGCCGCGATAGGCGCGACGGTGCCCTTCTCCCGTCCCGCTTGCTCACCATCCTCTCAACGAGTGGGTGGCGGCGACGGGTCGGGCGCGCCTCACCTCTCCGGTGATGAGCCGCACCCCGCGCTGGTAGGTGAAGTAGGCATATGCCCACTGGAGGAGCACGCTCACGCGATTGCGGAAGCCGGCCAGATACATGATGTGCACGAACAGCCAGAGCCACCACGCCGTGCGCCCCGTGATCCGCAGCGTGTCGCGCCGGAAGCTGCCCACGGCCTTGTGTCGGCCGATCGTGGCCAGGTCCCCTTTGTCGCGGTAGACGAACTCCGCGCGCGCCTCGCCGCGCAGGGTGCGGATGATGCTCTCGGCGGCGTGGGCGCCCTGCTGCATGGCCGCGGGCGCGACGCCCGGCACCGGCTTGCCGTCCTGCGTGACGGCGGCGAGGTCTCCGACCACGAACAGCTCGGGGTGGCCGGGCACGGAGAGGTCCCGCTCCACCTGCACTCGGCCGGCCCGGTCCGTCGGCGCGCCGAGCGAGCGAGCCACCGGCGCGGCGGCGTTGCCGGCGCCCCAGAACACGGTGCGCGTCGGGATCCGCTCCTCCCCGACGTACACGGCGTCGTCCTCGATGCGCGTGACCAGGGCGCCGGTGCGGACCGTGACGCCCAGATCCTCCAGGTCCCGCCGCGCATGCTCCGACAGCTCGGGGTGGAAGGCCGGGAGGACGCGCGGCCCCCCCTCGAGCAGAATGACGCGCGTGTCGCGCGTGTCGATGTGGCGAAAGTCGTCGTGCATCGCGTGGTGAGCGGTGGCCGGGATCATCCCGGCGAGCTCGACTCCGGTGGGGCCGCCGCCGACGATCACGAACGTCTGCAGCGCCGCACGCTCGGCGGGGTCGTCCGTCTTCTCCGCCTCCTCGAAGGCCAGCAGGAAGCGCCGGCGGATCTCGAGCGCGTCGTTGATGCTCTTGAGGCCAGGCGCGTTCTCCTCCCACTCGTTATGACCGAAGTAGGAGTGCCGCGCGCCGGCGGCGAGGATGAGGAAGTCGTACGGGATCTCGCGCCGCTCCTCGTCCACGTAGACGACGCGCCGCTCGGGGTCTATCTCGTGCACCTCGGCCATCAACACGTCGGTGTTCTTCTGCTTGCGCAGCATCCAGCGGATCGGCACGGTGATGTCACTCGGCGCGAGCACCGCCGTCGCCACCTGGTAGAGGAGCGGCTGGAACAAGTGGTGGTTCGTCCGGTCGATGACGGTGACGTCGACCGGCGCACGCTTGAGCTTGCGCGCAGCGGCCATGCCCGCGAATCCGCCACCGATGATCACCACACGCGGGCGCCGCCCGCTCGTCTGCGCAGCCACGAGATCCTCTGCCGTATCGGTCCAGTCGATTCGAATTGCCGGTCCACCCGTGTCGTGCCCGTAACCCCCACGGTCAACTGCGGCCGGTGGCGGGGGGGTTCCCGCGGGCACGGCACCGCGGTGATGGGCGGTCTTCCTGACCCTCGCCCTGGACCTCGCCCTGGACCTGACCCTGGCCCTCACCCTGCCCCCAACCCTGCAACGGGTGCTCGGGCCCGACCCCGTGCGGCGCGGTACGGCATCGAGGCTACGCACCCTTTGAAGGGTCAGGGTGAGGGTCAGGGTGAAGGCCAGGGCCAGGGTGAGGGTCAGTGTACTACGACTTTCGACCCCCTACCCGATCGTCCTCGCGTCGGCCGCCGCCGCAGCGCTCCTCGGCGCGCGCACGTCGATCCAGCGGGCCACCAGGGTGATCACGAGCACGAGGCCGATCAGCAGCACGCTGTAGGCGGCCGCCGTCCCGAAGGCGAGGGAGCGGAGCTGGGCCAGAATCTCCACCGAGATGGGGCGGTTGGCGTGCGTGTACAGGACGACGCTCGCCACGAACTCGCCGACCGCCGTCACGGCCGCGAGCGTCGCGCCGGCGACGAGACCCGGCCGGGCCGCCGGGAGAACGACCCGGCGCATGGTGAGCACCCACGACGCCCCCAGCCCGCGCGCGGCGTCCTCGACCGCGGGGTCCATCTGCCGCAGCGAGCTCTCCACCGCCGACGCGACCACCGGAACACCGCGGATGAAGTAGGCGAGCGGGAGGATCCAGAAGGTGCCGACGAGCAGCACGCGGCCGGTCAGGGGGTCGTTGCGATTGAACGTCGCGGCGAGGCCAATCGCGATGGCCGTCGCGGGGATCGCCCACGGCAGAGCGACCAGGAACTGGAGCAGTCGCCGGCCGGGGAAGCGGCGCAGCACCACGAGGTACGCGGCGACGAAGCAGACCACCACGTTCGCGGCGGTGGCCGCGAGCGTCATCAGGACACTGTTGCGCACGGGGCGCCAGAGCTGCGGCTGGGTGGCGAGGCGCCGGAAGTTGTCGAGCGTGTACTCGGGGGGGAGCACCTGAGTGGTCCACGCCCCGTCGCGGGCGAACGAGACGAGCAGCACCATCAGGTGCGGCAGGACGAGGGCGAGCACGAGCAGCAGCGCCGCCAGCGGCGCGAGCACCCGCGCGGCCGGCGAGCGCATCACGACGCGCGTCGCCCGTCCCTTGCCGGTCACCGCGTACTGCCGCCGCCGCTCGAGCCAGCGGAAGAGGAAGAGGGCGGCCACGGCGCTCAGCGCGAGCACGGTCGTCTCGACGTACGCCATGCCCATCGCCCCGTTGAGCTTCGAGTTGACGATCTGGGTGGCCAACACGCGCACGCCCCCGCCGAACACGTAGGGCGCCGAGAACGACGCCAGTGAGCTCATGAAGACGAGCAGCATCGCGCCGGCGAGCGCCGGGATGAGGAGCGGGAGGGTCACCCGCCGGAGGCGTCGCCACCGGCCCGCGCCGAGGCCGGCGGCCGCCTCGTCGAGCGTCGTGTCGAACCGCTCGAGGCCGGCGCCCACGAACAGGTAGACGTACACGTACATCGTGTACGCGTGCACGAAGACGATCGCCCACACGCCGCTGAGCGTCCACGGCGCCCGCGACAGGCCGAGCACGTGCTGCACGGCGCGCGTCACGACGCCGCTCTCCCCGTACAGAAAGAGGAACGCGACGACGCCGACGAGCGGCGGCAGCGCGGCGGGGAGCGTCGCCACCGCGGCGAGCAGCCGCCGGCCGCGGAACTCGAAGCGCGTGAGGAGGAACGCGAGCGGCACGCCGATCAGGGTGGCCGCGACGACGCTCGCCACCGATACCACGAGGCTCGTGCGGAGTGCCTCGCGGTCGGCCGGACTGGCGGCGAACGCCCGCCACAGCCCGAGCCCCTCGGCAAAGCTCCCCAGGACCACGGCGACGTTAGGGTAGACGACGGTCCAGAGGAGGAAGAGGACCACCGGGACGGCGAGGAGCCGCACGTCCACCGCCCGCCGGTCGCGCGCCTCGCGGCCGAGCGCCAAGTACCTGGCGCTCCCGGGCTTCTCGGTGGCGGCGGCGTGCTCAGTCATCGACAAGAGCCAAGGGCAGCCGCGTGCATCCGCGGCCGACTAGCAGTTGCCGTACCCGCGCTCATGCGCGCCCATCTCCGCGTGCATCGGCGGCCCCGGGTTCGTCGGCGGCGACCAGCGCCACGGGCTCGCGCACGACGCGGAGCCACACGCGGTCCCCCTCGCGGGCCCCGCGCTCGACGGTGGCGATCTCGAGGTGGACGCCGCCGGGGCCGCCGACGTCGACGTGGTAGACCGTGGCGGCGCCGGCGAAGCGCCGCGCGGTGACCGCGCCGGGCCACGCGCCGGGCTGCTCCCGACCGTCGTGCGGCGACAGGGTGAGGGCCTCCGGGCGGAGCACGGCGAGCGCGCGCGGGATCGTCGCCCCGGCGCCGTCGGGGCGGGTCACGCGGACGTCGCGCGCGACGCCGCCGAGCGTGACCGTGGCGTGGGTGCCGCGATCCTCGGCGGCGACCAGCGCCGCGCGGCCGATGAACTCCGCCACCGGCCGCGAGGTCGGCCGGTCGTACAGGTCCTCGGGAGTCCCGACCTGCAGGAGGCGCCCGCGGCGAAGCAGCGCCACGCGGTCGGCGATGGCGAAGGCGTCCTCCTGGTCGTGGGTGACGAACAGCGCCGTGACGTGCAGTCGCCGGAGCATCGCGCGCAGCTCGTCGCGCGTGGCGAGGCGGAGCGCGGGGTCGAGGTTGGAGAGCGGCTCGTCGAGCAGGAGGACGCGCGGCTCGATCACGACCGCCCGCGCGAGCGCGACGCGCTGCTGCTCGCCGCCCGAGAGCGACTGCACCGGCCGCGGGCCGGCGCCCCCCAGCCCGACCGTGCGCAGCGCGTCGCGCGCCCGCGTCAGGCGCTCGGCGCGCCCGACGCCGCGCGCCTCGAGCCCGAACGCCACGTTCTCCTCCACCGACATGTGCGGGAAGAGGGCGTAGTGCTGAAACACCATCCCGAAGCCGCGGCGCTCCGGCGGGACGCGCGTGATGTCACGCGTCGTCCCATCCGCGCCGGCGAGCGTGATGCTGCCGGCGTCGGGCGTCTCGTAGCCCGCGGCCATGCGCAGCGTCGTCGTCTTCCCGGACCCCGACGCCCCGACGAGTGCGAGCAGCTCGCCCGGGCGCACCTGGAGCGACACGTCGTCCACGGCCACGTGCTCGCCGAAGCGGCGCGTGACGTTGCGCAGCGTGAGCGTGCCGGCCGCCGGGGGACCTGGGAGTCGGGAGTCGGGAGTCGCGGACG
>Ga0307405_10000511_pt1 | contig 14619 bp, 12 predicted proteins | sample 322Cmetagenome_2_FD_203311 | JGI IMG/M metagenome (GOLD analysis project Ga0307405, IMG submission 203311) | Maize rhizosphere microbial communities from greenhouse at UC Davis, California, United States - 322HYB-C-1 | ecosystem: Host-associated > Plants > Roots > Rhizosphere > Soil | place...
ATGAACTCGGCAGCCATCTCGGAGAACTCCTGAACCTCCCGCGTACAGGTTGAGCAGACGGCCAGATGTGCCTCGAACTCCTCCAGCTCCTCAGCGTCGAGGGCATTCACAACATACGAGCCGACGGTGCCGTGGATCTCGCTCATGCTTTCACCCCCAATACGTCGCGGAGCCCGATGAGCCGCGTCGGTCTCCCGACCGCTGGATGCCCCCAAGCGCGCCGCAGATCCGGAAGGCAGGCCCTCCGAATCAGGCGGCACCGACGAGACATTCACGACATCGACGCTCTCACGATGGATCAGGCGTGCTTAGCACGTCGGGGGGCCAACACGCTGCTTGCCGGTGGAGATCTACTGCCATCTGGTCGCGCCTTTGGTGTCGGGCTTTGGGCGCCCAGCACTGCCTTGCTTTTGTCGGGAGATTCGGCGCGGCGACTGCCCAAGATTGGTCCTGGTTGTTGTGCAGCAGAGATTCGTCCGGATCTCTTGCTGAGAAGAGGCAGAATCGCCTCCATGGCCAAACGTGCGACGATTCTCAAGGTTTCGGGTTTACGCCGGGCCTTCGGGCCGAACACCATCTTCGACAAGTTCAATCTGGAGGTGCGTACCGGAGAGGCGATCGCGCTGACCGGCCGCAATGGTGCTGGCAAGTCCACCCTGCTGCGCTGTCTGGTCGGCGCCGACCGGGCAGACGATGGCAGCGTCGAGGTCTGCGGCAATCCGATGGCCGAAACCTCGCCGGAGATCAGGCGCGATGTCGCGACGGTGATCGATGATCTTGACTTCTTTCCTGACCTGAGCGTGGTCGAGCACCTCGATCTGCTGGCCCGAGCACACGGCATTGCCGAGCCGGACGAGGTGGTGGATGAGGTGCTGGAGGAAGTGCAGCTGGTGCCGCAATCCGGCCAGTTGCCCGGCACGCTGTCCTCGGGTCAACGCCGCCGGCTGGCTTTGGCCACGGCATTCGTACGCCCCCGTAAGTTGTTGATCTTGGACGAGCCGGAGCAGCGGCTCGACACCGAGGGTGTGACCTGGCTGGCACAGCGGCTGAAATCCGAACGGCAGAAGGGTCTGGCTATCGTCTTTGCCAGCCATGAGCCGGAGCTGGTCGATAGTGTCGCAACTCGGGTGATCCAGCTTGGAGCAGCCCGCGGATGAGCAGTCTGGAAGCCGGTGCAGACGACTTCGCCTATGAGCAGCCACCGGAGCCGCAACCGCTGACCCCAGCCAGTCCGCGTGAGCTGAAGCGGCTGATGAAGGACTGGCGCGCTGGCCGGGCTACCCGCAATGTGCTGCAGGCGATGAGTGACGCCTATGTCGCCGTCTTCGCCGCGGTCATGATCGGCGCCATGGTCGTCAACGTGATCTTGAAGGCGCAGCGAACGGTTGCCCAGTGCACCAGCGCGACCTGCCTGTCCGCGCGCGCCATCTTGCCGTGGGCGGCCTTCGCGGCCACGATCGCGGTCGCGCTCGCGGTCAGCCGGCTGTTTGGGCCGGTGCTGGCGTCGGCAGCCGAAGGCTTCTGGCTGCTGGACGCGCCTATCTCGCGCTCCCAGCTGCTCCGCTCTCGGCTGGTGGGCGCCATAGCGGCGGCCTTCTTGGGTGGCGCGGTGATTGGTGGATTGATCTCGGCTCTCACCGGTTCGGGGCTGACCGAGGTGCTGGTATGGGCGGCGGCAACCGCACTCTCGGCCGCCTCATCGGTCGCGTTTGCGGCGGCACAGCAGGGCGTCGAACGGCACCGGCTCACTCGTCTTGCGACCTACCTCTTCGGCGTGCTGGCGATAGGTACTCTCTTTAGCGTCGTCGGTGTGGCAGCGGGTTGGTTCAGCCTCGGACTCTCTGACAATGTCGGCATCGAGCTGGGCTTGATCATGATCGCTGCTTCGGCTCTGGTGCTGTTGATCAGCGCGCTGCTCGCCACTCTGCGGCTCGCTCAGATTCGACGGACACGGTTGCTGAGCGGTGGGGCACTGGTGAGTGGGATCTCCGGCGCATTCTTCGCGCTCGACGTTGGACTTGCGCGCGACATTGTCGTGGAGCGGCGAGCCCTGGAGCGGGGCCATGTGCGTCCCCGGCGTGGCAAGGGACTCGGACTCGAAGCGCTCATCTGGCGGGAATGGCAGCGACTGTGGCGTTTTCCCCAGCCCCTACTTGTGCTGGCCGGGACGATCGTGGTTCCGTACGCCGCCGATGCGCTGGGTATGAGTGTGCTTACCCCCGTCTTTGCGGCGCTTGCCCTGTTCGGCGCAACCATCCCGCTGCTCAATGGACTGCGGGTGCTGACGCGTACCGGCGGCCTAGCTCGCTGCCTGCCGTTCTCGCTGGCCCGCCTCAAGCTGGCGTCGATCACCGTGCCCGCGATCTTGGCCGGACTCTGGGCCCTTGCGACGACTCCTGCCTACCTGGGCTTCGGCGATGGGGCTATGCAGCGTCCGGTGCCAGAAGCATTCTTGACTGCGATCGCGACCGCCGCTGCCGGACTGCTGGCGGCGGTCCGCTGGACGCAGGCGAAGGGAGTGGACTTTGGCGCCCCCATGGTCGCCAGCCAAGCTGGTGCGTTCCCGCCCGGTCTGGTGACCAACCTGTTCCGTGGGTTCGACGTTTGCATCATCACCACAGCGCCCTTACTGCTCGGGCTCTCGCCATGGTGGTCTTTGGGGATCGCAGGCATCGCGGCGGCGATTCTGCTCAACTCCATGGATGCCGAGACGCTGCGCGCGCGTCAGGCTGAGCAGCAAAAGCAGTTGGCTGAGCAGCGGAAGCAGCGTACCGAGGCGGCGGCTGCTGCCAAGCAACGCAAGCGCTAGCAGGTCTATGCGCCCGCCCTAGGGTGGGTCGGGTGCACGGTTCTGCTGAATCAGTCGTCGTGGTTGGCGCCGGGGTAAGCGGTTTGACTACCGGGATCTGCCTAGCTGAGGCTGGCCGTCTGGTCCGCGTCTGGACGGCCGAGCCACCGCAGCAAACTACCTCGGTGGTGGCTGGGGCGCTTTGGGGTCCGTCGTTCCAGGAGCCGATGGCTAAGACGATGGCATGGACTGAGGTATCGCTGCGGGAGTTCACTGCGCTCGCGGCCGATTCTGGCACCGGTGTACGGCTCGCACCGGCGGTGGTCGTCGGTGGGCCGGCCGGCGACGAGGTGCCTCCGCAAGCACGGATCATCCCTGAGCTGCGGCCATGCACCGCGGATGAGCTGCCATCGGGGTTCGCTCACGGGTCTCACTCCCTGATGCCACTGATGGACATGCCGCGCTACCTCGACTATCTGGAGCGCCGGCTGGTCGCGGCCGGCGGTGAGATCGAGCAACGCCGGGTGCGTACGCTCGCCGATGCATCCGAAGCGGCACCGGTAGTGATGAACTGCTCCGGGCTCGGTGCCCGGGAGCTGGCTAGCGATCCGGCGGTGCGTCCGGTGTTCGGCCAGCATGTGATGATGACCAATCCTGGCCTGGACGAGCTGTTGATGGAACTCACCGTTCAACCCGAGTGGGTGAGCTACTTTCCGCACCGGGATCGCGTGGTGTGCGGAGGGATTCGGCTCCCCGACCGGTGGGACCGTACGCCGGATCCGGAGGTGACAGATCGGATCGTCGCGCGCTGCCGGCGGGTGCAGCCGCGGCTGCGCGACGCGGAGATCATTGAAGTGGTCACCGGCCTGCGCCCGGACCGTCCAGCCGTACGGGTCGAAGCGGAACCGCTCGGATCCGGCTTGTGCGTGCACAACTACGGTCATGGCGGTAATGGGGTGAGCCTGTCCTGGGGCTGCGCGCGAGAAGCAGCCGAGCTCGTCGGGGTGAGCGAAACGCGGTGATCCAAGGGGCAGCAACCGGATTGTGAAAGCAATCACAAAATGGGTCCGCAGGCGCCGGCCAGATTGGTGGGCTCCCGAACCGCAGTTACGCTGAGCCCCGTGACCTGGTCGGCGCCGGACCCGCGACGGCTGCGCGTACGGACGCATGCGATCGAGGATCCGGGCTCGCTGCTGAATCTCCTCCCGCCAAAAGACAATTACGTCTGGTTGCGCTACGGGGACGGCCTCGTGGGCTGGGGCGAGGTAGTGCGGCTCAAGCCGGCCAGTATTGCCGAGGCCGCCGAGTGGTGGGCCGATCTTGTTGCTCAGGTAGAGGTGACCGCAGCGCTGGATGATCCGCCAGCGGGTGCCGGCCTGGTCGCGTACGGCTGCTTTCTCTTCGATCCGGCCAACTCGGCCAGCCGATCGAGCCTCATCGTGCCTCAGACCGTGGTGGGACGGCGCAATGGTCAAGTCTGGCGAACCGACATCGGACTAGCCACAGAGCATGAGATCCCCGCAAGTGAGCTGTTGCGCCCAGAACGGCCGCGCAACGTCACCTTCGGTGATGGAGGGCTGAGCGGCCCCGAGTGGGAGGCCGCCGTTGCCGAAGCGGTGCGCCGCATTGGCAACGGAGAGCTGGACAAGGTGGTGCTTGCCCGAGACCTGCTGGCGTTCGCCGAGAACGACATTGACTTGCGGTGGATCGCTGCCCGGCTCGCGGAGAACTACGCCCAATGCTGGACCTACGTGGTTGACGGTCTGGTTGGCGCTACTCCGGAGATGCTAGTGAAACGTGAGGCAGGGCTGGCTACCTCACGAGTGCTGGCCGGGACGATACGCCGTTCCGGCGATGATGATCATGATCTCAACCTGGCTGCGGCCTTGGCTCGGTCGAGCAAGGATCTCGAGGAGCACGAATACGCCGTACGCTCGGTCGCCCGGGCGCTGGCGCCGTTTTGCTCCGGCATGAACGTGCCGGACGCGCCCTACGTTTTGCAGCTGCCCAATGTCTTACACTTGGCCACCGACATCACCGCCGTCGCTGACAAGGGAGTTGCCTCCCTAGCGCTCGCGGCCGCGCTGCATCCCACGGCCGCTGTCTGCGGCACGCCTACCGACAGCGCCCGATCCTTGATCGCAGAGCTGGAGCATCTGGATCGTGAGCGCTACGCCGGGCCGGTCGGCTGGATCGACGCCAACGGTGATGGCGAATGGGCCATTGCCCTCCGCTGCGGCCAGCTCAGCGAAACCGAGCCGCACCAGATTCGGCTCTTCGCCGGCTGCGGCATTGTGGCTGGCTCGGATCCCGCTGCCGAGCTGGCTGAAGCGAACGCCAAACTCATCCCGATGCGCGACTCCCTGGGCTAGGCACCCTCCCTCAGTCGTCTAGGCAATATCCCACGCTGCGTGGGATGCGACGCTGTACATGGCGTGCATGCCAGGTACAGCGTGAACAAGCTGGGTGCGGCCGGCTAGGCGCCCGTTATCAGACTGTGATCTTGTCGGTTCCTAACCGCTCTGATCACAGGTTCATATCGTGCCCGCGTGTCTCGCCCGAGTGTCGCGAGGACCTAGCGTTTTCGCCAGATTCGCCAGGATGGTGCGTGTTAGCGTGCGGGCTGCTGTGGCATGGCAGGACGCCGGTTGGGCCGACCTAAGTCATGTCTTTCATCACTGAATTCGGGGGTTCAGTTCTTCATGAGGAAGCTTTTCCGAGCCGTTGTCGCGCTCGTGGTGTTGTCTCTAGGTGTTGTCATCGTGCCGCCGGCGCAGGCGGCGTACACGCCTGCGGCTGGTGCCGCCTTCAATGATCCGACCGGATCGCGCGGTGAACAGACAGTTCTGATGGACCAGATCATTACCGCGGTGAACAACGTTCCAGCCGGCTCCGTCATCCGGGTCGTGGCCTATTCCTTCGACTACAAACCTGTGGCCGATGCGTTGATCGCCGCCAAGAGGCGTGGCGCCCAGGTGCGGCTACTGATCGACAGTCACACCGAGACTGATCAAATCAGGCGATTGCGGAGCTTCCTCGGTACGGGGAAGAGCGATGGCAGCTACCTCCGCACCTGCAAGTACAGCTGTATGGCGAACCAGCCGTCGTTCATCCACTCCAAGCTCTACTTGTTCTCCCGAACCGGCGGCGCGAAGTATGTGTCCATGAACTCCTCGGCGAACCCAGCCGAAACTGGCGTCAGCCGGTCGTGGAACAACACCTACACGACGGTTGGCGACAAGACCATCTACGACGCGAACGTCGACAACTTCAACGACATGCTGCCTGACAAGACGAACACCGACTACTACCACACCGTGGAGAGCGGGAACCTCAAGGAGTACTTCTTCCCGCGGGCCGGCTCCACCAAGAAGTCAGACACGCTCTACAACATCCTGAACGATGTCAGCTGCCCCAGCTCCATCAAGGTCACGACATACTTCTGGACGAGTGCACGTCTCTACCTGGCAGATAAGCTCACGGCTCTCAAGAAGGCGGGCTGCAGCGTCGAGGTGATCTATCCCGATGGTTCCGGAGATCAGGACACTATCTATCCCGAAGTGACTGCTGAGCTGCGCCAAGGCGGAATCCCCACATGGAACACCCGTCCCGTCGCCGGTCTCTACGTACACAACAAGGTCATATTGATCGACGGTGTGTACCAGGGCGTCCCAAATCAAAAGATCGTCTACGCCACCTCGCAGAATCTCACGATGACCAGTCTGCGGGAAAGCAACGAGGTCATGCTTCGAATCCCGATTCCATCGGTTTATCAGGCCTACTTGGGCAACTTCCAAGAAATCAAAACCCACTCCGCGCAAATCATCCCGGCCAATGCCAAGACAACCGCCGGTGTCGATAGCGCCAGTGAAACCAGAAGCGCGAAGGCGCCCAAGGACAACAGCCCTGACCCGGACGAGTAACCATCCTTCGTTGCGACGCGTCACCGCAGTAGTTCTCGCCGGTGGCGCGTCGCGGCGCTTTGCGCCCGACAAGCTCGGTGAGTCGGTTGAAGGTCAGCCGCTACTCGACCGAACACTTGCCTCCTTGCCCGAGCAGATGAGGGTGGTAGTCGTTGGCTCGGTACGCAAAGTTGCTCGGCCGGTGATCTTCACCTCAGAGGATCCACCGGGCGGTGGGCCCGCTGCTGGACTGGTCGCTGGAGTTAGGCGGGCGCTCGCAGAGTCTGCTGACGTGATCGTTGTGTTGCCCGGTGACGCCCCACTTGGCGGTCAGGCTGCGGCGACATTGCTTAGCCGTCTCGAGGACGAACCAGGCGCCCAAGCGGTCGTCGGCATCGATGCACATGGTCGCGAGCAGCCGCTGCAACTGGCGTTACGCCCGGCTGCGGCCGAAGCCCTTGCGGCAGCCGCTGGGCCGGGTGGTGCAGCGGGCGTCTCGGCGCGGAGGCTGCTAGATGCACTGAGACCTGGTTTGCTCTCTCATGAGCTTCCGCCAGCCCAGCTGTGGGACATCGACACACCTGATCAACTTCTCGCCTGGCAGCTGCAGTCCTCAGCAGCCGTTTCGTCGATCCTCGACCTGGCAGGCCAGCGTGCTGCGAAGGTTGACCGGCCGGTTGTCATCGCGATTGACGGCCCAAGCTGTGCGGGCAAGTCGATCTTGGCAACCGCAGTCGCCCTTCGATCCGGAGCCACGGTCCTAGAAGGGGATGACTTCTACCGGAACACGCTGCCGAGGCTGGCACCGTCGCAACGGGAGGCGATGCCAGATGCGGCAGTAGTCGACGCGTTGATCGATTGGGAGCGGCTTCGAGATCAGGCCCTGCTGCCGTTGCGAGCCCGAGAGTCGGCCACCTTCCAGCCCTACGACTGGGACGCCGACGACGGTCAGCTGGCGCCGCCCAAAACACTTCCGACGGCTGACTTGATCATCGTCGTGGGCGTTTATGCCGCGCGACCCGAGCTCACCAAGCTGGTGGATGCTGCCGTTTATCTGGACGTCGATCCACAGGCCCGTACCCGCCGCTATGCCGAGCGGGAGAACGATCCAAACTGGATGCACTTCTGGGAGCGCGGCGAGGCCTATTACTTCAGCGCTGTACGGCCGCCGGCCAGCTTCGACCTCCAGTTGGATGACCGCGACTTGAGCTAACGCTGCGCCAGAGTCGATACCCGGCGTGCCGTGCGACGCTCAGAACACCTTGCAGGATTGAGATCTAGCCTTGCTTGACTGTGTTTGCACCCAACGCGCCGAACCGTCTCTGGGAAGTCGTAGACTCTGCGTGATGACTTAGTGAAGTTTTTCACTAAGTCCCCGGGAGACTCCAGGGACACACTTCAGGGAGAGTGCCATGTCGGTCACCACGAACGGGCCCGGCCCGTACGCGGAACCTGACGGACGCGCTCGTCCGAGTGAGCCTGCCATTGATGCCGACGTCGTCGTCGTTGGCGCCGGACCAGCAGGCTCAGCGACGGCCACCCACCTCGCCCGCCATGGTCTCCGAGTTTCCCTGTTGGAGAAGAGCAAATTTCCCCGTGAGAAGGTATGCGGTGACGGCCTCACCCCTCGTGGCACGCGGCAGCTGATCCGGCTGGGCATTGACACCTCCGAGGCAGCCGGCTGGCTGCACAATAAGGGCTTGCGCATCTACGGGGGCGCCCGTCCGTTCGAGTTGCAGTGGCCTGATCTGGCCGACTTCCCGTCCTATGGCCTGGTCCGGCCGCGAGCTGATCTAGATGACCTGTTGGCGCGTCATGCAGTGGCGGCAGGGGCCTCACTGTACGAGCTGGCAAACGTCGTCGAGCCGATCATGGACTCCCGTAGCGGTCGCATTATGGGGGTCGGCACCAAAGACGGCCGCCGCTTCACCGCCCCACTAGTTGTGGCCGCGGACGGAAACTCGACCCGGCTGAGCCTTGCTATGGGGCTCAATCGCCGCGAGGACCGACCGATGGGCGTCGCCGTACGTACCTACTTCCGGAGCCCGCGACACCGCGACGACTATCTGGAGTCATGGCTGGAGCTGTGGGAGGGCAAGCCGGGCAAGAGCGCCTTGTTGCCTGGATATGGCTGGATCTTTGGCATGGGCGATGGCACATGCAACGTCGGGCTCGGCATCCTGAACACCTCCGCTGCCTTTGGCAAGACCGATTACAAGGACCTGCTGCAGCGCTGGCTGGATAACACGCCTGAAGATTGGGGCTTCCGGAGCCAGAACATGATCAGCCCGGTTCGTGGAGCGGCGTTGCCCATGGGCTTCAACCGCCAGCCGCACTACGGACGCGGCCTGCTGCTGGTCGGCGACGCCGGCGGCATGATCAATCCGTTCAACGGCGAGGGCATCGCGTACGCCATGGAGTCGGCCGAGATTGCGGCCACCGCCATGGCCGAGGCACATAAGTACGGGCCCGGCACTCCAGCTGCCGAACGGGCGCTGGAGTCCTACCCGATCAAGATGAAGACTGCGCTCGGCGGTTACTACACGCTCGGCCGAGCCTTTGTGAAATTGATCGGGCATCCCAAGGTGATGCGCGTCTGTACCACGTACGGGCTGCCTCGTCAGACCTTGATGCGGTTCACCTTGAAACTGCTCGCCAACCTGACCGATGCCCGCGATGGCGACGCGACGGACAAGTTGATCAACTCCCTGTCCAGGATTGCGCCGGCGGCATGATCAACTCGGATAGCTCTGGAAGGGAAGCTGACTGATGAGTCCCTATGTCGGAATCGTGATCTTGCTCGCGATTGCCTCCGGGTTCGTCGCGCTCACCATCTTGACCAGTGTGTTGGTTGGTCCCGGGCGATTCAACCGAGCCAAGTACGACTCGTACGAGTGTGGCATCGAGCCAACGCCACAGCCCGTTGGTGGCGGCCGATTTCCGGTGAAGTACTACATCACCGCCATGCTCTTCATCGTTTTCGATATTGAGATCGTCTTCCTCTATCCCTGGGCTGTCGCGTTTGATCAGATGGGTTTCTTCGCGCTGGTCGAGATGATCTTGTTCATTGCCGCCGTCTTCATTGCCTACTTCTACGTGCTGCGACGCGGCGGGCTGGATTGGGAGTGAGGATGCAACCAAGTAGGAGCGTTGGCTGAGATGGGCGTCGAAGAGAAGCTCCCCAGCGGTGTGTTGCTGACCACCATTGAAAATCTGTTTGGCTACATGCGGAGCGCGGCATTCTGGCCGGCCACATTCGGTCTAGCCTGCTGCGCCATCGAGATGATGACCTACGGCGCACCGCGCTACGACTCCGGGCGGTGGGGTCAGGAAGTGTTCCGTGCCTCGCCGCGGCAGGCCGATCTGATGATCGTCGCCGGGCGAGTGAGTCAGAAGATGGCACCGGTGCTGCGGCAAATCTACGACCAGATGCCGAACCCAAAGTGGGTTCTTGCCATGGGCGTGTGCGCCAGTACCGGCGGAATGTTCAATAACTACGCGATCGTGCAAGGAGTGGATCATGTCGTGCCGGTCGATATGTATCTGCCGGGGTGTCCGCCGCGGCCAGAGATGTTGATCGACGCCATGTTCAAGTTGCGGGACAAAGTGCGCCATACCCCAATCGGCCTCAATGCGATTGAGGCGGCTCAAGATCAAGAGCAGCGGCAGTTGGAGGCGCCATCGCTCATTGAGCAGAAGGGCCTATTGAGATGACTGAAGACAAAGAGCCGCGCCCAGAACCCGAGGATCGCGATGAGGGCGCTTCGGCAAGCTCAGAGGATCTGCACAAAGAATCGGACGAGAAGGCTCCCATCAAGGGTGCGGTTCCGGAGGGTGAGTCCGAGCCGGATGCCGAAACCAAGCCCGAGTCCCTCACCGGAGAAGCGCCGGAGGTCAGCTCTGAGGCAACTGCCGCTGAGGAGGACGAAGCGCAGCTTGCCACCACCGAGCCCACCGCCGAGGTCCTTCAGGTTCGGAAGGGCATGTTCGGGGTCAAGGGCACCGGCGACACCACCGGCTATGGCGGCCTGACTCGGACGGTCGAGTTCCCAGCTTCGGCCACGCCGCCGTTCGGTGGCTGGTGGGATCAGGTGTATGAACGCGTCGGCGCGCTGATTCCCAACTTCAGCGATGTGATCACCAAGGTGGTCATCCATCGCGGCGAGATCACCTTCCATGTCGGGCGGCAGCACCTGCCAGAGCTGGTCCGCTACCTCAGAGACGACGCTCACCTGCGCTTTGAGTTCTGCAGCGGCGTTTCCGGAGTGCACTATCCGGCCGACAAGGGTCGCGAGCTACACGCGGTCTATCACTTGCAGTCGATGACCCATAACCGGCGGATTCGACTTGAAGTCTCCGTTCCCGACAGCGACCCACACATCCCATCAGTCGTCGCGACTTACCCGACAGCCGACTGGCACGAGCGCGAGACCTACGACATGTTCGGCATCATCTTCGACGGCCATCCAGCTCTGACCCGGATTCTGATGCCCGACGACTGGCCGGGCCACCCGCAGCGCAAGGACTACCCGCTAGGTGGCATTCCGGTGGAGTACAAGGGCGCAACCATTCCACCCCCAGATCAAAGGAGGTCGTACTCATGAGCACGACCGACGAGCGCCTCCGCCCCGAGGCAGACGCAGGAACCGCCGCTCCTGAGGCAGCACAGGATCCGTTCGGCATCGGCGGCGAGGCGGCCGAGGGCCAGGTCTATACCGTCACCGGGCAGGACTGGGATTCCCTGGTATCGGAGCAGGCCGAGCGCGGCGATGAGCGGATCGTGGTCAATATGGGTCCGCAGCACCCGTCGACCCACGGCGTACTCCGGCTGATCTTGGAACTGGAGGGCGAATCAGTCACCGAGGCCCGTTGTGGAATTGGCTACCTGCACACCGGCATCGAAAAGAATATGGAGTTCCGTAACTGGACCCAGGGCGTCACGTTCTGCACCCGGATGGACTACCTGTCGCCGTTGCACAACGAGACCACCTACTGCCTGGGCGTCGAACGGCTGCTGGATCTTGAGTCCGATATCCCGGAGAAGGCATGTGTTCTCCGAGTGCTGATGATGGAGCTGAATCGCATCTCCTCGCATTTGGTCTGCATTGCCACCGGCGGCATGGAGATCGGCGCCCTGACTGTGATGACCATCGGATTCCGTGAGCGGGAGAAGGTGCTGGACGCCTTCGAGTTGATCACGGGCCTGAGAATGAACCACGCCTACATCCGACCAGGCGGGGTAGCACAGGATCTGCCCGACAAGGCGCTGGATTTCGTGAAGGACCTGGTTGTCTGGATGAAGAAGCACTTGCCGGAGTACGCCGCATTCTGCAACGAGAACCCGATCTTCAAGGCCCGGCTCGCTGGCGTCGGTCATCTCGATCTTGCCGGCTGCCTCGCTTTGGGCATCACCGGGCCGCCGCTGCGGGCGACCGGCTACGACTGGGACCTCCGCAAGAAGCAGCCCTATTGCGGCTACCAGACCTACGACTTCGACGTGCAGACCTGGGACACCATGGACGCGTACGGCCGGTTCCGGATCCGGCTGAACGAGATGTGGGAGAGCCTCAAGATCATCGAGCAGTGTGTGGAGCGGCTCGAGAAGCTGCGGGGCGCGCCGATCATGATCGGCGACAAGAAGATCGCTTGGCCGGCGCAGCTGTCCATCGGCTCGGACGGCATGGGCAACTCCAATGAGTACCTCAAGCACATCATGGGCGAGTCAATGGAGGCGCTGATCCATCACTTCAAGCTGGTCACCGAGGGCTTCAGGGTGCCGCCGGGTCAGGCTTATGTCCCCATCGAGAGTCCGCGCGGCGAACTCGGCGCCCACGTGGTCTCCGACGGCGGAACGCGACCCTTCCGGGCGCACTTCCGGGATCCAAGCTTCACGAATCTGCAGGCGATGCCCGCTATGTGTGAGGGCGGCATGGTCTCCGATGTTGTCGTCGCCGTGGCGTCGCTGGATCCCGTCATGGGTGGGGTTGATCGGTGAGTCGCCCTGAAGACGGGATCATGAGCAATCCCATCGAGCCTTTGCCGTCGACGCCCAACGGCCACGCGGGCGGGGATATCGCGTCCGAGGAGCTGGTCGGGCACGGACATTTTGTCACGCATTTCGACGAGCCGAGCCTGGACTACAGCGTCTCGGAGACCAAGATCACCGAGACGACGCTGGAAGAGATGGGTTCGATCGCGTCGCGATATCCGCAGGCCCGCTCGGCGCTGCTGCCCATGCTGCATCTGGTACAGAGTGTCGAGGGCCGAGTAACGCCTGCCGGCATCGAGGCATGCGCCGAGATCCTGGGGCTAACCACTGCGGAAGTCAGCGGGGTCGCCACCTTCTACACCATGTACAAGCGCCGCCCGGTGGGGGAGTACCACGTCGGCGTCTGCACGACCGCACTGTGCGCGATCATGGGCGGCGATGAGGTGTACGCCAAACTCCAAGATCATTTAGGGATTGGCAACGACGAGACCACTGCGGACGGCAAGATCACTCTCGAGCACGTGGAGTGTAACGCCGCTTGCGACTTCGCTCCGGTGATGATGATCAACTGGGAGTTCGTCGACAACACGACCCCTGAGAAGGCAATCGACATCGTTGATCAACTTCGCGCGGGCGCCGAAGTGCAGTCCACCCGCGGTGCTCGGGTCTGCACTTGGAAGGAGGCGGAGCGCGTGCTTGCCGGGTTCCCCGACGGACGAGCCGACGAAGGACCGACTGCCGCAGGCCCCTCGCTGCTTGGCTTGCGCATTGCTCAAGAGCACGGCTGGAAGGCTCCCGACCCAGAGCACGTGGCGGAGCGACAGGATGAGGAGAGCCAGTGACCGATCCTTTGACCCCTGTCCTTACCGCGAATTGGGGTGACGAGCGCGCCTGGAGGCTGACCAACTATGAACACCGGGGCGGTTATCAGGCGCTGCGGTCGGCGCTGCAGATGGAGCCAGCTGACGTCGTCAGCCTCGTCAAGGACTCCGGCCTGCGCGGCCGCGGCGGAGCGGGCTTCCCGACAGGGATGAAGTGGAGCTTCATTCCGCAAGACAATCCCAAGCCGAAGTACCTGGTGGTCAACGCAGACGAGTCCGAGCCGGGGACCTGCAAGGACATCCCGCTGATGATGGCCTCGCCGCACACTCTGGTCGAGGGAGTGATCATCTCCGCGTACGCCATCCGCTGCAATCTTGCCTTCATCTACGTCCGGGGCGAGGTGCTTCATGTGGTACGGCGCCTCCAGCAGGCCGTCCGTGAGGTGTATTCCGCTGGATATGCCGGCACGAACATTCTCGGTACCGGATACGACTTGGAGATCATCGTTCACGCCGGTGCGGGCGCGTACATCTGCGGCGAGGAGACCGCGCTGCTGGACTCACTAGAGGGCCGCCGGGGGCAGCCCCGACTACGGCCGCCGTTCCCAGCAGTCGCCGGGCTGTACGCCTGCCCGACGGTGATCAACAACGTAGAGTCGATCTCGTCAGTGCCCTCGATCATCAGCAACGGCGACGACTGGTTCTCCTCGATGGGTACCGAGAAGTCCAAGGGCATGACCATCTACTCGCTCTCGGGCCATGTCGCCAATCCAGGACAGTTCGAGGCGCCCTTGGGGATTACGCTGCGGCAGCTTCTTGATCTTGCCGGCGGCATCCGCGAGGGTCATCGGCTCAAGTTCTGGACGCCTGGCGGCTCCTCGACACCGATGCTGACCGACGAGCATCTCGATGTTCCGCTCGACTATGAATCCGTCGCTGGAGTGAAGTCGATGCTGGGCACCAAGGCACTGCAGTGCTTTGACGAAACCACCTCCGTCGTGCGGACCGTGCTGCGCTGGACCGAGTTTTATAAGCATGAGTCCTGCGGTAAGTGCACGCCTTGTCGCGAAGGCACCTGGTGGCTGGTGCAGATTCTCAAGCGGATGGAAGCCGGCCGGG
>Ga0307405_10000513_pt1 | contig 14592 bp, 15 predicted proteins | sample 322Cmetagenome_2_FD_203311 | JGI IMG/M metagenome (GOLD analysis project Ga0307405, IMG submission 203311) | Maize rhizosphere microbial communities from greenhouse at UC Davis, California, United States - 322HYB-C-1 | ecosystem: Host-associated > Plants > Roots > Rhizosphere > Soil | place...
CGTGATCGGCATCCTCAGCCCGTGGAACTTCCCGGTGAACCTGAGCTTCGGGCCGCTGATGCAGGTGCTCGCTGCGGGCAACCGCGCGATGATCAAGCCGAGCGAGTTCACCGAGCGGACTTCGGAGCTGTCGGCGGAACTGTGCGTGAAGTATTTCGACGAGACCGAAGTGGCTTTCGTCACCGGCGGGCCCGAGGTGGCGCACGAATTCTCCGCGCTGCCGTTCGATCATCTCGTCTTCACCGGCTCCACCGCGACCGGGCGCAAGGTGATGGAGGCCGCGGCGCGCAACTTGTGCCCGGTCACGCTTGAGCTCGGCGGCAAGTCGCCGGTGTTCCTTGGCCGCAGCGCCAACCTCGAGCAGGCAGGAGAGCGGATCGCACTCGGCAAGATGCTGAACGCGGGCCAGATCTGCCTCGCGCCCGATTATATGTACGTGGCCGAGGATCAGGAGGACGCGGCGATCGCAGCGGTCGAACTCGGCGCCCACAAGATGTACCCGGCCCTGCTCGAGAACGAGGACTACGCCTCGGTCGTGACGGACCGGCACTTCGACCGCCTGCGGGGCCTCGTCGCCGATGCGCGCGACAAGGGCGCCGAGGTGATCGAGGTCAATCCGGGCAAGGAGGACTTCGGCAACACCAATGCGCGCAAGATGCCGTTGACGATTCTGCGGGGCGTCACTGACGACATGCAGGCGATGCAGGAGGAGATCTTCGGTCCCGTGCTGCCGGTGAAGACCTACAAGGACGTCGGCGAAGCGATCAATTACGTGAACCGGCGCGACCGGCCGCTTGGCCTCTATTACTTCGGTCAGGATGCAGGGGAGCGCGAGCAGGTGCTGAGGCGGACGATCTCGGGCGGCGTGACGGTCAACGATGTGGTCTTCCACGTCTCGATGGAGGACCTGCCGTTCGGCGGCGTGGGCCCGAGCGGGATGGGCTCGTATCACGGCATCGAGGGCTTCCGCGAGTTCAGCCACGCGCGCAGCATCTACACCCAGCCGAAGGTCGACATCGCCAAGCTCGGCGGGTTCAAGCCGCCTTATGGCGCAGCGACCGAAAAGGCGGTTCGGACCATGATGAAATAGCGGTTCGCCGGCGGCTCTCCGGCGCCGGCCAACTGTTGCGAATCGTTCGCATTTCCATGCCCTTGCACCATGCGAGCGAGGGGCCTAGAGGCGGGCGCGCAATATCCGCCCCCAGGGGGAATCGCCCTGGGGAAGCCGCCAAGGAACGAGCGTGGTCGACCTGAGCCAATATCTTCCGATACTGATCTTCCTGGCGATCGCGCTTGGTCTGTCCACCGCGTTCGTCTTTCTGCCGATGGGCGTCTCGCGGCTGACCGGGACGCACAATCCTGACGCCGAGAAGCTGAGCGAATACGAGTGCGGCTTCCCCGCGTTCGAAGATCCACGCAGCCAGTTCGACGTGCGCTTCTACCTGATCGCGATCCTGTTCATCGTGTTCGACCTCGAAGCGGCGTTTCTGTTTCCCTGGGCGGTCAGCCTCGACCTAACAGGATGGCCGGGCTGGATCACGATGATGATCTTCCTGTTCGAACTCGCCGTGGGCCTCGCCTACGCCTGGAAAGTGGGAGCCCTGGAATGGGAGTGAGCGAGACTCTTCCGACGGCGCGGCCCGGCGAGGTTCGCCAGCCCGACGCGGATTACTTCCGCGCGCTGCAGACCGAGGTGAACGACAAGGGCTTCCTCGTCACCAGCACCGAGGAACTGTTCCAGTGGGCCCGCACGGGCTCTCTGTGGTGGATGACCTTCGGCCTCGCCTGCTGCGCGGTCGAGATGATCCACGTCAACATGCCGCGCTACGACATGGAGCGCTTCGGCGTCGCCCCGCGCGCCAGCCCGCGCCAGTCGGACGTGATGATCGTTGCCGGCACACTGTGCAACAAGATGGCCCCGGCGCTGCGCAAGGTCTACGACCAGATGTCGGACCCGAAGTACGTCATCTCCATGGGAAGCTGCGCCAACGGCGGCGGCTACTATCACTACAGCTACAGCGTCGTGCGCGGATGCGACCGCATCGTGCCGGTCGACATCTACGTGCCCGGCTGTCCGCCGACCGCCGAGGCGCTGCTCTACGGCGTCATGCAACTCCAGCGGAAGATCCGCCGCGAAGGGACTATTGAGAGGTGATTGGCTCACGATGACCGTGGTTCATTCCGCCCCCAGATTCGCCTCCAACGAAGGTGTGAAGGCCGCGCTTTCGACGGCGCTCGGCGACATGCTCGTCGAGGCGCACGAGGAGCATGGCGAGATTCTGTTCACGGTGAAGCGCGAGCGCATCGAGGATGCGCTGCGCCTGCTGCGCGACGAGCACCGGTACCAGCAGCTCATGGAGATTGCCGGCGTAGACTACCCGCAGCGCGCCGAGCGCTTCGAAGTGGTCTACATGCTGCTTAGCGTGACCAAGAACCACCGGATCATGGTCAAGGTCACCGCGTCGGAGAAGACCCCGGTGCCGACCGTCACCACGCTGTGGCCCAACGCGGGCTGGCTCGAGCGCGAAGTGTTCGACATGTACGGCGTGCTGTTCGACGGCAACACCGACTTGCGCCGCATCCTCACCGACTACGGCTTCGAAGGGCATCCCTTCCGCAAGGACTTCCCGCTGACCGGTTATATCGAACTGCGCTACTCCGAGGAGGAGAAGCGGGTCGTGTACGAGCCGGTCGACCTGCCGCAGGACCTGCGCCGGTTCGATTTCATGAGCCCGTGGGAAGGCGCGGATTACGTGCTTCCGGGCGACGAGAAGGCGGAAGTCCCGCCGGTCGCCGAGGTAAAGACGACCGAGAAGAAGAGCGAAACCGGCGCCGGCGAGAAGACCAACGACAAGGCGGCCGAGAAAGTCGCTCCGGCGGAGCGTTCGAGCGGCTCGGTAGCCGGGCAGGGCGACGCCAATCCGGCGCCGGTCGACACCGGCAAGGACGAGCCCGGCGCGCCTGCGCCGACCGAGGACCGTCCGGACAGGAAGCCGCGCAAGGAGACCGCGCGCGACACCTCCGGCGCGACCGAGCCTGAAGAAAACGGAGAAGACTGATGGCGGGCCTGGTTCAGGAATCCTCGCCGACAACCGATGGCGAGGTGATCTCCAACTATACGATTAACTTCGGCCCGCAGCATCCGGCGGCGCACGGCGTGCTGCGCATGGTGATGGAACTCGACGGCGAGATCATCGAGCGGATCGACCCGCACGTCGGCCTGCTGCACCGCGGCACCGAGAAGCTGATCGAGCATAAGACCTATCTGCAGGCACTGCCGTATTTCGACCGCCTAGACTACTGCTCGCCGCTCTGCATGGAGCACAGCTACGTTCTCGCGATCGAGAAGCTGCTCAACCTCGAAGTGCCGATCCGCGCGCAGTATCTGCGCGTCCTCTTCGCCGAGCTGACGCGCATCTCGAACCACATGCTCAACATCGGCAGCCACGTCATGGACGTGGGCGCGATGACACCGAACCTGTGGGTGTTCGAGCTGCGCGAAGACTGCATGAACTTCTTCGAGCGCGCCTCGGGCGCACGGATGCACAGCGCCTGGTTCCGCCCCGGCGGCGTGCACCAGGATGTGCCGCTCAAGCTGCTGACCGACATCGGCGACTGGGTCGATACGCGTCTGCCCGAACTGTTCGGCGACGCGATGAGCCTCGTCATCGACAACCGCATCTTCAAGCAGCGCAACGTCGACATCGCCGTCGTGAGCAAGGAAGACGCGCTGCGCTGGGGCTTCTCCGGTCCGCTGATCCGTGCCGCAGGCATTCCGTGGGACCTGCGCAAGTCGCAGCCCTACGACGTCTATGACCGGATGGACTTCGAGATCCCGGTCGGCACCAATTCGGACTGCTACGACCGCTTCATGGTCCGCGTGAAGGAAGTTTACGAGAGCGCGAAGATCATCAAGCAGTGCCTCGCCGAGATGCCCGAAGGCCCGATCGCGAGCGACGATGGCAAGGTCTCCCCGCCCCGGCGCGGCGAGATGAAGCAGTCGATGGAAGCGCTGATCCACCACTTCAAGCTCTACACCGAAGGCTTCCACGTTCCCGCCGGTGAAGTCTACGTCGCCACGGAGAGCCCCAAGGGCGAGTTCGGCGTCTATCTGGTCAGCGACGGGTCGAACAAGCCCTACCGCTGCAAGATCCGCCCGACCGCCTTCAGCCATCTGCAGGCGATGGACTTCATGTCGAAGGGCCACATGCTGCCCGACGCGACCGCCATCCTCGGCGCGATCGACGTGGTGTTCGGGGAGTGCGACCGGTGATCCGCGAACTGTTCATCCTCGTCGCGGCTTTCGCCGCCTTCGCCTCGGCAGTCGCCGCCTATCTGCTGACGGTGCATGGCCAGTCGAGCCTGAAGGAAGTCCTCTCCACGGCATTCGCTGCCGTCGTCGGCCTCTACGTCGGCCGCTATCTGGAACGAAAGCTGATCAATGGCTGACCGCTCCCCCGCACCCGATACCCCCGAGCTGCGCGAGCGCTGGGGTTCGTTCGAGTTCTCGAGCGAGTACAAGGCGAAGGCCGACACGGCGATCGCGCGCTATCCGCAAGGGCGGCAGCGTTCGGCAGTCATGCCGCTGCTCGACCTCGCCCAGCGTCAGGTGGGTGAGGAAACGAACACGCAAGGCTGGCTGCCGTTGCCAGTGATCGAGTACGTCGCTCGCTATCTCGACATGCCGGTGATCCGCGTGCTCGAAGTTGCGACGTTCTACTTCATGTACAACCTCCAGCCGGTCGGACGCTACCACGTGCAGGTCTGCGGCACGACGCCGTGCATGCTGCGCGGCTCGGACGGACTGCTCGAAACCTGCAAGAAGCGCGGCATGGTGAAGGGTCACGTCTCGGACGACGGACTGTGGACACTGACCGAGGTCGAATGCTTGGGCAATTGCGCGACCGCGCCGATGGTCCAGATCAACGACGACAACTACGAAGACCTGACGCCCGAACGGCTCGATCACGTCCTTGACGAGCTCGCCGCCGGCCGTCAGCCGAAGGCCGGCACCCAGGAGCCGGGGCGGCACACCAGCGAGCCGGTCGGCGGGCCGACGACGCTGAGGGAAATGGTCACCGAGAACCACGATTACCGGGGTGAGTGGTGATGTCGCAATCTCGCATATTTCAACTGACCGGGATCGCATTCCTCGTCTGCGCCCTGGCTTTCCTCGCGAGCGACAACAGCGCGCTCGGCGGCAGCTTCGTCGCGATCGGCGCGGCGTTCCTCGCCATCTCCGCGAGCCAGTCGAAGAGCCGCGAGATACGCGAACGGCAAGAGAAGGACGGCAAGTAATGGATGGCGTCGCCATTCTAGTTGCGCTCGTGCTGATCGTCATCGCCTGGAAGGTGCTGGCCGGCCTGGTGAAGTTCGGCGCCATCGTCCTGGTGGCGGCGGCCGCGATCTATTTCGTTTCGCAGGGGACCATGTGATGCTGGCCGACAAGGATCGCATCTTCACCAACCTCTATGGCTTCCAGGACTGGGGGCTGAAGGCAGCGCAGGCGCGCGGCGACTGGGACGACACCAAGGCGCTGATCGGGCGCGGGCAGGACGCCATCATCGACGAGATGAAGGCTTCGGGCCTGCGCGGGCGCGGGGGGGCGGGCTTCCCGACCGGCCTCAAGTGGTCGTTCATGCCCAAGGAAAGCAAGGACGGCCGTCCGAGCTTCCTCGTCATCAATGCCGACGAGTCCGAGCCCGGTTCGTGCAAGGACCGCGAGATCATCCGCCACGATCCGCACAAGTTGATCGAAGGCGCTCTCGTGGCCGGCTTCGCGATGCGCGCGCGGGCGGCCTACATCTACATTCGCGGCGAATATATCCGCGAGGCCGAGACGCTGCAGGCGGCGATCGACGAGGCTTACGACGCCGGCCTCATCGGCAAGAACGCCAGCGGCTCGGGCTACGATTTCGACGTGTTCCTGCATCGCGGGGCGGGCGCCTACATCTGCGGCGAAGAGACCGCGATGATCGAGAGCCTTGAGGGCAAGAAGGGCCAGCCGCGCCTCAAGCCGCCGTTCCCGGCCGGCGCGGGCCTCTACGGCTGTCCGACCACGGTCAACAATGTCGAATCGATCGCGGTCGTCCCGACGATCCTGCGCCGCGGTGCCTCGTGGTTCGCCGGCTTCGGACGCGAGAACAACGCCGGGACCAAGCTGTTCCAGATCAGCGGCCATGTCGAGAAGCCCTGCGTGGTCGAGGAAGCGATGAGCATCCCGTTCCGCGAGCTGATCGAGAAGCACTGCGGCGGCATTCGCGGCGGGTGGGACAACCTGCTCGCGGTGATCCCCGGCGGCTCTTCCGTCCCGCTCGTCCCCGCCGAGCAGATCATGGACTGCCCGATGGACTTCGACGGGCTCAAGGCGCTCGGCTCGGGCCTCGGCACTGCCGCGGTGATCGTGATGGACAAGTCGACCGACATCGTTCGCGCGATCAGCCGGATCAGCTATTTCTACAAGCACGAGTCCTGCGGCCAGTGCACCCCGTGCCGCGAAGGCACCGGGTGGATGTGGCGCGTGATGGAGCGCCTGCGCACCGGCGATGCGGCGATCGAGGAGATCGACATGCTGCAGCAGGTGACCAAGCAGGTCGAAGGTCACACCATCTGCGCCCTGGGCGACGCCGCCGCCTGGCCGATCCAGGGCCTGATCCGCCACTTCCGCCCCGAGCTGGAGCGGCGGATCGAAGAGCATAACAGCAAGTTTGCCGAGGCAGCCGAATAATGCCTAAAGTCACCGTAGACGGCCAGGAAATCGAGGTCCCCCACGGCGCGACCGTGTTGCAGGCGTGCGAGCTGGCGGGGAAGGAGATTCCGCGCTTCTGCTATCACGAGCGGCTCTCGATCGCCGGCAACTGCCGTATGTGCCTCGTCGAGGTGAAGCCGGGGCCGCCCAAGCCGCAGGCGAGCTGTGCGCTCCCCGCTGCCGACGGGCAGGAGATCCGCACCGACAGCCAGATGGTCAAGACGGCGCGCGAGGGGGTGATGGAGTTCCTGCTCATCAACCACCCGCTCGACTGCCCGATCTGCGACCAGGGCGGCGAGTGCGACCTGCAGGACCAGGCGGTCGCCTACGGCCGCGGCGGCTCGCGCTATCACGAGAACAAGCGCGCGGTGACCGAGAAGTACATGGGCCCGCTGATCAAGACGATCATGACCCGCTGCATCCACTGCACCCGCTGCGTGCGTTTCTCGGAAGAGATTGCCGGCGTGGACGAGATCGGCGCGCTCTATCGCGGCGAGGACATGCAGATCACCACCTATCTCGAGCACGCGGCCAAGCACGAGCTTTCGGCCAACGTGATCGACCTGTGCCCGGTCGGCGCGCTAACCAGCCGCCCCTACGCGTTCGAGGCGCGGCCGTGGGAGCTCAGGAAGACGCTCAGCATCGACGTCAGCGATGCGGTGGGCGCGAACATCCGCTTCGACAGCCGCGGACGCGAAGTCATGCGCGCGCTGCCGCGCATCAACGACGACGTGAACGAGGAATGGCTGTCCGACAAAGGCCGCTACATGGTCGACGGGCTCACGCGGCGCCGGCTCGACCGCGTGTGGATCCGCAAGGCGGGCAAGCTCCAGCCGGCGAGCTGGGAAGACGCGTTCAAGGCGATCGCCAGGGTCAAGGCGGGCAGCAGCATTGCCGCGATCGCCGGCGACCTGGTCGACTGCGAGACGATGTTCGCCGCGAAGAAGCTGCTCGGCGCGCTTGGTTCGAGCCTGCTCGAAGGGCGGCAGACCGGGATGGATTACCCGGCGGACAACCTCGCCGCCGTGAACTTCAACTCGACGTTGGCGGGCATCGAAACGGCCGATGCGATCCTGATCGTCGGCAGCCACGTCCGCTGGGAAGCGCCGCTGGTGAACGTCCGCCTGCGCAAGGCGGTCAAGCGCGGGGCGAAGATCTTCGTGGTCGGCCCGCGTTGGGAAACGACGTATCCGGCGGAATTCCTGGGCGACGACGTGAGCGTGCTGGGCGATCTTCCCTCGGAAGTCGCCGAGCTGTTCGAAAAGGCCGAGCGTCCGGCGGTGATCGTCGGTGCCGGCGGCCTCGCGGCGGGTGCGTTCCAGGCCGCGCTCGGGCTCGCGCAGGGCTGGAGCAGGGAAGGGTGGAACGGCTTCAACGTCCTCCACACCTCCGCCTCGCGGATGGGCGGGCTCATGCTCGGCTATGTCCAGAAGGGCGGCATTGCGGACGTGGTGAAGGCCGAACCCAAGGTCGTGCTCGCGCTCGGCGCCGATGAAGTCGACTGGTCGACCTTCGGCAAGAGCCTCAAGGTCTATATCGGCCATCACGGCGACAAGGGCGCGCATGCGGCGGACATCATCCTGCCGGCGGCGAGCTATGCCGAGAAGGACGGGACTTACGTCAACACCGAAGGCCGCGTGCAGTTCGCGGAAAAGGCGGTGTTCGCGCCGGGTGACGCGCGCGAAGACTGGACGATCCTGCGCGCGCTCGCCGATGCGCTGGGCGTCGAGGTCGGCTTCGACAGCTTCGCCGAACTGCAGGCCGCGATGATCGCGGAAGTCCCCGCGCTGGGCGTCGAAGGCCTTGCCGATTACGGCAAGCTGCCGAAGGCCAAGGCGGCCAAGGCGAAGGGCTTGATCTCCTACCCGATCAAGGACTTCTACCTGACCAACCCGATAGCCCGCGCCAGCGCCGTGATGCAGCGGTGCTCGGCCGAACTTCTCCACGGCGAGGAAATTCTGGAGGCGGCGGAATGACCGCGTTCTTCCAATCGCTCGGCATGACCTACGAGTGGGCGTGGTTCGTTGCCACGCTCGCTGGCGTGCTGCTGATCGCCCTGCCGCTGATGCTGGCGGTGGCGATGATCATCTATGCCGACCGCAAGATCTGGGCGGCGATGGCGCTTCGACGCGGTCCCAACGTCGTAGGTCCGTTCGGCCTGCTGCAGAGCTTCGCCGACGGCCTGAAGGTGTTCCTGCAGGAAACGATCATCCCTTCGGCTGCGAACAAGGGATTGTTCCTGATCGGGCCCATCGTGACCTTCACGGTGGCACTGCTCGCCTGGGCGGTGATCCCGTTCGGGCCGGAAGCCGTGCTGTCCGACATCAATATCGGCCTGCTCTACGTCCTGGCGATCAGCTCGCTCGGGGTTTACGGCGTGGTCGTCGCAGGCTGGGCGTCGAACTCGAAGTACCCATTCTTCTCCGCCATGCGCGCCGCGGCGCAGATGATCAGCTACGAAGTCTCGATCGGCTTCATCCTGATTTGCGTGGTGCTGTGGGCCGGCACGTTCAACCTCAACGATATCATCGAGGCGCAGCGCGGCCACGGCTTCGGCCTGGTCAACGGGTTCTTCTTCAACCTGCTGCTCTTCCCGATGTGGGTCATGTTCCTGATCTCGAGCCTCGCGGAAACCGCGCGCGCACCGTTCGACCTCACGGAAGCGGAGAGCGAGCTCGTCGCGGGCTACCAGACCGAGTACTCCTCGATGAGCTTCGCGCTCTTCTGGCTCGGCGAATATGCCAACGTCCTGCTGATGTGCGCGCTCAACGCGATCCTGTTCTTCGGCGGCTGGCTGCCTCCCCTGAACGTCGACCTGATTCCGTGGTTCGACATCCCGGGCTGGATCTGGCTGTTCGGCAAGATCTTCCTGTTCTTCTTCATCTTCAGCTGGGTGAAGGCCACCGTCCCGCGCTTCCGCTACGACCAGCTGATGCGCCTGGGCTGGAAAGTCTTCCTGCCGCTGAGCCTGCTGTTCGTGGTGCTGGTGAGCGGATGGCTGATGTTCACCCGTTACGGAGTCGCCGCATGAGCGTCGCCCATCTCATAAAGTCGTTCACCCTGTGGGAGTTCGTGAAGGCGCATGCCCTCACGCTGAAGTATTTCTTCAAGCCCAAGGTGACGATCAACTATCCGTTCGAGAAGAACCCGATCAGCCCGCGCTTCCGCGGCGAGCACGCTCTGCGCCGCTATCCCAATGGGGAAGAGCGCTGCATCGCGTGCAAGCTGTGCGAGGCGGTCTGCCCCGCGCAGGCGATCACGATCGAGAGCGAGCCGCGCGCGGACGGCAGCCGCCGCACCACCCGCTACGACATCGACATGACGAAGTGCATCTATTGCGGCTTCTGTCAGGAGGCTTGCCCGGTCGATGCGATCGTGGAGGGGCCGAACTTCGAATTCTCGACCGAAACGCGCGAGGAACTGCTCTACGACAAGGCGAAGCTGCTGGCCAACGGGGACAAGTGGGAGCGTGCACTCGCTGCCAACCTTGAAGCCGATGCGCCCTACCGCTAGGCGCCGCCGCAACGAGATTCAGGGGCCATGATCCAGACCTTAGCCTTCTACCTTTTCGCGTTCCTCGTGGTCGCCAGCGGCGTCTTCACGATCATGGCGCGCAACCCGGTGCATTCGGTGCTGTGGCTGATCCTCGCGTTCTTCAACGCGGCGGGGCTGATGGTCATCGTCGGAGCGGAGTTCATCGCCGCGCTGCTGGTGATCGTCTACGTCGGCGCGGTCGCGGTGTTGTTCCTGTTCGTGGTGATGATGCTCGACATCGACTTCGCCGAATTGCGCGCCGGCTTCGTGAAGAACTTCCCGCTCGGTATCGCCATTGCGCTCGTGCTGCTGGCGGAGCTGGTGCTCGGCATCGGCGCCTACCGCGCGGGTGCGATCGAGCTGGGCGTGCCGGACGGTAGCGCAGCTCCGCTGATGGACCGCAGCAATATCGAGAGCCTCGGCGCGGTGCTCTACGGCGAATACCTGTTCCTGTTCGAAACCGCGGGCCTGATCCTGCTGGTCGCGATGGTCGGCGCGATCGTGCTGACGCACCGCGAGCAGCCCAAGGGCGCGCGGGGGCACCAGAACATCGACAAGCAGAACCGCCGCCGCCCGCATGAGGCGACCGAGATGAAGCGCCCCGAAGTGGGCAAGGGGGTCGAGCTGTGATCGGCATCGAACACTACGTCGTCGTCAGCGCGATCCTGTTCGTGCTCGGCGTGCTGGGGATATTCCTCAACCGGAAGAACGTGATCGTCATCCTGATGGCAATCGAGCTGATCCTGCTGGCGGTGAACATCAACCTCGTCGCGTTCAGCGCCTTCCTCGGCGACATGACGGGGCAGGTCTTCGCGATGTTCGTGCTGACCGTCGCCGCCGGCGAAGCTGCGATCGGGCTGGCGATCCTCGTCATCTACTTCCGTGGCCGCGGCACGATCGCGGTCGACGACGTCAACCGGATGAAGGGATAGCACGCGTGAACCATCCCAAATCCGTCATCCCCGCGAAGGCGGGGATCCAGATAACGGTTCTGTCGAAGAGCGAGGGCACCTGGGCCCCTGCCTTCGCAGGGGCGACGGGGTTTTATAAGTGAACTCGATCCTCCTCATCGTCTTCCTGCCGCTGCTGGCGGCGATCGTCGCCGGACTTGGCAACCGTGCGCTCGGCAACACGGTGGCCAAGTCGCTCACGACCGGCGCGTTGTTCGTCTCCTGCGCCCTTTCCTGGCCGATCTTCCTCGGCTTCATCGGCGGTAGTGCCGAGGCGCATGTCGTGCCGGTGCTGCAGTGGGTGCAGTCGGGCACGCTGAGCTTCGACTGGGCGCTGCGGGTCGATACGCTGACCGCCGTCATGCTGGTGGTGATCACCAGCGTCTCCGCGCTCGTCCACCTCTATAGCTGGGGCTACATGGACGAGGACCCGGATCAGCCGCGGTTCTTCGCCTATCTCTCACTGTTCACCTTCGCCATGCTGATGCTGGTGACGGCGGACAACCTGGTGCAGATGTTCTTCGGCTGGGAAGGCGTCGGCCTTGCGAGCTACCTGCTGATCGGGTTCTGGTTCAAGAAGCCGAGCGCGAACAAGGCCGCGATCAAGGCCTTCGTGGTCAACCGTGTGGGCGACCTCGGCTTCATGCTCGGCATCTTCGGCACATTCCTGGTGTTCCAGACGACCTCGATCCCCGAGATCCTTGCCGCCGCGCCGGGCATGAGCGGCAGCTCGATCGGCTTCCTCGGCATGCGGCTGCAGACGATGGATATCCTCTGCATCCTCCTGTTCATCGGCGCGATGGGCAAGTCGGCGCAGCTCGGCCTACACACCTGGCTGCCGGATGCGATGGAAGGCCCGACGCCGGTCTCCGCGCTGATCCACGCGGCGACGATGGTCACCGCGGGCGTGTTCATGGTCTGCCGCCTCTCGCCGATGTTCGAGACCGCACCGGTCGCGCTCGGCATGGTGACCTTCATCGGCGCCGCGACCTGCTTCTTCGCCGCGACGATCGGCACGACGCAGTGGGACATCAAGCGGGTCATCGCCTATTCGACCTGCTCGCAGCTCGGCTACATGTTCTTTGCCGCCGGCGTCGGCGCCTATGGCGCGGCGATGTTCCACCTGTTCACGCACGCGTTCTTCAAAGCGCTGTTGTTCCTCGGTGCGGGCTCGGTCATCCATGCGATGCACCACGAGCAGGACATGCGCTATTACGGCGCGCTGCGTAAGCACATTCCGTTCACCTTCTGGGCGATGATGGCGGGCACGCTCGCGATCACCGGCGTGGGCGTCTACTGGCTGCACGCGGGCTTCGCCGGCTTCCACTCGAAGGACGCGATCCTCGAGGTCGCCTTTGCCCGCGGGACGGAACTCGGCACGTTCGCCTTCTGGATGGGCGCGATCGCCGCGCTGCTGACGAGCTTCTACTCGTGGCGCCTGATGTTCCTGACGTTCTGGGGCAAGCCACGCTGGGCGGGCAGCGAGCATATTCAGCACGCGGTCCATCACGGTCATGACGAGCCGGAGGAGCACAATCCTCCCGCTCAGGAAGATGCGGGCGACGAGGCGACGCATCGCGTTCCCTCTCCCGAGCACGGCGACGGCACGGCCGGCTATCACCCGCATGAGAGCCCGCTGACCATGCTGGTCCCCCTCGGCCTGCTGACGCTGGGCGCGGTCTTCGCGGGCTGGGTCTTCAGCCACGCCTTCCTCGACGACCCGGCGTTCTGGGGCGATTCGATCTTCTACAACGAGGCGCTGATCCACCAGATGCACGCGGTGCCGCTGTGGGTGAAGCTGACCGCGACGATCGTCATGCTGCTCGGCCTGTTCGGTGCCTGGCTCGCATACATCCGCGACACCTCGATCCCCGGCAAGTTCGTCGAGCAGTTCAGCCTGCTGCACAACTTCATCTACCGGAAGTGGTACTTCGACGAACTCTACGACCTGATCTTCGTGAGGCCCGCGTTCTGGTTCGGGCGCCAGTTCTGGAAGCGCGGCGATGTCGGCCTGATCGACCGGTTCGGCCCGGACGGTGCCGCCTGGGTGGTCGCCAAGGGCACGATCGCGGCGAAGAAGATGCAGTCCGGATATCTCTATAGCTATGCGCTGGTCATGCTGCTCGGGCTGGTGGCCGCGGTTACGTGGGTGCTGATGTAATGGGGGGCTTCCCGATCCTTTCCGTGATGCTGCTGGTGCCGCTGCTGGCGGGCTTGGCGTGCTTGTTCGTGGAAGCGAAGGCGGCACGCACGATCGCGCTGGCGGCGACGCTGATCGACCTCGCGCTGGGCGTGGTGCTGTGGCTCAACTTCGACATCGGCGGGCCGCAGTGGCAGTTCACCGAGTTCGCGCCGCTGTTCGCGGGCTTCAACTATGCGCTCGGAATCGACGGCATCGCGATGCTGCTGATCGTGCTCAGCGTGTTCCTGATGCCGATCTGCATTCTCGCCAGCCATTCGATCGAGAAGCGCGTCAGCGAGTACATGGCGGCCTTCCTGTTCATGGAAGTGCTGATGATTGGCGTCTTCGCGGCGCAGGACCTGTTCCTGTTCTACATGCTGTTCGAAGGCGTGCTGATTCCGATGTACCTGATCATCGGCATCTGGGGCGGCCAGAACCGGATTTACGCCGCGTACAAGTTCTTCCTCTACACGCTGCTCGGATCGGTGCTGATGCTGATCGCGATGCTGTGGATGGTGAACGAGGCGGGCACGACCGACATCCCGACGCTGATGCAGTACGATTTCCCGCCCGCCGCGCAGACCTGGCTGTGGCTCGCGTTCTTCGCCAGCTTCGCGGTGAAGATGCCGATGTGGCCGGTTCACACGTGGCTTCCCGACGCGCACGTTCAGGCGCCGACGGCCGGCTCGGTGATCCTGGCCGGCGTGCTGCTGAAGATGGGCGGCTACGGCTTCATCCGCTTCAGCCTGCCGATGTTCCCCGAAGCGAGCGCGCAGTTCGTGTGGCTGATCTGGGGTCTGTCGATGGCCGCGGTGGTCATCACCAGCCTGATCGCGCTGGTGCAGCGGGACATGAAGAAGCTGATCGCCTACTCGTCGGTCGCGCACATGGCGATCGTGACCGTCGGTCTCTTCGCATTCAACGTGCAGGGCCTCGAGGGCGCCATGATCGTCATGCTCAGCCACGGCCTCGTGTCGGGCGCGCTGTTCCTGTGCGTGGGCGTGATCTACGACCGGCTGCACACGCGCGAGATCGACCGCTACGGCGGCCTCGCGATCAACATGCCGAAGTACGCGCTGTTCTTCCTGCTGTTCACGATGGCGAGCATCGGCCTGCCGGGGACGAGCGGTTTCGTCGGCGAGTTCCTGAGCCTCGCCGGCATCTATCAGGCGAACACC
>Ga0307405_10000515_pt1 | contig 14581 bp, 14 predicted proteins | sample 322Cmetagenome_2_FD_203311 | JGI IMG/M metagenome (GOLD analysis project Ga0307405, IMG submission 203311) | Maize rhizosphere microbial communities from greenhouse at UC Davis, California, United States - 322HYB-C-1 | ecosystem: Host-associated > Plants > Roots > Rhizosphere > Soil | place...
GCAACTGGATCAACTGGAGTGATGCCGATGCACGCCGCGACGGTTTCATTACCGCTTACAGCTCTTCCGCATTCGATGAGGATTTCGTAGAGATGATCGCGATGATGTTGACGGAAGGCAAAGTCGGCTTCGACAAGATCGTCAATTCCATTCCGGAAGGAACGAGTCCGGATGGCGTAACAAAGGCGCAAGCCCAGGCCGCATTGCGGCAAAAAGAGGCTATTATTGTAGCCTATTATAAAAATACCTGGAAAATTGATTTTTACAGTCTGCAGAAAAGAGTGCGGACTTCGATGAATAAACTTTTTTAATGCCAGATGAAAAGATCATTTCTATACCTGCTGTTTCTGACCACTGTTTTCTTCTCCTGCGAGAACAGCGACGACACCGTTTTTGAAGAATCGGCGGACGTGCGTCTGAATGCGGCGCTGGCTTCATACGAAAAGCAACTGGTAGAAGCACCGTATGGCTGGAATGCGGTTATTTACCCTGGTGGAGGAGGTAGTTATGGGTTTTATTTCAAATTCGATGACAAAAACCGGGTAACGATGTACTCCGATTTCTCAGATGCATCGGCCGCCAAGTCGAAGGAAAGCAGCTATCGGTTGAAGGCCATGCAAACACCTTCGTTGATATTTGATACCTATTCTTATTTGCACGTGCTGGCCGATCCCGATGAGGAAGTCAACGACGGGGAGCAGGGTGAAGGGTTGCTGTCCGATTTTGAATTCAGCATTTATGGTGATTCCGTAACAGCGGATCGGATAGCGTTCGTTGGCCGGAAAAACCAGAGCCGTCTGGTACTCACGAAAGCCACCCAGGCGCAAGCGACCGCGTATACGAACGGCGATTTGGCCAAGGGAGTGCTGTTCAACAACATTGCCAAATATATACCTTATTTTAAGCGGGTGACACTAGGTGCCAACACCTATGAAATTACGGTTAACCAGAGAAACCGGACCCTCTCACTTACTTGGCTGAACGGCAGCACACCGAAGACTTTTACCACGGGTTATTACTTCACACTTGCGGGCGTTGCATTCGTATCTCCGCTCGTGAACGGCTCGCAGACGATTACAGGCTTTGGGAACATTACCTGGAATGCCAGTACAACGCAGTTGGGTTTTTCCGGTGGTGGGGCGACCGGAACTGTCGTGAGCGCGATCAAACCGATATCAGTAGACTTGGCGGCAGCAAAAAGATGGTGGCAGGCGCCCATTGAATCGGGTGGCGACTGGCGATCTCGGACCGGGTTCCATGTGAACGGGATCGATGACGCATTCAAAGTACATGAATTGAAATCCGGGGAGTCGCCTTATGTATTTTATCTCTTTCAACCGGCAGCGACATCTCAATTCGATTTTTTTGCTCCGATATTCTATGACGGAGAAAGCATATATTATGACTATGGTCATGCCGTTGCTCCTACATTTACCGCTGACGGAAGGGTGAAATTTGGGGAAGTCGGTAAAATCCTGAATCCGCCAACTACTGGCCCAGCTGCTGAATCAATTAAACAGCTCTACGAAACCAGCGGATTTTATCTTATTCAAACCTCGGAAACGACGTATGACATGGTGAGTGCAAAAGATGCCAAAGCCTGGATCACGTGGGAGTAACGGGACTTACCAGTATTTCCCGTTCTTTTTGGCGAACCGATATCCCCGCCAGAATATACGCAGGTGATTGAATAGCGTTGGCACAAGCCCGAAATGCTTTCTTAGCACTTTATACCGGTCTGTGAGCGAGCGACGATGGTTTTTGACGGACAGGCCGCCCAAAAGATAACGGCAGAGAACGAACGGCAGAAATTGCACGTTTTCGGCTCGTTTCAGACATTCGATCTCCCAATCGATGTCGGCACTGAGATTTTGGTATTCATAAAACGGGGCAATGTCTTTTCGTGCTATGAATGCCTGATGGCAGACTTTCATACCCAGCGCAAAGTCTTGCCAGCGGAGATTTTCAGGTAGGGTATGAGGCGTAAAACGGCTGCGCAGACCCACTTCGATGCCATCTTCGCGAACCATCATGGCATCGCTGTAATATACTGCCGCCCCGGTTTCGAGCGATGACAGGAGTTTTTTCAATGTCTGGTCGTCATAAGCCTCATCTCCTGCATTCAAAAACCAGACATATTTCCCGGATGCAAGTCGCAAACCCTTATTCATCGCGTCGTACAGGCCTTTGTCTTTTTCTGATATGATTTTGGAGACAAAATGGTTATATCCGTTCGCAATGGCGAGTGTCTGGTCTTTAGACCCCCCGTCGATGATCAGGTATTCCAGTTGCGAGGGATTCTCTATAGTGAATATCGCCCTTTCGACACTGTGCAATGTGCGACCAAGGAATTTTTCGGCCTGGAAAGTCACGGTGATGATCGTTAACAATGGCCTATTGTCCATGAAGCAGGGAATCATAAAGTTGGGAATACTGCCTGGCCACTACTTCTTCCGAATAGTGTTGCAAAACTTTCGTACGCGCATTCGCTGAAACGGTGCCGTCCGCATTATGACTCAGTACCCATTGAATGCCCTCGGAAAGTGAAGAAGCGGATTGGGAAGTTGATATGAAACCATTTTCCAAATGCCCGATCATTTCCGGAATGCCCCCGGTATCGAACCCTACGGCCGGCGTACCGCATGCCATGGCTTCCATAATGGTGTTCGGTAGGTTGTCTTCCAGCGACGGTGCAATCAGCATGTCGGCTGCATTATATGCTTGCACCATTTGATTCGCGTCCGATATTTTGCCAAGAAAATGAGTCTTTACGGGCATATCCTTGAAGTTTTCGGCTTTTCCCTTGCCCAGGATCATTACTTCTGCGCCTGCGAGGCCGGGATTGTGCATGGCTTCCTGAAAGTAGGTAAAGCCTTTGCGCGGATCCTGGGTGTTGGCGCCGGCGAAAAGGAACAGTTTCTTGTCCGTGGGAAGTCCCAGCGCATGTCGTGCCTCGGTACGGTTGCCCGGCTTGAAAAAATTGGTATCGATGCAATTAGGGATGGCTTGTGAGGGCTTCCCATTCGTCAATGCGGCTTGCTGAACGAGGTTATCGAGCCATCGGCTGGGAGAAACTAGTGTAAGATTTGTATTTTGGTAAAGTCCTTGTTTTTTCTCGAATTGGGTAAACGCGATATCATATTCGCCCGGCTTTTTGAGGTACGGGCAATAGCAGCAATGCGAAAGAAATCGCTCACAACCACGGTTATAGTGGCAGCCACCAGTAAACGTCCACATATCGTGCAATGTCCAAACGATCGGTTTCCCGAGTGCAAACAGTTTTTCCAGCGATTTTAATGAAAGAAACCCAAAATTGACCCAATGTAAATGGATGATACTGGCTTGCTTCACGAGCGGGTGATCGGCAATGTCGGCCCCGGCTGCTGCGGGGGAAAAGGCAAAACGGACAGACTTGTCTTTTTCATAAGGAAGAAAACTCAACCTTTCCATGACAAAATTAGCCCACGCCTTCTTTGATTTCCATGGATTATCCGCCCAGGCAGTGGTTTGCGGGCCCGGCCGGGAGCTTTCCGAAACCATCAGATGTGAATCGGTCCCTGCATTGAGCAATGCGTGATGCAACCTTGCCGCAGCGACCCCGGCCCCACCTTCCCAATGAAAAGTACTTAGTTGAAGCACCATTTGATCGCTGTTGATAATTCGTGTTTTGGCCGGATATTTATTTCAAGTGGGTAAAATTAATAGTTCTGCCTTTAAATAATTTTCTATTCGATGAAACTATCTTTATCGCCAAATCTGTAATCCGGAAACATGTCAAGCGAAAAACGAAGCCACGAGGCGCATTCGGAATGGTATGAGTTGCAATATGCTACCCAGGAGGCGAAGAACAAAGCCATTGAACTGTGGGAGTACGATAATGCGCATCAGACCATTAACAACTGGATACACAAACGCCAGCTCGAACTGACGGCCCCGTTCGTGCAGGAGAAAAAATCATGGCTGACGGTGGGGGATGGTTATGGTTTCGATGCCAATTATTTTTTCAAAAAAGGATTGGATTCGACTGCCAGTGATATTGCCGGTACTTTTTTGCCTTTGTCAAAGGAAAGAGGGTTTATAGAAAAATATGCGGTCGAAAATGTAGAGCGCCTGACATTTGCCGATAATAGCTTCGACTACGTCTTCTGCAAGGAGGCCTATCACCACTTCCCGCGCCCGTACCTGGGCGTATACGAGATGGTACGAGTCGCACGCGAAGCAGTTATCCTGGTAGAGCCGCATGATCCGATCTCGAAAATGCCCTTCCTGCTGGCCCTGAGGAATATTTTCGACCGTTTCGACACCAAAGCATTGCAGAAATACTGGAAGAACAGGTATTCTTTTGAAACGGTGGGAAACTACGTATTCAAACTGTCGGAGCGTGAAATGGATAAGCTTGCAAATGGTATGGGGCTGCCTGCGGTTGCTTTCAAAGGGATCAACAATAACTATTATCACCCGTCTTACGCACAGGAAAAGGCCGACGATTCGTCTGCTGCATTCCGGAAGATCAAGCGGAAGCTTGCATTTCATGATTTTCTGGTAAAAACCTCCCTGATGCCGTCGCAAGTACTTTGCGCGGTTATTTTCAAGAAGCTGCCTTCGGAACAGGTCATGAAGGCCATGCAACAGGACGGTTTTCAGGTACATATTTTCCCGCCGAATCCTTACGCACATTGAACTTAATGTAGCGGCTCCTGCCTTTCTCTAAGATCACAATTTGTGACCTTAGAGATTTAAACACTTCGCCTTTGAGTATTCTACTTTGACAATTTCTGTTTGAAACCGACCTGTCTTCTTTCCTTTCGAGGCGGTTCCAGCAGGTAGCTGAACGCCTGATGGATATCGTTGAACTTCACGTGCATTTCATCTTCCAGTTTGTCTATTCGTACTTTAAGTTCCTTTGAATCAAGGTAATGCTGCCGGATATTCACAAAGGCGCGCATGATTGTGATGTTTACCTGTATTGCTTTGTAGCTGTTCAAAACACTGGATAGCATAGCTACGCCCTGTTCCGTAAAAGCGAATGGAAGGTATTTCGTGTGACGACCTTTACCTTTCTCTAAGGTCACAGATTGTGACCTTAGAGAAAGGTACTCCTCTCTTGTCAACTCGAACATAAAGTCGTCGGGAAATCGCTCGATATTCCTCCTGACGGCCTGTTTTAAAGCTTTTGTTTCAATCTCATATAATTCTGCCAAATCAAAATCCAGCATGACTTTACATCCGCGAACGGTATAAACCTTGTTTTGAACAACCATTAATTCCATAAAGATCAACGATATTGTTGTGAGCACTTTATTCAAATACGCTCATATTTCACTTTGGTAACGCATTCGTCGATAATTTTTTGGTAGGCTGAAATATGCCTAGTTTTATGCCTGAACATTCAATAAAGTATCTTCCATGATTCTCGGATCAGATGTCAGAATTGCCGTTATCGGACTTGGCTATGTCGGTTTGCCGCTGGCAGTAGCTTTTAGCAAAAAGTATCCGGTAGCTGGCTTCGATATCAATAAAAGGCGCATTCAGGAGCTGAAAGATGCTTATGATACGACAAAGGAAATCTCGCGGCAGGATTTGCGCGAGGCGGTCAACCTTACATTTTCGTGGGACGAAGCTGCATTAAAGGAATGCAACGTGTTCATCGTAACCGTGCCGACGCCGGTAGATCATTATAAAAAGCCTAATCTTACCCACTTGCTGAAAGCTAGCACGATGATCGGGCAAATGCTGAAAAAGGATGATGTGGTGATCTATGAATCGACGGTATATCCCGGTTGTACCGAAGACGACTGTGTGCCGGTGCTGGAACGGGAAAGTGGTTTGAAGTTCAACGAAGGCTTTTTTTGCGGCTATTCGCCGGAACGTATTAATCCGGGTGACAAGATCAATACTTTCACGAAAATCAAAAAAGTAACGTCGGGCTCTACGCCGGAAACGGCCCGGTTTGTGGATAATCTGTATGCGTCGGTGATCGATGCAGGTACACATTTGGCGTCCAGCATCAAGGTTGCGGAGGCATCGAAGGCTATTGAAAATGCGCAACGGGATGTGAATATCTCCTTTGTGAACGAGCTGGCGCTCATTTTCGACCGGATGAATATCGATACCACCGAGGTCCTCGAAGCCGCTGCCACGAAATGGAATTTTCTGAAATACAAACCCGGGCTTGTGGGCGGGCATTGCATTGGCGTCGATCCGTATTATCTGGCTTACAAGGCCGAATCGCTGGGATATTACCCTCAGGTAATTTTGTCTGGCCGGAGGGTAAATGATATGATGGGCGTGTTTGTGGCCAATAAGCTGGTGAAGCTCATGATCCGCAAAGGTCATAAGATTGAAGGAAGTCGCGTATTGATCCTGGGCATTACGTTCAAGGAGAATTGCCCTGATATTCGCAACACGCGTGTGATCGATGTGTACCGCGAATTGACCGATTTTGGAATGCAGGTGGAAGTCCACGACCCCTGGGCATCGGACGAGCAGGTTTTGGGTGAATATAATATCGCATTGCTGGACAAGCCCGTTGGTACCTACGAGGCGGTCGTGCTGGCAGTCGCGCATCAGGAGTTCCGGGTAATGGAATTTGGTGAATTCACCGCGTCTGACTCTGTGATATTCGATTTGAAATCGGTATTGCCCCAGGATATGGTCGATTCCCGGCTCTGACAGCTGCTTATTCCCGCCAGCCGAAGATATTCAATTGGAGATCCATCACGTCGTTGCCGCGGTAGCGATGGTTCACAAACGGCCGGAGCCTGTGCTGGTTGGTGTCCACATAATAGCGGAAACCGTTTTCTTCAAAAACCTTCACTACGTCCGCCAACCCCTGCGCATTTCCGATGTACGAGTGAAATTCCACAAAAAGATTCTGCACGTGTGCGAGCGAGCCGCGGCAATCGTGAAGTACGTCGATTTCAGCTCCTTCAATATCAATTTTTAAGAAATCAATGCGGCTTTCCTTTTCCAGAAAGTCTTTCAGGCGAACCGAATCGATTTTGCGCTTCTGAGCGGTTGAATAAATCGAAGAGGAATCGGCCGACTCGCTACCGAACCAAATACCGTCTTCATTGGTCCAAACGGCCTTATCGATAATTTCGACGCCTTGCACGCCGTTGCTTTCCAGGTTTTGACGCAGCAGCGACGCAATCGCCGGTTCGGCTTCGAATGCAAGTACCCTGGCCTTTGGAAACAATTTTTTGAAATACAGAACGCTCATTCCAATATTAGCGCCGCAGTCAAAAATGACGGGCTGGGGTTGGGCGCTTTCAAAGTAGTAAAACTCGTCTGCGAAGATTTCCTTATGCTGCCAAAGGAACGACATCGTGTCGGGTACTTTCAGCTTGAACCCGCCGAATGCCACGTCCATCAGTTTGTAGCGGGTACAATTGCCGTATTTGAGCAGCAACGCCATAAATTCCCGGTTCCGTGCGGAGCCGAGGGCATGATAAGGTTCTTTAAGCAGGTAGCGAAGCCAGTACATATGAATAGTAGGTCAAATGCCGTATTTGACCCGGTTTTTAATTTTTAAAAGGAATGATAACCGGTAATACTCCCCGAATGCCCGGATCATTTTTTCATCAGGCATAAGGTCGGCAGGCATTTCAACGCCGCCCTCGGCCATTTCGTGACCATATTCCCCCGATTTGAATGTAAAATTAGTCCCGCTCCCGTCCGTTCCGATGTTTTTGATTTTGGAATGAACAGGATAAAGCCCGTATGCATTGTTCTGAAACTGCGAATAGGTCCAGCGAATGGCCCACGAATCGATTACGCCTTTTTGCTGTTTGGCGAGCATCGGCCAGAGATCATCTCCACCTGCATTGAATTTTTCACGACGGCCCGCATTGCTTTTCAAGTCAGGAAAATCTTTCACCTGCCAGTCGGCCTTCGCCCATTTGTGCGCCCACGTGCCCCAGCCCCACGAACTCGCACGCGGTGCGAGGTACAGATCGTGCTGATAGTTTTCAGGAACGTTAACAGGCGGCGTATAGCCGGTTACCGAGAAAATATCCATTCGCTCCGTATAAACATCCAGCGCCTGGTTCATGAAAGACAGGAAATCAGTCGCGCTCAGCATGTCGTCTTCCAGCACGATCACTTTCGGATATTTGGAAAGAACAAAGCTGACCCCGTCGATCACGGAAGCGGCAAGCCCTTTATTTTTCTCAGCCTCATTAATGTGAATAGCACGAAAGCCGGTCAGTGCCGAAAGATATTCCCTCACCTCCTTTACCCGCTGGTCGTCGCTTTCGTTTTTCGGTCCGTCGGAATATACAAACAGCTCGCTTTCAGGTGCCAGCGTGTTCAAACGCAGGCTTTCTACCGTTTGCTGCAAATGCGCGGGGCGGTTATAGCAAAACAAAACAATGGGTGCGAGTGTGCCGGACAAACCCATTTCAGCCCTTGATTGCGTCGATGATCAGGGACGTGTAGCCCAGCTTTCCGTCGCGGTTACGCTCGTCGTGGTCGACAGAGCGGCGGATCATGCCGTCCTCCGGGTTCCATGGTACTTTATGGAACTGGCCATTTTCGTCGAAATATTCGAGGAGATTCACTTTGAAACCCACATTTTCGAGAAAACCCGACATCAGTTTGTAGTTGTACAGCAGTTTGTGGTCGTCGGCACCATTGCCGGTACCACCCGGTTTCACATAATTGATATAGTCCTCGCTGGGATTGAAGCCGTCGGGAACAGCCACGCGCAATATGCCGCCCGGTTTCAGGAATGTGTAGCAATTCTGAAATGCCAGCTGACCCTGTTCCGGGGTCAAATGCTCCCAGACGTGCTCCGCCAATATCCTGTCGATCGAGTTTTCGGGAAAATATTTCTCCCAATCGCTCTTTTTCAGCAGGTCCAGTGTCTCGATATCGGAATGGATCCAGCCTTTGAAAAGCGAATACATCGCGCCGACTACCAGTTTGACAGGCTTTGTGCGGTCATAACTGATCAGTTGGTACTTGCTGTAAGGTTCTTTCAGAAGGCCTGCGACTATTTTTTGTTTTAAAGACATTGGTAATCCGGGAATTGGGGCCGTTGCGGCAATGATTGCTGCGTCAAAGATAGCAAAAGTTGAAATGACAGCAGCCGGTTACGGGGCCGAATCGCCGGTTTCGTACCAGGCTGGCTTACTTTCTGTTGAATACGCCGGATTTGACCATGGCCCATCCCGAGGTGAATCCGGCAGAAATATCCTCTGAAACGCCCCATAGCAGAATGCCGCCCCCGAAAATGACCGTTACTATTACCGACCGGATTGCTATGCCGATCAGCACTGAAATCAGTTCACGCGGGTTGGAAGCAGGTATGAAATAAACCGCCAGATAAGCGAGCGCTGCCAGTAACAAAACTTTCAGTGTTCCGGTAGTGAAAGGCTGGATACCCATTTTACTTTTAATGAAAAACAGCTTGACAATGTTGTAGGTAACCGTCGCGAAAAGTGCCGCCGCCGCCGCCCCATTGTAGCCGTAAAGCGGTATCAGAAACTGGCTGGCGCCTAGGATCAATACCGTGAAAAAGAGCATGAAAACGATGTCGAAACGGTAAAAGCGCGAATTGGTCAGGATTTCGGTGTTCAGCCCCGTCATCATATCGGCAATGCGCGACATGCCCACCATCAGTACCACCCATTTGCCTTGGGAATAAATATCGGATTTGGGGATGAGGCTGAAAATAGCATCGATATTGCACCAGATCCCGAGGAAAAGGAAGCTACCGATGATGAACAGGTTCAGGGATGATTTTTTGTAAATGGTATCAATATGCGGGATGTCGTTTTTGACGTAGGCCTCTGAAATAATCGGTGCGCTGATCATCACGATGGCGTTTCTTGGAATGGAAATGACCAACGCAATGCGGGAGGCAATGTCGAAGATCGCCGTGCTGCCCAAACCGCCCTCGAATGCAGGCAAAAGGACTTTTTCAATATGGGGCAGCAATGCCGCGCTTGCGCCGCCGAGCAGTACCCAAAGGCCATACCGGTACATCTCCTTGAATGCGGGATGTTTGATAAAACCAAAATCCAGCGACGTGAAAAGGCGGTTCTGAACGCGGAGATAGATTAGCATAGCCACAATGGCCACCCCGTAGCTGACCACGGTAAGATTGACCATCGTATCAAACGTGATGATTTTGAACCCGAAAAGGATTACCAGCAGGCTGTTGGAAAGCCTTAGCCCAACTTCACGGATCAGCGAAGGCACCGCAATGCGCAGGTTGATCCGCGAATACGATTCCAGCGCCAGCAGATACACCATTCCGATGGTAAGGGGGATGAAAACGTAATAATACCTGACCAGCATCGGTGAATGATGGAGATAAAATTTGAGGTATAACGGCTTCAAAAGCAGGTACAACAGCGCGAATGCCGTAAGACCTATGAGCGGGGTAATGATAATAAAAGTAAACAGCTGCCTTCGTGAATGCTCGTCCTGGAAACGGCTGTGAAACCTGACGGCCACCGAAGGTACCCCGAGCAATGCGAACGACATGTAAATTACGGGGAAGGTAAGCAGGGTGGAGGCGTATAAACCCAGTTGCTCCTGGGTCATGTACTGGTTGTAAAGGATCAGGATATTGAAAATGCCGATGACAACACCGACGTAAGAAACAATGGAACTCTTAAATCCCTGACGTACAATAATCCCCATTGAGGCACCACTTGATTACAGGGACGAAGTACGAGAAAAAGCGCCAGATACCCTAACACATACTACTATTATGAAAATCCTCCAAGTGGCGGCCGCCAGGCCCAACTTCGTAAAAATTGCGCCGCTGCACCAGGCTTTCCTTCAATATCCCGATATGCATCCGCAAATCGTCCATACCGGCCAGCATTATGACTTCCTGATGTCCGGAATCTTTTTCGAACAGCTTGGGATTCCCCAGCCGGACCATTTTCTGGGCGTCGGCCCGGGATCGTCCACGACGCAGACTGCCGAGATAATGTGTGCATTCGAAAGGGTAATGCGAACGGAAATACCGGATCTGGTGCTCGTCGTGGGCGATGTAACTTCTACGCTTGCGTGCGCGCTCGTGGCAGCGCACATGCGCGTCCCGCTCGTGCACGTGGAGGCGGGCCTGCGCAGCGGCGACCGTGCGATGCCCGAGGAGATGAACCGGATATTGACAGACGCAATATCGGACCAGCTATTTGTGACCGAACAAGCCGCCGTCGACAATTTGCTTCTCGAAAACATCGACCCGCGCCGCATTCATCTGGCAGGCAATGTGATGATCGATTCGCTGGTGCGTTTTCGCGATCAGATCGACGACCGTTCGGTTTGCAGATATTTGGGCATTGGTACTGAACCGTATTTGCTCGTTACAATGCACCGGCCGTCCAATGTTGATCACGAAAATGGGTTGACGAAGATCGCCGGGATGTTGGAAATGCTTGGGACGCGTTGGAGGATTGTTTTCGTCATGCACCCGCGTACCGCAAGAAATATCACCCGCTTCGGATTTGATTTTGGGGAACTGGCACAGGTAACAACGCTCCCGCCGCAGGGATATATCGAGTTTTTACGCCTGATGCGGCATGCCGCCGTTGTGATCACCGATTCCGGAGGGGTGCAGGAAGAGACGACATTCCTCGGCATCCCCTGCATTACATTAAGAAATAATACCGAGCGGCCGGCTACCGTCACGTACGGCAGTAATTACCTGCTGCCCGATTTTGATGCACAAAAGGTTTGGGATACCCTTGAAATAATACTTGCCGGGAATTCAAATGATAGCAGAATTCCGCCACTTTGGGACGGAAATACGGCGCAACGCATCGTGAATATTTTGAGAGAAAAATACATTAATTCGTAGGTTTGTGGGATAGATGACTCACGCTTCGGATTTACAATGCTTAAAAGGATAAAAAGTGCTGCCTGGGGCCTGCTGAACCAGACCGGCCTCGGCGGTAGTGTTCAGTTGTACCTCGATGGGGCGCTGAAACAATACGGATGGTTTAAAAGCTTCCATGCCAAACAATCGATCGATATTAATGGTAACCCGCTTCCCTGGTATACCTATCCTTTTATACTTTTTCTAAAACCCCGGTTAAAGCCTGATTTTCAGGTCTTTGAATATGGGTCAGGTAATTCTACACGCTGGTATGCAGCGCGCGTGGAGCACATTACCGCTGTGGAGCACGATCTTGATTGGATCGCGCAGATCAAACCGAAACTTCCTGCCAATGCCGAAGTTTTGGAGCGGCCACTAGGCGATAGCTACGTAAAATCAGTACAATCGACAGGTGCCAGATATCATATTATCGTTGTCGATGGCCGTAACAGGGTCAAATGCGCTAAATATGCCGTCGATTTTCTCGCCCCGGACGGCGTCCTGATCCTGGACAACTCCGAACGCGATTGGTACACCGGTGCAAAAGAATATCTCGCAGCAAAAGGTTTTCGCCGGCTCGACTTCATAGGTATGGCGCCGATCGTGGGCATCGAAACCTGCACCAGCGTGTTCTATCGCGATGGTAACTGCCTCGGTATCTGAGTCAGAAGCTGGCCTTGTAAATAATCTTCTCGCATTCCAGGCCGCCGATGTTTGCTTTGAACCGGCTTAGCGACGGCTTCGGGTTGCCGAGGTGGTCAATGGAAATACCCAGGTCCAGAATGGTCATGTTTTCATCCCGGCAATATTCAAAAGCAGCTTCGAAAAGCATGACGGCCGGGCTGAGCGTGCGGTATTCCGGCAGATAGCCGGACATAAAGTGGTACAGAATGTCATCGCTTACCCGTACCATCACCGCCATCGCGATAGGCTCATCTCCAAGGTGGTTTGTAAAAATCACATAATTCTCAGGAAAAACACTTGCAAGCCGGGCGAGCTTATCCGGCGCGATTGATGGCTTGTACCCATGCGCATCATAGCATCGGTGCAAAAAATCTTCGGTCGACTTGTCGGAAATACCGTGTTGCAGGGTGACCCGCAAGCCGCTCTCTTTGCCTTTCGCTAATCTGCGTCGCTCCGTTGGCTCAATAATTCGGTTAAAAGACTGACCGGCAATAGGAATATAACGGTTAGAATAAGTATGATTGGGTAGAAAACCGGCAGCGACGTAGGAGCGATGGCAAAATTCGTGGGAAAGCACGTCGTAGCATGAAGGTGCTGTTTTAATCGTAAGCGTGTTTCCTCCTTTGCACATGATCCATTCGCGGATGCACGCTAGCAGAAACGTCAGCTGATGTAGCTCACAAATTGCTGCCGGGATAATGCCTCCGAATGGGGCCAAAGGTGGCGAGGTCCACCCGTTGGAGCCTGGAAAGCAGTGAAATACGGCCAAAATGTCACCGGATTCTTTGGAAGTTAGAATAAATGAATAAATTAGTTCAGAAGTCTGAATGGCCAGTTGCTCCCTCCTGAAAAACAGCCATGGGACGGCAGCAGGAAATGGGGCTTCCTGCATGAGAAATACATCCACGACGATGTCGTTATAGGTCCAGGAGCGAAGAGAAGTGTGTGTAAAATTATTACTGATCGGCCCCAAAAGTTATAGATGTATGTTAAATGTGCTCAGATCAAGGATTTTGATAAATAATTGATATACTAATTTGATATTTTTTATGTTTAATACAATGCCGATTACTATTTTTGTTAATTCATCAAATCAGTTCAATCTGAATGTACAAAATTGTACTGGTTGGTAATCAGGATTTTCAGTTCAAGGGCAATCATCAGGCTGGAAACTGATTGTCCGGATTAATTTGACACCAGAAGTTTTTTACATCCATTGGACCCAACCCATCCATGAAACACATACTGATCGCCGAAGACCACGCTGTGGTAAGAATCGGTACCAAACACCTCCTCAAATCACTAATTCCGGATTCAACAATTTCGGACGTTGACGATTTTGATAAAATTCTTCAGGAACTTGAAACTAAGGCTTATGACCTCCTGATCCTGGATATTAATATTCCTGGTGGTAACACTACAAAGATGGTGGAAACCATCCGCGCCAAGTCGCCGGGCGTCAGGATCCTGATGTTTTCGAGCTATGACGAGCAACTCTATGGCCTGATGTACCTTCAAGCGGGAGCCGACGGCTACCTATCGAAAGACGCACCGGAAGAAGAGTTCAAAACTGCCGTTATGAGCGTCCTGAACAATAAAAAGTATATGAGCGAAGATATGCAGCAAATGAATATCAACCGTCTCATTAATCCCAAGGAATACATGCCGGACCCGATCGTGAGCCTTTCGCCCCGCGAGACCGACGTGATGAACCTTTTGAAGGAGGGCTTGGGAACCGCAAAAATTGCAGAAAAATTGAACTTGCAGCTCTCTACCGTTAGTACTTACAAAGCCCGGATCTTTGAAAAACTGGGGGTTAAGAACATCGTAGAGCTGATCACCAAGATTAAGTAATTTATTCTTACCATACCGAAGAGGTTTCTGTACAAGGTGCAGAAACCTTTTTTTATGAAATCAATCGAGTGAAATTCATGCGCAAGCTGAGTGTAGATGAAATGGACCGGATGTCGGTCGAAGAGTTTAAGGAGTCGGAAAAATTCCCGTTTGTGATCGTGCTGGACAATATCAGGAGTCTTAACAATATCGGCTCGTTTTTCC
>Ga0307405_10000516_pt1 | contig 14581 bp, 21 predicted proteins | sample 322Cmetagenome_2_FD_203311 | JGI IMG/M metagenome (GOLD analysis project Ga0307405, IMG submission 203311) | Maize rhizosphere microbial communities from greenhouse at UC Davis, California, United States - 322HYB-C-1 | ecosystem: Host-associated > Plants > Roots > Rhizosphere > Soil | place...
TCCGCGAGAAAATCAGGCGGCGAGTTGCCGCTCCGACTTTCCCTGTCCTGCGAAGGCATAACGTGCGTCGCAGGCAGCTTCCTCGTCGGTCTGCGCCCGAAAATAGGAGACGGCCAAGCTACGGCCAAACACATCATCGCCGCGCATCCGCACCTCCGCTTCCGCATGGGCTGGGAGGCTATCGCGCAATACCGTCAACTGCTCGATTACTTCATCCAGTGACGTAAAGTCCGCAACTTCGATATAGTCTCTAACAAACCTGGCCATTTTCGCACCCCCCGGTACAAGTGAAAGCCTTATAGCATTCCAAATTAACTCTGGAAACGTTCTTCAATCTAACGGAATTAATTTGCGATGAGCCGAGCTATCTCGTCATCGACGATGTTCCTACTGGGGGAGGAGATGCATGACCGCGCGCGTGAGGCTGAATGCGAATAATCTCATGGCGACCCTTGCTCCGGAAGTGGGAGGGTCGCTTCTGCGGCTCGACTGGAATGACGGCGACAAGACCTGGCCAGTGCTTCGGCCGGGGCCGGATCGGATAGGCAGCCCGCTTGAGGCCGCATGCTTTCCGCTGGCTCCCTTCTCCAACCGGATAAGAGGGGGGAGCTTCATGTTCCGCGGTCGAAAGATCTCGCTGGGTCCCAACATGCAGGGAGACCCGAGCCCATTGCATGGCCAGGGATGGCTCTCGCCATGGCAGGTTGAGAAAGCCAGCAGAAACAGCGCCGAGCTTTCATTTCACCATAGGCCCGCGGAGTGGCCATGGGAATATCGCGCGCATCAAATCCTTACGCTCGACGAGCACGCCCTCGCGATCACCATCGGCTGTCGCAATCTTTCGGATGAACCCATGCCCTGTGGGCTCGGCATGCACCCCTATTTCCGATGCAGCCGCACGACCATGCTCCGCACGCAGGTTTCCAATGTCTGGACGGTGGACGAAAATGTGCTGCCGGTAGCAAAGATCGAAGCTACGGGACGATACGATCTGAGCTCCGGGCCAATCTGCGGGCGTGCACTCGACAATGGCTATGCCGGATGGGGCGGAAAGGCGCTGATCGAAGACGCCGAAGCGCCGTTTTCCATATGTCTGTCTTCGCCTGATACGCTGTTTTTCCAGCTCTATTCTCCTGCCCAGGGGGGCCTCTTCGTTGCGGAGCCGGTAAGTCATGCCAACGACGCCTTGTCCCATGATGAGGGCGATTGGCCTGCGCTTGGCATGAAAGTACTCGCGCCCGGCGAAACAATAGCATTGGCGATGCGGCTGGACGTCATCAGGCGGCTACGGACATGAGCTTTGCAGGCTGCTCAAGGGCGGCCGAACCTGCAAATCGCCTTATTGCATCTTCCAGCTTCGGCAGCATCGCGCCTCGCTCGCTGCCCAACGCCGAATAGATCGGGCGGGGTGCAGCCCAGCCTACCGAACTGCCCTTGACCCTCTCGATTAAGGAGGTGTCGAGATTGTGAGCCTCGCCGATCGCCATCGCGAAGTCGCTCCAGGTCAGGCCTTCGCCATGGGTGAGATGCCAAACGCCATGTGCTCGATCGATCAGCAGGTCGAGACTCACGTCCACCAGATCAGGCACATAGGTGGGGGATATGATGTGGTCTGCGACGGCCGGGAAGCGACACTGGTCGCGCAACGCCCGCAGCGTGTGAACTGCGAAGTTATGCACATCATGTGGCGAAAAAAATGCTGCTGTACGGATCACCAGATGAGGTCCGCCGAGCCTTGCCAAGGCGTGCTCGCATTCAGCCTTGCTGCGGCCGTAGACACTCAGCGGAGCCGTCCGGTCGCTTTCGACATAAAGAGCAGAGGATGCGCCGTCGAATACGAGATCGCTGGAGAAGCTGATTGTGGGGATATTCACAGCATTGCATGAACGTGCGAGGGCTACCGCGCCGTGAAAGTTAGCGCGAAAACAGCCGTCCCGTGCGCCTTCCGCCTCATCGACGCGAACCCAGCCTGCAGCATTGACGACCGCCCACGGACGATGGAGTTTTATGACCGCGGCAATGTTTTCCTCATCTTCCAGATCCAACTCGTCTCGGCTGGTAAGTACATAGGCAATGTTGCGATGCTGACATGCGCGCGCAAATGCTTGTCCGAGGGTGCCGGTGGCTCCGGTGATGAGAAGCGGCGGCGGGCGCTCATCCTTGTGCCATCGAGGTGGGGAAAGATGGTCCTTCAGCGGACCTGGCCTCGACGCTTCCGGATAAATCAGGCGGCTGGGACGTCGCCACCATCCATGACCGCTAAGAACGGGATGCTTATGACTTCCTTTCCCAGCAATATCGCGAAGCATCCCCGCCAATCTCGTTTCTCTGGGCCTCCCGTTCCGAACGTCAAAGACGCCGGGTTCGTAATGTCCTCCGCCAGTCAGAAGCGTGTTCCACCCCTTGCTGCCAAGCAAGGCCCAGCTGGTCACCGCGCGTATATCAACCCCATCGGACCGAACATCATTTGCTGTTTGCCAAGCCTCAGCGAGCCAGCGCATCTGCTCTTCGCGGGTACACCCGTTGTGGATTTCCGTGATCGCGAGGGGAATGCGGTATCGCTGCCAAGCCTCTCGCAGCGCGCCCTCAAGTCCGGCGGGCGGAGGTGCGACGACGCGAATGGCTTCAACGTCGGCGTAGCGTTGACGTCCGTTGCCGCCGATACAATGCGCTGGATAGCGGTCAAGCCGTGTGTCCAGGAAGCGATCGCTCGTCAGATAATGATTGATGCCGACGACATCCGGCGTGCAGGGATCGTCGGCTATCTCCGCCAGGCGCCTTTCGAGGCCAAAGCCAACGAGGCGCTTCCAAAAAGGGTGATGCCGATTTACCAGCCCGCAAAGTAGATCCCAGCTCATCCAACGCCGAGTATTGTCGAAGGCTGCCTGTTCTTCTAAAGCTTTTACTGCATAGACGCGGCCAAGATCGTCGGTCTGAATCAACCTCGCTTTAGAATTGATGCGGCGAATTTCCTTCATAGATAGCCGCACGGCATCAATCTGATTGAGGAGGGCGAGCCAGAACGCACGCTCATTGCGAAGATGTGGATACCAATGCCCATAGAGGGCGGAAAAACGGGCTGTGGTCAATGGTTCGTTGACCGGCGTCCAGTCACTTATCCAGTCATATCGCTCGGCGACGCGACGCGCATGCGATGCCAATCCCGGAGCAAACTCTTTGTCCAGCAGATCAGTGTAGCTGGGGCCACTCCCATGATGGATGAGACCAACGATCGGCTTGATACCAAGCTTGCGAAGGTGCGCTAACCGTTCATCGGCCCATATCCAGTCGCATTCATCGGCTGCGTGTGGCGAGATTTTCTCCCAGAGCACCGGATACCGCAGGGACTTGATCCCGAGCCCAGCAATGAGATCGAGATCGGACGCGCGCTCCAGGTGACCGCTCAGCACGCATTGATCGCTGTAGTCGTTGTGGACGCGGTTTACGGTACATTCGATTCCGCCCCATAATTCCACCGGCTCCATTACGACTCCTTGGGCTGCCGCGAAAAAACGAGCGCATCCCCGGAAAGTTGCTCGAAAATCATCATAACCTTTGTTAGTGCCCAGGAACGGTAGTCCCTTATCTTCGTTGGAATTGCATCAGGTTCCTCGAAGTCAGGCTCCCAAAATATGGATTTCAAAGCGCGCACAACTTCGATTGTGCTTGGCCCCAGTCCGGGTAAAAATCTGCAAGGTTACGACATCTTTTGTTTCAGCCACCTTCGGTGGAACTTCGTTTTTCAACGCCCACAACATTTGATGTCACGTTTTTCGTTGAATAACCAGGTCATCTACTGGGAAGAGCCCATATATAAGAACGACCTATCCTCTGCTCGACTGAACCTTCATCGATGCCCAATCACTCAGGTGATGGTTGCTACACCCGAACTCCCTTCACGGCTTGAACCCGCAAATGTTGACGAAGCTCTGGCAGCGCTGCTTGAGGGGCTGTTGGCTCACCGGACTAGTCCCCTCATCCGCTGGTATTACACGCCAATGATGCTGCCGTTTTCCCGCCACGTGGCGGCCGAGAGCGTGGTTTATGATTGCATGGATGAGTTAGCCAATTTCAAGGACGCGCCGGCCGAGTTGTTACCTCTGGAGCAGAGTTTGCTGAATGAAGCGGATGTCGTCTTTACTGGTGGATACAGCCTATACGAGGCGAAGCGCACCCGTCATGCAAACATCCACCCTTTTCCTTCCAGCGTCGATGTTGACCATTTTGCATCAGCGCGCAGCAGCGGGCCTGATCCGATAGACCAGCAAGCTATCCCGCACCCTCGTCTCGGCTTCTATGGCGTGGTTGATGAACGGATGGATTTGGGCCTGCTCGCAACGATCGCGGACAGCAAGCCGGAATGGTCGTTGGTCATCCTCGGTCCCCTCGCTAAGATCGATCCCACCAATCTGCCCCAGAGGCCCAATATTCATTATCTCGGCGGCAAGGGCTATGAGCAGCTTCCTGACTATATTCGAGGTTGGGACGTCGCATTGATGCCGTTTGCGATCAACGATGCAACGCGATTCATCAGCCCCACGAAGACGCCCGAATATTTGGCGGCTGGCCGTCCAGTCGTTTCTACGCCTATCGCCGACGTAATGCGTCACTACGGCCAGGTACCCGGCGTGTGGATTGCGGGCGACGATAGCGAGTTTATCCGCTTCTGCGAAAATGCTTTGGCTGCGCTCGATGCAGGTGACCAATGGCTTGCCAAGGTGGACGAGATGCTGGCCCAGACATCCTGGGACAAGACCTTCGCGCGCATGGACGAGCAAGTCGCACGCACGATCAAACCACGACGCAACCTTGAGCCAATAGTTTCCCCGACCGCCTGGCCTGCGAAGCGCAAGGTCTACGATTATATGGTGGTAGGGGCTGGCTTTGCGGGCGCAGTCATGGCGGAGCGCCTGGCAAGAGCGTCCAACAAGAAGGTCCTGGTGGTTGATCGTCGGCCTCATATCGCTGGCAATGCGTACGACCGGAGGGATGAGGCGGGCGTTTTGATCCATCAATATGGCCCGCACATTTTCCACACCAACTCACAAGAGATCGTTGATTACCTATCGCGATTTACCCGCTGGCGCCCTTATGAACATCGCGTTCTCGCCCACGTGGATGCCAAACTCGTGCCTATTCCGATCAACCGGACTACGCTAAATGCGATTTATGGCCTTAATCTCAGGGACGAGCATGAAGCGCAGGCATTTCTCGCCAACCGCGCGGAACCTGTCAGCGTCGTCAAGACCTCGGAGGATGTGGTAGTCTCCGCAGTCGGCCGCGACTTGTACGAAAAGTTTTTCCAGGGCTACACGCAAAAGCAATGGGGGATGGATCCGTCGGAGCTGGACAAGTCGGTTACAGCGCGAGTTCCCACCAGAATCACTACGGACGATCGCTACTTTAACGACAGCTTCCAGGCTATGCCGGCCGATGGCTTCACCAAGATGTTCGAAAATATGCTGGACCATCCCAACATCGATCTTCTTCTTGGAGTTGAATATCGGAATGCGCGCTCAATTTTTGACCATGATAATTTGATCTTTACCGGCCCGATCGACGAATATTTCAATTACCGCTATGGAAAGCTGCCCTATCGCTCGCTCAGTTTTCATCATGAAACCTTGGATCAGGAATGGCTGCAGCCAGTAGCGGTTGTCAATTATCCATCGAAGGACGTGTCCCATACGCGTGTGACCGAATACAAACACCTTACCGGCCAGCAGCACGACAAGACGAGCATCACCTATGAATATCCGTGCGCAGAAGGTGATCCTTATTATCCGGTCCCTCGCCCGGAAAACCAGCTTCTGTTCAAGCGATATGAGGCCCTGAGTCTTGCTGAGCCAGACGTGACATTCGTCGGCCGGCTGGCAACCTATCGCTACTACAACATGGATCAGGTCGTTGGCCAAGCGCTTTCAGCGTTTCGCCGTTTGACAAACGCACATTTAAAGAAAGGCGCGGGGCTTAGCATGGACAATGCCGGTCAACGTTCACAGGCGAGTTGATCTTGTCCACCGTTTAGCCTTGCGATGATATGCCATGATTGCGCTTAGCACAAATGAACATACCAAATTTGACGGCTTGCTCCGCCAAATATTGTCTTGGCATGCCTCGGGAGATATTCGCACTGTGTCGGCCATAGGTGCTATCTCTCATCTTCTCACTGCGGCAGAGCGCGATCAGAAGCAGGAGATAACGGCCTGGATCGAAGATCCACGAGTTCTTCAAAATTGGAAACAAGGCTTAACGGCGGGAAATGCCTTGTGAAAAAGCGTGTCGCGTGATGGTAAGTCTACACGCTCACCTCCACGATGAAGCAAATCCAAGAGACGGTGAGCAGAGAAGGTTGCGAAGGCTCCGCACGGACAGGACCTCGAGTGCGCGTTGATTGTTATATGGGCGGAGAGATATGATGTCTAATATGCCAGGCCGCATTGTGATCACGCGGGACACCCAATACCCTTATAAAGTTGTCCTCAACCGTCCGTGTGATGGACGTACGGAGTTTCCTGTGGCGAGTGTTCGAGAGGGCGAGCAACTCATACGCCAGAAGGTCCCTTCGGACCCGCCGATGGAAAAGCAGCGCATTCCGCCTCGGCTTCCGGACGCGTGATCGCACCCATTTAGATTACGTGTAGTTTAATTCCTGTTAGGTGCCGCTGGTTAAAGGGTCAGACTCGCATGTATTTAAACTTCTGGGCGGCTCAGGGTGACGCCTTCTCACTCTCAGGATGCTGCCAAATTACATGAGGCACTGAGCTATGCGCAAGCATTACGGGAAACGCTCTTATAACGGGGCGGGCCGGATTTGCATGGGTCAGGGTCTTATGAGATGTTATCGATTAAGACGGACGCGCCTGTCGAGCCATGACGTCTCACTGTACTACTGATTTCGTACAGCCGAAACGACGGGGAGCTGCTAATTCCCCACGTGATCTTCCACCTTCGCAATTAACTGCTCCTTTTGATCCTGAACGGCGCTTACCAGCTTTTCCTTTTGCTCGGCGGCCGCGTCCCGCAGCTTTTCGCCGATGTCGGACAGCTGCTCCTCTTCAATCTTTGTGCTCGGTAGAAGGCCACCTAGAACGGCTCCAGCAACAGCAGCGACAAATCCGCCTATCAAGGGCGCGGTAGAGTAAAAATTCTGCACGTGCGATACGGCAGCGCCGCCGCTCCGCGATAAAGAGGCTCCTGCGGCCTGCGTCTGATCAGACCAAGCGCGAGTGCGCTCCCGCAGGCGATCGGTGGCGTCACTTAGCCGCTGGCGGAAGCCACGATCATCTTCGTCATCGTGGCGCTCAAGCATGAAATAATTCGCTCGCGCAATGTCGCGTCGCCGCTGGTAAGACGCGGGGTCCTCGCCCTCGCGCCATTCGACGTTGTTCATGTGCGCGACATAGCCCCGGTAGTGGGTGTCGAGATCGTCGTCCTGTTCCTCCTGCGCGCGTTTTCGACGCGAAGGCAGTTTTGCATCCTGATCACTGACAAGCCACAGCGCCCCACCGGCGATCATTGCCAGCGCTAATGGGTTTCTGCGCGCGCCATCGATAAGCGTTCGCGCCTCGATGTTGTTGTTTTGAGCCTGGTCGAGGAGCGAGTTGATCAGATTGTGCGGGGTAAATTGCTGGCGGATTTGATCAACCGTGCGGCTCATTTCATCCTGTGTGCGGCGGATATCCTCCTCGATGAGCGAAGGATCTTGCGTGGAAGATGTGGCTGTCATGCTTGGTGCTCCGAATGTAAATTGCCGCGGATCGCATCGGGGGTGCGTTCGAGGGTACGGCGGGCTCGATCTGGCGAGAGGTCGGCAGCGCTTATCTTCGTGCGGGCTGCTCCATAGAGAATGAACGCAGCGACAAGCGTGATGATGCCCACGATAACAGTGGCGAGCCCGGTGTTATCGATTGCTTGGCCAAAAAGGTAGGAAAGCCCCATCAGGAGCACGCCCAGCCCAGCCATTCCGACCACCGCAGCCCCGAGCAAGCTCGCTACGGATGCTTTCAATCCGGCGATGCCCTCCCTGACCTCGGCTTGAACAAGATTGACCTGCTGCTCCGCCAAGTGGGAACCCTGTCGCGTCAACCGGCGGACCAGATCTGCAAGGGTGGCGTCCGCGGCGTCTTGAGACGCTCCCTCATATGAGGTCCGCTGCACGTTCATAGCGAGCTCCCAACGTCACCCGGTTTAACTTGCGTTGCCTCGCTGCCGCCGTCTGAAAAGGCGAACATAGCCTTATCTTCTGCGGTCGATTGGTCGCGAGCCGCGCCGATTTGCTGGTCATCACCACTGCCAGTCTGCTCAGTGGTTTGAGGACGGTTGCTACTGGAACCGGCCGACTTGAATATCCGAGCGGCGGTAAACCCGAGTGCGGCACAGCCAACAAGGAAGCTTGTCGGACTATCGCGCGCAACGCGCTTAACATGCTCCACCAGCTCTGCCGGATCCTTTTCATCAATGGTGCGCGCAAGGTCCTCGAGCGTCGATGCGCCGTTCTCGAGCGCGCTTTTCACCCACTTGGGGCTATCCTCTCCGAGCTGCTGCGCCGTTGTGCCCAGCGCTGAAGAAAGCGATCGTGCCTGATTGACCGCGACGTCTTTCTGGCTGCCAGCCTTGCTTTGCAGCATCTCAGTGGCAGCGCCTGCGAGGCGCTGAGTGTCTTCCTTCAAGCCGCCACCTACTGAGCCGGACGAGGGTTGATTGGACTGGTCCATGGTCGTTCCTTTCAGCGCACCCAACAGGGTGGAGCGGTTGGCCGGCAGGGGTTTCGGCGCGCCGGCCTCGATCTAGATGTCGGCAGGATGACGCGCGTAACGGCCGCGTTCTTCTTCGATCTGCTCACGGCTGAACGCCGGCGCGTCTTCATCGAACCTGTTCCAGCCGCTCTCGCGATAGGCAGCGCCGCGCGTTGCGGCGTCCACTGAATTGTGTCTCTGGAGGACAGCCTCAGCCTCGCTCGCCCGGTCATCGGGGACGCGGGCGCTCACCAGTGTGCCGCCACGGCGCACGCCTTCTGAATAGACGTGCGCCTCTTCGTCGCTATGGCCCGCGTTCTTGAGCGCTCCGACGATGGTCCCCGTGGCCGCGCCGCCGGCGGCGCCGATGCCGGCACCAGCCGTAGTCGACGCCAGCCAGCCGGCAGCGACGATCGGACCGAGGCCCGGAATTGCCAGCAGCCCAAGCCCTGCCAGAAGACCACCGGCACCGCCAAGAACCGCACCGGTTGAAACGCCGCGCGTCACATCGCCATGATCATTGACGCCGTCATGATTCCCGTCGGTCTTGTGTGTGCCATCGGCATTATTCGCGATGATGCCGAGATCATGATGCGGGATGCCGAGCTGCTCCAACTCGCGTACGGCTTCCTTCGCATCGGCATAGCTATCAAATAGCCGCGTTACTGTCCTTGTCATGACTATAGTCCTTCAATTTAAGAATATGATCAGTTGGCTGTGACGTTGCCCTTGTAATCGAGCCCAACCCGAACTTTCTTCCCGGCCTTAGTGGCAGAACCCCGCCACACGCCATTGTCGTCCTTTTTCAGATCCGAGACGCTCGAATAGCCCGCTTTGGCTAGCCGTCCCCGCGCCTGATCTTCTGTAAAGGAGTTGGCCCCTTCCGCGGGCGCAGCTACGGTTTTAGCGTCGCTATCCTTCATCGCTGGGTTATGTGAATTGTCGTGGGTCGCTTGCGCGAACGCTCCCGTCGCCGCGAGCGATCCCGCAGCGAGTGCAACTATAGATCTGGTCATGGCGACTCTCCTATTGGAGCCGCCTGAACGCTTCACTCAAGCAGTTGGACCCATCGGTTCGTCGAATCGCGCAAGCGCCACGGCGAAACTCGGAATTTCAAATTTTAAAGCATGCTCCCGACAGCAAGAGCTGGCTCCAAATCCGTCTTCGAAGCGTTGCAGGCCAGGCTCATCTCGATAACGCAGATATATCATCACCGCATTGCATATTTGGAGAAAAAGATGTCGGAAACGATCAAGGTACGATTCAGGACACGCCGCGAAGCAGATCTTGCTCTAGAGCATCTTGTTCAAGAATATGCGGTTGATCGAGCCGACATTTTCATCAGCGCAGCTGGAAATGATAATAGCGCCGGCAGCGAGCCCGCTGGGGCTGACGTCGAAAGCGGTCATCCAAATGAACAGGCCGACGGGGAGCCGGCGCTGGCCGGCAACATTGAGTTGTCGGTCGACGTGAACGATGCCCGCGCGCCATCGCTTCGCCAAGCACTTGCTGAGCTTGGAGCGCTGGACCATGACTGAGAGACGCACCGCCTCCAAGCGCGCAAACCGCAAAACCGCCATCGAGAAGGCTGACATCGCCGCTGTCGAGAAGCTGGAACCCGTGTTTGACAAACCCGCTGTCGGAATAATTGCGAATGTGGGCAAGATTGCGGACGAGCCACCTCTGCTGCTTGTCTCCGGCGCGTTATTGGCAATCGGTCTATTTTCTAAAAATCCAAAGTTGACGCGCTCGGCGGGACCATGATGTTGGCGCACGGCCTTGCCATCGCCATCAAAAATTTGGGTAAGAACAATATCGACCGGACACGGCCATCATCGACGAAGAATGGAAAGCGCTACCGAATGGAGCCGGGAAGCTCCATTTCCAAGGACTTGCGCTCTTTCCCATCTGGCCACTCCGCGGGCGCAATGGCGCTCGCGCGTGCGTTCGGGCGCCATTTTCCGCAGGATCGAAACGCGGCTTATGCCGCTGCAGGCGTTCTCGGCGCGATGCAGGTTGCCCGGCGCGCACATTTTCCAAGCGACGTTGCAGCAGGGCTTCTCGTTGGTGCCGTGGCTGTAGATGTCGGAAGCCGGTTTCTCAGGGGTATGCAGCGGCGGCTACCGGGCCTGCTGCCTGCTTAGGCACGAGTGTGCCTGAGCGGATGATTAGGATCGGTACAGCAGGTTGGGCCATACCGGCGCCAGTTCGCGATGCATTCCCAAGCGACGGCAGTCTTTTGAAGCGCTACGCCTCACGATTTCCCGCGGTAGAGATCAATAGCAGCTTCCATCGCAGCCACCGTCCGGCGACCTACGGCCGGTGGGCGGCTAGCGTGCCTGCTGATTTCCGGTTTGCAGTGAAGGTTCCGAAGGCAACTACCCACGAACGGCGACTCTTGGATTGCGACCAACAGCTCTCACAATTTTTGGGCGAAACATCAGAGCTTCGCGACAAGATCGGACCGATGCTTGTCCAACTGCCCCCCAGTCTTGGCTTCGATGCTCACACGGCAAAAATATTCTTCGCGCAGTTTCGCGATCATTATTCCGGCAAGATGGTCTGCGAACCGCGTCACGGTTCGTGGTTCACTCACGAGGCTGAGGAGCTTTTCTTAACGCGGCGGATCGCTCGCGCTGCCGCCGACCCGGCACCGGTGCCCGATGCTGCCCGTCCAGGCGGTTTCGGAGAGCCGGCATATTTTAGACTGCATGGCAGTCCAAGCATGTATCGCTCGGCCTATGGCGAGCAGCGCCTACGCAGCATCGCTGCCGCCGCCCTGTCAGTTCGATTGCAAGACTGCTGGATCATGTTCGACAACACCGCAAGCGGTGCTGCGGCTGCCGACGCGCTGCTAATATCGGATATCCTCCAGGAAACCATCGGACGGAAGGTAACGCGTCAGTATTAGGCGCCCGTTTGACCATGCGGAGCCGCGACAGGTTTCGACTCCGGCGATTCACGCTGACGCAGAAAGATGGACAAAACCACCAGCACCGCTGTCGAGAGAAACTCGCTCTGCCAGTTCTGAAAAGATTCGAACCAGAGCTGAGCGTCACCTAGATAAGCGATGAGGCCAACGGGTGTTTCCCCATGCTCAATTGCTTCCCGGGCCGCTGCCCGAGCACTTTGCGTCCAATGGATCACGAACGACATGAGGAACAGAAACGCCAGCGCCAACCCCAGCAACGGGCGTATAGCGAGCGCCAAAAGCCGCCCCAACGCAGCATGGTTGGTCTGTTGGGTTTCCGCGCCTGAGTCGTCAGATCGTCGTCCCGCGGCGCCTCGTCCGGATCCTTGGATTCTGCGGAGCCCTTTTGAAACAGAATTGTGGTGAGCAGCACATAAGCGGACATCTGGAGGAACTCGCTCTCCCAGTTTTCGAATACACTCGACAGGAATTCCGGGCTGAGGGCGTAGGCAGTGAGCGAGAGTGCCTCTTGTCCATGGCGGATCGCATCCTCGGCTTGGACGCGCCATCCGGCCAGCCAATGGCCAACGATGCTACCCCCAAAGAGCAGCAGCAACATGATGGTCAGGCCATTGTCACGTAAGATGCGCATCATCTTCTCCTACTTCTACTTGGAAGATGAACGTGCACCCACGCTAACGGCTCCCGGCTCGCGAGCGAAAGCCCATGTGATGGATTACAACCCTGTTCGCGCGCGAAATGGCGTATTGCCTCGACCTCCGTAAGCAGCGCCCGTTGGGTTACGCGCACTGTTCCTTACTTACCAACGTGACGTGCGAGGCTAGCCGTTACCTGCCTGTGCGATCAACTCGGCTTTACGCTCGGCGAGCTGCACACCAAGCGCTTTTAGGTCGAGCTCACTATTCCGACTTTCAGGAAACATCTCGGATTCTTCTTCCTCTACGTGATGATTCACATACTCACCAAGAACGGTTATCTTCGCGTCGAACAAGCGATCACCAGCTTTCATCGATCGTATCTCGGTGATTAGCTGCTTCGCGCTGGCATGTTCAACCTCTGCCTCGTCGAGCAGATCGTCATCGTCGATGGCCTCACGCGCTGCCGGGTAATAGATCTCTTCCTCAATCTGGGTATGAACTGTTAGCGCGAGACAGATGCGATCCGCCAAGTCCTGCTTCTCTGCATCCTCCTCGAGTTTTTCATATTCCTCAAACCAATCCTTCACTTCCCGGTGGTCGTCTTTGAGTAGCTTAATGGCGTCCGCCGGTTTCGCAGCCGTCCGCTGAGTCTTCCGGTCCGTCTTTGAACCATTTTTTGCCTTGGATTTGCTGGGAGTCTTTGTCTGGGCCAATGGATCACTCCTATATTGGAGCGAATGCTTTCCGCCCCTGTGGTCAGCACAACGTTTGAAGTCCGCTCAGGTCGCACAAAATTCGAGGATCGCCCCGACGCCGACAGGCTCAATCATGATCCACGCTTATGTAAAGAAGGCTCTGGGTGACCAGTGATACAGCTCGGCTGGATAGGGGCGGAGTGCCTGAAGGTTTCCGGGCCTATTGCACCAAGCCCGATATCGCCATTGAGGAGATCGATCGCCTCATCGCTGCGCGCTCGGTCCGGGCCTCGGGCTCGAATAACGCATTGCCCGTTTTCGAGCCTTTGCAGCGACGCGCAGCCCGTCGATGGTCGCAGTTTGCGGGCGGCATCGCGGGAGCGTGTCATGGATCATGGGCACAAAGGGGTCGGGCTTGCTGTCGCCGGTCGGCCCTATCTCAATACCGCTCAGGGTCCGTCTTGAATCTCATGCGTAACGAGCGTTGCGCTATTTATACGGCACCACAATGTGCCTTTGAGCAGACGGAACCAGGCGGTTCCATTCCGGTTGAGCACTCTAGCGGGGAGGCCCACTGCACGCTCGAAGAGCGGCAATAGGAGAGGCCAAATGAAACCCCGTCTGATAATGGCATCATTAATCTTCGGAAGCGCGCTTGCTGCTGGAAGCGCGATAGCTCAGTCAGATACAGAGGAAATCACCGTTACAGGTCGCTACGGTACAAGTGCCCGACAGTGTTCAATCACTTTCTCAGACCGTGAGCTATGCCGATCTGGATCTCAGCACTGCTGAGGGTAAGAGCATGCTTCGCCAGCGTCTGAAACTCACCGCACGCTGGCTGTGTCAGAAGCTCGGCGAGCCTGAGTCGGCGACACCTCCCGCACCCTCGTGCCGGGACGCTGCCGTAAGCGACTCAATGGCGCGTGTTGGCACGGTGGAAGAGAAGTTTGCGCCGCGCGGTACAACGTGGACAGCCCGTTCGGCTTGGGCCGCTCCCTATCCACAGGATTGGTACAAGAAATATCCTTGAGCGGATCGGTCGGGAGGCCCCGTCGCCTCCCAACGCATTGACTCGGTGTTCCACATTTGTTCTACTTTTCGCATGCTACACCGAGTCGCTGATAGTGAGCTTGCGCTTACCCTCGAAGTCGCCCTGACGGGCGCCCCTACATTCATGGTCGCTGATCTCCAGCACAGCGATCGATCTCGACGCAGTGCGGCCTTTGCCGCTCTGGCCGGCCATCTGGCCGGTCGGATGCGTTGCTATGAGGTGCTGGGCGAAGAGCCGCCGCCGGCTGATCATCCGTCACTGTTCGCGGAGCTGACGTGATGTGGACGCGGGCTATGACCATCTCAACCGTAAGATGCGGACACTGCTTCACTGTGCGCTCTATCGGACGACGCTCCGCATCTCGTGCCGGGACAATGGCTGCCGTCACACGGTCTCGTGGGAGGCGGTCAGGGTCTGGTGGCGTTTCCAGTGCAAGGGATGGGACGATACCCTACCGGGCGCCGAGAATCGGTTCTATTGCACGAAGTGCTGGCACGGCCAGCAGAAGGTCTCCCGGCCTCGCATCC